>FWPV01008328.1_pt1 | contig 18199 bp, 19 predicted proteins | sample 2228371 | NCBI WGS metagenome assembly FWPV01 (sample SAMEA103939776, study PRJEB20133) | metagenome
GCCTCGAAAAGAAATCGTAGTAGGTTCTCACCCCTTCCAGCGGATTCGCCGGCACCCCATCCAGCCTCAGAAACAGGTCGATGTCGCTGGTGCCGGTGGGGGACCAGGTCCGACCCGTCCCGGGCGGGACGCCCCGGTTGCGGTCTGGGTTCGCACACGCGGTGCCGGACCTGGACGAATGGAGCCGGGGCGACTAACGCCCCCGGACCTCCACCTCCAGCGGCTCGCTGCGAAACCGCCCCGCGCCGCCCCGAAGCCGGTAAAGACCGGGCTCGAGGCGCTCCACGGAACCTCCCCGCGCCACCTCGCCCGCCCACGAAAACACCTCCCTGCGCACGCCACCCGGTTCCAGGCCCTGATCTCCGTAGTCCGCCGTGCATATCCGGGCGGCATCGCCCCGGTACTCCGCGCCGTCCACCTCGACCCACAGCACCAACTGGCAGGAGCTGCTGCCCTGTCCCCAGATCACCCGCTCGTCCGACGTGTTGACCGCGGTCACCGTCACCTGGATCGGCCGCGATCCCGAAACCACCGTCAGGTCCGCCGCGATCTCCACCCGGACTCCGGACTCCGCCGCCTGCACCGCCGGCACCCCGGATTCCCCCGCTGCGGCAGCCGACCGCCGGCAACCGCCCGCCGGCCCGACCAGCAGCGCGCCGGCCGCCATCAACCACAGCCCTCGTGCCAACCGCGTCATTCGCATGTGACGTCGCTCCCCTCGGGGGTTCGGAGGGACCGGTGGGATGCCCGCATTTCCCAGTTCCCCTGCAGTTCCCGGGTCACGACCGTTCCCGCAACCGAGCGCCCACCTCCCGGATGACCTCAGCCGCCAACCCATACGCCTGCTCGGCGGCCGTCCGGTTCGGCTTGGCGAAGCCATCGCCGCCCTTCCTCAACCGCCTCAGCGCGCATACAGGATCTTCCCTTCCGCCAGGATGCCCCGAAAGAACGGACGCCACGCGCACCGCTCGATCTCCTCCGGAGTGTAGACCAACAAATCCAGGGGCGCACCGCCCGCAGCCGCCCCGCCAACCCGGAGCACCGGGTCGTACTGCCGCCGACGTCGCTCAGCAGCCTCCCGCCCGCCGCCACCGACCGGTTCCGAATCCCGGCCAGACAAAGTTTCAGGCTCACGTCCGCTCACACGTGCTCCAGTTCCGGGTCGCCGTCGATCCAGGGTAAACGCTGCCCCAGGTAAGGCAGCTCGGGCAGGCCGTGCCAGGACCGTACCAGATGGTAGGCGGGCGAGGTCAGCAGGCGGCACGCCTCCACCGCCTCCCGCCATTCCGGCTTTCGGATTTCGTCCACGGCCGCAGGCCTGGGTAACACGCCGAAATCCCATGCCGAGCAGAGCCGAGCCAGGAAATCGACCCGGGCATCCAGACCAAACTCTTCCGGCGGCTCCTCGTCGGGATACAGGGTCTCGTCCAGCCAGGCGGGACGGGGACGGTTCACCGCAGGAACTCCTCCGCAAACCACCGCCGGGTCCGTTCGGCCTCCCCGCGCGCCTCCAGGTCCGGGATAGTTTCCAGTCTCCGATGCTGGCGGATCCGCTCGAGGTGCGTCAGGACCGCCAGCTTGGCCCGGCCGCGATCCGGATCGCTTCCCGACAGTTTCTGCCTGCGCTGCCAAAGTTCCCAGCACCGCGCGGGATTGGTCAGCCCGCGGCGGCAAACCTCGTAGATGTCACGAAAATCGCGCGGCGCACCCCGTTCCACCAGCGCCACCATCTTCGAGGCGATCAGGTCGTCCAGACTGTCGACCGGCACTTCGATCCACCCGGCCGAAGCAGGGGATCCCAACCGTGCGGACCGCCGGGCAATCTGGAAAGAAAAGGGTCGATGGCCGGTCTGCTCCAGTTCAATGCTGACCACATCACCCCATCTTCGGGTGGAAACCGAACCGAAACCACGGAGCGCCTCCATCACCACTTCGATAACCGCCCCCTGCTCCTCCGGTGAGACGTCGTCAGCCCACCACGCGTCCAGGTCGCGCGTTGAACGGTAGTCGACATAGTGCAGCAGCGCCATCGCGCCACCCAGGCTGATCCGGTCCGCCAACCCGGCGCGGGCCAGAGCCCGGAGGCATGCCTCGGCGGCCTCGGTCAGGGCCCCCGGTTTGTGGAGTCGGTCAGCCACGGGATCGCAACCCCCCGGCGGTCAATGGGTCGCCAGCCACTCCCGGCAGGCTGCCACCAGTTCCGCCGCGGCCTTTAGCCCGCGGTGGGCGTCGTCGGCGCAGTAGACTTGGCCCGGGGTCAAATCGGGAAGTCCATTGGGATAGCTGGTCGGGATGTAGAACTTGTCAAGCAGTGCCCCCCACTCGATCCAGCGCCCGATGTCCGGCAATCGATCCTTCTCGGGGAATTACATGATCAGCCTCTGCACCGAGTGCCCCCAGGGATCCTCATCGGCCAGATACCACAGTGCCTTGACCGCCTTCTCCGCGCTCTGCTGGCAGTAGAAGCAAGCCTGGGCAAAGGAGTTGGATTCAATCAGGGCCCGGACCGCCGCCAGGTCCTCCTCCGCTGTCCGCAACCAGCGTTCAGCCTCATAGCGATTGCCGCTGAGACTCATAGATCACCTTACCCTCTCCCAGGGCTCGCGCGATGAAAGGTCGATGTGAAATCCGCCGCAGCTCCTCCGGCGTGTAGATCAGCAGGTCCACGGGGCGCTCGGGGACCGCCCGGGCGATGGGCCCGAGCAGGACGTCATAGCGGTCCAGGAACCGCCGGTCGGTCTCCCACAGCACAATCAGATCCAAGTCACTGCGACGGGAAGCGTCCCCTCGAGCCAGCGACCCAAAGACGATCGCCTTCCGGATGCCCAAAGCCCGGAATATGGGCTGCAAGCGCGCGGCCAAAGTCGCCAGTTCGTTTGCCATTCGGTCCCCCGCTGCGGAAGGTATACAGCTTCAAAGATATCCTCGCGAGGGAGTCTCCCCGCCGGAGAACCCGGAACTTTCGGCGCGACGGATTCCGGAGGCGGAGGATTCCGGTTCACACCGCCGTCGCCGAGCGGCGGAACGAAGGAAAGTACCCCACCGTCCGGCCGTAACGCCGCCGGATATACAGCAGCGTCGCCAGATTCAAGGCGCTGGTGGTCACCATCGAGGTGGCAGCCGCTCCGGTGATGCCCCAGACCGGGATCAGCAGCAGGTTTCCGGCCAGGTGGACCGAAAACACCACCAGCACCAGGTTGCGGAATTGTGTCTCCAGCCCGGTCATGTTCATGAACATCCCGGTGGAGCCGGTGGAGGCATTCACGAACTGCCCCACCACCAGCATCACCAGCGCCGGGTAGGCCGCCACAAACTCCGGTCCGAAGAAACCGCTGAGGATCCAGCGTCCTCCCAGCACCAGAATTCCCAGCACCGGTGCCGTCACCCAGAACACCAGCCGGGCGGAGCGGCGTGCCACATCGAACAGCTCCTCCAGACGCCCGCTGTGAAACAGCTCCGAAAACTTGGGGCCGGCCATGGAGTTGATGGCCAGCAGCATGAAAATGGTCACCGACGCCAACCGTACGGCCACCGAGTAGTACCCGACCTCCTCCTCGCTGCGCAGAGCGCCCAGCATCACCACCGCCGTCTGCCCCATGGCGATGTTGAGCCCTGCGGTGGCCAGCATGGGGAGTGAAACCGCCAGCAGCCCCCGGACCGGAAGCGGTTCCACGTGTCCGCCGGGTCTGAGGCGACGGCGAAAAACCAGGGCCACCACTCCCAGACCCATCAGGCCCACCACCAGCAGCGAACCCAGCAGGGCATACACCGGCAGGCCGGCGTCCGTGGTCCAGGCTCTTCCCAGCAGCAGCAGCGCCAGCTCGACCACCGGCGGCGCCATCAGCAACAGCGCATACCAGCCGATCCGCCGCAGACCCCGGACGGTGGCGGTGCTGAGTGAGATCAGCGAGTCGAAAGACACAAACCCGGCGGCCAGCGCAAACCACTGGGCCAGGTACGGCTTGCCGAAGACGACCACCGCCACCGGCTGGGCCAGCAACCACAGCGCCAGCCCCAGCGCCAGACCCGTGCAAACCACCACCGCCAGCGCCCGGCGATAGACCCCCAGGGCCGAGGCGGTGGAGTATTTCGCCTCGTGTTCCGGCAGCAGCCGCAGCATGGAGGTGCCGGTGCCCAGCAGCGTCAGCGTCGTTCCCAGCAGCAGAAAGGAATGGAGGACGGCGACGACACCCAGCATCTCCGCGCCGTACCAGCGGGCCACCGCCACGTTGAGCGCCAGGCCGCACAATGTCGTTCCCGCCCGGGCGGCCAGGGCGTAGGCCGAACCGGTGAGAATCTCGCCGAAGCGCTCGTCGGTTTTCCAGTGGAGGCGGCGCAGCACAGTTCACTCGGACGACACGGATCACTCGGATCGCGGGGATCACGCGGATGACGCGGACCGCTCGAATCACACGGACGCCCCCCGCGAGGCGGCGCGCAGGAAACCCCGCTCCGTCAGATACTCGATGATGCGGCGGGCGTTCTGCTCGGGTGTATGAACCACCGTGTCCAAGACCAGTTCCGGATGTTCGGGGGCTTCGTAAGGATCGTCGATGCCGGTAAACCCCTTGATCTCGCCGCGCCGGGCTTTGGCGTACATGCCTTTGACGTCCCGCGACTCGCAAACCTCCAGGGGCGTATCGACGAAAATCTCCACGAAGTTGTCCGGTCCCACCATGTTGCGGGCGTCGTTGCGGGTGGCCCGATAGGGGCTGATGGCCGCACAGATCACCGTGCCGCCGTGACGGGCGATCTCGGCGGCCACCCAGCCGATGCGCCGGATGTTGGTGTCCCGGTCTTCCTTGCTGAAACCCAGGCCCTTGGAGAGGTGGGTGCGGACCACATCGCCGTCCAGGACGGTCACCTGGCGCCCGTGCTCCGCCAGCAGGGTGGCGAGAATTTCGGCGATCGTGCTCTTGCCGGCCCCGCTGAGGCCGGTAAACCACAGGCACACGCCCTGTCGGTGTCGGGGCGGGTGAGCCTCGGTCAGCACCCGCGCCACCTCGGGACGGGCGAACCAGGGCGGGATCTCCCGCCCCCGATCCAGATACTCTTCCTTGAACAGCTTCGAAGAGAACGGAATGGCCCGGACTCCTTCCTGAACCTGCGAGCGTTCCTCGTAGCGGTCCTGGTCGGGCAGGTAGACCATGTCGCCGAAGGCCACGGCTTTCACCCCCAGCTCGGCCTCGTGACGGCGGACCAGTTCCTGCGCCACGTACAGCGGATGAAAGTGCTTGCCTTCGGAGTCCAGTGCCGGGCTGGCATGTCCCCGCCCCACCACCAGATGGGTGGCGCCGTAGTTGCGTCGGATCAGGGCATGCCACAGGGCCTCCCGGGGTCCGGCAAACCGCATGGCCAGAGGCAGCAACGCCAACAGCGTACGCCCGGAATCGAAGTGTTCCGAAAGGGCGAGATAGGAGCGGACGCGGGTGTAGTGGTCAAAATCACCGGGTCGGGTCAGGCCCACCACCGGGTGCAGCAGCAGGAGCCCTCCCACCGACTCCAGTGCGCGTCGAATCAGTTCCTCGTGAACCCGATGCAACGGCGTCCGGGTCTGGAAGGCGACCACGGGAACCGGTCCGTCCGGCGGCCAGCCGCCGGCGAGGGCGCCCAAGGCCTCCAGCCGGGCCCGGGTTTGGGCGGGGGTCAGGCGGAGTTCCGTGAAGTCATGGTGGATCGGGGGCTGCAGGACCTCCATCGGCCCGGAGACATAGCGGCGGCCCCAGCGGTGCATCTCCGCCACCAGCGGATGCCGGGGATCCACCTTTCCATAAACCTTCCGGGCCTCCTCCTCCAGGCTCCACTCGTAGACCTCTTCCACCGAGAGAATCGCCAGCAGGTTGTTTCTGGCGTCCCGCAGGGCGAGTTCACTTCCCGGGGCGACTTCCAGGCTGTCGGGGACCGGGAGCGTCACCGGGATGGGAAACAGCGTCCCGTCGGCCAGCCGCATTTCGTCCAGCACCCGGCGGTAGTCCGCCTCCCCCATGAAGCGGTCCAGCGGCGAGAAAGCACCACAGGCCAGACACTCCAGATCACACAGGGAGCGGTCGGAAATCTGCAGGGACGGGAGCCGGTTGGCACGGTCTTTGGCCGATGCCAGCGCGTGGGGCGGAACAGTGAGGTCGATCAGGGTACCACCATAAGGCGTAATCAGGGACATAAGGCGTTCTCAGTATCGGGTTCCGGGTTGTGAGCTCCGGTCTCGTGGGTTGATGGTAGCGTTCCAGGTCCTTCGGATGCAGCGGGGAAGGGGTGAAACACACTCCGTGCTCGTCACTTACAGTTTCAACAGGCCGATGTGACCTGAGGCCTCTCCCCCGCCTGATTTTTCCCGCGTAATGTAGCACAGGGGGCCGAAAGGGGTTGCAGGGTCACGGGGATCCGCCGGGGGAACTCCGAACCCTCTGACGGCGACCCCCAGACCGCCCCCTTACGGCGTCGTCACCCCTTTCCGCTTTCTACACTTTCTCCACGTCGGCAGCGTCGATCTCGCAGCAGACCGCCTGCTGGATCAGATCCACGGTCACCACGAAGCGATAGCGGTTCTTCTTCTCCACCAGATATCCCTGCAATCCCCGCAAGGGACCCCGGATGATGCGCACACGGTCGCCCACCACCATCTCCGGATACGGGTCGTAGGGCAGCTTGCTGAACACCAGGGTCCTGACCGCCAGAATCTGTTCTTCCGGCACCGGTTCCGGTTCGTTATTGAAGCCGACGATCCGCACCACCGAGGGCGTCTTCAGAATGTCCAGCCGCCGTTCGGCGATCTCGGTGTGGACAAAGAGGTAACCCGGAAACAGGGGAAACTGGACCTCCTTGCGGCGGTCCTTCCACTTCGAGATCACGCTGCGCAGCGGCAGGAACACCTCGATCTGCCGCTGCCAAAGTTCCTCGGCCACCACCTTCTCGTGGCGGGAGCGGGTATAGACTGCGTACCAGAGCTTCATGCTTTTCGGTCTTCGCTGGGGGCAACGCGCCGGCACTGGTCGCGGCGGATTCCGCGGCTCACCGGCAGCGAGGGCAGGTCGGCGGGGAGCTCCGCCACAGGCGGCTTCCCCGGCCGGCAAGTCACAACCTCAGGCGCCGTGGCATTTCTTGTACTTTTTCCCCGAACCGCAGGGACAGGGATCATTGCGCCCGACTTTCGGCACCGTCCTCACCACCGGACGCACCGCCACGGCGGCACCGCCTCCCCCTGCGGCGGCCGCAGCGGTGGTGGATGCGGCTGCCTCTCCTCCCGAATAATGAACTTCCCGCGGCGCCCGCCGTGCCCGCGCCGCCAGCACTTCGCGTTCCTCCTCGCGGGTCGCCGGACGCAGCAGGAAGAGCATTCTCACCACCTCTTCACTGACTCGTTCCCGCAGCTCCTCGAACAGGGCGAAGGCTTCGCGCTTGTATTCCACCTTGGGATCCCGCTGCCCGTAACCCCGCAGGCCGATGCCTTCCTTCAGATGGTCCAACGCCAGCAAGTGGTCTTTCCACTGCTGGTCCAGGATCTGCAGCATGAGCATCCGCTCGAACCAGCGCATGAAGGCGGGGGTGGCTTCCTGCTCCTTCTCCGCGTATCGCCGCCGAATGGCGACCAGAAGATAGTCCTCCAGCTCCCGCCGCGAAAGCTCCCGCAAAGGAACCAGACGGCCGGGCTGTACTCCGGCGGCCGGCGCCGGCTTGGGCGCCAGGGAGGCAAGCGAGGGCTCGCCCTCCTCCTCCTGGTCGAGCTGCGCCAGTTCCTCCGGGGTGGGCGGGGACACCTGGTCCGGGATCTCGATGCCGAAAACGCGCTTGACGTTGAGCCGAAGGTCGTCGTAATTCCAGTGCTCCGGATCCACCTCGGCGGACGCATAGGTGTCCAGGAAGCCCTCCAGCAGTTCATCAGCCATCTGGAGGACATACTGGCGCTGATCCTGACCTTCCAGCAGCTCGCGGCGGAAACGGTAGATTTCCTCCCGCTGCTTGTTCATGACGTCGTCGTACTCGAGCAGGTGCTTCCGGATCTCGAAATTGCGCGCTTCCACCTGGGCCTGGGCCCGCTCGATCTGACGGGTCAGCAGCCGGGACTCGATGGGAACCCCCTCTTCCATGCCGAGTCGCTGCATGAGGTTGGTGATGTTGTCCGACCCGAAGATCCGCAGCAGATCATCTTCCAGTGAGAGGTAGAACCGGCTGGAGCCCGGGTCGCCCTGACGCCCGGCGCGACCCCGCAACTGGTTGTCGATTCGGCGGGACTCGTGGCGCTCGGTGCCGATGATGTGCAGGCCCCCCAGCGCCACCACCTCGTCATGCGCCCGTTTCCACTCTTCCAGGGCCCGCCGGCGGGCTTCCTCGGAGACCGGCTGGGCGGTTCCCCCCACCGGTGCCGGGGTTCCCGGCGACGAACCCCCGTCCCCCGACAACTGATCGGTCATTTCGTAGCCGGGTTTGCCGCCCAGGATGATGTCGGTACCCCGGCCGGCCATGTTGGTGGCGATGGTGACGGCCCCTTTGCGGCCGGCATCGGCAACGATCTGGGCTTCCTTCTCGTGGTACTTCGCGTTCAGCACCACGTGCCGGATCCCCCGCTTCTTCAGCAGATTCGACAGCTTCTCGGATTTCTCGATGGAGGTTGTCCCCACCAGCACCGGCCGGCCCACCCGGTTCAGTTCGGCGATCTCCTCGACCACGGCATTGAACTTTTCCCGCTCCGTCCGGTACACCACATCCTGGTACTCGATGCGCCTGAGCGGCCGGTTGGTGGGAATCACCACCACCTCGAGCTTGTAAATGTTCTCGAACTCCGCCGCTTCGGTTTCCGCCGTACCGGTCATGCCGGCCAGCTTCTTGTACATGCGGAAGTAGTTCTGGAAGGTGATGGTGGCCAGCGTCTGGTTCTCCCGCTCGATCTTGACGCCTTCCTTGGCCTCCAGGGCCTGGTGCAGGCCGTCGGAGTACCGTCGTCCGGGCATCAGGCGTCCGGTGAACTCGTCCACAATGATCACCTGGCCGTCCTTGACCATGTAATCCTTGTCGCGGGTGAACAGGGTGTGGGCCTTCAGCGCCTGCTGGATGTGGTGAACCAGGTCCATGTGGCGGGGGTCGTACAGATTGTCGACGCCCAGGAACTTCTCGGCCTTCTCGATGCCCGACTCCTGCAGCACCACGGAACGGGCCTTCTCGTCCACCTTGTAGTCTTCCTCCCGGACCAGCCGTGGAATCAGCTTGTCGATCCGGTAGTACTTGTCCGTGGACTCCTCGGAGGGGCCGCTGATGATGAGCGGCGTGCGGGCCTCATCGATGAGGATGGAGTCGACTTCGTCCACGATGGCGTACTCATGTCCACGCTGGACGCAGTCCTCCAGCGAGTACTTCATGTTGTCGCGGAGATAGTCGAATCCGAACTCGTTGTTGGTTCCGTAGGTGACGTCGGCGGCATAGGCTGCCCGCCGCTCGGCGTCGTTCATCTCATGCTGGATGACCCCCACCGTCATGCCGAGGTAGTGGTAGATGGGGCCCATCCATTCGGCGTCACGGCGGGCGAGGTAGTCGTTGACGGTGACGACGTGGACCCCCTTGCCGGTGAGGCCGTTCAAGTACACGGCCAGCGTGGCCACCAGCGTCTTGCCCTCGCCGGTCTTCATCTCGGCGATCTTGCCCTGGTGCAGCACGATGCCGCCGATGAGCTGCACATCGTAGTGACGCATTCCCAGCGTCCGTCGCGAGGCTTCCCGGACGCAGGCAAAGGCCTCGGGCAGCAGGTCGTCGAGGCTTTCTCCAGCCTTGAGGCGTTCCCGAAACTGGTCCGTGCGGGCGCGGAGTTCGCCGGCTGAAAGCCGGGCGACCTCAGGCTCCAGCGCGTTGATCTTCTCCACGACCGGCTGGACACGTTTGAGGTACCGCTCGTTCTGCGAGCCGATGACCTTGGCCAGCAGGGCATTAAACATGGGTTTTCATTCTACCATCCCGCTCCGGTACGACCGGTCGCGTGCGGTGGGATCCGCGCGATCCGGGCGGATCCAGGTCGATCCGGGCGGATCCGGCAATTCCGAACCCGCAGGTCACGGACCCGAATCGCTGCGGTCAGCGTAAACGTCCGCCTTCACTCCTCGACGCGGTAATTGGGGGCCTCTTTGGTGACCACCACGTCGTGGACGTGACTCTCCCTCACCCCGTGGGGAGTGACCCGGATGAAACGCGCCTTTTCCTGCAGGTCGCGGATGGTGGAGGCGCCCACGTAGCCCATCCCGGCCCGGACCCCTCCCAGCAGGACCGGCACCAGGTTCTCGAGGCTGCCCTTGTAGGGAACCCGCCCCTCGATTCCCTCGGGAGCCACCTTCCGCAGGCCCGCCTCCAGCGAAAGCCCGTAGCGGTCCGAGCTGTAACCTTTGGCCATGGCACCCTGGGAACCCATTCCGCGGTAAGACTTGTAGCTCCGGTTCTGGTAGAAGACCAGTTCGCCCGGCGCCTCGTCGGTGCCGGCGAAGAGGTTGCCGATCATGACGCAGTCGGCACCGGCGGCCAATCCCTTCACGATGTCGCCCGAGTACTTGATCCCGCCGTCGGCGATCACCGGAAGATCCAGCTTTCTCGCCACCCTGGCGGTATCCATGATGGCGCTGATCTGCGGCACACCGGTCCCGGTGACGATCCGGGTGGTACAGATGCTGCCCGGCCCCATCCCCACCTTGACCGCGTTGGCACCGGCATCGAACAGCTCCTGTGCGGCCTCTCCGCAGGCGATGTTGCCGGCCACAATGTCCGCACTCTTCAGCCGGTTGCGCAGCGTCTTGACGGCCTTGATCACGCGGGTGCTGTAGCCATGGGCGGTGTCGATGACGATGACGTCGGCCCCGGCACGCTCCAGCTCCTTCGCCCGTTCCTCGAAGTCGCCTCCAGCGCCCACCGCCGCCCCCACCCGCAGCCGTCCGAACCGGTCCTTGGCGGCGTCCGGGTAGGTGATCATCTTCATGATGTCCTTGACGGTGATCAGGCCCCTGAGGCGGAACTTCTCGTCCACCACGGGCAGCTTCTCGATGCGGTGCTCGTGAAGGATCCGTTTGGCGTCCTGCAGCGAGATCCCCTCCCGCACCGTGATCAGGTTTTCCTTGGTCATGAGCTGGGCGGCTTCCACGTCCAGGTCCTCGGCAAACCGCAGATCCCGGTTGGTGAGGATCCCCAGCAGCCGCCCTTTGGGGTTGGTTACCGGGACCCCGGAAATCTTGTAACGGTCCATCAACGCCAACACGTCCCGGATCTTGGTTTCCGGACTCACCTTGATGGGATCCACAATCATCCCCGACTCGGAACGCTTGACCTTGTCCACTTCCGCCGCCTGCTCCTCGATGGTGAGATTGCGGTGGATGATCCCGATACCCCCCAGCCGCGCCAGCGTGATCGCCAGGGGAGCTTCGGTCACGGTGTCCATTGCCGCGGAGGACAGCGGAATGTTCAGGGGAATGTTCTGGGAGAAACGGGACTGCAGTTGCGCCTCGGCCGGGAGGACGTCCGACTTGCCCGGAACCAGCAGAACGTCGTCGAAGGTGAGCGATTCGAGCAGTTCCATTGACGGATTATACTCGAAACCTCTGATGGGTTTTGCCTTGCCGGCAGAGCTCCGCCCCTCCGGCAGCCACTAACGCAGGATCACAGCCCGGTCCGCCAGCAGCTCGATGTCCCGCAGTCCGTAAGGGAGGTCAAAGGACTCGGTGACGTCCACGTGGGGAGGCTGGTGGGACGACAGGTAGCTGATGACCATGGAAGCCAGCCATGCCGGAACCGTTACCCCGTTGAAGCTGGCGTTTTCCACCTGATACTGCCCCCGGCCCTGGGACACCTCCAGGCGCCCCTCCATCACCAGCCTCTGCTCACCGCTCAGCACCGCCTTGAACAGACGGACCGAGAATCCCTCCAACTGGACCTGGTCCATGTCCACCACGGCGACCGCCCGAAGGCGGTTCGAACCCTGCAGGTCGACCTCCAGGGACCTGACCCCCAACCGGCGACGGCTCTCCACCGCCACCGCCAGCCAGCTGTTGAGGTCCGCTTCGGAAACCTCGATTCGGGGCGCCGACTTCCCCTGCTTGAGCTCGACCAGGACCTGGTTGACCCGGGATGCGTCACCCGCCCCCCAGGCGAAACAGCAGGCCCATGACAGCCACCAGAATCCAGCCAGTGCCCGCCTCATTGATCACGCCCCTGCCGACGGTTCACCCGACTGGTCCGGCGGGTCCTCCGTAATCCGGATGATCCGTTCCACTCCCGGCATGCCGCGGATCTCCGCCTCGACCCGCCCCAGGCCGATCCCCACCACCCCAAGGACGGTCCGCTGGACCCCGGTTGACCGGTGGACGTCGAAGTCGTGAGCCACCAGCCGCGCAATGACGGCTTCGATCTCCGTCTCGGTTGCGTCAGGGGCCATTACGACAATCATCCTCCGGACTCCTCGGGGCCGGCCACGACCGCTTCCGCGAGCTTGCGGTGCTCACGTTCAAGACGCCGCGTCTCGTCGATGATCCGTTCGAAGATCCGCTCCACCGCGTGTTCGGTGAGAAACCCGCTGACCCGGCTCCGGACGTTGGACATCACCTCCGCCTCCCGCTGCGGATCGTACACCTCGAGACCGTAACGGGCCTTCACCCGCCCGATCTGGATGGCGCAGCGGGCACGGGCGGCCAACAGATCGGTAAGGTCCCGGTCGATCTCGTCAATCCGGCGCCGCCAGTGGTCCATTTCCGTTTCGGCGCTCACACTCCAGTCTCCACGCCGGCCGGGTCCGGCAGCAACACATCTCGGACAAACTCGCCCACCCGTCTCGGCAAATCCGGCTCCGCTCGATGTTCCTCCATGAAGGAAACGATGGCCGAACCCACCACGGCACCGTCCGCGACCTGCCAGACGCGGGCCACGTCCTGCCGGGTTCGGATCCCGAAGCCGACAGCCACCGGCAGCCTGGTGGCCCGCCGCACCCGGCCGACCAGTTCGGCAAGCGAGGCATCCAGGTTGGTACGGCGGCCGGTAACTCCGGTGCGAGCCACCACATAGACAAAACCTGTCGCAGCGCGACAAACCTGGAGGAGCCGGTCGGGAGCCGTGGTCGGCGCCACCAGGTATACCTGCTTCAACCGCTCGGTGCGGATCCGGCTGCGGACGGCACTCTCCGGCGTGAGATCGGAGATCAGCAGACCGTCCAGGCCGGCTTCGGCCGCCTCCCGGTCCAGCCGGTCGATCCCATACTGCAGGACAGGGTTCAGATAGGTCATGAAGATCAAGGGTACCGCTGACCGGCGGCGGACTTCCCGGACCATGGCCAGATAGTCCCCGATCCCGTAACCGTGGCGCAGCGCCTCAAAAGAAGCGCGCTGGATCACCGGCCCGTCGGCGATGGGGTCGGAAAACGGGATCCCGATCTCGACCAGACCCGCCCCCGCCCGGGCCAGTTCCAGGATCACCTCCCGAGTGGCTTCCAGATCGGGGTAACCGGCGGTTACAAAGGGAATCAGCGACCTCGACGGGAACATCAATCTCCTCCTGAAGGGCCCGACCCGGCGGCCAGGGCGCGGACCGTATCCACATCCTTGTCTCCCCGCCCGGAAAGATTCACCACAATGGATTTGCCCGAGCAGCGATCCGGGTGCTCCAGCAGCCACGCCACAGCGTGAGCCGACTCCAACGCCGGAATGATCCCCTCCAGCTCGGCCAGTCGATGAAATGCCGTCAGAGCCGAACTGTCCGCCACCGAACCGTACTCGACCCGGCCCTGCTCCCGCAACCAGGCGTGTTCCGGACCCACGGCCGGGTAATCGAGCCCGGCGGAGATGCTGTGCGTTGACGCCACCTGTCCCCGCTCGTCCTGCAGGAGGTAGCTCGCGGTTCCGTGCAGGACGCCGGGACGTCCGCCCGAGAACCGCGCCGCGTGCTGGCCCAGCTCACTGCCGCGCCCCCCGGCCTCGACGCCCACCATCGAAACCTGTGGATCCTGAAGAAATGCATGGAACAGGCCGATGGCGTTGCTGCCCCCGCCCACGCAGGCCACCAGCAGGTCCGGCAGTCCGCCCTCCCGTGCCCGAAACTGTTCCCTTGCCTCTCTCCCGATCACCGCCTGGAAGTCCCGCACCATCATCGGATAGGGGTGCGGGCCCAGGACCGAACCCAAAAGGTAGTGCGTGTCGGCGACATGGGTGACCCAGTCCCGCATCGCTTCGTTGATGGCGTCCTTCAGGGTGCACGAACCGCTGTCCACCGGAATCACGCGGGCCCCCAACAGTTCCATGCGATAGACGTTGAGAGCCTGCCGCCTCACGTCTTCGGTCCCCATGTAAACTTCGCAGCGCAGGCCCAGCAAAGCACAGGCGGTGGCGGTGGCCACGCCATGCTGGCCGGCTCCGGTCTCGGCGATGATCCGCGTCTTCCCCATCCGGCGGGCCAGCAGGGCCTGCCCCAGCGCGTTGTTGATCTTGTGGGCTCCGGTGTGGCACAGATCCTCGCGCTTGAGGAAGACTTTGGCCCCCAGCTCAGCCGATAGGCGGCCGGCATAGGACAGCGGAGTGGGCCGTCCCACGTAGTCGATGAGAAGTGCCTGCAGCTCCCGCTGGAACCCAGGATCCTGCCTGGAAGCGAGATATGCGTTTTCCAGTTCCAGCAGGGGAGACATCAGGGTCTCGGGGACAAACCTGCCTCCATACGAACCGAAGTAACCCGCGGCATCCGGCACAGGCGCCCCGGTCGCCCCAGGCATCGAAAAAGGCTCTTCATGCACGGCGGTCAACCTCCTCTGACAAGCCCCGCGGCACCCCGCCACGACCAGTTTCGGGGTTGAGCAGGCGGTACAGGGCCGCCCCCGGGTCGTCGGTATCCATGAACGCCGACCCGATCAGAAAGCCGGCGTACCCTGCGTCCGCCAGCTCCGCCAACTGGGAATGCTCACTGAGTCCGCTCTCCGCCACCAGCACCAGCCCCGACTCACCTTCCAGACGGCGGGCGACCTCGAAGGAAGTCCGGATATCCACCTCAAAGGTCCTGAGATTGCGGTTGTTGACTCCGATCAGCGTCGCCCCCGCCCGGAGGGCCCGTTCCAGCTCGAACAGGTCGTGGATTTCCACCAGCGCGTCCAGCCCGAGCTCCGCCGCCTGGGCCGTCAGATCCTTGAGGGGAGCAGGTTCCAGGCACGCCACAATCAGCAGCGCCGCCGACGCTCCCCAGGCTCGGGCCTCCAGCAGCTGGTAGCGGTCCAGGATAAAGTCCTTGCGCAGCAGCGGAACCGGTTTGACCGCCGCCGCCCCCTCGCCGTCGGCGCCCTCGGCCTCGGGACCGGACACCAGCCGGCGGCGCACCTCCCGCAGGTGGTCCGGAGACCCGCCGAAGAAAGGCTCATCTGTCAGGATGGACAGCGCGTCGGCGCCGGCCTCGATGTAGCCGCGCGCTATCTCCTGCGGCTGCAGCCGGCAGCGGAAGGCCCCGTGGCTGGGGCTTCGGTACTTGATTTCCGCGATGACATGCCAGCCGGGCGCCGAGAGCGCGGCCTGCAGACCGGGAGGCTGAAGCCACCGTTCCGCCTCTTCCCTGAGCGCGGCCTCAGGGTACTGCCGGCGCCGCACCTCAATCTCCTGCAGCTTGGCGGCAAGAATCCGATCGAGCATGGTTTACCGTGCCTCCTCTTCGCAATGACCTGCGGGCTGCTGATCCGAAGCGCTTCGCCCGTGCCGGCAAACCACCGGCAATGCTCTTTCCCGCTCCACCGCCTGCATGAACGCCCGCAGTCTGGCGGCGCTCTTGAGGCCGGGGGCCGCTTCCACGCCGCTGCAGACGTCAAGGCCGGCAGGCTTCAGCAGCCGCACCGCTTCCGCCACATTGTCCGGATCCAGTCCTCCCGACAGGAAATAGGGGCGCGCAGTCCCGGACAACCTCCGCCAATCGGCACGGCGTCCCGCCCCCCAGGAGCTGTCGACGATCACCGGGTGTCCAGGAAAGAGGCCCAGCTCCTCGGGAGTCACGGCCACCAGAAGCGGCCTGCCCAGATCGGGCAGATCTTCCTCGCTGCGGGCGCCGTGAACCTGGAACCCCGCCACCGGCAAACCTGCCACTTCCCGCGGATTGAAGGTGGCGTCCAGCACCACCACCGCCAGGAAGCGGGCGTGGGGGAGCGCTGCCAGCAGCTCCGCCGCACGGGCCGGCGGGAGATAGCGGGAACTGCGGGGCCACAGATTGATGCCCAACAGATCCGCCCCCAGCTCCAGTGCCAGACCCGCGTCGTCGACCCGCGTGACGCCGCAGATCTTGACCCAGGGGAGAGGTGAGCCTCCCAGTCCGAACGGTGAAAACAGTTCCGATGCCGGGTTCGTCATGAGTAACACCGCGCCAGGGCCGCCAGCCGATCCCGGGCTCTTCCGGAACTGAGAGCTTCCTCAGCCCGTTCCCGGGCCGTCTGCAAATCCCCTCCGGTTGCCAGATGAACAGCGGCGGCAGCGTTGACCAGGACCAGCTCCCGGGCCGGAGGATCCGCCCGGTTTTCGAGTACTTCCAGGATCGCCCGGGCGTTGTCGGCAGGTTCGCCCCCCGCCGGGATGGCTGGCTGGGGTCGGTCGGGGCTGAAGCAGGTTTCCCGGACGTGTTCTCCCTGGACTTCCGAAATATCGGTTTCCACCACCGAGGAGATCTCGTCGAGCCCGTCGCGGCTGTGCACCACCCAGGCACGACGGCAGCCCAGCCGGGCCAGCGCCCGGGCCATGACCTGGGCCGCCGGGCGCGAGTAAGCACCCACCAGTTGCACCGGAGCGGAGGCAGGGTTGGTGAGCGGACCCACCAGGTTGAAGATGGTCCGGCGACCCAGCTTCCGTCGGATTTCCGCCACCCTCTTCATGGCCGGATGGAACATGGGGGCGAACAGGAAGCAAATCCCGGCTTCCGCCAGCGCCCGTTCGGCGACTTCGGGACCCCGTTCCACGGTGACCCCCAGCTCCCGCAGGACGTCGGCGCTGCCGGAACGGGAGGTGATGGCCCGGTTGCCGTGTTTGGCCACCGGGACGCCGGCGGCGGCAATCACAAAGGCGGCGGCAGTCGAGACGTTGAAACTGGACCGCCCGCCGCCGGTACCGGCGGTGTCCACCAGCACCGGCCAGGGGCTGCGGATCTTCACCGACGCCTGCCGCATCCCCCGGGCGAATGCGGTCACCTCCGAGACCGACTCACCCTTGTCCGCCAGGGCGCACAGGAAGTCCGCGATCGCCTGGTCCGGCGTGGACGGATCGAGCACCGCGGCCAGCGCCAGTTCGCCCTGCGCCTCTTCCAGATCCCGGCCTTCGTTGACCAGTCTGGTCAGCTCCTGCAGCATAGAAAATTCCTCAACAGTTTCTTCCCTTCCCGGGTCAGCACCGACTCGGGGTGGAACTGGACACCGTACACCGGATAGTCCCGATGCCGCAGCCCCATGATGATGCCGTCCTCGGTCCAGGCGGTAACCTTGAGACAGGCGGGCAGCGTCGCGGGATCGACCACCAGCGAATGGTAGCGGGTTGCCTCGAACGGGTTTTCCAGCCCGCTGAACAGATCCTGGTCGTCGTGGAAAACCTGGGAGGTCTTGCCGTGCATCAGCACCGGAGCCCGGCAGACCACCCCGCCGAAGGCCTCGCCGATGGCCTGATGCCCCAAACAGACTCCCAGAATGGGGATCCTGCCCGCGAACTCACGGATCAGGGGGACGGAAATTCCTGCCGATCCCGGAGCGCCGGGGCCGGGCGAGATGACGATCAGATCCGGCGAAAATGACGAAATTCCTGCCAGATCGATCTCATCGTTGCGGCGGACTTCCAGCCTGGCGCCCAGCTCCCCCAGATGCTGGACCAGGTTGTAGGTGAAGCTGTCGTAGTTGTCGATGACCAGGACCCGGGGTCCGGGCGCGGGGATCGGCCGCGGCGCCGTCTCCCCGGGGAAAGGTTGGACTGAGCTGCTCATGTCGTTCACTCCAGCTTGGCCGCCAGTTCCAGCGCCTGCACCAGCGCCCTGGCCTTGTTTTGACACTCCAGGTGCTCCCGCTCCGGAATCGAATCGGCCACAATGCCGGCGCCGGCCTGGAAACGGGCCTTGCCCCCGCTCAGTACCAGGGTCCGGATCCCAATGCAGGTGTCGAGGTTCCCGGAATAATCGAGATAGCCGATGGAGCCGGCATAGATACCCCGGGGACAGGGCTCCAGCTCCTCGATGATCTCCATGGCCCGGACCTTGGGCGCAC
>FWPV01008329.1_pt1 | contig 18198 bp, 11 predicted proteins | sample 2228371 | NCBI WGS metagenome assembly FWPV01 (sample SAMEA103939776, study PRJEB20133) | metagenome
ACGCGGCGCTCAAAGAAGTCAACACCCCGGCGCGCAAGATCATCACCGCCGAAGACCCGGTCGAGTACCGCCTCGAGCGCATCAACCAGGTGCAAGTCAAACCGGAAGTCGGGCTGACGTTCGCCAGCATCCTGCGCGCCGCATTGCGGCAAGACCCCGACATCATTCTGGTGGGCGAAATGCGCGATCCCGAAACCGTCGAGATCGGTATCCGCGCCGCAATCACCGGGCACCTGGTGCTGAGCACACTACACACCAACGATGCCCCCAGCGCCATCGAGCGGCTCATGGACATGGGCGCGCCGCCGTTTCTGCTCGCCGCGTCGTTGCGCGCGGTGCTCGCGCAGCGGCTGGTGCGGCGCATCTGCCCCGACTGCCGCGAGCCCGACCCGCTCGATGGCACCACCCGCCTGTGGTGGCAAGAACAATCACCCGATCCGGTCGGCACGCAACCGATGCGCGGCCGCGGCTGCCCACGATGCAACGGCACCGGCTACCGAGGCCGCATCGGCGTGTATGAATACTTCGAACCCAACCTCGAGCAACTCGACGCGCTGCGCGGCGGTGATCTGCGCGAATTCAACCGCCTGGTGCGGCTCGATCCACGCTACCAGACCCTGCTCGATCACGGACTGCGCCTGATTGCCCAGGGCATCACGACGGTCGAAGAAGTCATCGCGATGAGCGGTGAGCTCGTCTAATTCCCAATCGATGGCATGACAACACGCAAAACAAAGCCAGCTGGATCCCTCTGACGGGCCGGTATCTCGCGTGCTAAGCAGCACCACCCGGCGCGACAAATACGCCCCTTTTTTCCCGCTTTTCTGCCTGATTGCTGGACTGCTCTACCGCTATCATGCCCAATGACATCCTCCCTTTTTCGGCAAATCGAGGCAGTGACCATGCGTACCCGGCCACAAAAACTGATGCTCACCGCCGCGCTCGCGCTTGCGATCAGCGGTTGCGCGCAACTTGGCAACCCCAGCGCCGAGCGCAGCACTGCGATCGAGCGGGCGCTCGCCAGCGACCGCGGCTTCGATCCGGCCATGCAAGGGCGTCCAACGATCGACCCCGCCCTGATGGCCTTGCTCGAGCCACCGACGAGTGCGCTGACCACGCTGGCGCCGGAAACCAACGCGCCGCGCTTTGATGTCGTCGTCGCGGGGCTACCGGCGCGCGAATTCTTCCTGGGGCTTGGAAGCGGCAGCCAGAGCAACCTCGTCGTGCATCCGGAAGTCAACGGCACGATCGACTTGAACCTGCGCCAAGTGACGCTGGACGAAGTGCTGCACGCGGTCGAACGCATTTATGGCTACGTCATCGAGCGCAAAGGCAACACCTACTTCGTGCTGCCGCCGCGGCTGGAGGCGCGCGCCTATCCGCTGCGCTACCTCAACGTGCGCCGCTGGGGCGCGACGAACCTACGCATCAACAGCACCAGCCTGCCGACGGTCGGTTCGAGTTCCACTGCATCTACCGCAGGCTCGTCCGCAGGGACAAACCCAGAAGAAAACCGCAGCGGCAGCCAGCTCGAAGGCGAGACCGTGCACGACTTCTGGTACGAAGTCTCAGCGTCGCTCTGTTCGTTGATTGGTCTACAGCCCCCCCAGGCGGTACCGTTTGTCGGTACGAGCGGCTCCCCCACGCCCGCCAGCTATGCCTGCAGCGACCCGACTGGTGCCACCGGCGCGATTCCGAACCCCGGCGACGCCGCAAGCGCTGCCAACAGACCCGTCGCGCTCAATACGCCACGCCGCTCGGTGGTGGTCTCGCCGCTATCCGGCGAAGCCTTGGTGCGCGCCACCGCTCAGGATCACGAAATCATCGCTTCGTTTCTTAAACGAGCGCAGTCGGCCACCGAGCAGCAAGTGGTGCTCGAAGCCAAAATCATCGAGGTGCAGCTCAACGACGGGTTCGAATCCGGTATCGACTGGATGCGCGTACTGACCCGCCACTTCGGGCAAACCGAATTGACATTAGCGCAAAGCAGTATCGAACGAACCTTCACAGAAGGCAATCGTCCTTTGTTTTCCGCCGTGCTGTCGCGCGCCGATTTCAGCTTGTTCATCGACTTGCTGAAAACTCAGGGGCACGTGCAAGTGCTCTCTAGCCCGCGCATCGCGACCCTGAACAATCAGAAAGCGGTAATCAAAGTGGGTACCGATGAGTACTACGTCACCAATGTCACATCTGGTTCCCAAACCACCACCACCGGAACCGGGACAGGCACTCCGACAGTGACCCGACCCGGGGTGACTCTGCAACCGTTTTTCTCCGGCATTGCGCTCGATGTCACGCCACGCATCGACGCCGACAGCATCATTCTTCATCTCAAACCTTTAGTGTCGCAAGTCCAGGAGCAAAAAAGGGACTTCGTGGTATTCGATGAACGCGTCCAGTTGCCGCTGGCGCGTTCGGAAGTGCGCGAAACCGACACCGTGGTGCGCGCGCGCGACGGGCAGATCATCGTCATCGGCGGTCTGATGCGCGACCAAGGCGAATCGGCCAGCGACGGCGTGCCACTGCTTTCTGATGTCCCGGTCTTTGGCGAGCTGTTCAAAACTCGCCGCAACCGCAGCAGCAAATCCGAATTGGTGATTCTGATCCGCCCCACGGTGATCAAGAGCGACGAGACCTGGGACGAGCTGCGCGCCGAGACCCAGCAGCGGCTGCGCATGCTCGCCCCAATCGAGCGCGGTCCGTCGCTCGGGGCGTTGCGCTGACAGGAGAACGGCCATGAGCCAAAATCATCTTCTCGACCCCTTGCCGGCGCATCGCGCGTTGGTGGTCGTGCCGGACGAAGCGGCGCGCCGCCAAGCCGCCGAGTGTCTGATCATCGCCGGCGAGCTGATCCACCGCGAACCCGAACGCCGGCGGCGCCGGCACCTGCTGTGGGTCGGCATCGGCTTTGCGCTCGGCGCGTTTGCCGCGGCGCTGTTCATCCCCAACCCGCCGATCGCGCCTGCCGGCGCGGCGATCGCCCCCTATTTCGCTTCCAGCCGCGTCAGCTCGATTCCTACTACCGCAGAGGGCGACTCAACGGCCGCAACGACCAACGCCCCCGAGGTCTGCCTGCAGTGTCTGGCAGCGCAGACAAACGACTCGGTCGGCACCCCTGGCGAAACCGCCGAGCAACTTGGCGAACGCACCGACACGTCCGGCGACAATGCTGACCTCACGGGGCACATGCCCGCAGGCACCGTAGCCACGAGCTGCGACTTGGCGGTCACACCACTGGCTGGCTTGAGCAACGCCCATCCAGGCACCGACGCCGTCCCCACCGTCCCGCAGGCACAAGCCGCAAAACCGACGTTCGCCCGCCCGACCGACCAGCCAACGGCACCTGCGGTCTCCCCCCGCCATGCCGCCGCGCCATCGCGGGAACCTGCCGCCGCGCCATCGCGAGAACCACCGGGGGCTGCCACCGCGGCGGATGCAGCTACCCAGGAGTCGTTTCCCACCATTCCCAATTTCGTGCGCCCGGCGAACACCGCTGCCAACGCTTTGCTGGAACAGCGCTACGCCGATGCGTGGCAACTGGCGCAACAAGGGCGCCGCGACGCTGCGCTCAGCGCGCTGCAGGCGCTTTTGGCCGAAGCGCCGGATCACCCCAAGGCGCGGCTGCTGCTTGCGGAACTTTTGCTGCAGCAAGCGCGCCCGGAAGAAGCGCTCGCTCAGCTCGAGCGCGGCGCGGTGGCTAGCGAGCACGGGGTGACCTACCACCAGCTGCGGGTGCGGACACTGCAAGCGCTGGCGCGGGAAGCCGACGCAAATGCGGCGCTGGCGCAAGCGCTGGCGCAATACCCCGACGCGCCCGAACTTCTGGCGCTTTCGGCGCTCGCGGCGCTGCAAAGCGAACAGTGGAACACCGCGCTGCGCTATTATCAGCGCCTGAGCGACCTACAGCCGCTACAGCCCCGCTGGTGGCTGGGCCTGGCGCTCGCCGCCGAACGCGCGGGCGATGCGTTCCTTGCCGCCAGTGCGCGCGAACGCGCCGCTGCGCTCGGACTGCCCGTAGCGGCCGCAGCGCAGAACCTGCTCGGCGCGAATGCCACGCCAACGCGCACCTTACCCTGATGACGTGGTAAAAAACAGGCACATCGGCCATGCCACAGTTTCGCTTCACCGCCCGCGCCGCCTCTGGCGCCACCGAACAAGGCGAGATCGACGCGCCCGATCGCAACGCCGCGGTCGTGGCGCTGCGCGCGCGTGGCCTGTTGCCGCTGTCCATCGAAGAAAAGCCCGCCGCTGCTTCGCTCGAACTTGCCGCGCTCATTCCGGCGCTGCGCCGACCGCCGAAACTGCCCGAAATCTTGCTGTTTACCCGCCAGTTCTACAGCCTCGTCAAAGCCGGCGTGCCACTGATCACCGCGCTGACCCGGCTGGCGGAAAACACCCCCAACCGGGTACTGGCCGAAGCGATCGTGCAAATCGCCCGCGACATCGAATCCGGCCGCGACATCGCCACCAGCTTTGCGCGCCATCCGCACCTCTTCTCCACCCTGTACCTGGCCATGCTGCGCGTCGGCGAACAAACCGGCAAGCTCGAAGAAGCGCTCTACAACCTCGCGATCTACCTCGAGCGCGACCGCGAAACCATCATGCGCATCAAATCGGCGCTGCGTTACCCGGCGATCGTGCTCGTGGCGATCGCCATCGCGATTGGCATTCTCACCACCTTCGTGATCCCGGCCTTTGCCGGCATCTTCGCCAGCGCCCAGATGCAACTGCCGCTTCCGACCCGCATCATCCTGGCCGTCTCCTCGTTCATGCGCGAATACTGGTGGGCCGTACTCGGCGGCATCGTCGGCGGCATTTACGCGTTTTTGCGGCTCACCAAAGCCGGGCCAGGTCGATTGTGGTGGGATCGCGTCAAGCTCAAGCTTCCCAAAATCGGCGACATCATCCGGCGCGCCACGCTGGCGCGCTTTGCCCGCGCGCTGGCGATGGCCATCGACGCCGGCGTGCCGATCACCCAGGCGCTGGTCAGCGTGGCGCGCGCCACCGACAACGATTTCATTGCCGAAAAAATCTACGGCATGCTCAACGGCATCGAGCGTGGCGAGACCATCCTCGGGGCAGCCACGCGCACCGGCATTTTCACCCCCATCGTCTTGCAGATGCTCGCCATCGGCGAAGAATCCGGGCGCATCGATGAGATGATGCAGGAAGTGGCCGAATTTTACGAGCGCGAGGTCGCCTACGACATCGAGCACCTGTCGGATCTGATCGAACCGCTGATGCTGGTGATCATCGGCGTCATGGTGCTTGTCCTCGCGCTGGGCATCTTCCTGCCGATGTGGGAGATGACCGCGCTGGCGCGGCGCTAAACACTCCTTGCCAACCGCGGGAAGTTGTGATAAAAAGAAGCTGTTCGGACCCTAGGAGACCACCCATGACCCCTCGCACCCAACAGGGCTTTACCCTCATCGAACTGGTGATCGTGATCATCGTGCTCGGCATTCTCGCCGCAGTCGCGGCGCCGAAGTTTTTCAACCTGCGCTCGGATGCTGCAGAAGCTGCGGTCAAAGCAACAGCCGCATCTATGAGTAGTGCTTTTGCGCTAAATTACGCTAAATTCATTTTCAATTCAACTGCAGCTACTCGTTTTAGTGACGCCGGCGCCTGTGCGGCTGCCTCCACCTCCATCATGCAACCCCCGCTGGATAGCAATAAGTTCTCCATTTTAGCCGACGCCTCCTGCAATGGCTCGACGGCAGGCGCCACCGCCACTTGCACGCTGCAAAGCATAGACGACTCCAACAAAACCGCGACGGTGACGGTGATCTGCACGGGCTAACACGCGGCGCATGGCAACGCCTGTGAATGAGGCGCTGGCGCGCTGGCATGCGCTGTGGGTGCAGTGCTTGCCTCGGCAAGCGCGGCCCAAGTCAGAACACTGGCAGCGGGCCATCGCGTCGTTCCTAGAAGCATTGCGCGTTGAGCTCAACGCCCGCCCGCTGGGGTGGTGGAAACGCGTTCGCGTGTTGTACCGTTTTCAGCAACGCTTGGCCCGCGACGGCGTGCCGCCCCAGGCGCTGCGTGCCCTGGTCAGCGCCATCATTCTCGACGTTTTTTTCGGCAAGACCTGATGCGCTGGCTCCTTCGCTGGCTGCTCGGATCGGCTGGCGTTCCCACCCGGAAAAGCACCGATTCCTCCGCGCTGACTGGCAACCGCGATTTTCCCGCCCTTGCCTCAGGACAGCGGCTGCTGCTGCATGTCGGCTGCGGCCAAGCGCGCCTTACCGACCTTCCCGCTGGCTTTCAGCGCGGCTGGCAAGAATGGCGCATCGACCTGGACCCCGACGCACATCCCGACCTCATCGCGTCGTTTTCCGATCTGTCGCTGCTGCCCGATGCCTGCGCCGACGCGCTTTTCGCATCACACGTGATCGAACACCTGTATTGGTTCGAGGTGCCGCAGGCGCTTGCCGAAGCGCGCCGCGTGCTCAAGCCCGACGGCATGCTCGTGCTCACCTGCCCGGACCTGCAATCGGCGGCGGCAATGATCGCCGAAGATCGTCTGTTCGAGACGGCTTACCTTTCCCCCGCAGGCCCGATTACACCGTTCGACATCGTTTATTCCTATCGCCCGTTTGTTCAAAGATCGCCTCAGACGATGAGCCACAAATGCGGTTTCACCCTCACCACCCTTACCCAAGCAGTGCGCGAGGCGGGCTTTACCAGCGTCTATGGCCTGCGTCGCCCCGAGGCGTTTGACCTGTGGCTGCTGGCGGTGGCGCAAGCGCTCCCTGAAGCCGAACTGACCGCGCAGGCGCGGCAGTATTTGCCACCGCACTGAAGCGATGCGCTGGGTATTGTGGCTGACGCGGGCGCTGCGCCGCTTTGGGGGCAGCTTTTTCGAAGAAGCGCTGCTGCGCCGACGAGCTGCGCAGGCCGCCGATCCCGAAGCGCTAGCGCAGCTGGCCAAGACGGCGCTTGAGCGCGGTGATGCCGAAGAAGCCGAACATCTGGCGCGTCAGGGCCTGGCGCTCGAGCCTTGCGCCGAAATCCAGGCGCGGCTGCAGGTCACCTTGGCGGCGATCGCGCGCTCGCGCGAAGCCTTTGCCGAAGCTCAGAGCCATCTGGACGCAGCGCTGGCCGCCGTACCCGATTATCCGCCAGCGCTCACCAACCGCGCCGAACTGCTCTTGGTCGTTGGCAGGGCCGACGCAGCGCTATCGCTCCTTGAGCAGGCGCTTAAGCAAGCGCCGCAGTTACTGCCGGCGCGCATCAATCGCATCGCCGCATGGATCGAACTGGGGCGTCTTGAACAAGCCGAAAAGGAAAGCCAGCGGTTGCTCGCGCGCCATCCCGAGGATGCCGCGGTGCTCATCAACCACGCCAACGTACTGTTGCAGCGCGGCAAGGGCCGGCAGGCGGTGCGACACCTGCGCCGGGCGCTGGAGATCGCGCCGCAGCGCGTCGAAGCGCGTTTTCTTTTGGGCGCACTGGTGGGCGATGGCTTTGAGCTGCGTGCCGCGATCGAATACCTAGAAAAACGCTTGGCGCGGCGAGGTGATTCGCGCGAACTGCTCGCCGTGCTCGCCAACGCCCATCAAGCCGCCGGAAACCTCAACCGCGCGGCCGAGCTTGCCAAGCGGCTCCTGGCGCTTGACCCCAGGCACGTCGCAGCGCGGCTGGTGCTGGGCAGCATCGCTTCTTCAAGCGGCCACAGCGACGTGGCCGAGCGCCTCTACGAAGCCCTGTTCGAAGACGCTGGCGAGCTTTGGGGGGTGGGTTCGAACTGGCTCTTTGAGGGCAACTACAACCCGCACCTACCGCCGGCCGAGCTCTATGACCGGCACGTGCGCTGGGCGCAGCGCTACGCCGCGCCGCGCCACCCCGGTGCTCCACCGCACGCGCCGGCGCTGCTGCCCTCCCGAACGCCCGACCGTCCCTTGCGTGTGGGGTACGTCTCCGGCGACCTGTGCCAGCACCCGGTGGGGGCACTCATTTACGAAGTGCTCACCCGCCATCGCCGCGACGTGGTAGAAGCAGTGGCCTTTTCCACCACACTGCGCAAGGACGATCTGACCGCGGCGATCGCCCCGCATTGCGTCGCCTGGCACGACGTGTTCGATTTTACGGATGACGAACTCGAAACCTTGATTCGCGACGAGCGCATCGACGTGCTGGTGGATCTCGCTGGCCACACCGCGTTTCACCGCCTGCCGGTCTTCGCGCGCCGACCGGCCCCCGTGCAGGTGACTTGGCTGGGCTACTTTCACAGCACCGGGGTGGCGGCGATCGATTATCTGCTCACCGACCCCGGCACGTCGCCGCGGGAACTCGGGCAACACTTTGCCGAAACCCCCATTTACCTGGGAAGCTCACGCTTTTGCTTTCTCCCCCCCCCTTACGCGCCGCCGGTGGCCCCGGCACCCAGCGAGCGCGGCGCGCCGTTTACCTTCGGCTGCTTTAATCGCCTGGCCAAACTCAACGACGAGGTGATCGCCGCATGGGCGCGCATTCTGCACCTCGCCCCGCACGCGCGCCTGTGGCTCAAGGCCGGAGCGCTGCGCGACGCCTGGGTGCGCGCCGACCTCTCCGCGCGCTTTGCCGCGCAAGGCATCGCGCCGCACCGCTTGGTGCTGTCCCCTGGCGGTGCGCACCAGGACATGCTTGCGGAGTTTGCGCAGATCGACCTGGCGCTCGACCCCTTCCCTTTTACCGGTGGGGCCACCACCTTCGAGGGCCTGTGGATGGGCGTGCCGTGTCTGACCGTGCCTGGCGCCACCATGGTCAGCCGCCAGACGCACGCGATGAACCTGAACCTGGGGTTGGCAATGCTGTTCAGCGCGAGCGGCATTCGCGACTACATCGCCCGCGCCGTCGCCTTCGCCCAGCACCCCGAACCGCTTTGGGCGCTGCGCCGCGCGCTGCGGCCACGTGTGGCCGCCAGCCCACTGTGCGACGGCGAAGGCTACTGCCGGCGCGTCGAGCGCTTTTACCGCCTGGCGTTCGAAGCTGCCTGCCGCGGCGAGAAACTGGCGCCATACACACTCATACAGGCCTGACCCTGCGAAGCATTCGACCTAGGATATCAGAGCGCGCCGCTCATGGCCCAGACACCGCACGCCGACCCCCCGAGGTTCCACGCCGTGACACACCGATGCCTCAACGCACGCTCAGCATCGCCACCGTGACATGGCTAATTGATGGACATCCAACTGCCTTGCTGCTTTGGCACACATCGAACGACAACGCTGGGTTTTTCGTCGTCTTAGCACCCCGCCACATCAAAACTCACCAGCGCCGGCATCCCCGGCAGCGGCGCTGGCGCATAGCGCACCGCACACCCCGCCCGCCCTTCAAAACGCAGCTCGGCAAAATCGCCGGTAAAGACGTACTGCCAGCGTGCGCGTTCGTCGGCAGAAACAAGGTACCACACGCTCGTCTCTTCGGCCGTCGGCGTGCCGTGCCGCAGGTTTACGCCGCTTGTGCCCACCTGGCAGTCGGGATGCGATAATTCGCGGCGAAACGCACCGGTGGCCAGGTTGATGCACGCTTCCGATTCGCTCACCACCCCCACCTGCGCCGAACGCACGAGAAACTCCGCCATCTTGCGCTGCATCTGCGCCGCGGTCACGTTGACGGTCATGATGCGGCTGTGCCGCGCCAGCTCTCCCAAAAACAGCAGTGAGCCACCCATCAGCACCGCCGCCACCACCAGGCTGAGAATGAAATCCACGTGCCGCACCGACCCCACCCGCACCAGCACCGAGGCCAGCATCACCCCCAACGCCACGCCGATCGCGGCGATGGCATAGACGATCCAACCGGTATCATGCACCATGAGCGTCGCCCCCAGATCGACAAATGTGTTTACTTCCTTGCTGCTGACCTTCCCCTTTAGCGCCAACCACACACCGCCCCAAACGCATCGCCGGCAGCGCGCGTGGTCTTTGCTGCGCTCGCGCGTCCTTGTCCTCGGAATCGCACCGGACCAAGTTTGGCGCGCAAACTGCACCCGCGCCGCATTCTTGACTTTCCTTTGGGGCGGGAGTATAAATGAAAAATCCACCGCAGCGCAGGGATGAACCCACAAGCCCTCATCGAACGCCACAACGCTGCGGATTATCGCCAATGAAAAGGCGACATTTTGTCCGATGATGGCGGCGGCTTCCCAAGGCAGGGCGGTGAAGTTCGTTGCGCCAGCGCCGCTGGGATGGAAGCTATAAAACGGGCTGCCGCCGCGCTGTCAAAGTGGCACGCGAATTTTTTTCATGGGGGTACGAGATGAGTGTTGCGCTGAGGCTTTTCGACCAGCTGACCGATGCAGGCGAAGACCGGCAGCGTGCCCGTTTGATTGCGCAGGCGTTCGAGGAGTTGGAAGATCGCTACCCGGAGCTAAAGGACATTGCAACGCAAGGCTATGTCCGGGAAAGCGAGCTTCGCCTGCTGAAAGAAATCGAGGCGGTGAGGCTGGAGATCAAACAAGTCGAAGCGGGGCTACGCAAAGAAATCGAGGCGGTAAGGCTGGAGATCAAACAAGTCGAAGCGGGGCTACGCAAAGAAATCGAGGCGGTAAGGCTGGAGATCAAGGAAATCGAAGGCAAGCTGCAAAAAGAGATCAAAGAAATCGAAGGCAAGCTGCAAAAAGAGATCAAAGAAGTCGAAGGCAAGCTGCAAAAAGAGATCAAAGAAGTCGAAGGCAAGCTGCAAAAAGAGATCGAAGCGGTGCGACTGGAGATCAAGCAGGTGGAGGTGCGCCTCACCCAAGCGATCCACCGCCAGACCGTATGGGTCATCGTCGCGATGGGCAGCCTGATGGGATTGATCCGCTGGCTTGATGTGTTGTTAAAATGATTCGATGCGCTACCCAATAAGGGGGACACACCCATGGCGACGTCTGCCGAGGACCGCTACAGCGTGCGACGCGTCGATGCCCGAGGAAAATCATGGTCTGATCCGCTGGGCGCTTTGTTAAAACTGGTGTTCGTTGCGCTGTTACTTCTGCCTGCGCCCAGCTGGGCGGCTGCTTACAAGCTTCCTGGCGGCCCGTTACCCAACGGTTGCACCGCCGCCGGCAGTGTGGTCACCTGCAATGGCAACATCAATCTCACCTCGGCCCCCGACACCATCGAAGTCACCGCCAACAACGTCACGCTCAAAATCAACGGCACACTCGTGCTGGCCAACAATGCCAAAATCTTTAAAGCCGCTGGTGTTTCCAACTTCACGCTCGAAACCACCGGCAACATCACGCTAGGCAACACCAATACCACCTACATCGAAGCCGACACCGTGATCACCGGCGGCACCATCGTCGGTTTCTCCTTTGCTGGCTTCCAATCTGCCGTTTTCGCCAACCGCGTCGGTTACCGCCGCACCCCCGGGCAGTGCGTCAACGCGCATCGCCCCTCAAACGGTAATGCCGACTGGGTCAATTTTAACAGCGCGCGCTTGAGCGATAATGTCCGTGCCAGCGCCCAACTCATCGGCCCCAGCCCGGGTGATGCGGGCGACACGCGCGCGCTGGCGTGCACCGGTTTCGGCTTCTCGTTGCCAACCCATTCTGGCAATCGCATCACCGGCATCCAATTCGACATCGAGCATCAGCGTTGGCTCGACCGCGGCAATCCGCGGTTTTCTCAAGTCCAGATGGGGTCGGGACAGGGCGGTAGCGGTGTGTGGTATCAATTTGACACTCCGCCGGGCGCTGCCGGCAAACTCGCGCCGCAAAGCAAGCTCGCTGGCACGCCGCTCAACACCGGCAGCGACGCCATCGCCATCGCCGGCGGCCCAAACGACCTCTGGGGCTGGAGTGCAGGCGCAACATTACTTAATGACATCCAAGCCAACCCTTTCGGCGTACGCCTATATGTCACCTCCACTTCCAGCCAGGTGCAAGAAAACAACGTCTTTATCGACAGCGTCACCGCCACGGTGTGGTTTACCGGCGACCAAAAAGCCAGCCTGCGCGCGTACTACCGTTTTGAAAACACTCTTTACGCCGGCTACTCGGGCGAAGTGCTGGACAGCAGCGGCAACCACCGCCACGGCCAGGCTGCTGGCCCCGACCCGCTGCCCGTGCCCAAATGGGCGCAACCGGCACGTTCGGGACTAACCAGCGGCACCTGCGGTTATGCCCATTTCTCGCGCCACGGCAGCGCTTGGAATAGTCCTGGTGGCAGACTGACCTTACCGGTAAACGCCAACACCGCCGCCGGCGCCAAAACGACGGTGAGCTTTTGGATGTACTGGAAAGGCGGCAACAGCATGATGCCGATCGGTTGGGAGGTATACGACCTGTGGCTAGAAGACGGTTCTTTCGGTTTCAATACCGGTGCTAGCGACCTCTATGGCATCGCTGCAAGTGGATTGGCCAACCGATGGGTGCATGTGGTTGCAGTATTTACCAACGGCAGTGTCACCGCCAACAAGCTCTACATCGATGGCGCAGTGCAAACACTGACGCAACGCAGTACATACGGGCCCAACCTCAGCCGCGCCGTGGTAGGCGCCAATCTTTACGTCAGCGGCTGGGGAGCTGATAACTACTACCGCTTCGACGGCTTCATCGACGAAGTGCGCGTTTATGATGGCGAGCTCACTGCCGCGGAAGTGACGCAGCTCTATCACGACACCCACACGTGTTCCCCCTTCGCCTCGCTGCTGGCGCGGTACCGCTTCGAAGACCCGGCGGCCTGGAACGGCACGGCAGGCGAGGTCAAGGACGACAGCGGCAACCACCGCCATGGCCGCGCGATCGGTCCCACGCCGTACCCCACGATGCAAAGCAGCGCGCCGGCGCGTGCTGGCAACCCCGGCACCTGCGGCTACGGCAGCTTTACCGGTCGTAACCCGGGCTGGTCTGGGGCTGGCGACGGCGCGCTGCGGCTGCCTGTGGCGGCCAACACAAATAAAGGGGCCAAAACCACGGTCACCTTTTGGATGCGCTGGAACGGCAACCAAGGGGCAATGCCTGTGGGCTGGAACAACTACGACCTGGAACTTGGTGGAGGTCATTTCGGTTTCAATACCGGTGCGAATGACATTTACGGTACCGATTGGAACGGTCTGGCCAACCAATGGGTGCATGTCGCAGCGGTGTTCGTCAACGGCCACTACTATGCCAACGAGCTCTACATCAACGGGCAGCGGCGCAACCTCACGCAACGGCTAAGTCCGATCAATTTCAGCTCAGCGTTCGTGGCAAGTGATCTGCAAGTGAGCGGGTGGCAAGTCGATCAGGCTTACCGCTTTTCCGGTCTCATCGACGAAGTGCAGGTCTGGAACGGGGAGCTCACCCCACAGCAAATCCAGCAAATCTACAGCGAGACCCATCCTTGCCCTGGCGCGCTACACCACATCCGCATCATCGCCCCGTCCGAAGCCGCGACCTGCGAGCGCACAGCGGTGACCTTCAAAGCCTGCGCCAACGCCGATTGCTCGCAGCTTTACACCGGCGGCAATGTGCAGCTGACCCTAAATAGCGTCAGCGGACAAACGTGGTATTCCACCCCCGTGACCAATACCCCAATTTCCGGGCCGATCACCATCCCGGCGACTGGACAGATCGTGCTGTATCTTGAACGCCCGACGCCTGGCAACGCCAGCGTCTCGGCCACCGTCAGCAGTGGTCCCACCCCGATAAGCACACCCGCCTACCTTTGCCAGAACGGCAACAGCGCCGCACCTTGCTCGATCGCGTTTTCCAACGCGCAACTCGTGCTGGCTTTGACCAAGACCTCCCCGCCGGCCTCGGTACCCGACCAGACCGTCGATACCGACTTCAGTAACGCCTATTTCCTGCGTGCGGTCAAAAATGTCGGCGGCTCGTGGCAGACCGCTTGCGGCGGCAGGCTCTCCGGTGCGCGCGATGTCCAGATCGCTTTCGATTGCCTGGACACTGGCACCTGCCCCAGCGGCGGCGTGCTGACCATCAACGGCAACCTTGCTGCGGGTAGCAGCGGCACGACCATGACGCTGAATTTCGACGCGCAAAGCGCCAGCAACGAGACGCTGCTCTTTCGCTACAACCAGATCGGCGAATTGCGCTTGCGTTTTCGCACCACTGCTCCCAACGGCGCTGAGGTCGCTGGCCAAAGCAACCCGTTCTGGGTCAATGTTTCGTACTGCTACAACGACGACTTCAACCGCGCCACGCTCGGCAACGATTGGCTGGCCACCAAAAGTCGCGGCAATTTCACGCCACAGATCGTGAGCGGGCGTTTGCGACTGACCGAAAACGTCAATTTCCAGGGAACATCGGCGCACCTCAAACGGCGCTTTCCCTCGGCCAACAATCTGGTGGTGTTGGAATTCGACCAATTCAGCTACGCCAGTACGGTCAATTGGAACAACACCGGTGCCGACGGCATTGCGTTGGCCATTTCCGACGCGGCGGTGACCCCGATGGCTGGCGGGTATGGCGCTTCGCTGGGCTATGCCCAGTACAACACCTCCCCGCCCACCCCTGGGTTCAACGGCGGCTGGCTCGGGATTGGTTTTGATGAATACGGCAACTTTTCCACCGCCAACTTTGGGCACGATGGTGGCGTGGGCTTCCGACCCAACAGCGTCACCATCCGCGGTTCTGGCAACGGCACAAGCGGCTATCGCTTTCACACCACCACCGGCACTTTGACCCCGGGGATTTCCGCTTCGTCCTCCTCCAGCCCCGCCCCCGGGCACCGCTACCGCGTGATCATTGACCACCGCAACGGCATCAACGCCTGGGTGCGGGTCGACCGCAACACCGGCAGCGGCTATCAGACCTTGCTTGGCCCCTACGATGCCCTAGCTCAGGCGGGGCAGGCACCGATTCCGGAGGACGTGCTGCTGTCCTTTACGGGATCCACCGGCGGAGCAAACAACATCCACGAAATCGATAACCTGCGCGTTTGCGCCAAACGGCCGATCGAGGACTACGAGATCCGGCCGCATCACGTGCGCATCGAGGCGCCGGAAAGTGGGCTGACCTGCGAACGACAACCCGTGACCTTCAAAGTCTGCGCCAACGCCGATTGCTCGCGGCTGTACAACCTGGGTGACTTGATGCTGAATATTACGACCGACGCTGGCAGCGAGTGGTACACTGCCGCCACCGGTGGTACGTCGCTGGGGCAGTCCTTCACCGCCGTCATTGCGTCCGGCGGACAGGCGACCTACTATCTCAAACGTTCGCAAGCGGGCACCGCCAATGTCAGCGCTGCGCGCACGGGCGGTCCCTTGATTAGTTCCAGCCCGGCGGTAACCTGTCGCAACGATACCGTGGCGGCGCCCTGCTCCATCAACTTCGTCGACGCCGCGCTGCGCTGGTATTCCGAAAGATCCGATGGCAGCGCGCTGCAGTCCATCTCGCCTGGCCCGTTGTCCGGATACATCATCGGCGATCCAAGAGGTTACTACTTGCGTGCCGTGAGGACCGATGCAGAAACCGGCGCCTGCGTACCGCTGATTCAGGGGAATCGTCTGGTCACGGTGGGCTACGATTGCCTGGACCCGAACACTTGCTCAGCCGGCAATCATATGAACGGCCTGGTCGCAGATGATGACGGCAATAGCACGGATCCGGCCGGCTTTGGGGATTTTGGCCCCACCGGCAATCTGCGCTTGATGACATTCGACGCCAACGGTTTTACCACCGAACGCATCCAACTGATTTACAACGATGTCGGTAAAATCCGTTTCTGGGCGCAGGTCACCAACGAGATAGGTGTGACCCTGCGTGCGGATTCCCCCGAGGTGATCGTTTTTCCGGCGCGTTTTGAACTGAAGTTGTGCCCAGACAGCGCCAACTGGGACGGGTGCAATCAAGAGCGAGACCGCAACGATTATTTCGCCACGGCGGGGCAACGCTTCTACGTCCTGGTACAAGCGCAGAACATCAACGGCCAACCTACGCCCAATTTCCGCAACGGTTCATTTGCCGGTCAGGAAAAAGTCGCCGTTACCCATTCGGTAGTGTTCCCGAACAACGCCAAGCCGGGACGGTTCGGCCGCGTCGTCGGTAGCAACTTTCCGGTCCCGCTCGAGGCCTCGCGCTCGGAGTTCGATGAAGATGCCATTTACGTCTTTTCCGACGTCGTCTGGAACGAAGTGGGGGTGATCGTTGCCTCCGCCAGCTTGACTCCGAACACCTATCTCGGCCAACCTCACCCCGGGCTGGAAGACGCGCAAAGTCATGAGTCGGGCTACTTCTGGCCATACAAACTCAAAGCGATGCTGCACACCACGGATGAGATCAATTCGTTGCCGCTGCCGCCGGGCTACCCCGGGGCTGCATCGGTCGATCCTGACCCTTCGCCGAAACGCTATCTGGTGACCTCGGACTTCAACGCCGCAGATGGCAGCGCATGGCTACAACGCCAACCAGCCACCCTAAAGCAACGCGCTAACGTCGCCAGCTGCAACAGCGCTTCGCCCACTTTCACCTACTACGGCGAGCAAACCGAGTTTCAGTTCCATCTCGTGCCGGTGAGTATGGGAATCCGAAACGCGCATGACATGCATGTGACGCGTAACTTCAGGAAGTTGATCGAAGACCCCAACTTAAATCCAAACACGCACGAAAAGACATTCATCGGACAGAACGGACACGGCCTGCGCTTTTGCATGAAAGCTCCGAGCGAAAACAATTACAGCAACAGCAATTGCAACGCCGATCTTACCCACAACGAATTCGAGCTTAGCGCCGCGTTCATTAGCGATGAGCTCATCCGCGCCACGGGGCGTTACAAACTGGGGCGTAATGACAACCCACAGGCGCCTCAGGACATCCGCGCCTATTTCGAAACGCCCGAGTATTTCAGTACCAGCGTGCATTTGGACGAGTACACCCTCTATTCCGGCTGGCCAAGGGCTTGGGCACATCCGGCTGGGTTGCAGTACCGTTATGGTCTTCTCAACCTCAAAGACGCGATCAGCCGCAGCCCCTCACCCAAGCCAAGCATCGGCATCGAGGCACAGTACGCCACGTCGGACAGCCATGAAAGCTTTGTGCTTAACAGCGACGACAATTGCACTGCTTTGCCGATCGGGGCGTTCGATTGGAACGAAGAAACCCTAAGACCCGTCGGAACGAATTTTGCCTTGTCCTCAGGCCCCGCCACACGAACGCTCCTGCAGGGCGAAGCTCAAATGACGCTAGAGTATGACGAAAATACACTGACCCGGGCCAAGGGTACCGTGTGCCTGGACCTCGACCATCCCGCTTCGTCGCGAGACAACACCTGCTCCGCTTCCGCACCCGCGAATTTGCCTTACCTGCAAGTGCGCCGTCCCCCTGATTGCACGAATGACACCTGCGATCCCCGTGCCAGGGTGGACATCGGGGCGGATGCTGCCGTCAACCCGCTCATTTTCACGCGTGAGCTGTACTGAAAGCCTTGGCAATGGCCGTCTGCGTTTTGCGTTACCCAGCCATCGCTTCTTGTCTTAACCCCCTGCTGGGGCGCGGCAAGGGCGGTGGCGCGCCACGGCAGCGTTTGGCGCTGGCCACTGGCTTTACCATGGTCGAACTGGTCGTCGTGCTCATTCTGGTGGGAGTGCTTGCGGTGTTCGCCGTACCACGTTTTGCCCTTTTTCGCGAGCTGCGCGATGCGGGGTTTCGCGACGAGGTGATCGCCACATTGCGCTACGCGCAAAAAACAGCAATCGCGAAACGGCGCATGGTGTGTGTCCTCATTGGTTCTGACCAACTGGAATTGCGCTACCACAACGACAAGCCACCCTACCCAGCCGATGCATCGTGCCCAAACATTGCGCCGACGTTGCCGCTGCTGGTGCGTTGCGAATGCTGCACTGCCTATGAAAACCACGTGCTCAAACGCTGTCAAGGCAGCGTAACGCTCGGCGGGGTCAGTGAACTGCGGTTTTGGCCCGACGGCCACATCGAATGCGTCCCTGTCCCGGCAGACAGCGACCCTTGCACGCTGACCCTGAGCGGTTTGTCGTCGATTTCTCTGTACCGCTCCACCGGTTACATCGATCCCTCGCCATGAGCATGAAGTACGCGCGCGGCGCCACTCTCGTGGAGGTTGTCCTGGGCATCGTTGTGCTGGCCATCGCCGCCGCCGGTGTGCTCTCGGCATTCACGCTGGTGCGCGGCAGCGCTGACCCGGTAGTGGAAAAGCAGCTGCTGGCGATCGCAGAAGGACTGATGGACGAGGTCACCAGTCGCAGTACCCAGACCGGTTCTTTCACCCCGACGGGTTCGTGCCCCCGTGACCAGTTCGACGACCTTCA
>FWPV01008331.1_pt1 | contig 18195 bp, 14 predicted proteins | sample 2228371 | NCBI WGS metagenome assembly FWPV01 (sample SAMEA103939776, study PRJEB20133) | metagenome
TTTACTTCGGCAACATGCATGTGAACTCCCACACCATAACGATCCGCCATTGTCTTGGTACGGATGATTAATTCATCGGTGTTATTAAAGATCGTGCGAAGACCGAACCATACCCGAATCCGTCCCTCCGCTTTACCATGCCATCGCTTAAGGTGTTCTTCTTGGATAGAAAGCGCCTCGTCAGTAGTTTCATTCCAACGAGAAGGCAACCCCTCCCCGCCATCCATGGTGGAACGAGCAAGGATGCCGCGAATGCCCAATTCTGTAACTGCGCGTCCCATTCCATCTACAAATTGTCCACCTGGCTCGGCAAAACAAGTGACGCCACTACGGATTTGTTCAATACCACATAACAAAGTGCTCACATAACTATCTTCTTCAGCCATGTTGCTTTCATAAGGCCAGATGCGCTTGTGTAACCAAGTTAGCAAATTCACATCATCGCCCAAGCCACGACCCAACTGCTGTGAAGTGTGTACATGCGTGTTAATTAAACCCGGCAAAATCCATCGTCCGCGTAAATCAATGCGATCAATATCGCCTTGCGCCTCTTCGAGAAGGGCTGAACTGTTTCCCACCTTTTTGATCTTGTCTCCTGCTATCCATACTGCACCGCAGTTATACTGTCGCCTCTCGGCATCCATGGTAACCACCCCGGCGTTGAAAAGGAGCTTCTCATTTTTCATAAAAAATCTCCTGCGGAAAACTTCAGGGGGGGATTCTAACCCATCTTACGGGAAACCTCAATAGGTTGTTTGAAGAAAAAGTACGTGGTCACCGAAAAGGACACACTCCACCCGATAAGCTGGTCTTCATCAGCAAACAGAATCTGTGCGGCGGGCGTGGTTCGTGCAAGCAACCTTGCCGCCCGCCCTGCAGGTATTCTCGTTAATTTGTGCAGATAAGGTGTTTTTTCCTAATATTCCCTATTGCAAGGGTGAGGGAGACGCGGGTCGAGTAGGGCGTCAGCCCGTATCGAGACCCCATTGCAGGCGGGTTTCGACAGGCTCAACCCGCAAAGTGAACTCCCCTCGCCCAGAACGGGCGAGGGGCCGGGGGCGCCGCCCTGAGCTTGTCGAAGGGTGAGGGCGGATTTCGACATGCTCCCCTTCGTTCCGCTACTCAACCCGCGTCTGCATGTCATCCCGAAACACGGTGATACCCCCATGTCACCCCGAAGCGCAACCCCCAACCCCATGTCACCCCCAAGCGAAGCGCCTACCATGTCACCCCGAAGCGAAGCGCCCACCATGTCACCCCGAAGCGAAGCGAGGGGTCTAAAGATTTCTCGCTGCGCTCGAAATGACACGGAAGAGAGTTCGACATGACGGGAAGCAGCGATTGAAATAATACCGAATGCCGATACGGAGAACATTCAAAATGACAGGACGGGATGTTCAAAAAGTCAGGGGCTGCGTTTGAAATGGGGCGAGAGGATCTGTGATCCTCATCTCCTACTGTGTTTCAAGGCGCTCATCCATTCCGATCGCAGGCTGTCCAGTTCGCTGCTAAAAGCCATCCAATCCGGCACGAGGAGCACGAAGCCGTCTGCTTGAGGATGAAACATACTGCGGCTAAGAAATAGTCTCAGCAGGGGTTTGGGCAGAGGATAGCCATTTAATTCCAACACAATCGCTGTTTGACCGTAGAACGGTTCGAGAAAGGAGCGCAGCGATCCAGAGATGCGTTGAGGAGGGAAAAGAGCGTTGATTTCTGCTGGATGAGCGGATCGAATGCGTCGATAAGAGATGCGCATCTGAAGAAATGGAGTCACAAAACGAAGATGATCTGAGCGCGGTTGGACATAGGCTGCATAGCGTAATAGAATGAAAAACAAACTCAAGGCAACCAACAACCCTCCCGAAACGAAAAACCAGGCGGCTTCCTCTTGTTCAAGAGGCGTGTCGGCAAAGCGCACGTAAACGCCGGCAACGAGCAAGATCAGCCCTGAAAGGAACAGGCTCGGCAGCAGGCGGTCAAGGGTGCGCCGATACATCAATAAGGGATAGCGTTTTCCAGATCGTGCGCGCCTCATAACGCTTTCCCCTCCAAAGACAGGGTAAACCAGAACGTTGAGCCTTGTCCCAATTGGCTGGAGAAGCCAATCTTTCCCCCCATCAGTTCGACCAATTGTTTGGTGACGTTGAGCCCTAATCCCCAGCCCTGTTCCTTGCGCACAGCTTGGTCTTCAGAGCGGAAAAATTGCTCGAAGAGGCGCTGCTGATCTTCGGGCGCTATACCGATGCCGGTGTCTTGCACCTCGATGTGTATCAAATCGCCTTCTCGCCGTGCCCGCACCCAGATGATGCCGCCAGCAGGGGTATATTTAAGCGCATTGGTGAGCAGATTGGTCAAAACTTGGGTCACCCGCGTCGGGTCGGCAACCAGTTCGGGCAGATCAGCAGGCAACTCTGTATGCAATTGATGCCCTTTTTCGTCCAGCTTGGGGCGCAGGGTCAGGATGGTCTCTTCGATTAGTTTTGGCAGGGCGATGGGGCGGGGTTCGAGTTTCAAGCGTCCGCTTTCGATGCGCGAGATGTCGGATAAATCCGAGACCAAGGCAGCCATGCGATCCACGTTGTTGCGAATGGTCTCCAAGAAGCTGCGTTGTTGATCGTTGACTGGGCCTACCGCTTGCTGGCGGAGCAAATCGGTATACCCCCGAATGGAGGTCATTGGAATGCGCAGTTCGTGAGAGATGACCGAGATAAAACGGTTCTTCTCCTGATTGGCATGTTGCACGGCATCATACAGGCGGGCGTTTTCGATGGCATTGGCTGCTCGTGCGGCTAAGCGGGATAAGAATATGCCTTCTTGTTCGGAAAACGGACTGTTTTTCTGAACGGCGATCATTGCGGCAAACTTGCCTGCATGGAAGATTGGCGCAGCCATCAGGGTTTGGTTTTCTTCAGTCCACAGGGTTTTCGCTGTCCATTCGCGTTCGAAGCTGGGAAGGTCTAAATTCAAGGGGTATTCCTCAGCCGGGCCGCTGGCAATTTGCATTCTCTCGTTACCACTTTTTAGCAACACCCAGGCTTGGACACCTTGAGTTCCCCGTAAAGCCCAAGAACGCGTGATTTCCATGATGCGGTCGAAGTTCAGCGTGGCGTTGAGGTCGCGGTCGATCTGAGTCAGGGTTTCGAGTTCCGATAAGCGTTGCTGTAAGGCTTGATCCGTGCGCGCATAGAGGCGGGCATTCTCAATGGCAATGGCTGCCTGAGAGGCAAAGGCATTAAGAAGATTTAAGTCCTCATTGGTGAAGACTCCCGCGCTGACGCGGTTATCGACATAGACAACCCCGATTAATTCACCTCGCGAACGTAGGGGAACGCACATGATCGAGCGCAAGGAGTGTAACATGATCGACTCTTGGCGGGCGAAACGCGGGTCGCTCTGGGCATCGGTGGTTAAAATTGGTGTACCGTTACGCACGACCGACTCGGTAATCGTGCGGCTAACCGCATCCTTGGATTGAAGGGTTTCATGTTCCATGTTGCGGGCTACCCGCAAGTGAAGTTCGCCGGTGTCGGTATCCAAGAGCATCAGAAACCCCCGCTCTGCACCGCTCAGATCGATGACCGCATCCATAACCTGATTTAAGACTTCATCCACGTTTAGGGTGCTGCCCAGTGAATGAGATACCCGATACAAGGCTGCCAAACGCAACTGTTCGCTCTCTTCGGAGAGCAGGTGCGGCAATTGACGAGCTTTCTCGATAGTGGCTTCTAAATCCCTTTGGATTTCTGCGGGCAGAGGAACGTTACGCAATTGTTCGAGGTTGGCGATCACGGTCTCTAAGATCGATTGCCAGGCCGGTCGGGGTGGCTGTTTTCGAGTCGGGACTTGGGAATTCAAAGGTTGCGATGTTTCGGATGTCTTCATGGATGATATTCCCTATAGTAATAGGCGCATTCCTCTTTGAGGGGGCAGATTGGACACTTGGGCTTGCGCGCTTGGCAGATCTCTCTGCCAAGTCGGATAATATTTAGATGGACGGAAGCATAATCTTTGGCTTCGAAGCGTTCGGCTAATAATTGATGGGCTTGCTCGGCAGAAGCAGAGTCGGGGATGAGCCCCAAGCGACGGGTGACCCGATGAATATGGGTATCGACCGGAAAGGCTGGCTTGTTCAATGAAAACAAGACCACAATGGCAGCCGTTTTCGGTCCAACCCCTTTGAACTGACGCAACCAACGCAAGGCTTCTTGGGCATCGAAATCGTTTAGGAAATCTAAGTCTAGACTGCCGCGCTGTTCGGTGATCGATCGAAGGACAGCTTGAATGCGTGGGCCTTTCTGTTGGGCTAAACCAGCACTGCGGATTGCTTCGATCACCTCATGGGCTGGCGCGTCGCGCACGGCTTCCCACGTTGGAAAGCGTTGACGCAGAGCTTCAAACGCCCGATCACGGTTTCCATCGTTGGTGTTTTGGGAGAGAATGGTGGAGATCAACTCATCGATCGGCGGTAAGGGATTGCGCCAGCGCGGTTCCCCGTAGTGCTGATAGAGCTTTTGGGCAACCCGCTGAGCTAGTCTGAGTTGATCGGCATCGAGCTTTTGATCTTGCATCAGTCCATCCATTGCAAGCGGAAAAGTGGTTTTGCAGTGCCAACCGGCAATTGGCGGAAATTCTTGAGAGGCAGGAAGGGTCCGAAATCGCTCAACGCGGCTAGGTCTTCCTCGTTCAGCACGCCGAGTTGGTGCAGTACTTCCAAACTAACCGCTGCACTAACCCTCCCACGGCTATCTCCATCGGAGATCTTCAAGGCAATGCCGATGCCCGGTGAATTGGGTCTCAGACGACCGGGCAACAAGCCGATTCCCTGATATCCTTCGGCGCCCATCTTCGAGAGAATCTGTCCCTTGCCGGCTTGCATGAGCGCAGTATCGAAACGGTTGGGACCGCCGACAAGATGCGGATAGGTCATCATCGCTTGGGTAATGCGTTTACAGGCTTCAACTCGTTGAGAAGGCGATACTTCACCACCAATTGGATCGCAAAGACGAGCATAAGCCAGAGCAGCATGGTAAAGCGGTACGGCGAAATTCGGTGCAGAGCAGCCATCTGTGCCAACTTGCACCTGTTCCACGGCTAGTTTGCACATCTCGGCAAAAACCGTAAGGATGGTCTGTTGTATTGGATGTTGGGGGTTGATGTAGTCATCGTAGGGGTATTGTTGAAAACGGGCAAAAGCAATCATGCCGCTGTGCTTTCCTGAACAGTTGTGACGATTGGGGGTTGGTTTTTCGTTTCGTTGGCGTAATACACGCGCGGTTTCTTCATGCAGAGGATAATGTACACCGCAGAGGAGATCGCTTTCTTGAACGCCGCATTTTTCCTGCAGCTTTTGAACCACCTCGACATGCTCATCGCAGCCGGAGTGGGAGGAGCATACGATGGCGATTTCCTCGTCAGTCAACTGGTAAGACTCGGCGGCTTTGCTCTCGATTAGAGGTAAAGCCTGAAAGGGCTTGGCAGTTGAACGCAGATAAGTTACCGTATAGGGATCGCCAACGGAGGCAATCAGCTTTCCCTGGGAGTCCACGACCGCTAAAGCGCCAAAATGGACAGATTCGGTTATCTCGTTGTTGAGAGCCTGATAAGAATCACCACGTCGATATTCATATATCGGTGAGTAGGATGAGTTAATCATAAAAAGTTTCCTTGTCAACTTCGATAGGCTTGGTGGTTCAAAAGAACCTCTTTTGAGCACCCCTCAAAAGGTGAAGAGGAGGCATTGGGAGAAGATGGTTTTGTTCGGGGGCGGCTAACCCAAATCGATGGTTTGATCAATGACATGCCGATTTAGCTCTTACAACTCAGAGGAGGTATCGATGTTTTCATCCATTTCGATTTCATCCTCTTCAATGGCTGGCTGATTCCGCCGCAGTAGGTATTCATACAAGCCGCTTTGCAAGCGTTTGATGTATAAGTCTTCTTTCTCTTTAGAAAAGCTAAAATGGCTGAGCAAAGCTGGAATGATCTTGTTGGCTGCCTCTGGACTGGCATTGCGCTTAATCAGACGTTCCAGCCGTTTTTGTAGGTCTTTGAGAAAGGTTTGTTGGTGACGAATATCTTGCAAGCTGATCAAACCGCTGCGACTGCTGTAGATTTGATAATGGCGATAGGTGGATGCCAGATCATTCAGAGATTGCTGCCAGGCGTCAAGGTCTGCGTTGGCGAGGAAAGGGGGCTGGTTGGCAACGACTGCATCACCAATAAAGAGAATTTTTTCACTTGGCAAGATGACCCAGATCGCCCCGGCTGTTGGTCCAGGGTGATGTTCGAGGAGGATTTGTGGCCCTCCCCAGTACAAAGCTAATTGATCGGTGAAGGTGATATCTGGAATCGCCCAACGCGTACCGATCGAATCGAGATATACTTCCCAATCGGAACCGTTCTCAGGGGTTTGACCTTTGAAAACACTGGGGCGGCTGCGAAAGACCGAGGCGGTCTTTTCATGTGCTACGATGGGGCAATCAAAGGCTTTTGCTCCCAACGTGCGGTCAATATGCGAATCGAGTAAGATCAACAGGCGGTTGTTGCCGCCGCGTTGATTGAGCAAGGATGAACGCCAAGCCCGTGCGTCTTCGGCTTTTAGAGGCGCATCAATGTAAATGGTTCCGTGAGGCAGCACGAACGCCACGAGATTGACACCTAAATAAGAGTCTTCGTAATAGATGGAGGGTCGGATTTCTTCCATAAGCTTCTTTATGTTTTATTGAGGGTATGCCCGTTTGGGGCAATGGGCAGGGTGAAGTGGAAACACGAACCTTGGTTCGGTTCGCTTTCCACCCAAATGCGGCCGCCGTGTGCTTCAACAGCTAATCGACAATAGGCTAAACCTAAACCAAAGCCATGTTGCTCTTCGGCGCCGCGCAAACGGGTAAATTTATCAAAAATTCGTTCTTTTTCGGAGTCTGGGATGCCCGGTCCACTGTCTTGAACCCAAATGTTAACCATTTCACCCTCAGGTTGGGCGCCAATCTCAATCCGACTGCCCTGAGGGGTATATTTAACGGCGTTCTCCAATAAATTTATTAATACACGCCGGATCATCTCGCCATCTACCAGCACTGGCGGCAAAATCGCCGCCAACTTGGTTTCAATGATCTGATGCTTCGAATCGGCGCTGGCTTGCACGGCTTCGATGGAGTCGGCGATAATCTCTGTCACCGACTGTGGCTTTGGGTTACTGATGGGCTGACCGGCTTCCAAGCGGCGTAGGTCTAAAAGTGAATTGGTCAGGCGCTGGATGCGCTCTGTGGAGCGAACCGCAATATTTAACAACGACTTGAGGGCGGGTTCATTATCGAGGGGGAGGATGTTTTCAAGGACATCCAGGCTGGAAACCACGTTTGCCAGGGGCGAGCGCAAGTCATGATAGATCATGGAGATCAAATCGTTGCGCAAGGTTTCCAAATTTTTACGCTCGGTGATGTCGTGCACGATCCATTGAACGTAGGTCTCGCCTTCGATGGTCACTTGGCGCGCGTAAACGTGCACGGGTACACTATGACCAAACTCAGTTTGCAGGGTGGTTTCGTAAGAAATGGTCTTGCCATCTCTTAATTGGACGAATCCTTGCCCCAAATCTGCTTCATTGACTAATGACAGGGAATGGACGGTTTGTTTGCGCAGCGCTTCGGCACTCTGTAAGGTGATTCGCTCGGCTTGATGATTGGCTTCGATAATTTTGCCGTCCCAGTCGGTAATAAAGATGGCGTCAATGCTATCTTCGAAGAGCTCACGATAACGCTGGTGAGCAGCTTGAAGGGCTTCGAATAACTGTGCGTGACGGATGGCTGTGCCAGCCAAACTAGCGATGCCGGTGAGTACATCTAACGCATCTTCATCAAAGACTCGCGCATAGGGGTTGATGGCTTCGAGAATGCCGATGACCTCGTTTCCCCAGCGAATCGGGGCACAAGCAATGGCACGCGTGTGAAAGCCGGTGATCAGGTCAACCCCGCGGAAGAAACGTTCGTCTTGAGAGACATCGTTGACCACCGTTCCTTCACCGTGTTGAGCGACCCAGCCGGCAATCCCCTGCCCGAGTTTGAGGCGGATGCCGACCACTTTGTCACTATAGCGTCCGGTTGAGGCTTCGAAGACCAGTTCTTGGTGTTTCGCATCCAACAGGGCGAGTGAGACGGTATCCACCAGCATAGCTTGGCTGGTTTGCTCCAAAATGCGTTGGAGCACTTCGTTGAGGTCTAACGACCCCGTGATCGTAGCTGCGCTGGTGGCAAGTGCCGCCATCACGCGGGCACGACGTTGGCTTTCGTCATATAGACGGGCATTTAGAACGGCGATGCCTGCCTGGTCAGCAATGGATTGCACCAGACTGAGATGCTCAGGTTGGAAGAAACCCGGCTGGGGATGAACTAGGGTCATCACGCCGACCAAATCTTCGCGCGCCATCAACGGCGCGCTGACTGCAGATTTTGACCCATGTCGGTCAGGGGCATCATCGGGACGGAGTAGCCAGCGTTCATCGCGGCTGGTATCCGAAATTAACACAGCTTGACGGTGTTGGGCAACCCAACCAGCCAAGCCCTGTTCGTAGGTAATCTTCAATTGTTGGGTCGTTTGATCGTGTACTACGTCCCCGGTAATGATTGCCGAATCAATCGGCTTTCCATAACTATCCAAGACGATGATGCTGCCGCTGATTGCCCCAACGCTTTGCATGGAAAGAAATAGCACCCGTCGCAAGACCATGTGCAAATCTAGAGCGCTGGTCAACTCGCGACTGATGTTGTAGAGCAGCTCTAGCGTGGCTTCCGTTGTGGGACGAATTTCATTGGTTTGAACCATTTTGGATAAACTTTCTAAACAAAAAACACCCTGTCAGCCACTAGGTTTTGTTCTCGCTTGTTCTAAATATATTTTACACCGCTAGCGGTATTGAACAAGACCACCTTTTCTTCAAGGGAGATGCTTTTGTTTTGAACCATCTGCTCAACGGCTGCCAAGGTGGCAGCACCTTCGGGTGCGGCAAAGATTCCTTCAAGCTGGGCTAACTCCTGTTGGGCAAGGTGAATTTGCTCGTCGTCCACGGCGATGGCGCTGCCACCGCTCTGGTAGAGGATGGAGAGAATCAGACGATCGGCAAAGGGTTTGGGCACGCATAATCCGCTTGCGAGGGTGTGAGCGTTTTGCCATGGCTGGGCGCGTTGCGCCGACTCCTGAAAGGCGCGCACGATCGGCGCGCAGCCACTGGCTTGGACGCTGATCATACGCGGGCGTTTGCTGCCAATCCAGCCGAGTTGTTCTAGCTCGTCAAAGGCTTTCCACATTCCCACTAACCCTGTCCCTCCACCCGTCGGATAGACGATGACATCGGGTAATTGGTAATCGAATTCTTCTGCCAGCTCAAGCCCCATGGTTTTTTTGCCTTCTACCCGATAAGGCTCCTTGAAAGTGGAAAGGTCGAACCACTGTTGAGGTGTTCCTTCGTACTGGTTTGCATCTTGAGCAGCCTGTTGGGCGGCATCGGAGATCAAACCGTCGACCAAATGCAAATCTGCGCCGCTTACTTGAACTTCTAGGCGGTTGGCAAGTGGCGCATGACGGGGCATGTAGATATGCGCCTGACAGCTCTCCCCGCTTCCTCGGAGAATACTATTTGCTCGGGCAGCGTAAACCGCCAGCGCGCCGCCAGCGTTCCCAGCCGTCGCCAGTCGGAAATGACGGAAACCTAATTCGAGATGACGGCTCAATGAGATTGCCATGCCACGTGCCTTGAAACAGGCTGTTGGGTTTTGGGCTTCGTCTTTTATGTACAGATATTTCAAGCCTAGTTTTTCAGCGAGGCTGGGTAAAGGTAAAAGGGGGGTGTCGCCTTCTCCCAAGCCGACCTGCCATCGTGGGTCTCTCAGCGGCAGTAACTCGTCCCAACGCCAAATCCCTCTTGGCCGCTTGCGCATGGTTTCAGGGGTCAGAGATTGAGCAATTATCTTCAAGTCATAACGCGCCAAAATGGGGGATTCGCAAGTGCTGCAATAGGATTGAACCGATTCAGCAGAGAACTTTTTAGCGCATAAAGGACACTCAAATTCAATCACATGGCCCATACTGAAACACTCCTTGGGGAGGGGCAGAACCCCAAATCTTCGTCTGGAGTATAGCATATTTGATGCCAAACGGGGTTTTCAAATCTGTTGAGCGCGTTTCTTCCCCTCTTCGACAGACTAGGCGCCCCAGGCGGGAGTCGAACCCACAACCTCGGCCTTAGGAGAGCCTCGCTCTGTCCTTTGAGCTACTGGGGCAGCGCTTCGATTATAGCATAAGTGATGAGCATCCAATCTTAAGCCTCTTTAATCTCACCTGCCTTGAAAATATGGTATAGTTTTGGGAAACTCTGAAAGGAATGGCGCTCCTTATAGGAAATGGCGCCATCCAACCATTCCCAGAGGTGCTGAGGAGATTTTGCGTAAAGCACAAGCACCGCTGGAGTTAAGAAGGAGAGTGAAAACAATGACTGAACGTTCTTGGTCTCGAACCAAAACTGCATGGGTATGGAGAGGGATAGCCATTGTATTAGCCATCTCGCTCGTGATCGTCAACCTGCCGATGACTGCCCAGGCAGCCGCTTGTGCCTTGAAATACACGGTGCAATCGGGAGATACACTGTATGGCATTGCCGCCAAGTATCAGGTAAAATTTGAAGAACTGGTTGAAGCAAACAAGCTGAAAGCTCCCTATCTACTCTATGTAGGACAGGTCTTATGTATCCCGAAGGGAGCCGTCATCCCCACTGGAACACCAGCACCAACGCCAGCACCTGGCACACCGGTGGCGACAAATCTTCCATCCATCAGCGGCTTCCATCTAGGCACGGTGGCATGGATTGCTCTGACCAATTTCCCCAAGGAACGCTTTGTCTATGTCAAAGCCTACCGTGGCAGCGTGTATTATTGGCAATATACCAACCACCAGCTTGCCATTATCCAGACCGATAAAAAGGGTCAGTTTGGGGCGTATTTCAAAATGCCGCCTGAATTAGCCAGCGAGCGAGTGGTTACGGTATGCGCCAAAGATGCTCTAAATGATGATGTGCTTGCTTGTCAGGCAATCGTCAATGGGGATTATTATCTAGACCGACGCATTCGGTAGGTAAGTCCATGAAGTCAAAACACGCCCTGTGTATCGCAGGGTGTGTTTTGCTTAATCGGCTATCAGATGCCAGAAGCGCAAAAATCGGCTATCTTCTTATTCCATGGTGAGCTGAATGACTTTTTGTCGAAGCCCCAGCGAGATCGCCCCATTCAATGCCTTTTTCGCGGCCGACAAACCGTCAAGCACCTCATTGAATCCTTCGGAGTCCCCCATCCTGAGCTGGGCAGCATTCAGTGTGGTGAAAGCGAGCTGAGCTTGGAAGCATTGGTCGAAGATGGAAGTTTTATCGAGGTTTATCCTCCTGTGTTACCACTGCCTCTGCCAAATTCTTCTATGTGGGGTGAAACTGAGCCCATCCGCTTTGTGCTGGATAACCATCTTGGGCGGCTAGCGTCGTACTTGCGCCTGTTTGGTTTTGACGCCCTATACCGCAATGACATTCAAGATGATGAGCTGGCGCAAATTTCTTGCGAACAGGAGCGCGTTCTGCTCACGCGCGATCATCGCTTGTTGATGCGCGCTTGTATTCAGCATGGTTACTGGCTGCGCAGTAAGCTTCCTCGTCAACAGTTAATCGAAGTCTTGCGCCGCTGGAACTTGGCGCCTTTAGCACGGCCTTTTCGGCGTTGCTTGCGATGTAATGGCTTGCTACAAGGAGTCCCAAAAGAGCAAGTTTTAGCCCGCTTGCAACCCTTGACGCGCCGCTATTTTGACGATTTTCGCATGTGTGACGATTGTGGACAGATCTATTGGAAGGGATCTCACTACGAACGCATGCAAAGTTGGATGACAAAGGTGCTACAAGCTTCAACCGTATGAGCGTGATATACTTGGAGTAGGTGTTCAGCTAAGGAGTGAGGTGTGGCGCGCTATTTTACCCTTGAAGAAGCGAATCAAGTTGTTCGTCAAATTAAGCCTCTTTTGAGCAGAATCTTGCAGATTCGTCAATCGGTTCTCGATAGACGCCCAGAATTAATCCCGATCTTACAAAAAGTGAAAGGCAATGGCGGCAACCGACAGGTGAGTGAATTGGTAGATGAATTTCGTCAATTAGAAGCGTTAGTGGCAGAGATCCAAGCCAGCGGGGCAATTGTTAAGGATATCAATCATGGTCTGATTGATTTTCCTCACTGGCGAGAGGGACGGGAGGTTTATTTGTGCTGGCAGTTTGGCGAGGATGAAATCCGCTATTGGCACGAGGTGGATGCCGGCTTCGCCGGCCGCCAGCCATTATGAACAAATTTACTGTGCAATCGAGCCACGTCACTATCGAGACGCCTCTTGAGCGGGGGCGAGTTCGTTTTGGGGGAACGTTTGCAGCTTTACGCCACCCCAATTATCAACTTTGGTTCTTGGGGCAAATGGTCTCTTTGGTGGGAACTTGGATGCAGACGACGGCACAGGGCTTTTTGGTCTATGAATTGACGGGCTCGCCAGTCTATTTAGGGTATGTGGGCTTTGCTGCTGGTGTACCGACCTGGTTGTTTACCTTGTATGGCGGGTTAATTGCGGATCGGGTGCCACGGCGGACGATGTTAATCCTCACCCAAAGTTTCATGATGGGATTGGCTGCGATCTTAGCGATATTAACCTTTGCCGAACGCATACAAGCTTGGCATATTATTCTTTTCGCTTTTCTGCTGGGCACCGCCAACGCTTTTGATGCGCCGGCACGGCTGGCTTTTGTCTTGGAACTTGTTCCGCGTGAGGACTTGACCAACGCAGTGGCGCTCAATTCGACCATGTTCAACGCTGCTACTGCTATTGGTCCGGCTGTGGCAGGGATGGCTTATGCCGCCTTTGGACCAGCTTGGTGTTTCACGATCAATGCCGCCTCTTTCTTAGCAATCATCCTTGCTCTCTTCCGCATGCGCTTGAAGCCAATGCCTAAGGTGGTTACACGAGGACGGGCTATCGATGACATTCGCCAAGGGTTTCGGTTTGTGCGTTCGGATGCCATCGTGCGTACGTTGGTATTGTATCTCGCTGCGGTTAGCTTCTTGGGGATGGGTTTTGTGACCTTGATGCCCGCCTGGGCGGTTAAAGTCTTGGGTGGGGGGGCAACAACCAATGGTTGGTTACAATCAGCTCGTGGGGTGGGAGCTTTGCTTGGCGCGTTGATAACTGCCGCTCTCTCGCGACACGCGATGCGCGGCAAGTTAATTGCGATTGGCTTCATCGCATTTCCGTTGGCACTGTTTGGTTTCGCGTTGATCCGTTGGCTGCCGCTTTCTTTGGCTGCCTTGGTCGTCATCGGTTTGAGTTTAATGATCTATATGAACAACTCTAATTCGATGGTGCAAACACAAACTCCTGATGAACTACGCGGTCGCGTGCTGAGCATTTATTCGTTATCCTTTTTTGGGTTGATGCCGCTGGGTTCTTTGTTTGCCGGCTCATTGGCAGCGCAGGTGGGTGAACCGTTAACGGTGATGATTGCCGCTACGTTGTTAGGAGCCTGTTCGTTCATCGTCTGGCTGAAAGCACCCCAAGTGCGGCTGATGCATTAGGAGCAAAATGAAAGGTCGGGACTTGCGAGCTTCGTATAGTCTGAGTTAAGACGTCCATTCTTGAGCTACCCCTACCTGATTTCTCCCGCTTTGTTTGGCGCGATAAAGAGCTTGATCGGTGCGCTCAATCAGAGATTTTAAGGTGTCGCCCGGTTGCAACTCGGTGACGCCAATGCAGATGGTCGTGCTAATCGTGTCGCCATTGAAAGGAGAGCGCAGGCTTTCGATACGGGCACGCAGGCGCTCAGCAGCCGGCATTGCTTCCTGTAAGCTGGTTTCCGGTAAAAGGACGATAAATTCATCCCCCCCATAGCGTGCCACGATGTCCACCTGTCGCAATTCCGCTTTACAGTTCGAACTCACGGCAGTTAAGATCTTATCTCCCATGAGATGCCCGTAGGAGTCGTTAATTTCTTTGAAGCGGTCGATATCGATGAGAATCATCGATAGGGGACGGTTGAAGCGCTGGGCGCGTACTAATTCGTGCTCGGCTAAATCCGTGAAACCGCGACGGTTATATAAGCCAGTCAAGGGGTCGGTGATGGCTTGTTGCTGAACAGCGGCGTGGAGTTGGGCGTTCCGTAAAGCGGTTGTCGCTGTGGCGGCAAAGCTCACCAACAACTGCAGGTCTCTGGGGGTAAAGGCTGCTTTGTGGCTTGAGCCAAGCGCTAGAGCACCATAGACGCGTTCTTCGGTGAGCAAGGGCGCGACAATCAGAGATGAAATCTGAGGCATTTCGGGGAAATCTGCGTTTACACCGATGGAGCTATCAAGAAGTACATCCTCGATCAAGAATGGACGACGTTGACGCACTGCTCGCGCTGAGTAACTTTCTACAGCGGTCGGTTTGAACAGGCGGATGCGAGATTCTTCGCCACTTGGCGCTGCCCGCACCTGTAACTCACCCGTTTCCGGCACGACTAAATGAAGCAAGCCCGTCTCGGTGGCCGGGATAGCGCTGATGGCTGCATCTAAAATCTGACCCAGTAAGGCATCTAGTTCCAGCGTGGATAGCAGGGCTGTGGTTGCTTTTTGTAACGCATCAAGTTCTTTGGCGCGGTGTTGGGCAGCCTCCAAAGCGTGCTCCTTGGAGATGGCTAAGGCAATCTGATTGGCGGCTTGTTCCCCAAAGGCAAGTTCCATCGAGCTAAAGGCATGGCGGATGCGATACGAAATCAGAATGACGCCTAGTTTTTTCTCGTTGGCGATCAGGGGTAACGCCAACATGCTCTGGCTTTCGAGCCGTTCGACTAGGCGAGGGTTGATCCAAGGCGAGATCGACGGTTCGGCGATGGGAATCACCCGTGAACTATTCAATAAGGCGCTACCAAGCACACGATAACTCGGCTCTCTTAGAGGACTATTGATCCATTCAGCTTGGTATCCGTGCGCATGGTGGATAACAGGATATTTTTCTGCCTCATCCCATAGCGCGAACAGACAGGTATCCGCCGAGAAAAGCTGACAAATTTGCCCGCTGATAGCCGTCAACATGGGCGCGAAACCGCGTGCCTGGAGGGCTTCGCGGGTGATCTGATTGAGCAGGGCTAAGGATTGTTCGCGCAGCGCTAATTCGCGTTGCCGTTGTTCTGCTTCGATTTGGCGGTGCTGTTGTTCTTTGTAATGAAATACATTTTGGAGTGAGATCGAAACAAAATTGGCAACTGCATAGACAACGCTCAGTTCTTCGGCTGTAAAAGGCGTGCTACGTTTGCTTTCGACGACGATTTGTCCAAAGTGAGCGGTGGCATTACGCAGCGGTGCTCGAATACGGAGGATGGTGGCGTTTGGTTGGAGAGATGGAGTGTCTGGAGAAGGTGTTTGCGGCGTGATGATGTGATCGTCTTGATCCCTCTTCCTTAGAGAGATTTCATGATCTTTCAACGCGGCAAGCGGCTGCCCGAAAATGCGCTTGCTCCTTGTTGCTGTTTCTTGTAGGATGATGTAGGCATGTTCGTATCCGAATTCCTTCTCTAAAGTTTGGATGGCTGCCTGACAGATGTGTTCCTCATCTCGCAGGGTTGCTAGGCTTGAACTCAGGTCGGTGAGCGCTTTCTGATTGCGAATGCGCTTCTCGCTTTGGAATAATTGCTCTTCGAGGCGTTGACTCACGGAGAGATAATTGCGAAAGATCATCTCGATGATGATATAGGCGATTAAACTGCCCAAAATCCAATGAACAAGATGACGCCAAGTCAAACGGTCGAAAAAATATTGGGACAATAAACTGACGCTGAGGATCAGGATCACGACAGTTAGGGTCAAGATTTTCAATTGTTGCCATTTTTTGCGGTTTTCGGTGCTCATTTTTTATCCCCCTGCTTTGGGTTCAGAACTCTCCTCCAGAGGCATGAATCCTCGCCCTAGAATTTCTTGGGCTGGGATGACCATCACAAAGGCTTTTTCGTCCACTTTACGAACAGATGATTTAAGTTGGTTGATTTCGGTAACGGTCAATGCACAAAGTAAAATACGGTGTTCTTTGCCAGTATACATCCCCGTGCCTGGCATAGCAGTCACGCCGCGACGCATGTCCTTTAAGATAATTTCTGCAATCGCTTCGGCTTGGTCGGTGATGATCAAGGCAACTAACTGCTTGCGGCGTCGAGACTGACGGAACCAAGGCTTGTTGGCTTCAGCAGCCGTGCGCGAGAGCGGCACCCCTCGCGCTTCTTCGAGATACCGTGGCAAGACCTCGCCGGTTGCTTGCTGCAAGGATGCCGTCGCCAGACTGATGGCAATCATCAGCAGGTAGAAAAGAATCCCCCCCGTCAGCACCACGATGCCCGGGATACTTCCAATGGCTGCCCGTTGCATCAGTTCGTCCCAGTGTTGAATCATGGTCGGATACATGGTCAGTTTTGCCAACCATGAGATGCCCAAAATGAGATAGATCCACAGATAATTGCGCCGCAAGCGCCGCCCTAACGCTTCCCACAAAGAGATCGGAAAATCGGGGTGTAACAAATTCTCGGCTAAGCTTTCAGCCCAATCAGGAGCAGGATGAAAGGGGGGTACGAGCATCGCCGCGTAAAAGTCGGTCTCCATCAGACGCACCCGATACGACCACAGTTCGTAATAGCGGTAGCGGCGGGCTTCGATGTATAGGAACAGGGTAATCAGCAGCGTGTTCAGGATAATCACCCCATGAAAGCCATTGGGGTCAAAGGCTAGCGCGATGGCTGCGCCGGTGGTGATCACTGCCCAATTGGTGGTGGTATCTAAACGTTGACGCCAGACATTGGCGCGTTGGATCTCGGCGCGGAAGAAGTGCACCATGGCGGTGGTGAATTCGCTCGCCTTGAGTCGGTAGCCGCGGTAAGTCCATACCGCTTCGGAAGAGGGGGACGGATCGTCCGCAGAGGCGGAAAACTCGAAGGGCGTATTGAGGTCTGGATTCTCCTCGTTAGATTTCATCTATCTATCAGAATCATTTTACACCCAAGTTGGTTCACGGTATACCCCAAAGACGCTTTTCATCACGCCGATGATTTCGCCCAAGGTGGCATAGGCGCGCACAGCATCCAGCAGATAGGGCATGGTGTTCTCGCTTCCTTCACAAGCGAGGCGTAGGCGATCTAAGGCTTGTCCAACCCGCCCACTGTCTCGCTCGCGCCGCAGTTTTTGTAAACGCTCTATCTGGCGGGGGTAACCTTGGGGATCCATTTCCAAAATCGGAATGGTGATGGGTTTATCGTCTTGATAGGCGTTGACCCCGACGATCTTGCGCTCGCCGCGATCGATTTCCAAAATCGGAATGGTGATGGGTTTATCGTCTTGATAGGCGTTGACCCCGACGATCTTGCGCTCGCCGCGATCGATTTCCTGTTGATAACGGTAAGCCGAATCGGCGATTTCAGCTTGGAAGAAACCTTTCTCGATCGCCGCGAGAACGCCTCCTAAAGCTTCGATACGTCGGAAGTAGTCGTACGCTTGCTCTTCCAAACGATTGGTGAGCGCTTCGATAAAGAAGGAACCGCCCAAGGGATCGACCGTATTGGCTACACCGGACTCCTCGGCAAGGATTTGTTGGGTGCGCAGGGCGATGGTAACCGCTTTTTCCGATGGTAGGGCAAGGGCTTCATCCATGCTGTTGGTGTGCAAGGACTGTGTGCCGCCTAAAATTGCCGCCAAGGCTTGAATGGCAACGCGCACGATGTTGTTTTCGGGTTGCTGAGCAGTGAGGGAAACACCTGCCGTCTGCGTGTGGAAGCGCATCAGCCACGAACGCGGCTGGCGCGCCTTGAAGGTGTGACGCATTTCGCGCGCCCAAATCCGCCGCGCGGCGCGATATTTGGCGATCTCCTCGAAAAAATCATTATGAGCATTGAAGAAGAAAGACAGCCGTGGGGCGAATTCATCGAGTTCCAAGCCGCGCTTGAGCGCCCAGCGCACATATTCCATGCCGTCTGCAAGGGTGAAAGCCAGCTCTTGAGCAGCCGTCGCTCCTGCTTCTCGAATGTGGTAGCCTGAGATACTGATAGTGTTCCATTGCGGTAAACATTGTGTGCCGTATTCAATCGTATCTACCACCAAGCGCATCGAGGGTTCAGGCGGGAAG
>FWPV01008333.1_pt1 | contig 18191 bp, 12 predicted proteins | sample 2228371 | NCBI WGS metagenome assembly FWPV01 (sample SAMEA103939776, study PRJEB20133) | metagenome
CCGCGCCGCTTACCGCCGAGGCGCTTGAAGGCCACGTGAGCGATTCGCGGGAGGAGAAGACCTTCCTCCCCGCACCGGCGCCGGTGTCTTTGCGTTCCGGCATGCCGGTAAGGACCCGTGTTCAAGCTCCTCCTTCCGGGTGCTAAAATATCGCTCGTGGACGCCGGAGTGGCGGAACGGGTAGACGCGCTGGTCTCAAAAACCAGTGGGGGAGACCCCGTGCCGGTTCGAGTCCGGCCTCCGGCACCACCATCTACCTGCGGCTTTATATATACCCGGCGGGAGAGGGGAGGCGGCAGCGATCTCTCGCTCCCGAGGATGTGCCCGTGAGAACGGCCACGTGCACGGATGGCGAACGGCAGCGCCGTACTCTATCCGTGGATCCGCGTCGGGAAGGGCGACCTTACGGGGTTCGCGTCGCGGTGCCCGGCGGGTCTGCCGACGCCCGATCCGGCACAAGCGGCTTCCTTTCCGGAACGGGCGTCGCCGGAAAGGCGTTTTTGTCACCAGGGGATGCTATCATCAGGCTACGTTCTCCTTGGGTGAGGGGGCGGGACGTGCAACGTCCCGTCCCCGAACCTCTCCATCGGGCCCGGAGGTGGCGGGAGGAGCATGGTCGCGAGTTCTACGGAGAGCCGGAGATGGGTGCTCATAGACGGGCACAGCCTCGCCTACCGGGCCTTCTACGCCCTCCCGGCGGAGATGGCCACCTCCTCCGGCCAGCCCACCAACGCCGTCTTCGGGTTCGTCTCCATGCTCATCAAGGTGCTGGAGGAGCTGCGGCCGGAGGCCATGGTGGTGGCTTTCGACAGGGGGAGGCCGGAGTTCCGCACCGAGCGCTTCGCGGAATACAAGGCGCACCGCAAGCCCATGCCCGACGAGCTGAGGGACCAGATGGGGGTGATCCACGCCGTCCTGGAGGCCCTGGGCATCGCCGCCCTGGAGGTGGAGGGCTACGAGGCGGACGACCTCCTGGCCACCCTGGCCACCGCGCTAGCGCCCCGTGACGAGGTCTTTATCGTCACCGGGGACCGTGACGCCCTGCAGCTGGTGGACGAGCGGGTGCGCATCATCGCCAACCGCAAGGGCATCACCGACATAACCGTTTATGACCCCGCCGCGGTCAGGGAGAGATTGGGCGTGGATCCGTCCCAGGTCGTGGATTACCTCGCCCTGAAGGGCGACGTCTCGGACAACATCCCCGGGGTCCCGGGGATAGGCGAGAAGACCGCCGCGGCGCTCATAGAGCGCTTCGGGAGCCTGGAGGGAGTATACGAACACCTGGACGAGGTCACGCCCCCCAGGGTGAGGCGGGCACTGGAGGAGAACCGCGATAGCGCCTTCATGAGCCGCGAGCTGGCCACCGCCCGGCGTGACGTGCCCCTGCCCCTCGCCGGCCTGGAGAGCTGCGTGCTGAAGCCCTGGGACGACGGTGAGCTCTACAGGATCATGGATTCCCTGGAATTCAGGAAGCATTACGAGCGCCTTTCGCAGCTCCGCCGCGAGCTCTTCCCCTCTGAAAAGGAGGAGGGCGGAGAAGGAGAGGCGGACTCGGAAGGCGTCCTGGAGGTCACGGAGGTGGGGGACGGAGAGGCGCTGGAGGAGATGCTGCGACACCTCGCGCGGGAGGGAGAGGTCTCCATCTATCCCACCCTGAAGGGAGAGGGGTTCACGCGGGGGAGCATGGAGGCCATGGCCCTGGCGGCGGGCGAGCGCCTTTTCCGAATAGACCTGCGCTCGGAGCCGGGCGTGGGGATGCTGCGCTCCTTCCTGGAATGGGCATCCGAGAACCGGGGCCTGCGTATAGACATCTACCGCGGCAAGGACTTCATGGTGCAGTGCGAACGCCTGTGCGGCATGCGCGGCGAGGTGGATTTCGACGTGGAGCTGGCCTCCTACCTGGTGAACCCCTCCGGGGTCCGGCATGACCTCGAGAGCATCTGCGGGCGCTATCTGGGCACCGTGCCGGATGCCTCGCCCCCTGCACAGATGGCTCTCGTCGAGGAGGAGGAGAGGGCGGGTGCAACGGCGCGCCTGGCCCGCGCGGTGAGGGACCTGGTCCCGGCCCTGGAGGCGGAGATGGCTCTGCGGGAACTCCAGGACCTCTATCGCGAGGTGGAGATGCCCCTGGAGGCGGTGCTGGCGGAGATGGAGATAAACGGCATCCGCCTCGATCCCTCCGTGCTGGCGGAGATGGAGGCCGAGCTGAAGGAGGAGCTGTCCGTACTAGAGAGACACGCTTACGAGCTGGCGGGCGAGGAGTTCAACCTCAACTCTCCCCAGCAGCTTGCCCGCATCCTCTTCGAGGTCCTCGGCCTGCCGCCGCGCAGGCGCACCAAGACCGGCTACGCCACCGACGTGGCGGTGCTGCAGTCCCTGGAGGCGGAGCACCCCATTGCCGGGGTGATCCTGCGCTACCGCGAGCTCTCCAAGCTCCTCAACACCTATATCACCGCCCTGCCCCGTCTTGTGGACCCGCGTACCGGGAGGCTGCACGCGTGCTTCAACCAGACGGTCACCTCCACGGGAAGGCTTTCCTCCAGCAATCCGAACCTGCAGAACATCCCCGTGCGCACCGCGCTGGGGAGGTCCATACGAAAGGCCTTCCTCCCCACCACTCCCGGAGGCTGTATCATCTCCGCGGATTATTCCCAGATCGAGCTGCGGGTCATGGCTCACCTCTCCCGGGACCCCGGCCTGAAGCTGGCCTTCGAGGAGGACCGCGACATCCACGCCTCCACCGCCTCGGAGGTGTTCGGGATCCCCTTCCAGGAGGTGACCCCCGAACACCGCCGCCGGGCCAAGGCCATCAACTTCGGGATAATCTACGGCATCAGTCCCTTCGGGCTCGCCGAGCAGCTGGGGATCGAGCAGGAGGAGGCCGAGGAGTACATCACGCGCTATTTCAGGGAGTTTCCCGGGGTGCGCGCCTTCCTCGACCGCCAGGTGGAGCTGGCGGCCTCGCGGGGATACGTGACCACCATCCTGGGGAGGAGGAGGGAGATACCCGAGCTCGCCCAGGGCAACGTGCGCCTGCGCAGGCTGGGGGAGAGGCTGGCCTTCAACACTCCCATCCAGGGAAGCGCCGCGGACATCATCAAGCTGGCCATGTTGCGGGTTTACCGGCGCATGCGCGAGGAAGGATGCCGCTCGCGCATGGTGCTGCAGGTCCATGACGAGCTGGTCTTCGACGTGGTGGAGGGAGAGGAGTCCGCCATGATGGAGATCGCACGCCACGAGATGGAGAACGCCTTCCGTCTCGATGTCCCCCTCAAGGTGGAGGTGAGCAGGGGGGCCTCCTGGTACGACGCGAAATGACCGGCTTCCGCTTCCGGCCGCCGCTCACTGTGCAAATGCCTCAGAAAATGCTAGAATAAGCTGTCCGTGTGCCTTGACCGTCAAAAGGAGGGGCCGTGGATAAAAAATCTATTTTGGAGGAAAGGAACGAATGCTGGATCAAACGGAAAGAGAGCGCGAGTTTGTAACCCCCCCTGAGACCCCCGAACTGTCCACCCCCCTGACCAACTTCGACTACTCCGACAGCGAGACCCCCAACTACGACAAGACCATCAAGGTCTTCTCCGAGGGGGACATCATCGCCGGAACGGTGGTGAAGGTGGACAAGGACGAGGTCCTCCTGGACATCGGCTACAAATCCGAGGGGGTGATCCCGGCCCGCGAGCTGTCCATCCGCTACGGCGTCAAGGCGGAGGAAGTGGTGAAGGTGGGCGACGAGATCGACGCCCTGGTGCTCCAGAAGGAGGACAAGGAAGGGCGCCTCATCCTCTCCAAGAAACGGGCCCAGTACGAACGCTCCTGGGACCTGCTGGAGAAGAAGATGATGGAGAACGAGCCCGTGGAGGGCGAGGTCATCGAGGTGGTGAAGGGAGGCCTCATCCTGGACATAGGCCTGCGCGGCTTTCTTCCCGCCTCCCTCATCGACGTGCACCGCGTAAAGGACCTCCATTCCTTCCTGGGCACCCAGCTCACCTGCAAGATCATCGAGATGGACCGCAACCGCAACAACGTGGTGCTCTCGCGACGGGCGTTCATCGAGGAGACGGCGAGCGAACGCAGGAAGATACTCCTGGAGAACCTGGACAAGGGCATGCGGGTGAGCGGCAAGGTCTCAAGCCTGGTGTCCTTCGGGGCCTTCATCAACCTCGGCGGCATAGACGGCCTGGTGCACATCTCGGAGCTGTCCTGGTGCCACGTGGAGAAGCCCAGCGAGGTGCTCTCGGTGGGCGACGAGGTGGAGGTGGAGATCCTCGACGTGGACCGGGAGCGTGAGCGCATCTCCCTGAGTCTCAAGGCCTGCCAGGCGGATCCCTGGGAGCAGCTCTCCCAGGACGTGATGATAGGGGAGATCATCCGGGGCACGGTCACCAAACTGGTCCCCTTCGGAGCCTTCGTGCAGGTCAGGCCGGGCATCGAGGGGCTGATCCACATCTCGGAGCTTTCGCGCCGACACGTGGAGCAGCCGGACGAGGTGCTCTCGGTCAACCAGGAGATAGACGTCAAGGTCATCGATATAGACATCGACCGCAGGCGCATAAGCCTCAGCCTCAAGCAGGTCCCGGGGGCCGTGGACGCGGGTTACGAGGCCGAGGAGGAAGAGCCCGAGGAGGAGGTCGCGGAGGTCGCCGAGGCAGCGGAGGAAGAGGTCGCCGCTGCCGGGGAGGAGGTCGCGGAGGCGGAAGCCGACCTCCAGGAGGCCTCCACCGAAACCGCCGCGGAGACGGCGGAGGAGGCGGCCGAGGAGAGGGAAGAGGAAGCGGGGGCGGCAGCGGAGGAAGCCGCGGTCTCGGAGCGGGTAGAGGAGACGCCCCCCGTGGCCGGAGAAGCGGCGCCGGTCGAGACGGCGGAGGAGAGCGTCCTCGAGGAGGCCGCGGACCTGGAGACCGTGGGATCCGGCGGCGGATCCCCCTCTGAAGAGGCGACGGGAGCGTCCCTCGAGGAGGAATCGGCATCGGTGGCCGGACCCGAGGAGGCGGAGGCTCCCGGAGAGCGCCTCGAGGCGGAACGGGAGGAAGAGGAAGAACCTCCGGAAGGAAGCCTCGAATCCATCATCCGGGACATGAAGCGCAGACAGAGCTGAGGCCGGATACCCGGTGCCCGCCGCAAGCGGGCAGCCATCGCGGCTTTGGCAGGTCATATCCATCAATTACCATTTGATCAACCGTCGCGGGCGGCGGCGAAGTCGGGAGAAACCTTCTCCCCTGGAGGCGCGTTCGGCGACAGGGGCAGGAGCCTTTCGCGAGACCATGCCGGTCAGAGCCCGTTCTGGCGACGGCGGTAGACCCCGGCGATCGTTTTCGCGGAGCCCGAGGCCGCGCGACCTCAGTCGATGTGAAGAGGAAAGGAAACGGTATCCCGTAGATACGTCGCGCTGTAAAGATCGATGGAGGAAAAGAACCCTGTTCCCCGTCCTCGTCCGCTGGATGGCGGTCGGCGTCAGGCGAACGCTTTGAGCAACACACCGGCGGACACGGGGGCGCCCGGTGCCCGCCTGACGGGTGAGATAGCGAGAGGCAGGGTTAAAAGGAAGGAGAGTCCCTTGTTCATGGTGGCCCTGACGGGCGGCATTGCCAGCGGAAAGAGCACCGTGTGCAAGATGCTGGAGGAGAAGGGAGCTTACGTCATCGAGACCGACCGCCTGGCGCGGGAGGTGGTGAGAAAAGGGGAGCCCGCCTGGCGTGAGATCGTGGAGCATTTCGGACCCGAGGTGCTGGACGGGGAGGGAGAGATCGACCGCGCCAGGTTGGGGCAGATCGTCTTCACGAACGAGGAGGAGAGGGCTTTCCTCAACCGTGTCACCCACCCACGCATCTTCCAACTCATGTTCGAACGCCTGCGCGCATGGGAGGAGGAGCACGGACCCGAAGGCATAGCGGTGCTGGACATACCCCTGCTGGTGGACGTGAGGGCGGGAGACATGTTCGACTTCACCCTGGTGGTGGATGCCCCGCCGGAGTTGCAGGCGCAGAGGCAGGTATCCGACCGCGGCATATCCGAGCAGGAGGCGTGGGCGCGCATCCGCTCCCAGGTCTCGCGGGAGGAGAGGCTGGCCTTCGCCGATCACGTGATCCGCAACCAGGGAAGTATGGAGGACCTGCGCCGCGAGGTAGAGGCCGCCTGGGAGGCCATCGATGCCAGGGCGAGGGAGAAACGTGGCAAGGAAGCGTGAGATGGCGAGCGCTTATCGCCTCGCCGGCCGGCGTCAGCGCCGCTCCAGAGCTCTCTCACGGAGGGCTTCCTCGATCTCCTCCTTGTAGCGCTCGTAGACGGGGCACCCGTACTGCAGGCAGTAGCGCAGCTCGCGTGAACAGCGCGGTTCCTCGATCTGCCAGCACTCCAGGCCCTTCCGGTAGGCCTCGCAGTAGAGGTACTGGCTGGCCGGACATCCCCTCAGGGAGCGGCAGGTGTTGCGCGCCATAACCATCAACCTCCCCGCCCGTCGGCGTGCTATCATTCATATCAGGGGCTCGATCGAGCCCTCGTTGGATCAATGATAGAGGACGGTAAGCGCCCATGACAAACCCGCCCGCGGAGAGGGGGACGGAGATGGTGTTCTTCGACGCGGGAGAGACCCTCGTCCACCCCGAGCCCTCCTTCCCCCGGCTCTTCGAACAGGTCTGCGCCTCCCACGGGCTCGAGGTGGACCTCTCGCAGCTGCCGGCGGCCACGCGCCGCCTCATGGCGGGGGTGGAGGAACGCCAGAAGGAGGGATATACCTTCACCAACGACGCCGGGGAATCCCGGCGTTTCTGGCTAGACTTCTATACGCGCCTGGTGCGGGAGCTGGGGGGAGAGGAGGCCGACGGAGACCTTCCCCTCCACCTCTACCGCACCTTCTCCGATCCCGCCAACTACACGGCTTACCACGACGTTCCCGAGACCCTCGCGCGCTTGAGCGAGGAAGGATACCGCCTGGGCATCATCTCCAACTTCGAGGCCTGGCTGCAGGACCTCCTCGACGACCTGGGCCTCGGCCGCCACTTCGAGGTGGTGGTGATCTCGGGGTGCGAGAGGTACGAAAAGCCCCATCCGGAGATCTACGCCCTGGCGCTGCGCAGGGCCGGGGTGCAAGCTAGCCGGGCGCTGCACGTAGGGGACTCGCCCCTCTCCGACTACCGGGGACCGAGGGAGGCGGGGATGCGGGCGGTGCTCCTGGACCGCTGGGAAAGGTTCCCGGATTTCGGCGGCGAACGCGTGCGCGACCTCAGGGAGCTCCCGGAGTTGCTGGCGCGAGGTGACCTCTAGCATGGGGGGATTCCGCATCGCCGCAGACCTCACTCCCCGCGGCGACCAGCCCCGGGCCATCGCCTCCCTGGTGGAGGGGCTGCGGGCGGGTGAGCGGGTGCAGACCCTTCTGGGGGTGACGGGTTCCGGGAAGACCTTCACCATGGCCCACGTGATCAACGCCGTGGACCGGCCCGCCCTGGTCATCGCCCCCAACAAGACCCTGGCGGCGCAGCTCTGCAACGAGTTCCGCGAGCTGTTCCCGGAGAACGCCGTGGAATATTTCGTCAGCTATTACGATTATTACCAGCCGGAAGCCTACGTGCCGCGCTCGGACACCTATATAGAGAAAGACACCTCCATCAACGAGGACATCGACCGCCTGCGCCACCGTGCCACCTCGGCCCTGCTGTCGCGACGCGACGTGATCATCGTGGCCTCGGTGTCCTGCATCTACGGCCTGGGAAGCCCCCAGGAGTACCTGAACCGGGTGCTCATCCTCGAGCGAGGCGGGGAGTACGATCTGGAGGCGGTGCTGCGCCAGCTGGTGGACATGCAGTACGTGCGCAACAACTACGAGCTGGCGCGAGGAGCTTTCCGGCTCAAGGGGGATACCCTGGAAATCTATCCCAGCTACGAGGAGAGGGTGGTGCGGGCGGAGTTCTTCGGGGAAGAGCTGGAACGGGTCACCGTCATCGATCCCCTTACCGGTGAGGTGTTGAGCAGGGAGGAACGGCTCGCGGTGTACCCGGCCACCCATTATCTCACCAGCGAGGAGAACTTGCGGCGCGCCGTGGAGTCCATACGCGAGGAGCTGGAGGAGCGCGTGGCGGAGCTGGAGGCGGCGGGGAAGCTCCTGGAGGCGCAGAGGCTGCTGCAGCGCACCACCTACGACCTGGAGATGCTGCGGGAGATGGGGTACTGCTCCGGAGTGGAGAACTACTCCCGGCACCTGGACGGCAGGAGGCCCGGCGAGCCCCCCTATACCCTGCTGGATTTTTTCCCCGGGGATTACCTGGTGTTCATAGACGAGTCCCACATCACCGTGCCCCAACTGCGCGGCATGTACGAAGGCGACATGTCGCGCAAGCGCACCCTGGTGGAATACGGTTTCCGGCTTCCCTCCGCTCTGGACAACCGCCCCCTGCGCTTCGAGGAGTTCCTCTCCCGGGTCAACCAGGTGATCTGCGTGAGCGCCACTCCCGGGGACTGGGAACTGGGCCTCTCGGAGCGGGTGGTGGAACAGATCATCCGCCCCACCGGCCTGGTGGACCCCGAGCTGTCGGTGCGTCCCGCCCAGGGCCAGATAGACGACCTCATGGCCGAGATACGGCGCCGCGTGGAGCGCGACGAACGCACCCTGGTGACCACCCTCACCAAGCGCATGGCGGAGAACCTCACCGATTACCTGCTGGAGATGGGCCTCAGGGTGCGTTACCTGCACTCCGAGATAGACACCCTGGACCGTGTGGAGATCATACGCGACCTGCGCACGGGGGAGTTCGACGTCCTGGTGGGCATCAACCTGCTGCGCGAGGGCCTCGACCTGCCCGAGGTGTCCCTGGTGGCCATCCTGGACGCCGACAAGGAGGGATTCTTGCGCAACGAGCGTTCCCTCATCCAGACCATCGGGAGGGCCTCGCGCAACGTGCACGGGGAGGTGATCATGTACGCCTCTGAGGTCACCGAGTCCATGCGCCGGGCACTGGAGGAGACGGAGCGCAGGCGCGCCCTGCAGATAGCCTACAACCGGGAGCACGGCATAGACCCCCAGACGGTGCGCAAACGCGTGAGCGATATAATGGACATGGTCCTGGTCCCGGACGAGAGGGCTCCCTACCGCGTGCGCAGGAGGGAGCAGGAGGAGATGCCCCTCCCCGAGCTGGAAAGGCTCATCGCCGGCCTCGAGGAGGAGATGCGGCTGGCCGCAGACGACCTCCGCTTCGAGGCCGGCGCGCGCCTGCGGGACGAGATCGCCGACCTCAAGAAGCGCCTGCGCCGCCAGGCGGAGCGGGAGAGGGCCGGCGGCACTTGATGACCTCCCCCGCCGCGGACGCCCGGCCATTGCCGTCAGGGAAGGCACAAAGCCCTCGCGGGACGAGAGGGCGGGGGGCAGGGAGAGCTGCCGGGCATCCGGCCCCCGCGCGGAGGCAGGCGCCATCTACGGGGCCGGGCAGGGGCGCCGCGGTCCGGGACCGGACACTTCTACGGAACGGGGATGGTGATGGAGGGAGCGACCGAGCTGCCGGAGGTGCCGCCGCATACGGAATGGATAGTCATCAGCGGCGCGCGTGAGCACAACCTAAAGAACGTCCACCTCAGGCTGCCCCGGGGCAGGCTCATCGTCATGACCGGCCTCTCGGGTAGCGGCAAGTCGTCCCTGGCCTTCGACACCATCTACGCCGAGGGGCAGCGCAGGTACGTGGAGTCGCTGTCCGCCTACGCCAGACAGTTCCTGGGCCAGATGGAGAAGCCCGACGTGGACCACATCGACGGGCTCTCCCCGGCCATCTCCATCGACCAGAAGAGCGCCACCAGGAATCCCCGCTCCACGGTGGGGACCATCACCGAGATCCACGACTACCTCCGCCTCCTCTACGCCCGCATAGGCAGGGCGCACTGCCCGTCCTGCGGCCGGCCCATAGAGCGCCAGACCGCGCAGCAGATCATCGAGAAGGTGCTCGCCTACGAGCCCGGGACGCGCCTCTACATCCTCGCCCCCCTGGTGCGCGGGCGCAAGGGCGAGTACTCGCGGCTCCTGGCGGAGATGAGGGGAAAGGGGTTCGCCAGGGCGCGGGTTGACGGACGTTACGTGGACCTGGAAGAGGACATACGCCTGGAGAGGTACGTACGGCACGACATCGAGGTGGTGGTGGACCGCCTGGTGATCAAGGAAGGCCTGCGCCGCCGCCTGGCGGACTCCCTGGAGACCGCGCTCGAGCTCGGAGGGGGCATGGTGGTGGTCGCGGTGGAGGGAGAGGAGGACCGCTGGTACAGCGAGCACTTCTCCTGCCCGCAGTGCGACGTCAACCTGCCGGAACTGGAGCCGCGCATGTTCTCCTTCACCAGCCCCTACGGGGCGTGCCCGGAATGCAGCGGGCTTGGATACCTCCAGGTCATCGATCCCGAGCTGGTGGTGCCCGACCCCACCCTGAGCATCGAGGAAGGGGCCATCGCCGCCTGGCCCAGCGCCGCCACCTCCACCTACGCCTACCGCCTCCTGGAGGCGCTGGCCGAGAAGTACGAGTTCAGCACGCGCACTCCCTTCGGCGAGCTTCCCGCGGAGATAAGGGAGAAGATCCTCTACGGCACGGGGGAGGAGAAGGTGTACGTGCGCTACCGCAGCCGCCGGGGCTACGCGCGCGCCTACTTCACCCGCTACGAGGGGGTGATCAGGTGGTTGGAGCGCCGTTACGCGGAGACGGATTCGGAATACGCTCGCGCCCGCATCTCCCAGTACATGAACCTCAGGCCTTGCCCCGCCTGCGGGGGTGCGCGGCTGAAGCCGGCCAGCCTCGCGGTCACCGTGGGGGGCCTGAACATCCACCAGCTCTCCAGCCTTTCCATCCGCGAATGCGAGCGCTTTCTATCGAGTCTTCCCCTGAGCCCCACCGAGGAGGCCATCGCGCGCCGCATCCTCAAGGAGCTGTCGGCGCGCCTGGGTTTCCTCGTGGACGTGGGCCTTGATTACCTCTCCCTCGACCGCGCGGCCTCCACCCTGGCGGGCGGGGAGGCGCAGCGCATACGCCTGGCCACCCAGATCGGGAGCGGTCTGGTGGGGGTGCTGTACATCCTCGACGAGCCGTCCATAGGACTTCACCAGCGCGACAACCGCCGCCTCATCGCCACCCTGGAGGGCCTGCGCGACCTCGGCAACACCCTCATCGTGGTGGAGCACGACGAGGCCACCATCCGCGCCTCCGACTGGGTGGTGGACATCGGGCCGGGGGCGGGGGAGCACGGAGGGGAGATCGTCTACAGCGGTCCCCTGCAGGGGCTGCTGGAGCACCGGGATTCCATAACCGCCTGCTACCTGCGCGGCGACCGGTCCATCCGTCCGCCCGGCGCACGCCGCTCCGGAAACGGACGCAGCCTGGTGATAAAGGGGGCGGAGGAGCACAACCTCAAGGGGATCGACGTGGAGATACCGCTGGGAAAGCTGGTGTGCGTGACCGGCGTCTCGGGGTCGGGGAAGAGCACCCTGGTGCACGACGTCCTCTACCGCGGGCTGGCGAGGAGGCTCTACCGCTCCAAGGTGCCCCCGGGGAAGCACGCCGGCATCAAAGGCCTGGAGCACATCGACAAGGTCATCAACATCGACCAGAGCCCCATCGGCCGCACCCCGCGCTCCAACCCCGCCACCTACACCGGGGTATTCGACCGCATACGCGCCGTCTTCGCCCAGACGGTGGAGGCCCGCGCGCGGGGTTACAGGCCCGGCAGGTTCAGCTTCAACGTGCGGGGAGGCCGATGCGAGGCCTGCCGCGGCGACGGCACCATCAAGATAGAGATGCACTTCCTGCCCGATGTCTTCATCCCCTGCGAGGTCTGCAAGGGCAAGAGGTACAACGAGGAGACCCTGCAGGTGACCTTCAAGGGACGCAACATCAGCCAGGTGCTGGAGATGTCCGTCGAGGAGGCGTTGGAATTCTTTTCCACCATCCCTCCCATCCGCCGCCACCTGCAGACCCTCAACGACGTGGGTCTGGGGTACATCAAGCTCGGGCAGCCCGCGCCCACCCTCTCCGGCGGCGAGGCGCAGCGGGTGAAGCTCGCCTCGGAGCTGAACAAGCGCGCCACGGGACGCACCCTCTATCTACTTGACGAGCCCACCACGGGGCTCCATTTCGACGACATCGCCAAGCTCCTGGACATGCTCCAGGGGCTGGTGGACGCGGGCAACACCGTGCTCATCATCGAGCACAACCTGGACGTGATCAAGTGCGCGGACTGGGTGATCGACCTCGGCCCCGAGGGAGGCGAGGAGGGCGGCCGCGTGGTGGCGGCGGGGACGCCGGAGGAGGTGGCGGCGACCCCCGGCTCCTACACCGGAGAGTTCCTGCGTCCTCTGCTGGGCCTCGAAAAAAGGGAGAAGGCGGGGTGAGGTCCGGGATGAGCGAGCTGAAGGGGGCCGCGACCTCGCTGCCGGACAGCCCCGGGGTCTATCTCTTCAAGGACGCGTCCGGCAAGGTGATCTACGTGGGCAAGGCGGCGTCCCTGCGCAAGCGCGTGGCCTCCTATTTCCAGGGAGGAGAGCCCGACAACCCCCGCCTGGAGATGTTGCGCTCCCGGGCGGCGGCCGTCGACTTCATCGTCACCGCCAACGAGGTGGAGGCGCTCATCCTGGAGGCCAACCTCATAAAGCGCCACCGCCCCGACTACAACATCGTGTTCCGGGACGACAAGTCCTATCCCTACATGGCCATCTGCACCGGGGACGCCTTTCCTCGCGTCATCTTCGTGCGCGGCAGGCGCCGTCCCGAGAACGTCTATTACGGCCCCTTCGCCCACGCCGGCGCGGTGCGCGAGACCATCGAGACCCTGCGCAAGGTCTTCCCCTTCCGCTCCTGCCGGGGAAGGGAGCCCGGCAAGAGCACCGGCAGCCCCTGCCTCGAATACCATATCGGGCGCTGCTGCGGGCCCTGTACCGGCGAGGTCACCAGGGAGGAATACGGGCGCATCATCGCCGGGGTGCGCGAGTTCATGGAGGGGGGACACGAGGAGATCCTGCGCGGGCTGGAGGAGCGCATGCGCCTCGAGGCCTCGCGCCTGGAATACGAGAACGCGGCGCGCACGCGCGACCGCATCCTGGCCCTGCGGCGCATCCTGGAGAGGCAGCAGGCGCACAGCCTGCGGGGCGAGGACCAGGACGTGTTCGGGATATATGCCGACGAGCTCGACGCCTGCATCACGGTGTTCACGGTGCGCGGCGGGAAGATACTGGGGAAACAGGATTATTATTCCACCCTGCCCGCTCTCCAGGACGAGGGAGAGGCGCTGGCCGCCTTCCTCCCCCGCTACTACGAGGACGCCGCCGCGGTGCCTCCCCGGGTGTTGCTGTCCCATACCCCGCCCGAGGAGGAGATGGGGCTGCTGCGGGCCTGGCTGCGGGAGAAAGCGGGAAGGGCGGTGCGGTTTAGCGTGCCGCAGCGGGGAGAGAAGCGCCGGCTGGTGGAGAAGGTGGTGGAGAACGCCCGCCTCGCGCACGGGCTGCAGCGGGCCCGGCTGGAGAGCGACCTGGGCTGGATATCGCGCGCCGTGGAGGGGATCCACAGAGGCCTTTCCCTGCCCCGGGTGCCCTACCGCATCGAGTGCTACGACATCTCCAACCTCGGCGCCGACGACGCCGTGGGCTCCATGGTGGTCTTCGAAGCGGGCATCCCGGCGCGCGGCGATTACCGGCGTTTCCGCATCCGCGGGGTCAGGGGCCAGAACGACGTGGCCATGATGGAGGAGGTGCTGGACCGCCGCCTCTCCAGGCTCAGGGACGCCGGCGAGCATGCCTGGCGGGCCCGGGAAGGCGGAATGGGCCCGCGCCTCGATTCCTTTCACAAGAAGCCGGACCTCCTGGTGGTCGACGGGGGGGAAGGCCAGCTGGCGGCGGCCTTGAAGGCCCTGCGTAAACACGGATTTACGGATATCGCCGTGGCTTCGCTGGCCAAGCGCCTGGAGGAGATCCATCTCCCCGGCGATCCCTCACGGGTGATGCTGCCCCGGGACAGCGAGGCCCTGCACCTCCTGCAGCGCATACGCGACGAGGCGCACCGCTACGCCTTGGAGTATCACCGCCGCGAGCGCGGGCGGAGGACGAGGGCTTCCCTGCTCGACGGCGTGCCTGGCATCGGGGCAAAGCGCAAGAAGGCGCTGCTGCGCCATTACGGCAGCGTGAGGGCCATCGCGGCCGCCACCCTGCCCGAGCTCGCGGCCTTAAGCTTCATGGACCGGCGCAGCGCCGAAAACCTGTACCGCGCCTTCCATCCCGAGGAGGGCGGGAAGGAAGGGAAGGATTCCACGTCCTGCGGCGGGGAAGTGGCGGCCGGCGAGGGGGAGGTGGGAGGATGATCCAGCCAGCGGTGAGGGAGATGGCGACGCCGGTGGGAGTCCTGCGCATCTACCTGCTGGGGGACAAGCCGGCTCGCCTCACCCTGGGGGAGACGGGCAGGCCGCCCGTCCCCTACCTGTTGAGGCCTCCGCGGCTGGTGACGGAGATGGAGGACGCCCTGACGGCCTACTTCGCGGGAGGGGCGATCGACCGTGCCATCTCCCTGCGCCTGCTGGGCCTCTTCCATCCCACCCCTTTCCAGGAGGCGGTCTACCGCCGGGTCATCGCCATCCCGCGGGGAGAGACGACCTCCTACCGCGAGGTGGCCGAGAGCGCCGGCCATGCGGGCGCGGCGAGGGCGGTGGGCAACGCGCTGCGCGACAACCTCTTTCCCATCTTCATCCCCTGTCACCGCGTGATCAGGGCGGACGGAGGGCTGGGGGGTTTCGGAGGACGAGAGGACATCAAGGCCATGCTCCTCGCCCACGAGGGAATAGAGGTGAGCGGGGACCCGGTCCGCCCATGACCGTGCGCATGGCCGGAAGCGGCGGAGTCGCGGCGGCAAGGGATGGCGCAGCCTGTTCATACCCGCGCCGCGAGCGCTATAATCAGGTCAAGGCGACCAGAGTAGCGGAGGTGCAGGCTGGAGATAACCATCGTCACCGGCCTCTCGGGCGCGGGAAAATCCATCGCCATCAAGAGCATGGAGGACCTGGGATACTTCTGCGTCGACAACCTCCCCCCCTCCCTGCTGGTGAAGATGGTGGAGCTGTGCTCGGGCGAGGGCGCCAGGATCGAACACCTCGCGGCGGTAATCGACGTGCGCGGCGGGGAGTTCTTCGAGGACCTCAACGAATCCCTGGATGAGCTGGACCGCGGCGGTATCCCTTACCGCATCATCTTCCTGGAGGCGGATGACGAGACCCTGCTCAAGCGCTTCAAGGAGACCAGGCGTTCCCACCCCATCCATGCCGGGGGCGGGATCCTGGAGAGCATCGCCAGGGAGCGCGAGCTCCTCCGGGGTCTGCGGGGGCGCGCGGACATCGTCATCGACACCTCGGGGACTAACGTTCACCAGTTGCGCGAGCAACTGGTAGAACTTTACAGCGGCGATGAGGGCATCGCCCTGCCGGAGATGACCCTGGTGTCCTTCGGATACAAGTACGGCCTGCCCCTTGACGCCGACATGGTCTTCGACCTGCGCTTCCTCCCCAACCCCTTCTGGGTGGACGAGCTGCGCGACCTGGACGGGAGCGACGAGCGCGTGCGGCGTTACGTGCTGGACCAGGAGGAGAGCCTGGAGTTCCTGGACCGCGTGGAATCCCTCCTCCTCTTCCTCAAGGACCGCTTCCTGCGCGAGGGCAGGAGGTATATCACCGTTGCCTTCGGGTGCACGGGCGGGAAGCACCGCTCGGTGGTACTGGTGGAAGAGATGGCGAGACGTCTTCAGGGAAGCGACTGGCGCGTGAACGCGCGACACCGCGACGTACAGCGAGGCTGAGAGAGGAGATGGCCTTCACCTCGGAAGTGAAAGACGAGCTGGCTCGGCTCAGGCCGCCGCGCCGCTGCTGCAGCCTGGCCGAGCTCTCCGCCCTTCTGCACATAGAGGGTTCGCTGCATATCCTGGGGCCTCACCGGGTGGCCCTGCACACCGAGAGCGAGAACGCCGCCGTGGCCAGGAAGATGTTCTCTCTCCTCAGGGAGATCTTCGACCTCGCCCCGGAGCTGCGGGTGGAGAAGGCGCCGCGCCTCAGGGGACACAACTGCTACTGCCTTTTCCTGGCAGACGATCCCCGCCTGGCACAGGTGCTCAACGAACTCCATCTGCTGGACGACGCCATGCGTCCGGTGATGGGGGTGCCGGCCCGCCTTTCCAGGAGGACCTGCTGTGCCGCCGCCTACCTGCGCGGCGCCTTCCTGGGAGGCGGCTACGTGAGCCGCCCGGAGAGCCCCGCGCATCTGGAGATAAACGTGCGCCATCTCGAGATGGCCGAGGGGCTTGTGGGCCTGGCGTGGCGTTTCGATGTGGAGATGAGCGTGACCCGCAGGCGCGATCTCTACTGCGTGTACAGCAAGGGACGGCGAGAGCAGGCCGATCTCCTCGCCCTCATGGGTGCCCACGCCTCGGTACTGAGACTGCAGAGCGACGCGGTGATGCGGGAGATGCGCGCGAGAGTCAACCGCCGCGTCAACAGCGAGACCGCCAATCTCGAGCGCGCCGTGGACGCGGCCCAGAGGCAGTTGCGGGACATCAGGCGCATCGAGGAGGCCGTGGGCCTGGAGAGCCTCTCGCCCGCCCTGAGAGAGGTGGCGTTGACGCGCCTGCGGCACCCCGAGGCGAGCATGCAGGAGCTGGGGGCCTGCATGCAGCCTCCCCTGAGCAAGTCCGCCGTCCACCACCGCCTCCTGCGCATCCGCCGCATCGCCTCAAACCTGTGAGGCCTGCCCGTTCCTGCAGTGACGGGGAACGCACCCTTGAATGCGTGCCTTCTTTGCTGCCGGAAGGTCTCTTTCGTGACTCTGCCGCGGTCACGGAGAACGCCCTGGCGCTTGCGGGCGCGGGCAAGCCGGCGGGCAGGCGATGTTTACCAGACACGCTAAATGCTTATAATGGCTTGTGGAAAGGCATCGGCAGGATATCCCGGCGACACGGGAGCGAGTCGAAGGAGGTATGCGACATGGCCGCAAGAGTGGGCATAAACGGTTTCGGCAGGATCGGGCGCCTGTTCCTGCGCGCGGCCGCCGCCAAGGGCGTGGAGGTGGTGGCGGTCAACGATCTCACGGACACCGGGACCCTGGCGCACCTCTTCAAGTACGACACCGTCTTCGGCAAGTATCCCGGCAGCGTGGAGGCGGGCGAGGGAGAGCTGCTCGTGGACGGCAGGAGCATAAAGGTCCTCTCGGAACGCGATCCCGCACTGCTCCCCTGGAAGGACATGGGGGTGGAGGTGGTCATCGAGGCAACCGGCGTTTTCACCGCTCGCGAGGGTGCCTCCAAGCACCTGGAGGCAGGGGCGCGCAAGGTGGTGATCACCGCTCCCGCCACCGACCCGGACATCACCGTGGTCATGGGGGTCAACCATGACCGCTACGACGCGGAGAAGCACCACATCATCAGCAACGCCTCCTGCACCACCAACTGCCTGGCGCCCGTGGTCAAGGCGCTAATGGACGCCATAGGGGTGGAGAGCGGCTTCATGACCACCGTGCACGCCTACACCAACGACCAGCGCATCCTCGATTTCCCCCACAAGGACCTGCGCCGCGCCCGGGCGGCGGCGGGGAACATCATCCCCACCTCCACGGGAGCCGCCAAGGCCATCGGCCTGGTCATCCCGGAGCTCAAGGGCAAGATGGACGGCATCGCCATGCGCGTGCCGGTGATGGACGGCAGCGTGGTGGACCTGGTGGCGGTGCTCTCGCGCGAGGCCGGCAAGGAGGAGATCAACGCCGCCGTGCGCGCGGCCGCCGAAGGCCCGCTGCAGGGCATCCTGGAATACACCGAGGACCCCATCGTCTCCTCGGACGTCATCGGCAATCCCGCCTCCTCGGTGTTCGACGCCGCCTCCACCATGGTCATGGGGAGGATGTGCAAGGTGGTGTCCTGGTACGACAACGAATGGGGTTTCTCCAACCGCCTGGTGGACCTGCTGGAAATCCTGCTGCCGTGAGGTAGGCCGCCATGGCGGTGAGAAGCGTGCGCGACCTGGAGGTCGCGGGGAAAAGAGTGCTGGTGAGGGTGGATTTCAACGTCCCCCTCGACGAGTCGGGCGGGGTGAAGGACGACACGCGCATCAGGGCCGCCCTGCCCACCCTCGAGCTGCTTCGGGAACGCGGGGCGGCCCTGGTGGTCATGTCCCACCTGGGGCGTCCCAAGGGAAAGGTGGTGGAGGGACTGCGCCGGCTA
>FWPV01008335.1_pt1 | contig 18190 bp, 20 predicted proteins | sample 2228371 | NCBI WGS metagenome assembly FWPV01 (sample SAMEA103939776, study PRJEB20133) | metagenome
AGGGTCAATTCGAAGGGCTTTCTTATATTGAGCCACCTCCTTGTCCCACTTCCCCTGTCTTCCATAGACCACTCCAAGATTGAGATGGGCTCTTGCATGGTTTGGATCCAATTTCAAGACTTTTTGATATTCGGAGACGGCTTCTTCAAGATTTCCTCTTGCCGCAGCTTTATAAGCTAATTGAAAATGTTCCTCTGCCCCCAGACTTTTTTGGGTCTTCGTCGTTCCTCCACAGGAAACCAACAGAAGGGCAATAGCAAGAAGTAAAGAAGTTTTTATGCAGGTTTTCAATCGATTCCCCTTCCTTGAAGTGTTTTAGATTCATTAACAAAAAATAGAACCTAAATCAAGCCAATTCCAGATGGCCGCGGGGCCACGCCTTATCCGAACCGCAGCTGGATAGACCTATATTCCCTAAAGACCGCTACTCAGAAGTTTACCCCTAAACCCATCTTGACCTCTTCATGAGAAATCTCTTACATTGATCAAGAACCATGGAGAGACGATTCACCTTTATCCAAAGACATTTCTTTTACGGATGGGTCATTGCCGGGCTGGCAACGATTTCGATGGCCTTTTGGTATGGTTTTCGAACCACCTTTTCGATCTTCTTCGTAGCCCTCATTGATCACTTCCAATGGAGTCGTGCTGAGGCTGCAGGTGCCCAATCGATCGGGATGATCGTCTATATGGTCATGGCTCCTGTGGTCGGTTATCTGGTCGATCACATTGGCCCCCGCAAAGTAATGCTACCAGGAATAGCCCTTATGGGCATTGGGCTTTTCCTTTGCACCCAGATCGCCTCACTGACCCATTTTTATCTCTTTTTTGGCCTCATCGCTGGTGCGGGGGTCACCTGCCTGAGCATCTCTCCTTTTACCGCCATCCTCTCTCACTGGTTCGAGAAAAAAAGGGGAATGGCAAATGGTTTTGCCAGTCTGGGGATTGGCATCGGTCCTCTCATCTTTGTCCCTCTCATCCAGTATCTTATTGATCTGAAGGGATGGCCCTTTGCTTTCTTCATCTACGGGGTTCTCGTTTTCACTATCCCTTTTCCACTGATCGCTCTCTTCCTGCGATACCGGCCACAGGACATGGGTCTTTCCATCGATGGAAATTCCCTGCCTCCTTCTTCTCCAAGAACAGATTCTCATCAAAGCATGGAAGCACACCGGATAAGGGACCTGTTCAGAACGCCGCGGTTCTGGTCTTTTCTCCTCTTCCCATCTCTGACCGTTTTTAGCGTCTATATTGTGATCGTTCATCATGTCAGGTATCTTATTGATCTTGGAGTTGACCGACTCGTAGCCGCCTCTCTCTTTGCGGCGGTGGGCGCTTTGTCTGCGGGGTTTCGCTTCTTCTGGGGGTGGTTTTCGGACCGAATAGGACGGGAGGTCACCTACTCTTTGGGGGGAGCGGGCTTTATAGCAGGGATTGCCTGTCTCATCCTGTTTCAGTCCATACCCTCTATGGGTGTGCTCTATCTCTTCGTCCTCTTCTTCAGTGCTGGATGGGGCTCCACAGCCCCTATGTTCATGTCCATTGCAGGGGATCTTTACAAGGGAAAGCGTTTTGGTTTGATCTATGGGATGTTGGAGGGAATGATTGGGATCGGAGCTGCCATTGGCTCCTGGCTGGCAGGCTATATTTTCGACCAGACTCAATCTTATCTCTGGGCTTTTCTCCTGGCTATTCTCGCTTCCATCCTCTCAGTTCTCTTAGCCTGGCATGTGGCCCCTCGAAAATATCGTCAGCCTTCCCACTCTTCCCTGTGACGACCTTTTTGCCATTCCGACTCATTCTATGATAAGATAAATTGGAGGTAAAAGGAGATAGCCGATGATTGAATGTTTGGAAGAGTATCAACCCCTCCAGCGAGAAGTGAGGAAGATGGTGGAGGAGGTGGTCAAACCCAGAGCAAAAGAGATTGAAGAGAGCGACGAATTTCCCTTTGATATGGCCAATCGTTTCTTCGAAAAAGGGTATCTTCAGGTCTTGATCCCCAGAGAGCTGGGAGGACGTTGTGGAGATGTGACCTCTTTCTGCATCCTCGCAGAAGAGGTGGCAAAAGTGTCTGCCTCCCTCTCCCTTCTGATCGTCGTGCAGAGCGTAGGAACCCTTCCCATCCTCATTGCCACGAAGGAGGCACAACGGAGGGCACTCTGTTCTGAGATTGTCCGCGATCGGCTCATCATGGCTTTCTGTCTCACAGAACCCTTAGCGGGCTCCGATGTGGCTTCCATGCAGATGATCGCGACCAAACAGAAGGATCATTATGACCTCCATGGCAAGAAGAGTTTTGTGACCAATGGCGGCATTGCTGACCGTTATGTGGTCTTTGCGAAAACCGATCCCACAAGGGGGAGGAGGGGAATTTCCGCCTTCCTCGTTGAAAAAAACCAGAGCGGTTTGATCTTTAGCCCTAAGGACGACAAGATTGGAATGAGGGGTATCCCTTCTTGCACGATGACCTTCCGGAATGTCTCGATCCCCATCGATCACCTTCTCGGACAGGAAGGGGAAGGATTTAAGATCGCCATGGAAACCCTTAACCGTTCCAGACCTGCCATTGGCGCTCAGGCACTCGGCATTGCCGAAAGTGCTATGGAGGTGGCTACGGTTTTTGCAATGCGGCGCAAACAGTTTGGGAAACCCATTGCCAAACTGGAAGGCATGCAGTTTATGCTTGCAGAAATGGCGACCCTCATCGAATCTGCCAAAGCCCTGGTTTACAAGGCCGCCTACCATCTCGATCACGGACTTCCCCATGCGACGAAATACTCTGCCATGAGTAAATATTTTGCTTCGGATGTGGCGATGAAGATTACGACCGATGCGGTCCAGATCCTGGGAGGATATGGATGTTTGAGAAGCAGTAACTTAGAGCGGACGATGCGGGATGCCAAGATTACACAGATCTATGAAGGGACCAATCAAGTTCAGCGCTTTGTGGTGGCAGAGCAACTGATCAAGGAGTTTCTCGAAAAATATGGCATGGGAAAGGACTGGTCCGAATTCCTTTGATTCAGGAGGAGAACCTTTACGAAATCCATCCTTATCATCGAAGACGAGAAAGACATTGCCGATTTAGTCGAGTATCATTTGAAGCAATCTGGTTTTAAGGTGATCATTGCCCAGGATGGACCTGCTGGCTTAGAGAGGGCAAAGAAGGACCGACCAGGGTTGATCATCTTAGACCTCATGCTCCCTGGAATGGACGGCGGGGATGTCTGTCGGGCGCTCAAAGCCAATCCTCTCACCCAAACGATTCCGATCCTGATGCTCACGGCTAAAGCAGAAGAGATGGACCGGGTGGTTGGATTTGAATTGGGAGCAGACGATTATGTGACCAAACCTTTTAGCCCGAGGGAACTGGTCCTGAGAGTCAAAGCCATCCTCCGAAGGCAAACGATCCTCGAGCAAGGCAAAGGGTATATCCAGGCAGGGGATCTGACCATCGATATCGATCGCCACTTGGTCACCATCAAAGGGAAACCCATCCCGTTCACCTCAACCGAATTTAAACTCCTTTATGAACTGGCTTCCTCTCGAGGACGGGTCAAGACACGCCAATATCTGCTTGACAAGGTCTGGGGATACACCTACGAAGGTTATGCCCGGACGGTGGATACCCACGTCCGAAGAGTAAGAGAGAAATTGGGTTCCTTGGGAGATTGGATCGAGACGATCCGCGGGGTCGGCTATCGATTTCGTGAAGAGGAAGAATGAGTGCCAAAATCCGCTGGAAATTCCTTCTCTTGATTGCTTCCTCCCTCACCTGCTTCGGTCTCCTCCAGTGGGGGCTGATCTCGATGGGGCAAAAACCCTTCCTTCCAATGACCTTCCTCACTCTTTTGGGCATCATTCTATTGACTTTTTTCATTCATCAAAGATGGATGCAATCGATAGAGGCTCGTTTTACCAAAACCATCGATACCCTCCAGGCCGAATGGAATCAGACTTTGAAAAGAGTCTCGAGGGAGAAAGAAGATTGTCTGAGGATGATGCAAGAAATGTCAGAGGGTATTCTGATACTGGATGAAAGGGGTAGAATCCGATGGGTGAATGAAGCCTTGAGAACCCTCTTTGCTTTTCCTGAAGAAGCCACTGGCAAATCACCCCTTGAGCTCATTCGCCATTCAGAACTCGAGGAAGCCCTAAAGGAGGCCCTCAAAACAGGGAAACGTTCCTCCTTTGAGATGACCCTTCCCTCCTCTCCTCAAAAGATCTTCGAGGCCAATATTATTCCCATGTCCTCCTCACCGGGGATGGACGCAGAGGGGACGGAGGTGTCTGGCGCCATCGCCGTCTTCCACGATATTAGCCGCCTAAAAGAATTGGAGAGAATGCGTCAGGACTTTGTGGCCAATGTTTCTCATGAATTGCGGACCCCGTTGACCACCATCAAAGGATATACCGAAACCCTACTGGATGGAGCCCTCCACGAAGAAGTGGCCTTCTCTTTCATCCAGATTATTCAGAAACATACCGATCGGTTAACCAAACTGGTGGAAGATTTGCTGACCATCTCAAAGATTGAATCGAGGGAATTGCGGTTAAATCTGGAACCGTTGAACCTTTCAGAAGTTTTAAGGGATGTGCTGGAGTTTATTCAGGAGGCCGCCCAAAAAAAGAGAGTCTCCCTTCAGAAAGACGTCTCCATCGAATCGATCTGGGTGAAAGCCGATCGATTTTATTTAGAGCAGATTCTACTAAACCTTCTGGACAATGCGATCAAATATAATCGGGAAGGAGGGGAAATCAAAGTCTCTGCACAATTGAAGGACCAGGGCGTTGAGGTCTCTATTCAGGACAGCGGTATCGGGATTCCTTCAGAGGACCTGCCCAGACTTTTTGAGCGATTTTACCGGGTGGACAAGGGAAGATCAAAAGAGTTAGGGGGGACCGGGTTGGGTCTCGCCATCGTCAAGCATCTCGTCCAGGCCCATGGAGGAAGGATATGGGCGAAAAGCCAACTTGGAGAAGGTTCAACCTTCTTCTTCACCTTACCACGCTCGCTTTAGAGATGATGAAAGAAATCCTTGATACGCTCAAAATCGGTCTCGGCGATATGGACGATAAACATCGCCTCCGGATGGTTCTCCATAGCTGAACCATAAATATAGTCGATATTCACGCCTGCTTCGCCAAACCGTTTTGCCACCTTTCCGAGCATCCCGGGCTGGTGGGGGAGCGTAAAGACCAGGACCTGATCCGTATGAAGCAGGTGGTTGGCTCCGAGTAAAGCCCTCTCTGCCTCAACAGGTTTATCCACGATGATCCGAATCAATGAGTAGTCTGAAGAATCCTTTAAAATACTTCTGTAACTTTCTGCCAGGGCAATCCGTCTGCCCGTCTTTTCTCTCATATTAAAGAGTTCCTTGACCGAATCCTTTGCATTCTGAATGCTCATCGCCAGGATGTTAATATTTTGATCTTTCAAAACATCGCACATCTTTGAAAGCTCCCCTGGCGCATTGGTCAAAATCACAGATATCTGTGTTCTCTTCTCCATGAAGTCTCTCCTTCTTCTAATCGGAATGATCTCTAAATAACAGATGATCCTCAGTTTGGTCAAGATAGAAATCCTTGCCATTCACCTGCCACCATCGAGAGATCTCAAATGTTCTGCCCTAAAAATTCACAAAAATTTCATAAAGCTGTGACCTTCCTGTCACAGATAAAAAATAATATGAGTTTTAAGAGCCACTCCAAAAGAAGAGAGGAATGAGATCCAGGAATTGCCTGACATGAAAGTAACAAAAGATATCAAAATATTAATTGTCGATGACGAAAAGGACCTTGTCGAAATGGTGGCTTTTAATCTCGAAAGAAAAGGTTATTTGATACAGAAGGCCTATAATGGGATGGAGGCTTGGGAAAAAATTGAACTGGATCCGCCCGACCTTTTGATTCTCGATCTGATGATGCCTCATCTTGACGGATGGGAACTCTGCCGATTGATCCGAAGAAGTCAAAAGAAAGCCCTCCAAGAAATGGGGATATTAATGTTGACCGCCAAGGCGATGCCAGATGATCGGGTCTATGGACTTGAATTAGGAGCCGACGATTATCTGACCAAACCCTTTTCGGTCAATGAACTGATCCTCAGAGTGAAAAAAATAGCGGAAAAGAAAAGAACCGTCTCTCAATTGCAAGAAGAGGTGAAATCGCTCCAAGATTCGATACAGACCCAGGAAACCCATCTCAGAAGGATCTCCCATGATCTTAAATCTCCCCTAATTTCGATAGGATTCGTTGCCAAGAGGATGCTTCGAAAAGAACAGAAGGAAGAGACCTTAGAGGCTTTTCAAAAGATCTTTGAAAACAGTCTGTATCTCACTCAATGGATCGATGAAACCCTGAATCATCCTTCTCTCAACGCACCGATGCGTCAGGAGCTTGTTCAAGAAATGGATATCGCATCACTCCTTCAAAAGGCCATTAACCTTCTAAAAGAGAACGCCTTGAAAAAAAATATCGAAATCGTTTTTAATCCCCCCAAAAACCTCTTAAATTTACCTGGTCAGGAATCTCTGATGTTTCGGGTGTTGGTGAACCTTCTTTCGAATGCCATTAAATATACCCCAAGAGGAGGGAGAGTGGAGATCTCCCTGAACGCCTATTTGAATCAGAGAGGAACAGGGGTGTTTGAAATCTCGTTCAAGGATAATGGAATCGGTATTGATGAGGATGATCTGACAAAAATCTTTCAACCTTTCTATCGAGGTAAAAATATCCCTTCCATTGAAGGCAAGGGGATCGGACTCTCTTTTGCCAAGGAGGTGATTGAGGCACACGGTGGAAAAATCTTGGTCCAGAGCGAACCTGGAAGGGGCAGCCTCTTCTCTATCCTGATCCCCATTAAAAAGAGAACTCAAGATCTCGTCCAAAAACCCCTTCCGAAAACACCTCCACTCTCTTGAGAAGGATCATTCTTCTTCCTGAAAGCGATATCCAACACCTCTGACCGTTTCAATCGATTTCCCTGCTGATCCTAATTTGTCTCTCAGACGACGAATGTGGGTATCCACCGTCCGCGCATAACCTTCATAGGTATATCCCCAAACTCGATCCAATAGATTTTCTCGGGTGAAAACCCGCCCTCTTCGTGCAGCCAGCTCAACGAGGAGCTTAAATTCCGTGTGTGTCAAACGGATTGACTTCTTTTTGACGAGAACCTTATGCTTGTCGACATCAATGAGAAGGTCCCCGATTTGAATGAATTTTTCAGTCTCCTGTGGTAATATTCTGCGCCTTAAAATTGCCTTTGCCCTGAGAACCAGCTCCCGTGGACTGAATGGTTTGGTGACATAATCCTCGGCTCCCAATTCAAAACCAACAATTCGGTCTAATTCTTCTGTTTTGGCCGTTAGCATCATGACCGGAATGGTTTGGGTCAGTGGATTGGCTTTGAGAGCCCGGCAGAGATCCTTTCCATCCATATCCGGAAGCATCAGGTCCAGGATCACAAGAGCCGGACGCAATGTTTTTACCTTTTCCAGTCCAGTAGCACCATTCATCGCTGTAGCGACGGAATACCCGGATTGTTCAAATTGATATTTCACCAGATTTAAAATATCTTCCTCATCTTCGATCACTAAAATTGGATTCATACCCAAATCAACTCCTATTCCTCCCTCTGTTTGGAAAATAGGAAGAGGGGAATTCTTTCTCAGGGGAGAGAGGATGACAGGATCCTTCTGAAGGTGGGATGATAGACCACCAGTTTAAGGTAGTAGAGATGTGTGAGAATGGACAGATAAAGGCTGCAGGCTCGAAGGTGCTTTTTAAACTTTTGGATCATATTTTTTTTACAATTAATTCTATCCGACCTATGTTACAAACAGGTTTCATTCCTCTATCATTTTCGTTAAAATTTTTTATGGAAAATACCCATCGGTGTTAACCAGAATGTCACATCAACTTAATCATTTTGTCATGTTGCCCTGTTATGCATTGAACATTCATGATTTATCCATCGGATGAGCAGAGAGAAAGGAGTGTCTCCCATGGCCAAAGACAGGGTTTTATTCATATGTGTCCATAATAGTGCTCGCAGCCAGATGGCAGAGGCGTGGATGAACCATCTCTGTGGAGATCGTTTTGAGGCGACCAGTGCAGGACTGGAAGCAGGAGTGTTAAATCCCCTTGCTGTCCAGGTCATGAAAGAAGTGGGAATCGATATCTCACAAAAAAAGACGCAAACCGTCTTCGAGCTGGTGAAGGAGGGAAAGATGTATGCCTATGTCATCACCGTCTGTGATGAGGCGAGCGCTGAGCGATGTCCCATCTTCCCCGGTGTGACCAAACGCTTGCACTGGTCTTTCCCTGATCCTGCAATGGTCACAGGAACAACGGAAGAGAAGCTGGAACAGGTCAGGAAGATCCGGGACGATATCAAATCCGCAGTAGAAGCTTTCTGCAAAGAACTCCGTTCATGAGAACCCACCAAGGAAAAGAATCAGGCAAAGAAAATATAAAAATTTTATCATAACGAACTTGGTTAACCCAGATATGGTATCATTTTTGTCCAAACGGGCAAGGGCGATCCGTTCGGAAAGACTTCGAGGCGAACCTTTTTCCGTATCAGCACTTCCGTTTTGTTTCCTGCCAGAATTCACTTTGAGTGAACTCCTCCATTTTCCATAAAATGATAATAAACCGCCACTCGAAGCCTTGTAGGGCGGATTGCCCTTGCCCGCTTTTGCAACCGGCGGGTTCATAAAGAGAGAAAAGAGGCAGGGGGCTTTTCACTTCATTGATTGCGAAAAGATGAGATCGGATCCGGATCAAAAAGAGGGTCCGTGAAAAGGTCGATACGCCAAGTTGAAGCCCACTACGGTGTTAGCATCTGGGAGCAACTGCATGAATTTGGCTTTTGGGTCTGTCAATAACAAATACACGACCGCAAGCCCGGCATTTGACTTGATATTTCCTCCCTGGCAAGCATTTGACCAATTCATAATCGCAGTCCTTTTCACAACTGGTACACTGTCTCCCCTCGTCCCTTCCCACCTCAGGGGAATATTCTTCCCAGCTTAATAGGGCAGAGTCTCCCCACAAAACGGTCGAGCAGGAGTATCCATCCCGGATGAGTAAGCCGAACCCCCCGCATCTTAGACAGGGTTCCTTATCATTCTTATTCTTTCCGCTTCCATGACATTGGGAGCAAAAAACCATTCCATACTTTTCGGGTTGAAATGAATGAGGTCCCATTTCTATCCTCCCTAAATGATCATTTCACAATGTTTGATGAGGGGCCATCCAAGGCTGATCGAACCCATCAGATTCCATCCCCAGTCCCCAAAGACTCAATTTTTCTTACTTTTCCTGTTGGAATGCCATTTAATAGTTCTTTCAGGTTCTCTTTCGACTCTTGGGTATGAAGAAAATAACGATTCCTGAGTTCCATGATCAGCATTCCTTTGTATGTTTCAAGATAGGTCTTAAGTATTTGAGCAATGGGGATCTTGCCCCACCCCACCGGCATATGGGCATCTCCTCTTCCGAAAGGGATCTGGTGGGTCTGAATTTTTTCATGATAGTAGATCGCACCGCCGAAATTGTCGTGGATATGGGTATGAGAGATCAATGAAGAGATGTCGTGAGCGGCTTCAACAGGATCAAACCCATAAAAATGAGAAGCCATATAGAGATGTCCGACATCTAAGTTGATCCTCACATTGGGACGCCCTATGGCCTCCACCTGCATTTTAAGAAGCTCAATCTGCTCTCCATAGCAGTAGGGACTGTGATATAGATAAGGACGGGCATTTTCGATGCAGAGCGTAATATGGGGATACTCTTCAGAGAGAAGGATGAGCTGTTCTTTCTCGATCTCCATGAGGCGTCTCGCCAAGAGTCTTTTGATGGAATGCCCATTTTGGATTGGAAAAGTCTCTTCGGGAATAAAGCGACCTGCATGGTAGACCAGTATTCCGGATCCGATCGCCGATGCGAATTCGAGACTGGCTTTGAATACAGAGAAGTGAAGCTCAGGATTCCACTGGTCCATTAAATTGAGCGGGTTCGGGCTATGAACACTGTAGACAAAATCAAACGTCTTGAGAATTTGCTCAACCTCTTTCACCCGCTTATCATCCAAAAAGCCGCTTTTAATCAGATCCAGTCCATGAACCGGTATTTCCACCGCTGCCAACCCTATCCGTGCAAACTCCTCAAGGTCTTTTTCCAGAGCCTTCAGGTTTCCATCAATCCGAAGTTCATCAATTTTGCTTCCAATGGGTACCAATGGATTCTCTCCTTTGCGATCCTGCATTAAAATATTTTTTTCCCCTCTCTCCATACTTGCTGTATGATCGGCATGGAAGAGTCCCTTTTGACCCACACCAAATCAGCCCTTTTTCCAATTTCAAGGGTTCCTCGATCGCCGAGGTAAGAGATACGGGATGGATGGAGGGTGATCGTGGCAATCGCTTCTGGCAGGGAGAAGCCAAGCTCTTGATGGAGGAGGAAAGCCCCCTGTATCAAACTGGATGGAATATAATCGGAAGAGAGGATATCCAAAAGCCTTTGCTTCCCTAATTCTCTGGCAGAAACATTTCCCGAATGGGATCCCCCCAGGATGAGGTTGGGCGCTCCCAGAAGGATACCTAATCCGAAAATGCGCGCCGCTTGAGCCGCTTCAAAGGTTGTGGGAAATTCAGAAAGGATCACGCCTTCCGATGCCGCTTCTGCCACATGTTCCGTCGTCGTGTCATCATGACTTGCGATTGGCAAGCGACGATCTTGACATATTTTCACGATGGCTTTTCTATGGCGAAAAGCAAACTGTTTCTGACGGTCTTGCCTGGTCCGAATGAGCGTGACCATCTCTTCGTTGCTCAAACCAAACTTGCCCTGATAATACTGAGCCATTTTTTTGAGAGAGGTAAATTGACGCTGGCCAGGTGTGTGATCCATCAAGGAAACCAATTTGACAAGTGGGTTCTGAACCAAATCTTCAAAGATCTCCAAAGTCGAGGGATAACCCACTTCACACCGCAAATGGATAAGATGTTCTGCCCTGAGAAGGCCTTTCCCCTGGACAAGCCCCACTGTTTCCACCATCTCCTCAAGATCCCGGATCCTTAGGCTGTCCTCGACAAGGTCCCCAATAGCCAGGGCATCGAAGACGGTTGTAATTCCTGCTGAAACAATAGCGGCATCATGGGAAAGGATCGCTGCCAGAGAAGGCCATCGGACGCCTGGCCGAGGTTGCACATGGTTTTCGAGGTGATCGGTATGGAGTTCAATAAGACCAGGGAGGAGGTAGTCTCCTCCGAGATTGACCGAATTCGAAAGGTGGCTGAGGGTATGATCGATATTGGCAATGACCCCCTCTTTAACGTGGAGCGTTCCCCGAAAGACCTCACTTGGTGTAACCATCATCGCGTTGGTCAGAACAACTTCTCTTTTCATCCATCATCCTCCAAGGAGAAATGGAAATCACGGGTGACCAGAGACTTCCGGACTTCCCGGTCGTGAAAGACACCCACCACTGCTGTTCCTCTCCGTTTTGCCTCTTGAATCAGTTGAATGGCGACAGCTCGATTCATTTCATCGAGGGAAGCTGTCGGTTCGTCGAGAAGCAGAATCGCATAAGGGTAAATCAGCGACCTTGCAAGATTGATACGTTGCTGTTCCCCTCCTGAAAAAGTGGTGGGAGAAACGGTCCAGAGAGATTCAGGAATGTTTAACTTCGTCAAGAGCTCTTCTGCTTGAAAGCGACATTCCTTCACTGGGAGTCCCAGTCGATAGAGAGGTTCCATCACAATTTCAAGAGCAGGGATTCTCGGAATGACTCGAAGAAACTGGCTCACATAGCCGACCGTATGGCGACGGATGTCCAAGAGGTGATGAGGAGCCGCTTCAACAATGTTGATCCAGTCCCCTCGATGGTCAATCAAAACCTTACCCGAATCAGGTTTATAATTCCCATACAGGATTTTCAGAAGGGTACTCTTCCCTATTCCGGATGGCCCTGTCAGAGCCACACATTCACCTCCCTTGACAGTCAAATGGACCCGGTCTAATATTCGTAATCTTTTTGCCCCTTGCAGATGAAGGACAAATGTCTTGGAAACACCTTCGATATGTAATTTGGTATCCACAGAATGACCTTCCTCCCCCTCAGGCCTGAATCACTGAAGAAACCAGAAGTTGTGTATAGGGATGATGAGGATCATCTAACACCTGGTCGGTCAGACCCGATTCGACGATCTCCCCATGTCGCATGACCAGTAGTCGGTGTGTGAGCAATCGTGCTACAGCCAAGTCATGGGTCACGATGATCAAGGATAGATGGAGGTCAGCCACCAGAGTCCTTAACAGGTCCAGAAGACGGGCTTGTACGGATACGTCGAGCCCCCCGGTGGGTTCATCCATGAAGACGAGACGCGGTTTTGTCACCAAATTTCGGGCGATTTGAAGGCGCTGGAGCATTCCTCCTGAAAAGGTTTCCGGTAAATCATTGGCTCGATGGACATCGAGTTCCACCCGTTCGAGCCAGGAGAGCACTTCAGCGCGAATCCTTCCATAATGGCGAATTCCCAACGCCATTAAGCGTTCGCCAATATTGGCTCCTGCACTGACGCTCATGCGAAGGCCCTCTCGCGGATTTTGCTTCACCATCCCCCAATCCGTTCGCATCAGGTGCCGTTTTTGGGGGACTGACAATCGGTCGAGGTCAATGAGTCCATGTTGATCCATCCAATACAGGATGGTCCCTTTTGTGGGTTCCCATTGTTGATAGAGTGTCAGGAGCAGGGTCGTCTTTCCTGACCCAGATTCTCCTACGACTCCCAGGACTTCACCGGGCCAGAGATCAAACGAAACGTCTTGACATCCTACACGGTGACCGAAACATTTCGTGAGGCCGATGACTCTTAACAGAGGATGTGGGGCACGGAGCGTCTGGGTCATGAAGGTGGATCTCCCTTTTTGTTGCGTGGTGAAACAAAAGTCACTACTTTGGGTGATGGATTCTTTCGATTCGTTGTCTGATGCCTCTGACAATAATCCGTGTCCGAGCAAACAAAGAGCCGCCCTCCCTGATCATCTATGATCACTTCATCCAAATAACTTTCTTTTGATCCGCAGAGATCGCACGATCGATTCCAACGTTCGATCTCAAAGGGATAGTCTTCAAAATCGAGGCTTTGAACGGAGGTGTATGGGGGAATGGCATAAATCCTTTTTTCTCTACCAGCCCCAAAAAGTTGTAAAGCTGGCATTCGGTCGAGTTTAGGGTTATCAAATCTTGGAATGGGAGAGGGACTGGCCAGATAACGGTGGTGCACCAAGACAGGATACATAAAAGCGATGGCGATGCGACCATGGATGGAGATATCTTCGTAGAGTTTGACATACATCAACCCATACTCTCCAAGGGCATGCATCTTTCGGGTCTCTGGCTCCCTGGGCTCGAGAAATCGCAAGGGTTCAGGAATGGGAACCTGATAGACCAGGATCTGCCCTTCCCTTAAAGGCGTTTCAGGAATGCGATGTCGGGTTTGAATCAAAGTCGCCTCTTCCGTTTTTTCTGTAATAGGGACCCCTGTCGTTTTAATAAACAGTTGTTTGATGCTCACAGCATTCGTCGTGTCATCAGAACCCTGGTCGATCACCTTCAGCACATCCTCCGGACCAATCAAAGACGCTGTGATTTGAATGCCCCCTGTTCCCCAACCGAGCGGAAGTGGCATTTCTCGACTTCCGAAGGGAATTTGATGACCGGGAATGGCTATGGCTTTTAAGAGAGTCCTGCGAATCATTCTTTTTGTCCCTTCATCAAGGTAAGCAAAATTGTATCCCGAACACAGGACAGGATGAAGGGGAATCACCTTCTTTTTAAGAGGCAAAGGATTTTTCATTCCTTTCCTTCCTTCTCTTTCTGAGTTTGGAATCTCTGACGCAAATTCCGTAAAAGGGTCAGTTCCGCCTGGAAATCGACATAATGGGGGAGTTTTAAATGTTCTACAAACCCAGAGGCCTGAATGTTGTCACTATGCATCAGGACGAACTCTTCGTCCTGACCTGGAGCCTCTGGTGTCTCACTGAATTCTGAACTCCTTAAGGCTCGGTCTAAAATAGAAATCGCAATCGCTTTTCGTTCACAGTGGCCAAAGGTAAGTCCATAACCCGTTGTAAAACAGGGAGGGGTCTCTGACGAACCTTTAAATTGATTGATCATCTGGCACTCCGTCAGGGTAATCTCACCTACCACAATAGGAAATCCTAATTCAGGGGGAAGCACTTCGACGTCCACCTCTCCTACCCGGATCTCTCCTATAAAGGGGTGATTATATCCAAACCCCCGTTGTGTGGAATAAGCTAAGGAGAGGAGAAATCCCTCATCTCCTCGAGCCAGATTTTGAAGTCGCAGATCCCGTGTGGCAGGGATTTGTAGTGGTTGAAGCGTGAGATCTGGAACGTTTTCTCCTTGGTCGTTTTTCCCTTTCTCAATCAATCCCTCCTGATCTAAATAATCGAGGACTCTCGGATAAGTTTCCTCTTTGAGGTCGCCTCCTTTTCCAATCCCTTTTTGAGGCTCCCTGAGTTCAGTGGGAGAGAGGAGGTCAAAGTCGAGCAGGCGATGGGTGTAATCGAAAGTGGGACCGAGAACCTGACCGCCTGGAATGTCTTTGAAAGCAGAAGAGATTCGTCTTCGAATCGCCATCCGCGACGTATCAAGGGGAAGAGAAACGGCTAAACGGGGAAGAGTCGTTCGATAGGCTCGAAGTAAGAAGATGGCTTCGATGAGGTCTCCCCCCGTTTGTTTGATGGCAAGGGCTGCCAACTCTAAATCATAGAAGGATCCCTCTGCGATGACGCGATCGACTGCAAAGGCAAGCTGATGGCGAATCTGTTCAACACTCAATTCTGGAATAGCAAGATCCCCACGCCGCACCTCTGCTAAGAGCTCATGAGCATTGGCAATCGCCTTTTCTCCTCCTTTTGCGGCAACATACATAGGCTACTCTCGTACCTCGGTGGTTCTGGGTAAACCGACAATCGCTGAAGGAGCAATCAAAATCACATCGACCCCAAGTGGATAGAGGCTGTTATTTCGATGCCAGACGTTCCAGAAAGCATCTGGTAATCCATGTACCTCCAGACGTTCTTCTGTTTTAATCCCCGGTCCCTTGAAATATCTTCCCGCCCCTTTCTGGAAACCTGAGACCTGAATCAACAGGGTTGCCGATCGTTCGGGGAATTCGTCTTCTCCAGTAGGAAATTGGTCCATCAACTCACTCTCAAAGCTTTGAGAGAAAAGTCCAAACCTTGCCCTTGAGGGAGAATCCACGAATGGGCAACCGCAGTGAAACCGAAGCCATTCTCCTACAACAGAATCTAAAGATCGATCCATCCAAAAAGGGGTTTCAGAATCGAGGAGGGTCAAACAGATGGCGGCTGTTGTGGGATATAAAGGAGGAGGAACCTCCATCTCCATTTCCCAGGAAACGATTCGACCAGGATAGGAAATCGCCTGTAAAATCTGTCTGAAAGAGCGCTGGCTATCCAAAACGGGATCTGAAAATCCAGATAATAAATGTCCGTTCCTTTGATGCATCAACCTTCTTCCCCTCTCACCATCGTAAAAAATTCAACTCGTGTGCTGGCCACTTTTTCTGCCATGAGGGCTTTTCTCTTTTGAAGGGTATGTTCAAGAGGACGAATGACAAAATCCATTAAAGAGTGGTGTTGATCAGGATCTTGTAATAAGGCATCCAGCAAAGCCGCTAATTCTGCATGACGTTTATTCCGCCCCATGACGTAAGCCGTTCCACGATATCCCTCTTTGACCTGAACCGTACAGCGCGTCACCGTCATCTCTCCTAAATGAAACGGATTTCCTGTTCCACCTGTCCTTGCCCGAACCATGATGAGACCGATCTCTGGAGGGCGAAGGAAATCGTAGGGAGGTTTCTCTTTTAAGGAACTGCAGATGTTTTCAAGGTCCTCGACGGAAGCTTTCGCAAGAATGGACAACCATTTCTGTCGGATTGATCTTTCTATCCTGTCCTTTATCAACACACCTCTCCTTTTGAGATGAGCTGTCCATACTTCTCACAGAAGGACGCCGCATCCAATTCTCGGAAATCTTTGAGAGATCGGAATAACTCGTCATGACTCCAATGCCACCACTGGATTTTCATCAGGGCTTCTTCCACTTCCTCACTCACCCGTCTTCGGATCAATCTGGCTGGATTTCCAGCCACGATGGTATAAGGGGAAACCTCTTTCGTAACGACCGATCCTGCTCCAATCACAGCACCCGTTCCAACGCGGACACCTGGCAGCAGGGTGACGCCATGGCCAATCCAAACGTCATGACCGAGGATCACCTTATTGTCCCTTCGCCATTGAAAGATTGCCTCATCGTCTTCCCCGAAACCATAGAACTGGCTTCGGTAGGTAAAATGATGAGAAGTTGCCCTCCAGGTGGGATGGTTTGGAGGATTGATTCGGGTCTGGCTGGCGATCGAGCAGAATTTCCCAATCTCCGCATAGATGATTTGACAATCTTCCATTACGTAACTGTAATCTCCAAAGATGGTCTCCTCCATTCGGGTTCGTGCACCGATCTGAGTCCACCTTCCGATTGAGGACCGGACGACATGAGCACTGGGGTCGATGACAGGGGCTCCCTTAAAATCATCTGAACCCACCCCACCTTCAGGGAAAAGAGAGAGAAGTGGCTTTTTCATTGGAGAACCTCCTGACCGATCACTTTCCTTCTAAAGTAATCTGAAATCCTCTCCGCCATCCATATGACCAATAACGTGACAACGGATATTGCCAAAGCATCAGCATAACGGAAGAGACTCATGGCCATTTGAAGATCCACGCCAATGCCTCCTCCACCAACGACTCCTAAAAACAGAGCGACCCTTAAATTGATGTCAAAGCGATAAAGGGTATTGGCGATCAGTGACGGGATCACCTGTGGAAGCACAGCATATCGGATGACCTGAAGGGAAGTGGCTCCCGTTGCGGTTAGGGATTCCAAAGGTTTGGGGTCGATGGTTTCAATGGCTTCAGCAAATAATTTACCAAGCATCCCAACCGTGCCCAAAGCGATCACGATCATTCCGGCAAATGGGCCTAAACCGATCACCACTACGAGCAAAAGAATATAAATGAGAGGCGGTATGGAACGTTCGGCAGCGAGGGCCCGATTGGTCATTTCTTTGATGATGGGTGATGGAGAAACGTTCTTGGCACCCAAAAGCCCCAAAAAGAAAGCACCGATGGCACCGAAGAACGTTCCAACAAAAGCCATAGAAAGTGTTTCTAAAAGAGACCATAAAATTTTCCCCCTCCAGAAGACTTCCCAGTTGGGCGGAAACATCTCTCCCACCAAGTTGAAAAAGTGTGGAATCCCTTCCCAAAAAAGCTGAGGGCTGATGTTCAGGTCAACCAGACTCCAGACGAAAAGAAGTGAAAGAGAGATCGTGGAAAGAAGGGAACGAAGGGACCATCGTCTATACCCGATCTCGTTTGGTATCGCCTTTCCAACCCCTTTTTCTGCAATTAAATGGTATGGTTGTCCCATCGTCTCCTCCCCTTCTCTATCTCAAGATCTCCTGTCCGATCATCGCCTTCCTCAGCACTTCGGCGCTCTTTTCACAGAATGTGACCAGGAGCAAGATGATCAGGATGGCCGCCATGGCCTCCTGGTATCGCATCAATCGAATCGATGTCACCAGATTGAATCCAATCCCCCCTGCTCCGACCACACCGAGTAAGATGGACATCCGGATATTGACTTCAAAGCGATACAGGGTATTCGCGATCACGGAAGGCAAGACTTGTGGAAGGACGGCGAAACGGACAACCTGAACTTTCGTGGCACCAATCGCTTCTAAGGATTCTAAAGGTTTCGGGTCCACTTCTTCAATCGCATCCGCAAATAATTTCCCTAACATCCCGATACTGCTTAAAGCCAGAGCCATCACCCCTGGAAATGCTCCGAGTCCAACAATGGCAACAAAGAAGAGCATGACAATCAAATCCGGCAGGGCTCTTTCGGCGGAGAGGAGCACTCGCATGAAATCCCTTAATATTCGGGAGGAGTGCATATTCCGCGAAGCCAACAACCCGATGATGAAAGAGAAAGAGGCTCCCAAGATCGTCCCAACGAAAGCAATCTGAAGAGTTTCAAGAGCAGGCTTGAATAATT
>FWPV01008336.1_pt1 | contig 18187 bp, 12 predicted proteins | sample 2228371 | NCBI WGS metagenome assembly FWPV01 (sample SAMEA103939776, study PRJEB20133) | metagenome
CGCCGCCCTGAGCCTGTCGAAGGGTGAGGGCAACCTCCCCCCTTTAGGGGGGATTGAGGGGGTCCGCTAGCACTTCGCTACTCAACCCGCGGGTTGCCAGAATTGCCTCAAAACCATTCCCTTCAGCGCACGACTGCCGGCAAGAAGACCAATTCGCCAACCGGCGGTTGAACGAACAGCGGCGCATCATTTCGGACGATGACTCGGCAATCTGCACTGTTGAGATAATCTTTGTCGATCTCAAGGGCATTGCGGTCTAACAGGATGATGTTCTTTAAGTCAACCGTTATGCCGCTGGTGTTTTGCTTTAGGGCGCGGAACATCACATGAGCCAGCCCGTCGTTGCCATCCACGCCGAAATCGCGGCTTAAACGGGTATCCGCCGCGTTGCGCACCTCATTGGTGGATGAACCGACATACAAGGTGGGCTGAGCAACCAAATGCTGAGCGCCATCCGAGCGCAGATGGTTGCCGGGCATCACGATCACAAATTCTAAGAATTGATTGGCAAAGGCGGTGTCGAACTGAAAGGCGTATAGGTCTTGGGTATTGGTGACCGCTAAAGTCACATAGAAAGTTTACCCGGTGCGTACGGTCAGATTTTGGGGTTGGCAGCCAACTTTGGCGGTGGCTGCCTGTGCAGGTGGTCGGGTAAGCAAGCTCACTCCAACCAAGGAGATCAGAACCGATAACAACCCAAACCAGAACTTGTTCATCCCTGCAACCTCCTTTATTGAAGCGGAAAACCGGCTCCCCCCATACTCGATCCAAATCGTTCTGTCGGAGAGTTTGAACTTCATAATGTGGGAGAACCACCGCGCTTGGGCAGGTGACTGGAACTGGCCATTCCGATTTTCACCCACTTTGTAATACAGCCAAACTTCGGTGTTTTCCCAGTCACTGATGGCTTGTCCTTGAAAATCGTATGTGACCATACCCGGTTCGAACATGAGCTCGCTCGCAGAGCCTTCACTCGGCACCTGCACCCTCTTGATCACTTGACCAGTTCTCACATTTACCAAGCGTGCTTCGATAACCCACACCGCCGAGAGAATGCCGCAGTCGCTGACGATGGGGATCGTCACCGGTACGCCTTTGATTTCCACCGTAGCGAGCAGAGCATGAATTTCAAAGGTCTGTGGTTCGAAGGAAGCCTGAACGAATTGCATGTGCCGATCGTCGGAAGGTCCGCTGTAGGCCGCTGCTGCCCGAAAGGCATGAGCTGATGATGCGCTCATCAGGCCAGAAGGTGTCTTTGAATAGTTTAAAAGCCTGATTTACAGACCATTTGGCATCCGGGGGCGGCTCGGGAAGCAAACCGCCGGTGGATTGATCGACCACCAAGCTAGCAACGCGACTCTGTATTGAAAACAGGGTAACCGGCGGATCGAAGCTCATCGTCAGGTTCTTGATCGTCTCCAAGCCGGCGGTGAGCGATAGGGGTTCACTCAAGTTTGCATATCCGCTGCGCGTGATCGAAAGAGTCGTGCAGCTTGCATTCACGGTCAGGTCAAAGACACCTTGCCCATCGGTGGTGGTTGTTGCTCCACAGGCATTCACCGCTGCGCCAATCACGGGGTTGCCATACTGATTGACCACACTGCCGTGCAAGTAAAAATCGGTGGTTGTATTCATGGAGCGGTTGTAGGTGTGGCTGCCAAGGGGAGAAATGACCAGTGTGTCGATCAAGCGAGCATAGCCGGCTTTGCTGACACGGATTTGGTAGGTTCCTGGGATGAGCTTTGCTAGCTTGGGTTCCCTGCTGGGTGAGAAATTCCCTGCAGCATCGGTGGTTGTCTCATTGCTCAAACCCTCTCCGACCAGACGCACCGTTGCGCCGGCGAGCGGGCTTCCACCGCTAGAGATGTTGCCGCTCAAGCTGCCCCAGCGGTTGGTCTTTAGCACAGCCGTTTTGCTGGGTGAGTAATCGATGCGGTAGGGATCGCTGCTGTTCCTTTTCACCCCGATGACGACCGGCGTAGGAATGGAATAACCGCTTGCCTGCCAGCTCACCGTATAGTTGACCAGCTCATTGGTTACGGGAATATCCTTGGCAAGGAGCGTAACGGTCTCCTCCACCTTGATTCCCGACTTCGAGTAGCTGCCTCCTTGCAGGCTGGCGGTGCCAACGGTGAGCGTCTCGCTCGTCCCCTCGCGCACGGTATCCGTTTCGTCTTCAACAACGAGAAACAAGCCGGTCTTGGTGGGGATTTTTTGCACCAGAATAGGCACGGAAAGCACATTATTGTCTTTGGTGGTCTCGGTGAGGAGGTTTTGAGGGTCAATGGAAAAACGCAGGCGCAGATACTCGATTTCTTCTAGCCCTTCGGGTGGCATCGTGGGGAGACTGAGTTGAAGATTGTTCAGCTCCTGCTGCGCATGAGGCGCCAAAGCCCCGATGGAATGCGAGGTCTCGACAATTTTCTGCCCGGCTTGGGTTTCTAACGTAATGAGCAAAGAACTAGCAGAAGCGCCTGCCCAGCCTTCGTTATATACGGTAGTCGTGATGGCGAGTGTGCCGCCCCAACGGGAGATGAGCGGCTCGAAAATGAGGTGAGCCGCGTCGATGCCCAGATCGCTGCGCGTCAGGTCGTAAGACTCGGTGTTGAAGGCTGTGCCCAGATAGCAAAGCGCACGCTCCGAGCAGGGTGGATAACCTTTAGTGGAAGTGCTATGGAAGGTGATGTGGACATCTTCTTGGTGGTCAACCAATAAGCTCGGTCTGCCCATCGGCGCGCCATAGAAAATCCAGCGCAGGGGGGAAATCGGTGTGCCCTGAGCGGTGAAGGAGCCTAGCGCAGAGCGAGGCGTCCCCTTTCCCCAGTCAGTCACCGAAAGGAGGTAAAGCTGATTGGTTGGGCCTAGAGCGATCTCGCTGGTGGCTGGACCGACACCGCCGCTTTGCCAGCGGTCGAATAAGAGGTGGTCATCCAGCAACGTCTGGCCGCTAGGGTCGATTTTTTCGAGAAACAGCTTGGGAAGGTTTGGTGTGCTGCCTTTTTTCCACAGGACATAGACATTGCCTTCCGAATCGACTTTGAGGTCTGGCTTGCGCATTGTGGTGACCGCTCCATCGTACTCGGTATATCCCACAATGTGCTCCCCGCTCGAGGGATTGGCAAGGGATGGCTGGTTGGCATAGCGGGTGTAGTACAAGCAATCGTCACCTCGGACTTCATACCACAGCAGATGCAGGTTATCGAGCGAGTCGAGCTGAAGCTGGTGATAAAGGGGAGTGGTGTTGCTGGTTCCACTGCGCGAACCGACCGCACATTGATTGAGTTCACCTTGTGGCCCAATTCTCAGCAGCAACGGCGTGCGCAAATTAAGACGGTTAAGAAACACAAAGGCATTCCCCTCGTTGTCGATGGCAGATGCTAGCGCCTCTGTCCCTGTGGTGCCAACAACGTTTTCATCATAGACTTTTTGAGGCTCAAGGATCGGATAGCCCCAGGCGTCGAAGCGGGCTTGATAGAGCAGGCTGTTCTTGATCCAGAACAAATGCGCATTGCCGCTTTGATCGCAAGCGATCGAAATGGGTTCATCAACACCGCTGGCTAGCAGGACGTCATCGACCAGCGTGTTGCCGAAGCGATCGATGAGGCTAAAGAATATCCTTTCATCCAATGTTCTCCAGAGGATGTTGATGCGTCCAAGCCCATCTAAACAGCTTTCTTGGTAGGAAACGCAGTTCACGCAGTTGGAAATCTGGCGCACGGAGTGGAAGAGGTGCGGCGCCCCGTAAGAACGCCCGGCGATGGCGAGATCGACTACATTGATTTTGTCGTCCAGGCTCAGATCGAGGGCACGGCTGTAGTTGGCTTCTGTATTTTTCAAGCCCAGCTTTTGGGCGATGGCGTTCAGATCGGCTTGGTTGACCAGATTGTTTAGGTCAATCTCACCAAGCCAAGCCTGAACAGGCAAACGCAGCAATAAGGCGAACCCTAGCGCAAACACAACCCCCCCCTGTTAGAGCAAGAGAGACAGACTTTTTCATTGTGTTTCCCTTTCTAACTCAAAAATCTACCTGAGCTTAGCGGGGAATGCAATTTAACAGAGACAGAGAAGGCTGGCAAGAGGCACGCTCAGGCGCAAAGGTTTGACAAAACCGCTGCACCGTTCTTCGATTGTCTGATTTTTTACCGATAAGCGAACACCATTAACGTGGCTTTATCCCCCTGAGCAGAAAATACACCAACCTGAGAAAGAAACTTTTCTCGTTTCCTAAGTTGTAGGTATGATGATCGGCATCTTTATTATAGCGACAAATTTTAAACTTTGCAACAAACCAGCATGGAAAAGCGTTACAATTGGCAGACGATGTTGGTTTTAGCCTCAAACTCTCCGCGTCGAAGGCAGCTTCTTGGGTTGTTCGATCTGCCTTTTAGCGTCTGGTCGGTGGAAGTGGATGAAACCCCTAATAAGGATGAGCCTCCCGCTGAGTACGTCGTTCGCCTGTCTCGCAGCAAGGCACAGCAGGCTGCTGCCCAACTGGACGCCGCAGCGATCGTTCTGGCAGCCGACACGACCGTTGCACTTCAAAATGAAGCTGGAGGGTGGATGATCTTCGGCAAACCCGGCGATGCCCGAGAGGCAGAAGAAATGCTGCGCCGATTGCGTGGCAGGACTCATTTTGTGTTTAGCGGTTTAGCCCTTTTGCGCAACGAGGATGGGCAAGTGTGGACGGATGTCTGCCTTTCAGAGGTGCCCATTCGGAACTTCAGTGATGAGGAAATGTTTGCCTACATTGCCAGCGGAGACCCACTGGATAAAGCTGGCGCTTATGCAATTCAACATCAAGATTTTCACCCAGTTGAGAATTTCGCGGGTTGTTTTGCCAATGTGATGGGCTTACCCCTTTGTCACGTTGAGCGCTTGTTGGCTCAGGCAGGGATAAAGGTAGCCAGTGCGGTTGCCCTGCGCTGCGTTGAGACGTTGAGCTACCCCTGTAAGGTCAGCGAAAAACTGCATGGCTCCTAAGGCGCTTGATCCGTACAAGGTTGAAACACTTGAGTTATCCTTGAAAGCTCTTTCGCCATCAGGGGGTGGAGGGATATCCTCCTATGGCTGGGGTAACTGTTCAGGGGGTGTCCATTTTACCGCCGAGCAGGCAGAGATTTGGAAAACAAAGGTTCACCCAATCACTGTGATTCGCTCATCTCGGCGGTCTCAGTGTTCTCTGCGGTGCGAAATCCCTGGGAGCTGAGCAGTTACTGAACGGGTAAAAAAGTATACCTCTCAAAAAAAACGCCCCCTCACACGACAATATTCATGGTAAATTTCATGATGAATATCCTATATCGCGCAAGGGAACATTCGTCTATAATTAAAAACGATTAATCTTGGCGCTTTCCACACTCCAGCTACCAAACTAAGCTATCTTGGCGAGCAAAATGTTCTCTCAGGTTGATGATACAGAAAGGAGGTGTAACTGGGCTCTATCCAATTTATCCCCTCTCTTGACCATTCTATCTTTTACAGGAGAAGGAATATGAAGGTATCCGCATGGATTGGCATCTTGTTTGTTGTCTTTGGGATGGGGTTAGCCGCCTGTCAATCGGCAACACCAGCCCCTGCTACCCAAGTGCCGGCGGCGCTGGCTCCTGTCTGCCCGACGGCGGTACCATGTCCCCCCGTTGTTGAACCCGTGGTCAAACAAGTGCCGTTTGAGGCGCAGTGGGTAGATTCGGGTCATAACAAAGCCGACGCGGTCGCTTTTACCTACTGGAATGAAAGCGAAGGCAAAGTGATCCCCGTTGAATGCGCCAAATGCCACGGTGAGACGGGCTTCCTTGATTTCCTCGGTGAGGATGGCACGGCAGCCGGCGTGGTGGACAATCCAGCGACGATCGGTACAACGGTGACTTGTGTAACTTGCCACAATGCCTCGACAGCTCAGATGACGAGCGTCGTCTTCCCCTCTGGCGCTGAGATCACAGGCTTAGGCGGTGAGGCGGTATGTATGCAGTGCCACCAAGGCCGCGCTTCGAAGTTGAGCATTGATGAGGCATTGGAAAAAGCCGGCTTAACCGCCGATGTCGATAAAACCAACCCCGAATTGGGATTTATTAACATTCACTACTATGCAGCCGCAGCGACCCTTTATGGCACCCTTACCAAAGGGGGTTATGAATATGAAGGCAAGCAATACGATGCAAAAAATGACCATGTAGAAGGATACGACACCTGCATCGGTTGCCATAACTCGCATACACTCGAACTCAAACTCGAAGCCTGCGCCACCTGCCACCAAGGGGTTGCTAGCGTGGAAGACGTGCGCAAGATTCGCATGGCCGGCTCCGAAGCAGATTATGATGGCGACGGCGACATTCAAGAGGGCATTGCCGCCGAAATCGAAGGCTTGCAGGAAATGCTCTTCAGCGCCATTCAGGCTTATGCCAGTGATGTCGCTGGACAAGCCATCGGCTATGACCCTCATGCTTATCCTTACTTCTTCGCCGACACCAACGGCGATGGCACAATCGATGAAAGCGAAGCCGTCTTCCCCAACCGCTATCAAAGCTGGACAGGGCGACTGCTCAAAGCAGCCTATAACTATCAGACCTCCAAGAAAGACCCCGGCGCTTATGCCCATGGTGGCAAATATATCGTACAGTTGCTGTACGACTCCATTGAAGACCTAAATGCCAAGCTCTCGTCACCAGTGAGTCTGGAAAGCGCGCGGCGCGATGATCCCGGTCACTTCGCTGGCTCCAAAGAGGCCTTCCGCCATTGGGATGCCGATGGCGAGGTACCTGGCGCGTGCGCACGCTGTCACACCGCTTCTGGGCTGCCCACCTATCTGAAGAATGGCGTTAACATCGCTGCGCCTCCCTCCAACGGCCTGAACTGTGCCAGTTGCCATAACGACTTGGCTACCTTCACCCGCTTCGAGGTGGGTGTGGTCACCTTCCCCAGCGGTGCCAAGCTGGACTTTGGCAATTCGGACGCCAACATGTGTCTGAATTGCCATCAGGGCCGCGAGTCCACGGTCAGCTTGGACAATGCCATCCGCGCAGCCGGCGTACAGGATAATCAGGTTTCCGAAAAACTGACCTTCCGCAACCCACACTACTTTGCGGCGGGAGCGACCTTGTTCGGAGACGAAGCCAAAGGCGCTTATCAATTTAGCGGCAAGACATACGCCGGACGTTTCCAGCATGTGGAAAAGTATAGCACCTGCATCCAATGCCACAGCGCGCACGCTTTAGAGGTCGAGGTCAAAGAGTGCAGCAGTTGTCACACCACCGTCAACACTCTAGCTGACCTGCGTGCCTTGCGGTTGAACACGGTGGGCGACTTCGACGGCGATGGCGATGAGGCTGAAGGCTTGGCAGGTGAAGTCCAGACCATGATGGAGAAACTCTACGCTGCCATCCAAGCCTACGCTGCTGATACTGCTCAAGCGCCGATTGTCTATCACCCCTATATCTACCCGTACTACTTCAATGATACCAACGGCAATGGCGAGGCCGACCCTGACGAGACCGTCTTCCCCAATGCCTATAAGAGCTGGACGCCTAACTTGCTACGGGCGGCCTATAACTACCAATGGGCGCAGAAAGACCCCGGCGCCTACGCTCACAACGCAAAGTACATCCTACAAGTTCTCTACGACAGCATTCAAGCGGTTGGTGGTAGTGTCAGTGGAATGAAGCGCCCGTAAACTCCGTTCCGTGAATGTCTAAGAAAGCAGGTCGGCAACCATGTCGACCTGCTTTCGTCTTCGCCGCAGACAAAGCTGCTCAAGCAAACTAATAAACAAAGCGGAAGGGGTAGAAGAAAGGCGTGTAAAGCCAAAACTTCATCATCTTCGGTTCGCCGGGGTTGACCGGCATCACCCCACATTTGGTAAACACGACGCGCTGTTTGCCCCGCGCCAACAAGCGAGATTTCAACACCAACCCGCCGCAGGTGGGATAGCCATAAACTGGATCCCAGGTTTCGAGGTAATAGACAATCATCGAATAAGTTGCCGGCTTGATTTCAAAGGTTTTTTCCTGCGGCTCTTCGCGAGCTCCCTTTTCGACGGTCAGATAGTACAGATTTTCTCGATCGCGGGGATCGATCAATTGGATGCCTAATTTCACCCCCGATTTGTTGATGATGGTCAATTGCGCACGGGGCGAGGGTTCAAAAGCGGTTAAGAATGTCAGGCTGAGCAAACTCAAAAGGACAAGCAATAGGATGATCTTCTTCATTGTCAACTCCATTAGCTTCATTTTACCAGCATGTTTCGGATTGTGCATCAGAAGGACATTATAATTTGCTTATGCTAACGCTCACTCCCCAACAACTTGATGTCGTTCAGCGTCCGATTGGAGAGCGTTGTTTTTTAGAGGGCAAAGCCGGTTGCGGAAAAACCAGCGCCGCTGTTGAAAGGCTGTTGTACCTGATGCAAGCCGGCGTTCCTGCCCATCATATTTTGATCTACGTACCACAACGCACTTTGGCGCAACCCTACCGTGAGGCATTGTCCGTGCCAGGCGTAATGGCGGGTGGAGCGGTGACGATTCTCACTTTGGGCGGTTTGGCGAGGCGGACGATTGAGACCTTCTGGCCTGTGGTTGTCGAAAAGGCTGGTTTTGGACAACCGCACGAATGGCCGCTCTTTCTGACCATCGAAACGGCACAGTATTTCATGGCGAAATTGGTCGAGCCGTTGCTGGCGCAGGGCTTCTTTGCCTCGGTCAACGTCCATCCTAACCGTCTGTATAGCCAAATCTTGGACAACCTGAATAAAGCAGCCTTGGTGGGATTCCCGCACACAGAAATCGGCGAACGTCTCAAGGCTGCTTGGAGTGGCAGCCCAGGACAATTGAGCATTTATGACGATGCTCAGACGTGTGCCAATCTCTTTCGATCATTTTGCCTGGAACATAACCTATTAGATTTTTCCTTGCAGGTAGAAATCTTTGTCCGCTATCTTTGGCAAGACCCACTGGTGCAGGAAACCTTACGTAGCCAATACCGCCATCTGATTGCCGATAACATCGAAGAGGATGCGCCGGTTTCGCATGACCTCTTGCGCCAATGGTTGCCGGCTTTTGATTCGGCTTTGCTCATTTATGACCAGGAGGGCGGCTATCGCGTTTTTCTGGGGGCAGACCCGCATTCCGCTTATTCTCTAAAGGACAGGTGCGAGGTTCAGGTAACCTTTGAGACTTCTTTTGTCCAGCCAATCCCCATGAGACGGTTGGAACAAACCCTTTTATGGGCATTTGGTGAACCGCCCCCTGCACCTACCCCTGAAGCTGCGCCACCGCCATTGCAACCCCTTTTTGAGCGCTTTTATCCGCAGATGCTGGAACGAGTTGCCGAACAAGTGGCGCATTGTGTACAGGAAGAAGGCATCGCCCCTTCGCAAATTGTCATCTTAGCTCCCTATCTTTCGGATGCGCTACGTTTTTCCCTCAGCGATTTGCTGCAAAAATACCACCTAGCGGTTCGTTCACACCGCCCCTCGCGGGCATTGCGCGAAGAACCGCTCATTCAGGCGCTTCTGACCCTAGCCGGCTTGGCATACCCTGAAGAGCTACCCCCCAACACAGCGCAGGATTTTGACCTGATGACCGCCCTGCTTCAGGTCATAGACGGCTTAGACCTGGTGCGTGCCCGCTTATTGACCAGCATTGTCTCCCGCAAAGTGGATGGCTTACCCACTTTGACTTCCTTTGAACAAATCCAACCCGATGTCCAAGAGCGGCTTACCTACCGCATCGGCGAGGCGTATGAACGCTTGCGTCTGTGGATCGAAGCGGCGCGCGCCTCCGAACCCGAAGAGTTGGAGGTCTTCTTTACCCGCCTTTTCGACGAACTGCTCTCCCAACCCGCTTTTGGCTTTTATCGTAATGAGTGGGCAGGGGAGTTAACTGCGAACTTGGTAGAATCGGCGCGCAAGTTCCGCCAAGCTTTTCGGGAGAGCATGAAGGTCAGCCTCAAAGAGCGCAACCGCGAATACTTGCGCATGGTCAGCCAGGGGGTGATTGCTGCCCAATATCTGCGCAGTTGGCAGATGGAGGACGAAGATGCCGTTCTGATTAGTCCGGCTTATACTTACCTGTTGAGCAATCGCCCGGTTGACGTGCAATTTTGGTTGGATATCGGCAGTCCCGGCTGGTATGAACGCTTGTTCCAACCTCTCACCCAACCGTATGTACTCAGCCGGCGCTGGCAACAGGGACGCAAGTGGACGGCGGACGACGAAGCACAAGTTGCCGAAGAAAACTTGCGTCGCATTGTGCTTGGATTGGTACGTCGTTGCCGGCGAGAAATCTATCTGGGTTACTCCGAATACAGTGCCAGCGGTTATGAGCAGCGCGGCGATTTGTTGCGCCTCCTAAAGGAGAGCTTAGAATTGTTCGCCAGGCAGGATACTGCCAAAGGGTCAATGGATGGGTAAGCGATGACGATTCAATTAAGACCAGCCCAAGCACAAGTGGTTTCCTATCGCAGTGGCAAGATGGGGGTTTTGGCAGTGCCCGGCAGTGGCAAGACGCTCACGCTGGCTTACTTAGCGGCAGAGCTTCTCACCCACACCACCCTGCGGCGCGGACAGGAAATTCTGATTGTCACCTTGGTCAATTCGGCTGTCGACGTGTTCACCCAGCGCATCCGCACTTTGCTGGAGGAACGTGGTTTGTTGCCGCTCAACTTTCGGGTGCGCACCTTGCACGGTTTAGCCAACGACATTGTGCGTGAGCGCCCCGAAGCGGTAAGTTTGGATGAGCGCTTTGTCATCTTAGATGAAGGCGAATGCAATCGCATTCTAGAAAGTGCCGTCAAGAGCTGGCTGCATCAGCATGGCAGCTTTCTGTTGGATTATCTCGATGAGAGCCTGTCGTCCTATCAGGAGCAAAAAGTCCAGCGCAAAGATCTGCCAAACTTAGTGCAGGAAATTGCCGTTGCCTTCATTCGCGTTGCCAAAGACCACCGTCTCACCCCGGCTCAACTGCGTGCTAGGCTTGACCAATTGCCGTTTCCCTTGCCCCTGTTGGAGATGGGCGTCGCCATTTATTCGGACTATCAACGTTCGCTCAGCTACCGGGGGGCGGTGGATTTCGATGACCTCGTCCGCTTGGCTTACGATGTCCTGCAATGGGAGCCACAACTCTTGGAGCGGCTGCGTCACCGCTGGCCCTATATCCTCGAAGATGAAGCTCAAGACTCGTCCTATATTCAAGAACAAATTTTGCGCGCTTTGGTGGGCGAAAATGGGAACTGGGTGCGCGTAGGAGACCCCAACCAAGCGATTTACGAGACTTTCACTACTGCCAACCCGAAATACCTGCGCCGCTTTGTCAAAGAGGCTGGCGTCATCCACCGCGATCTGCCCAATTCGGGTCGATCGAGCTTGAGCATCATGGAGCTTGCCAACCAATTGGTGCGCTGGACGATGAACCACCATCCATTGGAAGAAGTGAGAGATGCCTTACAGGGTCCTCCTTTCATCACCCCTGTGCCCGCCGACGATCCTCATCCCAATCCACCCGACGACCCGACAAAAGTTTTCCTGTACCCCAGAAAGTTGAAAGGCAGCGAGGAGATCGAACGGGTGACCAAATCGGTGAAAAAGTGGCTCAAAGAACATCCCGATTGGACTGTAGCGGTGCTTGCGCCAACTCATGATCTGGCGTTCAAAGTGGTCGAAGCCCTCAAAAGGGAAAATGTCCCCTTTGAGGACTCCCTGCTGCGCTCTAGCGCCAGCACGCGCCGCTCCGCTCAACGCTTGCGGGATATCTTGCATGCCCTGTCGGATCCCCTCTCGGCGACAAAACTTGCCACGGCTTACCGCGCTTGGCGGATGGATGATTATGAAGACCCCCTACTTCGTAGCCAAGTGGAGGCCGATCGGGTGCTGATACAGCGCTGTCCGCAAGTCGAAAGGTTTTTATACCCTTCACACACAGACGATTGGCTGATGGAGGTGTGCCCTCCCCAAGCCGATGAGGCGATGGATTTGCCCTTATCCGAGCAGGAGACCTATTATCGTTTGGCGCGCTTTCGTGAACGCGTATGGCGCTGGCAAGCGGCAGTGCTCTTGCCCATTGACCAGTTGGTGCTGACCTTGCAAGGTGATCTATTCAGCGAACCGGCTGATCTGGCTTTGAGTCATAAGCTGGCACTGATGTTGCGCCAAGCCAGCAACGCGAATCCGCAATGGCGTTTGCATAATTTGGCGCAGGAAGTTTCCGTCATTGCCGAGAACGAGCGTCGCTTTATCGGTTTCAGCCGCGATGACAGCGGCTTTGATCCCCAAGCCTATGCCGGGCGGGTGGTCGTCTCAACGGTGCATAAAGCCAAAGGATTGGAGTGGGATCGGGTTTATCTGATCTCGGTCAATAATTATGATTATCCGTCTGGGGCGCCGTATGATACCTACAAGCCCGAACGCTGGTTCCTGCGCCGTCACTTGAACTTACAGGCGGAGACCTTAGCCCAATTGGAGTGGTTGATTTCGCCTGATGAGGTTGGCTTTCCCGAGGAAGGCGAAGCAACCCTGCGGGCGCGACTCGATTACGTGCGCGAACGCTTGCGATTGCTCTATGTCGGCATCACCCGCGCCAAGCGCGAACTCGTCATCACCTGCAATAGCGGTCGCTATGACGACAAACAACCTGCCCTTGCCCTGCTGGCATTGAGTGAATTCTGGGAGAACACGCATGCTGAGACTGCCGCCTGATTTCACCTTCAGCCAATCTAGTTTGCAAGACTTTCTCACCTGTCCGCGTCGCTTTTATTTGCGCTATGTGCGCCGTCTGGCTTGGCCATGCGCCGCCGGCGGCGAGGCTTTCGAGTGGGAAAAGCGCCTGCAACAGGCGCAGGATTTTCATCATCTCGTCGTTAAAAAAGCTTTGGGGATAGCCGATGATTTGCTCGAGCCCTTGGTGCGCAACCGTTCGCCCGAGCTGTTCGAATGGTGGACTCAGTTTTGTCAATATTGGCAGTCTGCCGAGAAGAATGAGCTACTGGGAAGACGCTATCCTGAGTTAACCCTTACCGCCCCGTTGGGCAGAGGGCGTCTCTTGGCAAAATACGATTTGCTGGTCGCTCATCCGAATGGAGGCTGGACGATCTTTGACTGGAAAACCACCCAAAGGCGGCCCTCTGCGGATGCGCTACGGCAGATGATCCAATCGCGTCTATACCCCTATCTGCTGGCGCGCGCCGGGGCGAGCCTAAACAATGGCGAGAGCATCGAACCGCAACAGGTGAAGATGATTTACTGGTTTACCAACCATCCCTTAGAACCTGAAACCTTGCACTATTCCCTTGCCCAGTATCGGGCCGATGAGGATTATCTTTCGCGTCTGATCGATGAGGTACTCGGTCGGGGCGAAGCAGACTTTGAGCTTACCGAGGACTCACGCCATTGTTCCTATTGTCCCTACCGCACCTATTGTGAACGACCCTTTGTGCCGCTTGCTGAGCTCGAAACAGAAGAGAATGCCGAACTCTTGGAGCTTTCGTTGCCCCAAGATTGGGAACAAATTGGGGAGATTGAGTATTAGCCGATGACCATTTGGTTGGATCCCATTCCGGTTGAGGTGCCGGCTGATTTACAGGCAGCCATAGACGGTCACCCCCTGTTACTACAGAGCCTTGTTCAACGGGGATTGACCGATCCCAAAGCGGCGCGGGCTTTTTTGGATCCTACTGCGTATCAACCCACTTCGCCTTACGAGTTGCCGGGGATGGAGGCAGTGGTGTCCCGTTTGCAGCGCGCTTTACGCGCTGCGGAAACCATTGCAGTGTGGGGAGATTTCGACGTCGACGGTCAGACGTCCACGGCATTGTTGGTTTCTGCATTGCGGCGTTTGGGAGGCAAGATAATTTATCACATTCCGCTGCGCGAAACCGAATCGCACGGAGTTAACGTGCCAAACTTGGAGAAGCTAGCCCGGCAAGGCGCGCATCTCGTCCTGACCTGTGATACCGGCGCCAGTGCTCAGGCGGCTGCTCAGGCTGCCCGTCAATGGGGGTTGGATTTTCTGGTGACCGATCACCACGAACTGCCCTCTGAATTGCCGCCGGCTACAGCGATCGTCAACCCGAAGTTTCTGCCCCCCAATCATCCGTTGAGCAGCCTGCCCGGCGTTGGGGTTGCCTTTAAGGTCATCGAGGCATTGTATCGAGGTGCTGGGCGAGAAACGGAGTTGAGTGAATTTGTGGATTTGGTCGCTCTGGGGGTAATTGCAGATGTCGCCAACCTGCAGGGAGATACTCGCTATTTGGCTCAGCTCGGCATCGAAGCCTTGCGGCAGAACGCCCGCCTCGGCTTGCGTCTGTTGTTAGAAAATGCCGAAATGTCCGCCGCCGACCTGACCGAAGAACAGATTTCCTTTGGCTTAGCCCCCCGTCTGAACGCGGTGGGTCGTTTGGCAGATGCCAACCCCATGGTCGAGTTTCTCACTACTCAGGATACTCATTTCGCGCGGCGGGTGGCGAACGAGATCGAGGGTTTCAACGAAATGCGCAAGCGCCTGACCGAGGATGTCTTCCAAGCTGCCCTGCAGCAGTTGGAACAGGATCGCAGCTTGGTAGAACAGCCTGTGCTGGTGCTGTATCATCCTCAATGGCACGCCGGGGTTGTCGGGATTGTGGCTAGCCGCTTGGTCGAACGCTTCCAAAAACCGACTATTTTATTATGCGGCGAGAAAGAGCGCGGCGCTCGCGGCTCTGCCCGATCGGTGGAAGGGGTAAATATCACCCAAGCCATTGCAGCTCAAGCCGCCATGTTGAGCACTTTTGGCGGGCACCCGATGGCTGCAGGCTTGGCGTTTGCCCCGGCCGATGATTTGCCTGAGCGCATTGCCCGTTTTCGTCAGGCAATTGGCTATACCGTACGCCTGATGGTCGGCAATCGTGAACTGGAAGCCCACCTCCAATTGAGCGCCTATTTGCCCCTCGCAGAAGTGGATTGGCTGCTTGCCGAGCAACTGGAACGGCTGGCACCGTTTGGGGCAGGCAACCCAGCCCCGCTCTTCTTGGCTCAAAATCTCACCCTTATCGGTACTACCCAGGTGGGACGTCAGAATGAACATCTGCTCATGGATGTCGAAGATGAGCAAGGTAATGACTTTCGGCTGATCTGGTGGCAAGGTTCGGGATGGCCTTTACCGCAAGGGAGATTCGATTTAGCCTACCGTTTACGCGGGCGAAGTTACAACGGTGAGCGACATCTGCAACTGGAATGGGTGGATTTTCGCCAATGTCCGCAACCCTGTATCAAATTGGCTTCCGCGGCGGAGATGGTTTTCGAAGATTATCGTAGCCAAACCAACCCCTACGAACAGCTACAAGCTCTGCGTGAAGTGGGAGAGGTTCTGGTATGGGCAGAGGCCGGCGAAAGGTCTATTGTTCAAGGGAAGGATCGCACCGAGTTGGTTCAGCATCCCCATTTGGTAATCTGGACAATCCCACCGGGAGCAAGCGAGTTGCGCCGCGCCGTTCAACAGGTGCGCCCCCAACGCATCTCATTGTTTGCCATCGATCCCCAAACCGACGACTGCAATCGGCTCTTGGAGCGGGTGCGTGGTCTGCTGAAGCTGATTTCCAGCCGCCACAATGGACAAACCACCTGGGCTTGGTTGGCAGCAGCCACCGCTCAAAGGGTTGCGGTGGTGCGCCTTGCCGTCCAAGTGTTGCAAGCCCAAGGCTTGATTGAGGTGCTTGCAGCCGACGATCAAGGATTCATCTTTCAACCGCGATTGGCAAAAGCCGATGCAGCCATGACCGAGCGGTTGCAAGAACTGCAGCGTCAACTCGAGGAAAGCCGTGCCTTCCGAAGCTTTTATCGCACCTGCTCGCTGCAAGGGTTACGTCCCCATTTGCTTTGGGAGGAAAAATCAGCTTGAACGGAAGCTGTTGCCATGGATGAAAGCCGCCTGAAAGCGCGCTATCGGCGCATCATGGCGTTTTTCACCCGCCTCACCCTGCGCTTCATTTTCTGGGAAATTCTTTTACCCCGTTTGGGGTTGCGCGCCCTCAGCCGCCGCACACGCTCGCGGCGCATCCAAACCGCCGCAAAGGAGTTTCGCTTGCTAGCCGTGCAACTCGGTGGGGTGATGATCAAAGTCGGTCAATTCCTCTCGGCTCGCTTGGATATTTTACCCCCCGAAGCAACGGATGAGTTATCCGGCTTGCAAGATGAAGTCCCCGCCGAAGATTTTGCTGCCATCCGCGAGTTGGCGGAGCGGGAATTGGGGGCGCCTTTAGCCGAATTGTTCGCCGACTTCGACCCTACCCCCTTAGCGGCGGCCTCATTGGGACAGGTGCATCGCGCTTGCCTGCGCGAGGATGCTTCCCAAGCGGCAGCGTTCCGCAACGTGGTGGTTAAAATCCAGCGCCCGTATATCGAGAAGTTGATTGAAGTGGATCTCAGCGCTTTAGGACGCTTTGGGGGCTGGTTGCAGCGCTATGAACCAATCCGCCGCCGCGCCGATGTCCCCGCCTTGATCGAGGAATTCTCTGCCACCATTCGGCAAGAAGTGGACTACCTTGCAGAGGGGCGCAATGCTGAAACCTTTGCAGCCAATTTTTCCCAACGGCGGCGTGTCCATGTGCCGCGCGTGGTTTGGGAGTTGACTACTTCCAAAGTGTTGACCCTCGAAGATGTTTTCGCCATTAAGATCACCGATTACGAGGCAATTCGTCAGGCCGGCATCGATCCCGCCGAGGTTGCCGAAGAACTACTCGATACGTACCTGCAGCAAATCTTCGAGGATGGCTTCTTTCATGCCGACCCGCACCCAGGCAATCTATTCGTCACTCCTCTCACTTCGCCTGATGAGGAGGGAATAACATGGCGGTTGACCTTTGTAGATTTTGGCATGGTTGGCGAGGTGCCGCTGACTCTGCGCCATGGTTTACGCGAGCTACTGATTGCGGTGGGCACGCGCGATGCCGGGCGCGTGGTGCGGGCTTATCAGACCTTAAATATTTTGCTGCCCGGTGCCGACCTAGAACTGATCGAGCAGGCCGAAGCCCAACTGTTCGAGCGTTTCTGGGGCATGAACATGCGTGAGCTGACCCAAATTAGCCACGCCGAGATGATGCGCTTTGCCCTGCAATTTCGTCAATTGCTCTACGACCTGCCCTTCCAGGTTCCCCACAATCTCTTGCTGCTTGGGCGCACGGTTGCCATCCTTTCGGGCATGTGCAGCGGTTTAGACCCCAATTTCAACGTTTGGTTTCAGCTTCAACCCTACGCCGAAAAACTCATCGCCGCGGAAGCGACAAGCGGCTGGCGCGACTGGCTGGCTGAAGTCGGTGAGTGGGTGCGCGTGCTGCTTTCGCTGCCCCCCCAGACTCAGCGCGTTTTGCAATTAGCCGAGAGTGGCAAATTAGCGGTGCGTACACCGCTGTTGGAAGAAAGCGTGCAGCGCGTTGAGAAAGCGCTGCAGCGATTGTATTTTGCTTGGATTGGTGGAATCTTGTTTCTAGGGGGGATTTTGCTGCTGCTGAACGGGTTGCAACTCGGCGGCGCGTTTTGCCTTGCCCTTGCAGCGTTGGTGTGGGTCTGGTCTTGGGTGAAATAGCAAGCTGAGCGTGAGGGTTAGGAGGCTACCCCCGCAGCAAAACGGCAGCGCTTGTCTCTTAGGCTGCTTTCGATTCGCCTTCTTCCATGCGTTCGATGGCGGCATCGATCAAGCTGCGCCAGGCAAGCAGCACTTCTTTGCGGGCTTTTTTCTGGTGCGTGACAAAACCCTGCGGTAGGAGTGCTTCGATGCTTTTGCGAAATTCTTGCCCGGCAGCGCGCAGATGCTCGCGTGCTTCGGGCGGGATGCATGCTTCGAACGACATGGGAGGTCGGGTTTTGCTCTCGTTCATCTTCACCTCGCTTTCCGTGTGCGCCTTTATTATACTGCAAAAAATGGGCGAGGGATCGCCCCCTGTTTCCTTTTGAACGCCGTCTCGTGTCAATTTGTATGCCCCTTGCTGTCATTTTGAACGCGCTCCCCCGACCTGTCGAGTGCCATATAATGTCGTGTCGTATGCTCTCCTCCGTCATGCCGAACGTTAACCCCTCTCATACCGAACGCCTCCTTCTGTAATGCCAAACGCTAACCCTTCTCATACCGAACGCCCCCTTCTGTAATGTCAAACGCTAACCCCTCTCATGCCGAACACCCCCTCCTGTCATGCCGAACGCCCCCTCCTGTCATGCCGAACACCCCCTCCTGTC
>FWPV01008337.1_pt1 | contig 18185 bp, 15 predicted proteins | sample 2228371 | NCBI WGS metagenome assembly FWPV01 (sample SAMEA103939776, study PRJEB20133) | metagenome
CATGTCGCACATGCCCATGAGGCCCATGCCCCCGGCCATGCAGGCGCCGTTGACACGCGCGATCAGCGGCACGTTGCTGGCGCGCGCTTGCCGCAGCACGTTCGCAAAGCCCTGGTGGGGCTCCGAATAATCGAACTTGAACGAGTTCCCGGTTTGCAGGTCGGCCCCCGCACAAAACGCCTTGCTCCCGGCGCCGGTGATGACAATGGCCCGCGCCTCGCGGGTCTGGTTGACACGGGTGATGGCCGCGCCGATACCGTTCAGCACGGTCGCGTTCATGGCGTTGCGGCGTTCTTCGCGTTGTATGGTCAGCCACAACACGTCGCCGCGTTGTTCTTCCAGCAGTTCGGGTGTATCGCTCATGGGGTCCTTCCGTTGGGTGTCATTCGCGCAGGGCGCCGCAGGCCAACAGCGCGTCGATGCGTGTGTCGTCAAATCCGGCCTCGCGCAGCACGCTGCGGCTGTGTTCGCCCGCGCGCGGTGCGGGCGTGGCCGGGCCGGGCGGCGTGCCCGACCATTCGCTGGGCACGGCGGTGTTGCGCACCGTGCCCACTTGCGGGTGCTGCAGCTCATTGAAGAAGCCGATGTCTTGCAGGTGGGGGTCGTCCAGCACAGACTCGAAGGTGTGCATGGGAAACACCGGGATGTCGGTGCCGTCCAGCAGCGCCTGCAGTTCGGCCGTGCTGCGCTGCGCGATCTCGTCCGACACCCATTGGTACAGCTCGGTGATGTGGCGGGTGCGCGTCCCGATGTTGGCCAGGCGCGGGTCGGTGTCAAACGCCTCGGGCTGGCCGATGGCGTTGAGGAACTGGCGCCACTGCTGGTCGGTGTAAATCAGGCAACACACATGGCCATCGCGCGTGGCGTAGGGCCGGCGCTCGTGCGACAGCAGGCGTGGGTAGCCAAAACCACCCTGGGCCGGCACAAAGGTCTGGCCGTAGAGGTGGTCGCCCAGCACCTGGGGCAGCAGGGTTTCGAACATGGGCACGTCCACCCGTTGGCCCACGCCGGTTTTTTCGCGGGCGTACAGCGCGGCGCAGATGACGCCGAACGCGTGTTGTCCCACCATGCGGTCGGCTAGAGTGAAGGGCACGTAGCGTGGCACGTCGCCGCTGCCCAGGGCCACGGCCTGGGGCAGGGCACACGCGGCCTGGATCAGGTCGTCAAAGGCCGCGTTGCCAGCGTAACGCCCGCGCTCCGAGAAGCCGAACATGCCCACGTAGATGAGGCGTGGGTAGAGCGCTGCCAGCGTTTCAAAGTCCAACCCCAGCCGGCGCATCGCCGGTGGGCGCACGTTGTAGGTCAATACGTCGGCGTCGGCCAGCAGGTCCAGCAAAGCCTGTTTGCCCTCGGGGTGTTTCACGTCCAGCACCACACTGCGCTTGTTGCGGTTCAACCCCAGGAACAGCGGCCCCAGACCCTGCGCGCCCTGTGGACCGATACCCCGAATCACGTCGCCGCCCGGCGCTTCGACCTTGATCACGTCGGCCCCCAGGTCGGCCAACATCTGCGTGGCCGACGGGCCCATGAACACGGCCGTCATGTCGATGACGCGCACGCCTGAGAGCGGACCGGAAGGAAGGGGGTTTGTGGGATTCAATGCTGCACCTAAAAACCTATCAATAGGTTTAATGGGTGCATGTTAGAACCCACTTGAAAGCGGGTGTTCTAGGGGAAACCCGTGCCGGATGCAGCGATGGTGTGGCGGGTGGTCACCGCTCAGCGATGTAGTGCGACATCCTCGCACTCTCACCCTCGACCAGAAACGCGCGCAGCTGGGCTTCCAGTGCCTGATCGGCCACGGTGGCGCGGGCGCGCTGGTGCAGGTAGTCGGCCCAGGACTCGACGATGAAGCGTTCGATGTAGCGTGAGGGCTGGCCCAGGTCTTTGTAGATGCGCCAGAAGGTGGCGCCGTCGCGTTTGCGGGGCGCGCGCAGGCGGGCGGCGGCGTCCAGAAAGGCTTCGTCGGTGCCGGGGCGGATGCGGTAGCTGATCTCCACTGCGATGGGGCCTTCCTCGGGGGATGGCTCGGCTTCGATGAACAGCTCGTCCCAGGGTGTGCCCTGTGTCACTTCGTGGGTGTCACCCACCCGCAGCGGGAAGGGCTTGACCAGCAGCAGCCCGGCGGCCATGAGGCCGGCGGCGGCCAGCAAGGCGGTGCTCAGGCCCAGGATGTCGGACACCGCGCCCCAGAAGGCCGAGCCCATGGCGTAAGCGCCCAGCGCGGCCACCATGTGCAGGGCCACGGCGCGCGAGCGCACCCAGGGTGGCGCGCTGGCCTGGGTGGCGCTGTTGAAGATGGACATGGCCGTCATCCACGCGCCACCGCCCGCACCCATGGCCAGGTACACCAGCCAGGGCAGGCGCACCAGCGCGGCCAGGGTCAGCACAAGTGCAAACACAACAATGGTGGCGATGACGATGCGGTCGAGCGAAAAGCGCGCGCGCAGTCGGCCCGCCACCATGCCGGCCAGCACCGCGCCGGAGCCCATGCAGCCCATCAGCAGGCCAAAGCCTTCGGCGCCCGTGCCCATGCGCTGGGCGATGGCGGGCAACAGCGCCCACAGGGCGGAGCCGGCCGCGCCGTAGGCCATGACGCGCACCAGCTGCGCCAGGATGATGCGCGAGTGCCAGGCAAAGCGCAGGCCACTGAGTGTGCCGCCCCACAGGCGTTCGGCGGGCAGCCGACTGGGCGGGTGGGGCTTGGGTGGCCAGCGGCGGGTGGATTCCCACATCAGCGCGGTGGTGAGCACCGTGACCAGAAACACCCAGCCCGCGCCCAGGCGGGTGAACATCAGGCCGGCCAGCGTGGGGCCCACGGCGCGCGCCGCGTTGCTGATGACGGTGATGGCCTGGGGCCATTCCTCGCGGGGCACCGGGTCCACCACCGAGGAGTTCCAGGCCGGGGTGAGCATGGCCAGACAACAGCCGCACACAAACACCAGCAGCAGCACCGAACCCGGCCCGGCCCAGCCCCCCAGCGCCAGCACGGCCAGCAGGGCGCTGGCCACCAGTTGCGCCACCAGCGAGATGCTGATGAGGCGGCGGCGGTCGGTGGTGTCGGCCAGCACGCCGGCCGGCAGGGCCAGCACAAACATGGGCAGGAAGACGGCGGTTTGCACCAGCGCGGCCAGGAAGGACGAGCCGCTGAGCTCCATCATCAGCCAGGCCGCCACCATGGCCTGCATGCCGTTGCCAATGAAAAAGGCGGCGCCACACAGCCACAGGCCCCGGAAGGCGGGTTGGCGCAGGGGGCTCCAGATCGACGCCGAGGCGGGTGCGGGTGCAGCAGACATCGCGGCATTATTCCCGCATGTGGCGCCACGGGTGGCACACTGTGTCGTTTCTGTCCACTTGCAAGGAGCCGCCATGCTGGAGTTGCTGATCACCGCGCGCGAGGGCGACCTGGGCAACGGCCTCAAGGTGCGCCGCGTGTTGCCCTACGCCAAGCGCCGCATGGTGGGGCCTTTCGTGTTTTTTGACCACGCTGGCCCGGTCAGCCTGCCGCCCGAAGCGGTGCGCGCGGCCGATGTACGACCGCACCCCCACATTGGCCTGTCCACCATGAGCTACTTGCTCAGCGGTGAGATCATGCACCGCGACAGCCTGGGCGTGGTGCAGCGCATCCGCCCGGCCGAGGTCAACTGGATGACCGCCGGCCGCGGGATTTCGCACTCTGAGCGCTTCGAGCACCCGGCCTCGTTTGCCGGCGGCGGCCTGGAGTTGATGCAGTTCTGGGTGGCCCTGCCCGTGGCCGACGAGGAATGTGAGCCCACCTTCACCCACTACGGCAGCGAGGCGCTGCCCGTGATCGAGCGGCCCGGCCTGCGTTGCCGCGTGCTGGCGGGCGAGGTGATGGGCCAGCGCAGCGCGGTGCGCACGTCTTCGCCTTTGTTTTGCGCCCACGTCGAGCTGAGCGCTGGCACCTGTTTCACGCTTGATGGCATCTACCCAGAGCAGGCGGTGTACGTGGCGCGCGGGGCGGTTTCCAGTGGCGGCCAAACCGCAGAGCCGGGCCAGCTGCTGGTGTTCGACCAGGGGGCCGACGAGCTGATGGCCGAGCAGGACAGCGTGCTCATGCTGCTGGGCGGCGAGCCGGTGGGGCCACGCCACATCTTCTGGAATTTTGTCTCGTCGCGCCCCGAGCGCATCGAGCAGGCCAAGGCCGACTGGCGTGCCGGGCGCATCCCGCTGCCACCTGACGACCACGACGAATTCATCCCGTTGCCGGGCTGATCACGCCCCGGCCAGCAGCGTCGCATTGCCACCCGCCGCCGTGGTGTTGACCGTGACCGTCTGTTCGGCGCAGAAGCGCAGCAGGTAATGCGGGCCTCCGGCTTTGGGGCCGGTGCCACTGAGCCCTTCGCCACCGAACGGCTGCACGCCCACCACGGCGCCGATGATGTTGCGGTTCACATAGACGTTGCCCACATGGGCGCGAGCGGCCAGCGCCTGGGCGCGGCTGTCGATGCGCGTCTGGATGCCCAGTGTGAGGCCGTAGCCCAGCGCGTTGATCTGGTCGATCACTGCCTCGGGCTCGCCACGCCAGCGCAACACATGCAGCACGGGCCCGAAAATTTCCTGCCGCATGTCAGCGATGGCCTTCACCTCGAACATACGTGGGGGCACCAGGTGCGCGGGCTCGGCCGGCACCGCTTGGGGCGGCAGCAGATCGTGTGCCTCGCGCGCCAGCCGCGCCACGTGGCGCTCGATGTTCTCAAACGCCTCGCGGTCGATCACGGGCCCCACGTCGGTGGCCAGTTGCGCCGGGTCGCCGACCACCAGCTCGCGTGCGGCGCCCTGGATCATGGCGATCACCCCGTCGGCCACCGACTCGTGCACACACAGCAGGCGCAAGGCCGAGCAGCGCTGGCCGGCGCTGCGGAAGGCGCTTTGCACCACCGCGTCGGCCACCTGTTCGGGCAGGGCGGTGCTGTCCACCAGCATGGCGTTGATGCCGCCGGTTTCGGCGATCAGCGGCACGATCGGCGCAGGGGGGCCATCCGGCCCCAGTGGTCCATCCTTGGCGGCCAGGACGCGCTGGATGATTTTGGCCACCTGGGTGGAGCCGGTGAACACCACACCGGCCACGCCGGGTAACGCCACCAGGGCGGCGCCCACCGTTTCGCCCGCACCGTGGTGCAGTTGCAGCACGTCGCTGGGCACGCCGTGGCGGTGCAGCAGATAGACCATCGCCTGGGCCACCGCAGGCGTTTGTTCGGCCGGTTTGGCCAGCACGCCGTTGCCGGTGGCCAAGGCCGCTGCCACCTGGCCTGTGAAGATGGCGAGCGGAAAATTCCAGGGGCTGATGCACACCCACACACCGCGTGCTGTCAGCCGCAGGGTGTTGCTTTCGCCGGTCGGGCCGGGCAGATCGATGGGCGCCATCGCCCGCTCGGCCTCAAGCGCGTAGTAGCGCAAGAAGTCCACCGCTTCGCGCACCTCGGCCACGGCGTCGCCCCAGGTTTTGAAGGCCTCTTTCACCAGCAGGGCACAGAAGCGTGGCAGCTCGTTTTCAAGCGCATCGGCGCTGCGACGCAGGGCCTGGGCGCGTTCGCTCACCGGCACCTCGCGCCAGGCGCGGGCGGCGCTGGCGCAGCGTTCAAACGCGGCGGGCAGGGTGGCTGGGTCGGCTTCGGGCACGGTAGACACAGGTGTGGTGGCCAGCGCATCGAGCAAGGGCTGGCGTTGGCTGGCCACGCTCAGGTCCACCCCCATGCTGTTTGCCCGCTGCGCACCGAACAAGGCGACCGGCAGCGGCTGGCTGGGTTCGGGCGCCAGGTGCAGGGGCGAGACCAGCAGGTCTTCCAGGCCCACTGTGGGATCGGCCAACTGGTGCACAAAGGACGAGTTGGCGCCGTTTTCCAGCAGGCGGCGCACCAGATAGGCCAGCAGGTCGCGGTGGGCGCCCACGGGAGCGTACACGCGGCAGCGCACCAGCGGGTTCTTGAGCACTTCGCGGTACACGCCTTCGCCCATGCCGTGCAGGCGCTGGAATTCGTAGGCCGGCCCGACCCCGCCGCCGGGCCGCCCCAAGGCGGGGTCAGCCCCCTGGGGGGGCAGCGACCCGCGCAGCGGTGGAGCGTGGGGGCCCATACGTGCGGCCATTTGTTGAATGGCGGCAATCGTCGCCGCGTTGTGCGTGGCGAACTGCGGGTAGATCACATCGCTGGCATCCAGCAACGCGCGCGCGCAGGCCAGGTAAGAGATGTCGGTGTGGTGTTTGTGGGTGAACACGGGGTAGTGCGGCAGCCCCTGCTCCTGAGCGCGTTTGATCTCGGCGTCCCAGTAGGCGCCTTTGACCAATCGGCACATCAGGCGCACGCGGTGCTGCCGTGCCAGCAGGGTGACGTGCTGGATCAGCTCCAGCGCGCGCGTCTGGTAGGCCTGCAGCGCCAGGCCCAGGCCGGTCCACTGTGGCTGCTGCTTGGCCACACGGGCCAGCAGGGCGTCGAACACATCCAGCGAGAGTTCCAGCCGGTCCACCTCCTCCGCGTCAATGGTGAGCTTGATGCGCGCTTGGGCCGCCTGCTCGCACAAAGCCCACACGCGTGGCACCAGCTCGGCCATCACGCGGGGGTGTTGCGCGTCTTCGTAGCGTGGGTGCAGGGCACTCAGTTTGATGCTGATGCCGTCGTTGTTGCGCTCATCGCTCTGTGCCTGTGATGCGATGGCGGCGATGGCTTGCTGGTAGCTGTGGAAGTAGCGCTCGGCGTCCTCGGCGGTGCGGGCACCTTCGCCCAGCATGTCGTAGCTGAACGTGAGCCTGGTCGTCTCCTTTCGGGCTTGGGCGGCCGTCTTCATGGCCGCCTGGATGGTTTCGCCCAACACAAATTGGTGGCCCAGCAACTGCACCGCGCGCAGGGTGGCGGCCACCACGGTGCGGGCGCCCAGTTTGCCCAAAAGACCACCCGTTGTGCCACCCGATTCGCCGCCGGGCAAAAAGCGTTTGCTCAGGCCGATGGCGCTGGAGGACAAGCGGGCCAAAGCTGGGTGGCCCGCCGCATCGAAGTCCGCCCGGCCCAACTGGTCGGCCGTGAGTGCGATGGCGGTTTCGGCGTCGGGCACACGCAGCAGGGCTTCGGCCAGGCGCATCAGGGCCAGGCCCTCGGCGCTGCTGATGGGGTATTCCTTGAGCAGGCTCTCCATGGCCCAGAAGGGCGGCGGGTTGTCGCGCACGGCCTGCACCCAGGGCGCGGCCACGCGCGCGGCGGCGTGCCAGTCGAGCCGGCCATCGAGCTGGGCCAGACGGTGGACGACGGTCTCCGCCTCGGGGCGGTAGGGGGTGGGCAGGCGCATGACAGAACTCCGAGAATTTGGTGAATGAACGGATGTTCTGCGTTTTGATGGTGAATAATTCACCAAAAAATCGACACAAAGTAGATAAAAAATGGAAAACCTGGACCGCACCGATCGCCGCATCCTGCACCTGCTGCAGCAGGACGGGCGCATCAGCAACCTCAAGCTGGCCGAGGCCGTGGCGCTGTCGCCCACGGCGGTGCTGGCGCGCACCCAGCGGCTGGCGCGCGAGGGCTACATCCTGGGATACGAGGCGCGGCTGGACCCGTTGAAACTGGGCCGGGGCATGCTGGTGTTTGTGGAGGTGCTGCTGGACCGCACCACGCCCAACGTGTTCGAGCAGTTCAAGGCGGCGGTGCAGGTGCGCGACGAGATCATGGAATGCCACATGGTGGCCGGTGGCTTCGACTACCTGCTCAAGACCCGGGTGGCCGACATGGCCGCCTACCGCGACTTTGCGGGTACCGTGTTGTGGCAACTGCCCGGCGTGCGCGAAACCCGCACCTACGCGGTGATGGAAGAGGTGAAAAACAGCACGCGGCTGGCGTTTTGAACGCCTGAGCGCCAGAATGGGGTTTCGTCGAACTGTGAGGAGTTGCGCATGAACACATCACGCCCCATCGCCCTGGCCGGCTTGGCACTGCTGCTCGCCAGCGCCGCCGCCTGGGCCCAAAGCACCAAACCCGGCCTGTGGGAAATCCAGCACAAGATGGGCGGCAACCCCGAGATGGACAAGGCCATGGCCGAGATGCAAAAGCAGCTGGCCGCCATGCCGCCCGAGCAGCGCAAGATGATGCAGGACATGATGGCCAAACAGGGCGGTGCCATGCCCACCATGGGCGCCGGTGGCGGCATGGCCATGAAGATCTGCATCACGCCCGAGATGGCCGCGCGCAACGACATGCCCAAACAGACCGAAGGCGACTGCACCACCACCGTCACTTCGCGCAGTGGCAACACCATGAAGATGAAGTTCGTCTGCACCAACCCGCCCTCCAGCGGCGAAGGCACCTACACCTTCACAGGCGACACGGCTTACAGCATGAAGATGGCGATGACCAGCCAGCACCAGGGCAAGCCACAAAACATGACGATGGAAGGCCAGGGCAAATGGCTGTCGGCCGACTGCGGCAACGTCAAACCGATGCAGGGGCCGGTCGGAAAAAAGTGAGCGAATCCGCTCAGCGTGGTGCTCAGGTGCTTGTGTAGGCCCGCGCGCCAAACACGCCGCGACCCACCCGCACCATGGTACTGCCGGCCGCCACGGCGGCTTCCAGGTCGTCGCTCATGCCCATCGAAAGGGTGTCCAGGCCCAAACCTTGTGCGTTGAGCGCATCGAACAACACGCGCACCTGGGCGAACACCGCGCGCGCCGATTCGGCATCGGGGGTGGGCTCCGGAATGGCCATGAGCCCCCGCAGCTTGAGGCGCGGCAAGGCTGCCACGGCGCCGGCCAATGCGAGCAGTTCGGCCGGGGTGACGCCGGATTTGTTGGCGCCGCCATCCACGTTGACCTGTATGCACACCTGCAAGGGCGGCAAATGTGCCGGGCGTTGTTCGCTCAGGCGCTGGGCGATCTTGAGTCGGTCCACGGATTGCACCCAGTCGAAGTGTTCGGCCACCGGGCGCGTTTTGTTGCTTTGCAATGGGCCGATGCAGTGCCATTCAAGCCCTGCCACATCGGCGAGTGCGGCGATTTTTTCCACGCCTTCCTGCACGTAGTTCTCGCCAAAAGCGGTCTGGCCGGCGGCCACCGCGGCGCGCACGGCATCGGGTCCGAAGGTTTTGCTGACCGCCAGCAGCCGCACCGCATCCCGCGGGCGGCCGGCTTGTTCGCACGCACGCCACAGCCGCGCGTATTGGCTTTGGAGATTGTCGCCAATCGTGGTCATAATGGGATTGTCAAAAACAATTTGAGGATGGGGCCCTAGGGAATGGACATCACCCAACTGCTCGCGTTCAGCGTCAAGAACAAGGCGTCGGACCTGCACCTTTCGGCTGGCTTGCCGCCGATGATACGGGTGCACGGCGATGTGCGGCGCATCAACGTCGATGCCCTTGACCACAAGCAGGTGCATGCCATGGTGTACGACATCATGAACGACACCCAGCGCAAGCACTACGAAGAGTTCATGGAGGTGGACTTTTCGTTCGAGATCGACGGCCTGGCGCGTTTCCGTGTCAACGCCTTCAACCAGAACCGCGGCGCGGCGGCGGTGTTCCGCACCATCCCGAGCAAGATCCTGACGCTGGAGCAGCTCAACGCGCCCAAGATTTTTGCCGACCTGGCGCTCAAGCCGCGTGGCCTGGTGCTGGTGACTGGGCCTACCGGCTCGGGCAAGTCCACCACGCTCGCGGCCATGGTGAACTACCTCAACGAAAACGAGTACGGCCACATCCTCACGGTGGAAGACCCGATCGAATTCGTGCACGAATCGAAGAAGTGCCTGATCAACCAGCGCGAAGTGGGGCAGATGACGCTGTCCTTCGCGGCCGCGCTCAAGTCGGCGCTGCGCGAAGACCCGGACGCCATCCTGGTGGGCGAAATGCGCGACCTGGAAACCATCCGCCTGGCCATGACGGCCGCCGAAACCGGCCACTTGGTGTTCGGCACCCTGCACACCTCCAGCGCGGCCAAAACGATTGACCGCATCATCGACGTTTTCCCCGCCGAGGAAAAAGAGATGGTGCGGGCGATGTTGTCCGAATCGCTGCAGGCCGTCATCTCGCAGACGCTGTGCAAGACCAAGGACGGCCAGGGCCGCGTGGCGGCGCACGAGATCATGATAGGCACGCCTGCCATCCGCAACCTCATCCGCGAGGCCAAGGTGGCGCAGATGTACTCGGCCATTCAGACCGGCAACGCCGCCGGCATGATGACCCTGGACCAGAACCTCACCGAGCTTGTGCGCCGCAACGTCATCAGCGCGGCAGAGGCGCGCGGCAAGGCCAAGATTCCCGAGAACTTTCCTGGGTGACCGGTATGGAACGCGATCAAGCCACCAAATTCATCAACGATTTGCTCAAGCTCATGGTCAGCCGCAATGGCAGCGACCTGTTTTTGACGGCCGAATTCCCACCCGCCATCAAGGTGGATGGCAAGATCACCAAGGTCTCGCCGCAGCCACTGACCGGGGTGCACACCCAGGCGCTGGCCCGCTCCATCATGAGCGACAAACAGGCCGCCGAATTCGAGCGCACCAAAGAATGCAACTTTGCCATCGCGCCCGGTGGCATCGGGCGTTTTCGTGTCAATGCGCTGGTTCAGATGGGCAAGGTGGGGCTGGTGTTGCGCACCATCCCCAACACCATCCCCACCATCGACGGCCTGGGCTTGCCCCAGATCATCAAAGACATCGCCATGACGAAACGGGGTCTGTGCATTTTTGTGGGTGCCACCGGCTCCGGCAAATCCACGTCGCTGGCCGCCATGGTGGACTGGCGCAACGAGAACAGTTACGGCCACATCATCACCGTGGAAGACCCGGTGGAATTTGTGCATCCGCACAAGAACTGCATCGTCACCCAGCGTGAGGTGGGCGTGGACACCGAAGACTGGGAAATCGCGCTCAAGAACACCTTGCGTCAGGCGCCCGACGTGATTTTGATGGGCGAAATCCGCGATCGCGAAACCATGGAGCACGCCGTCCAGTTTGCAGAAACCGGCCACCTGTGCCTGGCCACCCTGCACGCCAACAACTCCAACCAGGCGTTCGACCGCATCGTCAACTTTTTCCCTGAGGAAAAACGCGCCCAGCTGTTGATGGATTTGTCACTCAACACCCGCGCCTTCATCTCACAGCGCCTGCTGCCCAAGCAAGACGGCAAGGGCCGCACGGCGGTGATCGAAGTCATGCTCAACAGCCCCCTGATTGCCGACCTGGTGCTCAAGGGCGAGCTGACCGAAATCAAGGAGGTGATGAAGAAGAGCCGCAACATCGGCATGCAGACCTTCGACCAGGCGCTTTACGACGCCTTCGAAAACAACCTCATCACTTACGACGACGCCATCCGCAACGCCGACTCGGCCAACGACCTGCGCCTGCACATCAAGCTCAACAGTCAGCGCGCCAAGAGCATGGATTTGGCGGCGGGGACGGAGCACCTGACGATTGTGTGAGGTGTGGTCCGTTCGAACGGTGGCTTAGCTGCTGCACGTGCCAGTGTCGTAGGGGGCCTTCTTGATGCTGGCTTGTCCGGTGGCACTTATTCTCAGATCTCTGCGTGGTTTGGTTTCGCTGGACGACTTGCACACCTCGAAGGTAAAGCCCCCGGCGGGAGGATTCTGTGGAAGTCCTGTGGACTGGAACAGAACATTCGTTGCGCTCGCATTTCGAAACACATAGCCATTCGGCAGTGCTTCTTGACGACGAAGTACCTCCGGCGTCGCGGGAATGAAGTCCACGACGATCCAGCCTTGCTCCCAACCCCCGCTGGTGGCGCAGGTGCTGCTTCCGGCTGCAGCTGCGCACAGCCGCACCGATCGATTTCGCTTCACTGCCTCGCTACGGGCTAGTGTGGCACTGGCCACAAACTCGTTGGAAATGGCGCTCAGGCGACTGCTCAGCAGCATGTCGCTGATGCCAGGTGCGGCCACCATGCCCAATATCGCCACGATGGCGACCGTCACCATCAATTCGATGAGCGTGAAGCCCCGCAGACGATGCCCAGCTGGCGCTGCTGCTGTTTCAGACCGGGGGGTCATTTTTTGATGTTCCAGTACACCCGTTTGGTGGGTTGTGCCGGTGTTGAGGAAAGTGGCGGAGGTTTGGTCGCTTCCAGTGGGGAGTTCTTGCTTGAGCCGATGACAAAAATGACGGTTTCGCCATTGTCCAGCGTGACTTGCCCTGCGACAGGCGATGGCGAAAGACCACCCTTGGGCAAAGTCTCGAAGCGACTGGACGTGCCGTTCTTAGATGCAGCATTCAGGTAGGCCAGGTTGTAGACGCGGGCTGTTCCCAAGTTTGCGCTACAGACATTCTGCTGGGCGGCAGAAATGGGGGAGTGCGTGCTGAACGTGACGGTGCCCAATACCGTGATGGCGGAGGTCACCACCTGTTCCTGCGAGGACAACGACAAGTACCAGCCGCGTTTGGCATCCAGGTCGGCTGTTGAAGGCGTGGCGTTGCTGGAGATGGGCAACAGCGATGCCAGGCACATCACGTTCGTGGCTGCACATGTTCCACTTTGGCTGGTCAGCCAGGTGGCCTCTGTGGGTTTGTCCTTCACAACAAAGAAGTAGTTGCTGACGCTCGCCGCGTTGGCGTAGGTCGACAGGGGCTTTTCGCGATCACCTGAGCCAATCATGAGGTAGAACACATCGCCTTCGCGCACCACATCGGGTCCGTAAAGAAACTTGCGGTGATCGGTGCAATTGGCCGTTGGCGTAGAACATCCCAACGACGCAATCTTCACCATGGTCCAGGCACTGGGGGCGTCGTTGCCCATGCTGATGCGATAGAGGTTGCCCCCCATGTCGGCGGCGTAGCCGTACTGCGCCATGCCGTTGGCGTCACGTACCAACGACACATCGCCCACCACACCACGGTCGGTTGTGAACGATTTGAGCAACGCGCCGGTGCCCACATCAATCACGTATATCCGATTGCCCTTGAACGAACCTGTGCAAGTGTTGGGGTCGCCATCTTCGCAGGTGTCGTAGCCACCGCCCATGATCAACATCGGTGCATTGCTGCCGCTCACGGTGTACCCGGACGACTTGAAGCTGATGGCGGACGCCCAGGTTTGACCAATATCCGAGTAGCCCGTGGCGCAACCGGTGTCGTTGGCCATGTTCGGGCAGCCCACTTTCCACTTCAAACTGGGGTTCAAGGGGTTGGACACATCGAAGGCATAAAAAGCCCTGCCACCGCGGCGCATACCGGCAAAAATCAAGGCTGTGGAGCCTTCCTGGTAGGCCGTGATGTTGCCATCCATGCCGTAAGGTTTTGGGGTGCCTCCGTCGAAGCCTTTGATCTGCACCTTTTCGTCGTTGTCGTAAATGCGTTTGACCTTGTCGTAGAACTCGGGCGGCATGAAGGACCACAACTCATCGCCGGCCGCCAGCGTGCTGCTGCCAAAATTTTCACTCCGGTTGCCATTGATGGCGCGCAACATGCCGTCATTTGCGCCGTAGAAAACGGCTATTCGGGGGTTGCCGCCGGCGTTGCCGTAGTCGATGGCCACGGGGCGTGAGTGCACCACGTCACCGTGTACGTACGGACGCTGTTCTGTCGTGCTGGCATTGCCGTTTTCGTTCAGAACGTCCTGACCCCGTACCCAGTTGATGACCCCAGTCCGATCGCCTGCTGCGACACCTGCGAGTGTCACGCTGGCGTTAGCCGAATTAAAGTCGGTCAGCGCGGGGCAGGTATTGTTGATGCAGCTGGCTGCACTGGTGGTTTTGGCGACACGTGTGCTGGCTGAACCCTGTCGCAAGCGGTAGGCTTGCGCGCCCCTTTCAACGATGCTGCCGTCTGGGAAATCAGAGTATTCGGAGTTGGGGACCGTCAGGCACAAGCCTTTGTTGGATGTGTCGAATGACCAATAGGTGCCTGCGGCGCCGCCGGGCACCGACGAGGGTGTCCAATAGCTGCGGGCGCATTCGGTAATGAAACCCGTCAGCGGGTTGATGGCCGCATTGTCGTTGGCATCCACCAAGCGCAAGGTGTTGCTGACCATGGCCATTTTGTACTGCTTCAGATTGCCATTCCAGCGTGGATTGCGGTTGGGGTCGGGGCGGAACTGACCCACAAAAACCTGGTTCAGGTAAGTGCCCTGGGTGTTCACGCTCACGGGCAGTGAAACCGAGGCAAACACGCTGTTGACCGCCTGGATCTGAGACAAAGCGTTGTTGATCGCGTCGGAGATTTCCGCGCCTGCACCTGCGGAAGAACTGACTGCGGTGTATTCCCCACCACTAATGGAGGCCATGCTTTTGAGCACCGCCGTCCAACCTGGGCCTTGACCAGTTGTTCCCGGGTTCACATCGATGGTGAAGGTGGTGATGCCAAGGCTCGACTCCTTCATGAACCGTGCCCATTCATCGCTGGGGTTGCCTTGCGATCCCGACGGGGACAGAGGGATGGTGGTGGTGGAGCCGCCTGCGGCGGTCAACATGTTGTTGGCCTGGGTGACAGCCGAGTTGTTGTCTTGCGACGGGCCGTTGCTCAAAAAGATGATGAAGTTGTTGCCGCAGTTGTCCCCTGTAGGCGGTGTATATACAGTCCCGTTTTTGCTGCTGAGGGCATTGCCTGCCAAATTCCAGACCGCTGCATTGAGGCCCTTGTTGGTGTTGGTCAATTGGTTGCAACCTTGACAGGTGTTGCCGGTGAAATCCGCCTTGGCCTTGTTGTTGCCTGCATAGGGGGCTTGTCCGGCAAAATACCGGAAGGCTTCCGCCATCATCAAGCTGGCCACACCGCCGTTGCCTTTGTCGTCGTTGGAATCGAGGCTGTCAAACAGATTTGCGTAAATCAGTTTGTTGGCCGCTGTCATCGGGCGCATTGCCGCACGTACAACACCGCCACTCACGTTGTTGTCGTTTTGTCCCGTTTCAGCCGAAAACAGCACGCCTACGTTGAACTTGGCGCTGCCGTCTGCATTGACCGGCAAATTCTGAAATGTATTGACCAGCGCCGCTTTTTCATTGGTGAAAGGTTGGGGGTTGTTGCCACTGCCCCAGTTGGCGGTGTTGTCCACTATGAAGAGCACATTGGGCAAGCCGCTGGCGCCAGCCGGTGAGCCAGCAAACAAGTCGATGTCTTCCGCGTGACCATATTGGGACAGGCTCGCCGCGAGGCCGAGAACCACGAAGGCGGATAGTCGTATGAGTTTCATGATGTGCCTCACTGTATGGCCGATCAACTGCAATAGTCGTCTTTGGTGGCGGTTGGAATCAAGATGCGTATGCCCTGATTCACCGTGACGGATACGCCGGACGCGATGTTGGTCGCGGTGGCCGAAATTTCCCACAGCGTGTTGTAGGCGCCCGAGACGCTGTACGCGCCAGATGCGCCAGCGGGGTTGAGTGATTCGCTGGTCCCCATGCCAGCACCCGTGCCCGCTGCAACTTGCACCGCTTCGATGCAGACAGGCACAGACACTGTCACGGTGTAGTCGGGTTGATCGTCGTTCTCGATGTCCACAGTCGCGTTGTAAGCCGCCGGTGCTGCAGGCGCGGCACCCCCAATGGGTTTGAGCAGTTGGGTGATCACGGCCTCGGCGGCGTCATTTGCTGCCGCAATGGCTTCATTTCGCTGTTGCATGTTGCCCACCGACTTGAGGTTGGTGGAGCTGAGCATGAAGGCGGAACCCACGGCCAGGGCGATCAGGGTTAGCAGTATGAGTGCCACCACCAGCGTGGCGCCGCGCGAGCCCCGAGGGGTGCCGTGTTGGCCCGTTCTTCTCATGGTGTTTCTCTGCGGCCAGACACATTGGCCAGCCGGATGGTGTTGGTGAACAGGTGGCGTTTGAAGTTGCCGCCTGGCGTGACGTTGGATGCGCTGGTGGAGCCCAATTGGTAGGTCTTGTTGTCGGTGTATCCGGGGGTAGCGTCCCGCGCACGAACGAGCAGAAACACTTTGGCTGCCACCACGTTCATCAATTGGGCAGGGGTGCACGATGTGTTGCCAGGGCAGCGGACGTACTCGTCAGCACTGCCGTCCCCTCTGTTCGTCGGACTGGCTTGGACGTTGGCGTCCACAAACGCCACTGCCTGGGTGTAGTTCACTGCAGCACCCGTGCGGCTGATGTTGTCTATTCCCAGTTCGACGCGGAAACCTTCCACCCCTTCGACAAGTGCCACGGCCGGTTGTTGGGCCAAGTTCGCGGGCGAACCTGCAAAATCGAATACCGAGCGCACCAGAGTGGGAATGCCATCACCTGCTGTGTTGGCAAACGTGCGCACATAGTAGATGTGTTGAATGAATCGGCGCCTTGGTGTCACGGCGGTGCAATTGCGCCCGGTCAACGTGAAGTTGGCGGCCACATTGCTCAGCACATATGCGGGGTAAGCGGGTGCGGCCGGGCATCCGCTGTTGAGCGAGGATTGAAAATAGGCGCGGCTGTTGTTGAGTGCTTCGCAATTGGTGTCCGTCACAACGTCCGGTGAGCAGGTCTCCACGTGTCTCACGACCAAAATATCGGTGTTGGCGACTTTGTCTGTGATCAATGCCGCGCAAGTCGCGGGCACTGTCTCGTACGTTTGCAATGGAATGCCGATCAGGTTGATCTGATCTTGCGCGGTCCATGTGGCAAAAGACTTACAGGGGTCAGGTACTGCGGTGGGTACATCCGTAGGAACAGTGTTCAGATACGCCAGGTTGTCAAAGCGAGGGTTGTAGGTGCCCCAATAGCCCGCGTGAACAAGGTCCTCATGCAAAAAATGCGACGCGAAGCGACCCCCTTCGATTTGCGAGTTGGTTTTTGCCAATTCTGTGTTGGACTGCGCCACATTGAGGTACAGCGTGACCAGCGCGATGGCAATGAAAAGGCTCAACGCGACCGATACCATCAACTCGACCAAGGTCAACCCTTGCTGGGGGCTCAAAAAGGACGCCTTTGAACGGCGCGAGGACGTGTTGTTCATGGCGGCGATGGCAGTGTTGCTGAAAGGTTGGCGATCCTGACCACCGTGGAAACCACACGCCGGCACTGATCACTGGCGCAGGGGGTGCCCGCACCTGAGTCATAGGCATCGCGTCCACATTCCACCACCGGACTGCCGGCTGGCACCAGACCTTGCCAAGCCACGGTGACGCGGTAATAGCCACCATCGGCAAATGCCGAGGCCAATGGTTCCACACATCCTCTGCCACCCAGCATGGCTCCCAGCTTGCTGGTCGACTGTGTTTCTCCAGCGCCTTGAAGGGCGTTGCACCAGTCTTGCAGATCGGCTTCCGCACGGTTTGTCGGTGCCGTTGCAGGGCAAGAGATCGGACCAACATCATCTCCCACGTAAGCCGCAGCATTGATGCGATTGGTGCTGATGCGACTGACCATGTCGTCCAACAACAGCAATGCCTGAGACCGCTGGTAGGCCTCAAACTCCGACAACTGCAAGCGGGTTTGCAAACCCGCCAACCCAAGCAGTCCAAAAGCGATGATCACCAGCGCCACCAGCACTTCAATCATGCTTGCACCCCATTGGAGGCGCTCGAGCGCGACACGCTTCACCATTTGTCGGCCGGCGCCTTTTGACCCAAGTGATCCAGGGTCAAGGTGCCGTCTCCAGCTTGGGCACCCGATGGCGCACAAGACACCGTGTATGTGGGTACGCCGGTGTTCACCACGTTTGTCAAAGAGCAGTTGTAGCGGTTGGCAATCTCACTTGGCATGGTGAACGCGAGTTCGGCCAAAGTGGTGGCGTAGCGCCGGTTGGCCAGAAGAAACTGCTGTTGCCGGTTTGCAGCGTCCATCATGGCAGACTGTGCAGTTCTGCGATGCGTTTTGCGAATGTGGTCCTGATAGGACGGGTAGGCCACCGCTGCCAAGATGCCGACGACCGCGACGGTGATCATCAGTTCAATCAAGGTGAAGCCGGTTTGTCGGTGTGCGCGCATAAATTATGAAAATTTGTTTCATTTATTGTCTCGTGCAGACAAAAGACAAGCAAACGTCAATTTGTCCATCGGTCTTCTGAGATTTGCCGTCTGTCTGTATTGCGGTCGTCCGCGCTGCGGTTCAGCGCGTGGCTGCTGGCGGGCACAATGAGCGTTTGTGTTTGCCATTCCCTTTAGCCTTGTTCCTATGACACCCCGCACCTACGATCCCACCCCTTCCCAATCCGTCGCCTTCCTAGGCCTTGGCGTTATGGGCTATCCCATGGCCGGCCATTTGATTCAGGCCGGCCACCGCGTCACCGTCTACAACCGCACGCCTGCTAA
>FWPV01008338.1_pt1 | contig 18184 bp, 14 predicted proteins | sample 2228371 | NCBI WGS metagenome assembly FWPV01 (sample SAMEA103939776, study PRJEB20133) | metagenome
CGCCACCAACGGCGATCGAGTAAGCCTTCGATGCCGCGATGGCGCGCGCCACGGTTTCGGTGCCGTGACCGAAGGCATCGAACTCGAATACGCCGACCGGGCCGTTCCACACGATGGTGCCGGCCGCCTTCAGCATGTCCGCCAGTTGGGCGGCCGCCTTCGGGCCGATGTCGAGAATCATGTCGTCGGCGGCGACGTCATCGACCGACTTGACCGTTGCCGGTGCATCGGCCGCAAAAGTCTTTGCGCATACCACGTCTTCAGGCAGCGGCACTTTCGTCTTGGCCATCACGCGCCTGGCGGCGTCCACCAGATCGGCTTCGGCGAGCGACTTGCCGATCTGTTTGCCGGCCGCCAGCAGGAAGGTGTTGGCGATGCCGCCGCCGACGATGAGTTGATCGACCTTGTCGGCCAGATTTTCCAGCAGCGTCAGTTTGGTCGATACCTTGGAGCCGGCGACGATGGCGGCCAGCGGCCGTGCCGGCTGGCCGAGTGCCTTCGACAGCGCGTCCAGTTCGCTGGCCATCAGCGGCCCGGCGCAGGCAACGGGCGCGTACTGGCCCATGCCATAGGTCGTCGCTTCGGCGCGATGGGCGGTGCCGAAGGCGTCGTTCACCCAGACGTCACACAGGGTCGCGAGCTTCCTTGACAGCGCGTCGTCACACTTCTTTTCGCCCTTGTTGGCGCGGCAGTTTTCCAGCAGCACGACTTCGCCCGGGGCGACCGAAACGCCATCGACCCAATCTGCCACCAGCTTCACTTCGAAGCCGAGCAATTCCGACATGCGGCGGGCGATCGGTGCCAGCGAATCTTCCGGCTTCAGCTCGCCTTCGATCGGACGACCGAGATGGGACGTCACCATCACTGCCGCGCCGGCGTCGAGCGCGCTGCGGATGGCCGGCAACGAGGCGCGGATGCGGGTGTCTTCGGTGATGTTGCCGGCGTCGTCCTGCGGCACGTTCAGGTCGGAGCGGATGAACACCCGCTTGCCCCGGAGGTCGAGATCGGAAAGTCGTGTGAACTGCATCGTGTGTCCTCTGCGATGGCGCGTGAAGGGGGTTCTGACGGTGCGAATGCGAGGTAGGGCGGTCAAGCGGGGAAAACGATGCGGGACGGACGAAACCGGGCCGGGACGCTGCCGCCCCGAATCCCGCCCCCCGGGATCGGGATGCCCTTACCTCGCCGCCATCAGCGCAACCGTCGTGTCCAGCATGCGGTTCGAGAAACCCCATTCGTTGTCGTACCAGGACAGCACCTTCACCAGCGTGCCGCCCATGACCCGGGTCTGCGTCGAGTCGAAGATCGACGAGCGGGCATCGTGGTTGAAATCGACCGACACCAGCGGTTCGACGTTGTAGCCCAGCACGCCCTTCAGTTCGCCTTCCGACGCGGCCTTCAGGATGCCATTCACTTCATCGGTCGTCGTCGCACGTGCGGCCGTGAAGGTGAGGTCGACGATGGACACGTTGATCGTCGGCACGCGCATCGCGAAGCCGTCCAGCTTGCCGTTCAGGTCCGGCAGCACCAGACCGACCGCGGCAGCGGCGCCGGTCTTGGTCGGGATCATCGACATCGTGGCGCTGCGCGCGCGGCGCAGGTCTTCGTGATAGACGTCGGTCAGCACCTGGTCGTTCGTGTAGGCGTGGATGGTCGTCATCAGGCCATGCACGACGCCGATCTTGTCGTGCAGCGGCTTGACCAGCGGTGCCAGGCAGTTGGTGGTGCAGCTGGCGTTCGAAATCACCGTGTCGCTTGACTTCAGCACGCCGTGATTCACGCCATAGACGATGGTGGCATCGACGTCCTTGCCGCCCGGCGCTGAAATGATCACCTTCTTCGCACCGCCCTTGATGTGGGCCGATGCCTTTTCCTTGGTCGTGAAGAAGCCGGTGCATTCCAGCACGACATCGACGCCCAGCTCACCCCACGGCAGTTCGGCCGGATTGCGGTTGGCCAGCACGCGGATGCGGTCGCCATTGACCACCATGTAGTCGCCGTCAACGCTCACCTCACCCGGAAACTTGCCGTGGGCAGTGTCGTAACGGGTCAGGTGGGCGTTGGTCTTGGGGTCGCCAAGATCGTTGATCGCGACGATCTGGATGTCGTGGCGCTTGCCGCCCTCGTAGTGTGCGCGAAGCACATTGCGGCCGATGCGCCCGTATCCGTTGATGGCAACCTTGATCGTCATGTCTGCAACTTCCTTTCCAGTGGGTATGGATTCAATGAAACCTGCGGATTGTGCAGCGCAACTTGTGGTGGCGCTGCGCCGTAGTTGGCACCGTCCGCAGCGCGGTGCCCGGATGTGTGAGGCCTTACTTGCCGACCACCTTGCGGGCAGCGGCGGCGACCGCTTCGGCCGTGATGCCGAAAGCCTTGTACAGCTCGCCCGCCGGTGCCGATTCACCGAAGTGGTCCAGGCCGATGACGGCGCCGTCGAGACCGACGTATTTGCGCCACAGATCGGTCACGCCGGCTTCGACCGCCACGCGCGGCAGCGCGCGCGGCAGAACCATTTCACGCCAGGCAGCGTCCTGGCGGTCGAACACCGTGGTCGACGGCATGGAGACCACGCGCGCGGCGACGCCTTCGGCCGCCAGCGTCTTCTGTGCTGCGAGCGCCAGTGCCACTTCGGAGCCGGTGCCGATCAGCACGACCTGCGCGCCCTCTGCATCCGACAGCACGTAGCCGCCGCGGGCGATGGCCGCAATCGTCGCGGCATCGCGCGCGGTGTGCGGCAGGTTCTGGCGTGAGAACATCATCGAGGTCGGGCCGTCATCGCGCTTGAGCGCGCTGGCCCAGGCCACGGCGGATTCGACCGTATCGGCCGGACGCCACACGTCCATGTTCGGCATCAGGCGCAGCGTGGCCGTCTGTTCGACCGGCTGGTGCGTCGGGCCGTCTTCGCCGAGGCCGATCGAGTCGTGCGTGAACACGAACACCTGGCGCAGCTTCATCAGCGCCGCCATGCGCAGCGCGTTGCGCGCGTACTCGGAGAACATCAGGAAGGTGGCGGTATACGGGATGTAGCCGCCGTGCAGCGCGATGCCGTTGGCGATGGCCGACATGCCGAATTCGCGCACACCGTAGTAGATGTAGTTGCCGCCAGGGTTGTCGGCCGATATCCCCTTCGAACCCGACCACAGCGTCAGGTTGGACCCGGCGAGGTCAGCGGAGCCACCGAGCAGCTCCGGCAGCGCCGGCGCAAAGGCTTCGATGCAGTTCTGGCTGGCCTTGCGGCTGGCGATGTTGTCGGCCTTGCCATCGAACTTTGCGATCGTGTCGCTCACCACCTGATCGAAGTGGGCGGGCAGCGTGCCGTGCATGCGGCGTTTGAACTCCGACGCGAGGTCGGGGTGGGCTGCCGCATAGGCTGCGAACCGTTGGTTCCAGCCGTCTTCTGCCGCTTTGCCTGCGGGACGCGCATCCCACGCTTCATAGACGTCCGCCGGAATGTCGAACGGGGCGTGGGACCAGCCGATGAAGGCCCGTGCCGCGTCGATTTCGGCGGCCCCCAGCGGTGCGCCGTGCACATCGTGGCCACCGGCCTTGTTCGGCGAGCCCAGGCCGATCACGGTGCGGCAACAGATCAGCGTCGGCCGCGACAGGTCGGCCTTCGCCGCGATCACTGCGGCGTTGATGGCGGCGCTGTCGTGACCGTCGACCGCCGGGATGACCTGCCAGCCGTAGGCTTCGAAGCGCTTCGGCGTGTCGTCCGCGAACCAGCCCTCGACATGGCCGTCAATCGAAATGCCGTTGTCGTCGTAGAACACGATCAGCTTGCCCAGACCTTGCGTGCCGGCCAGCGAGCAGGCTTCGTGCGATACACCTTCCATCAGGCAACCGTCACCCGCGAAGGCGTAGGTGAAATGATCGACGACGACATGGCCGGGTCGATTGAATTGCGCCGCCATGCCCCGTTCCGCAAGCGCCATGCCGACCGCGTTGGCCAGACCCTGGCCGAGCGGGCCGGTGGTGGTTTCCACGCCCGGTGCGTAGCCCCGTTCCGGGTGGCCCGGTGTCTTGGAATGCAACTGCCGGAAAGATTTCAGATCCTCGATCGACAGGTCGTAGCCGGTCAGGTGCAGCAGGGCGTACAGCAGCATCGAACCGTGCCCGTTCGACAGCACGAAGCGGTCACGGTCGGCCCACTCCGGATTGGCCGGGTTGTGCTTCAGGTGATGGCGCCACAGCACTTCGGCGATTTCCGCCATGCCCATCGGGGCGCCCGGATGGCCGGAGTTGGCTTTCTGGACGGCATCCATCGCCAGCGCGCGGATGGCACCGGTGATCGGATTGAAGCCTCCGCGGGGTGCGCTTGGCTTGGCAATGGTCGGGACGGCGGTCGAGGCGGTCATAGGGCAAGGTTCCGGCCGGAAAAACCCATAATTATCCGCGAAAACAAGGCCTCTGGATAGCACGCCGCGTTCCGCAATACGGCCGACTTTCCGTGTCCGGCCTTGCGGGATTCGCCAGAGGCGGACTGAAGCGGCACGGATTGCACCAAGGGGATGCCGCTACCGGTCTCCGGGCACAAGGAATCGGCGCTGATCCGGTGCTTAAGCGGGCGCCGTGACGGGAGGTTCAGTAGCGCGCCCGCGCCTTGCGCCCGTTTTCCACCAGCCGCAGGATCAGCGGCGTGAAGATGAGCTGCATGGCCAGTTCGATCTTGCCGCCCGGAATCACGATGGTGTTGGCGCGCGACATGAAGGAACCCTGCAGCATGCTCAGCAGGTACTGGAAGTCAATGCCGCGCGGATTGGCGAAGCGGATCACCACCATGGACTCTTCCGGCGTCGGGATGGCGCGTGCGATGAAGGGGTTCGAGGTATCGACCATCGGTACCCGCTGGAAATTGATGTGCGTGTTCTCGAACTGCGAACAGATGTAGTGCACGTACTCCGGCATGCGGCGCAGGATGGTATCGGTCACGGCTTCGGTCGTGTAACCGCGCTGCTCGCGATCGCGGTGCAGCTTCTGTATCCACTCCAGATTGATGATGGGTACGACGCCGATGCGCAGGTCGGCATGCTGTCCGACGTCGATGCGGTCGGTTTTCACGGCGCCATGCAGGCCTTCGTAGAACAGGATGTCGGTACCCGCCGGAATGTCCTCCCAAGGCGTGAAGGTGCCGGGGGGCTGACCGTAGGGCGCGGCTTCCTTGTCGTTGTGCAGATAGGCGCGCGAGCGCCCCGTGCCTTCGGTGCCGTACTGCCGGAACAGCGCTTCGAGCTCTTCGAACAGATTGGCGTCAGGGCCGAAATGGCTGAAGTGTTCGTTGCCGGCGGCCGCCTCGCGCGCCATGACGACCTTCATTTCCTCGCGGTCATAGCGATGAAAGGCATCGCCTTCGACGATGACCGGGTTGACGCCCTCGCGCCGGAAGATGTGCTGAAAGGTACGCGTGACCGTGCTGGTACCGGCGCCCGACGATCCGGTGATGGCGATGACAGGGTGGCGTACCGACATCCGTCAGGCCTCAGAGCGTGGAAAACAGGCCACGGATGTTGAAAAGTGGCGAAGTGTATTCACGGTCCAGTCCCTGGTCATTTTCGTGGTGATACTGGGCGATCCGACGCACCTCGTCACTCGACCCGAAGATCAGCGGCGTGCGCATCTGCAGGCTGCGCGGCGGCAATTCGAGGATGCGGGTCCGGCCATTGGTCGCTTCGCCGCCCGCCTGTTCGATCAGGAAGGCGATCGGATTGGCTTCGTACATCAGCGAGATACGACCCGGCGGCTGCGACGGCATGGTGTCGGCCGGATACATGATGACGCCGCCGCGCGTCAGTACGCGATGGGTTTCAGCCACCAGCGAGGCGATCCAGCGCATGTTGAAGTCGGTGTTGCGCGGTCCGGTCTGACCGGCCAGACATTCCTCGACATAGCGCTTGACCGGCGGTTCCCAGAAGCGCGACTTCGACGCATTGATCGCGAACTCGTTGGTGTGCGCCGGAATGCGCATCTTCGGATGGGTCAGGATGAAGGCGCCGATATCGCGGTCGAGCGTGAATCCGTCGACGCCTTCGCCGGTGGTCAGCACCAGCATGGTCGAAGGGCCGTACAGCGCGTAGCCGGCGCAGACCTGTTCGGTTCCGGGCTGCAGGAAGTCCGACAATTGCGGCTCGGCGCCCGGGTTGGGCGCATGCAGCACCGAAAACAGCGTGCCGACGGTCAGATTCACGTCGATGTTGTTGCTGCAGTCCAGCGCATCGAACAGCAGGAGGTATTTGCCGCGCGGCGACTGTTCCGGTGTCGGAATGAAGCCGTCCAGTCCATCCGGTGCCAGCGCGGCGAGATGGCCGCCCCATTCGCATTCGCGCTGCATCGCCTCGTTGGCGATGGTGTCGAGCTTCTGCGTGACGCCGCCGGCGAGGTTGATGGCCGCGCCGCTGCCAATCGCCTCGAAGCTGCCGAGCGATCCGACCAGCGCACCCTTGTTTACATTGTTGGCGATGATTTTCACCGCCGTCGCAACGGCATTCAGCAGGCTCGAAAAGATCCCGCTCGCTTGCGGATGTCTTTGCTGGGCCTCGATGGTGTAACGCGTGAGGGTCTTGCGCCCTTCAGTCATGGCAACCTCCTTCGCAACCGGTGTCGATTTATCCTAGCTGTCGCCCGCCGTGCTGTCACATCGGCCTGTCGCGCTCCGACAGGTCATCGTGACAGCAAATCATGTGCTGCAACCGTGGAACGGTCTGTTCCAAGGCAAGCAACACAGTGTGCAAATGCAAAAAAATACCCCGGACTCTTGCGAGCCGGGGTATGAATCCACAAACAAGGTTGTGGAGGAGGAGCCTGGGTCACCTGTCGATTCTTGTTGAGCAGACAGGCTTTGACGCTAAAATCGTGAGCTCTCGAAAACGTGCCTTGCTGCTGTTGCGCTTCGTTTTCAACCGCTGTTGCAGTGCAATATATCTGGAATCTGTCGTGGTTCAAAATAAGTTGTTTTGATACGATCAATTAAATTTCTTGATACCGATTGATATGACAACTCAGTGGACACGAGGGGTGTCGCTTCGCCAGCTGCGAATTTTCGAAGCGGTCGCCCGTCTCGGATCGATTTCGCGTGCGGCCGAGGAGCTGCATCTGACACAACCCGCAGTCTCGATGCAGGTGAAGGCGCTTGACGGGCTGATCGGGCTGCCGCTGATCGAAACCCTGGGCAAGAAGCTGCGTGTGACCGATGTCGGCATGGAAATCGCCCGTCACGCACGTGCCATCGAGCACCAGCTGGCCGAGGCGGAAGCCGCGCTCGCCCAGATGGCGAGCGGTCACGCCGGACTGGTGTCGGTGGGTGTGGTCAGCACCGCGAAGTACATTGCGCCGAAGCTGCTGATGGCTTTCCGCGAGCGCTTTCCCGATGTACAGGTGCGTATCTCGCTGCACAACCGTGATGACATCTTCCGCCAGCTGGAAGACAACCTGATCGACCTCGCCATCATGGGGCGTCCGCCGGCTGCGCTGGGTTGCGAGGCGCATGTGTTCGCCGAGCATCCGCTGTCCATCCTCGCCTGCGAAGGTCACCCGCTGACCGGCAGCGGCATGGCCAGCGTGGAGGATCTGGGGCGCGAGGCCTTCCTGATCCGCGAGCGCGGCTCCGGTACGCGGGTGACGCAGGAAAGCTTCCTGATCGAACATGGCATCCGGCCGACCGAAATCATCGAACTGCCAAGCAATGAAATCATCAAGCAGGCGGCGATGGCGGGCATGGGTCTGGCTTTCCTGTCGGAACACACCTGCCAGCTCGAACTGCGCACCGGCGTGCTGCGCCGGATCGCCGCACCCGGTACTCCGGTGATCCGCAACTGGCATGTGGTCTATCGCGACCGCAAGAATCTGCTGCCGGCCGCCCAGGCGCTGCGCGACTTCCTGCTGGCAAAAGGCGGTGGTCTGGTCAATGCACAGGTGACGTCCGCACAGCCGGCGTGAGGCCGGATTTGCCTGTGCGGTTCAGCGCGCGCCGTGCGTGTTGAGCCAGTCCATCCATTCCCGATACAGCGCCGCGTTGGCGCCGACGACGACCGGCGTCTTGTGGCCGGGCGACATGTCCAGCGGTTCGCCGTCGAGCATCGAGCACTGCGCGCCGGCTTCCGCGGCAATCAGGGTGCCGGCGGCGAAATCCCACATCATCTGGCCGCCGTGCAGATAGACATCCAGCCGTGCAGCCGCGACAAAGCACCATTCGAGCGCACTGGAACCGAAGTTGCGCTGCGAGTAGAACGGCGACTGCGTGGCCAGCGCATCGGCCAGCGGCTTGGGAATGCGCTTGAAATCGACGCCGGCGACCGCGTCCAGCAGGTGGCGGGCCGGCGTGCGCAGCGGCAATGCCGTGCCGTTCAGGAAGGCGCCGCCGCCCTCTTCAGCGTAGAAGGCCTCGTCGGTCATCGGGTTGTACACCACGCCGTAGCGCGTCCGGCCTTCGGCGATGTAGGCGATCGCCACCCCGAAGAACGGGATGCCGTTGACGAAGTTCGTCGTGCCGTCGATCGGATCGATGCACCAGATGCCGTCCTGGCCTTCGTGCCACAGACGCAACTGCAGCGATTCCGGCATTTCTTCGCCCAGTACCGGGCGATCGATGATGCGCGGCAGGCGTTCGATCAGCGCTTCCTGCGCCGCCAGATCGACCACCGTGAACAGGCTGCCGTCGTCCTTGGTGTTGCGTTGTGCCGTCAGAAAGTGCGGCATGATGACCTCGCGCGCCACATTGCGCGCGGTGTCGACGATCTGGATGAGGGTGGGTGAGCTCATGGATTCAGTCCTGACGCCATTTGATTGAACAGCCGATGCCGGGCGTCTGCTCACGCGGACCTTCGCCGGTCAGTGCCACGAGGCGCATGGCCTCGAACAGGTCGCGTCGCGTATCCGGCGGCGCCGCTTCCTTGCGCGAGGCGTCGAAGCGACCGCGGTACTGCAGTTTCAATGCGCTGCTGTAGCCAAAGAAATCCGGCGTGCACACGGCGCCATAGGCGCGTGCCACCGATTGGTCGGCGTCCAGCAGATACGGAAAGGAGAACGCCCTGTCGCGCGCCAGCGCGCTCATGGCGTCAGGGCCATCCTGCGGATACTGCTCGATGTCGTTCGACATGATGGCCACGGCGCCGACGCCGAGCGCCTGCAACTCGCGCACCGTCACCACCAGCCGTGGCAGTATTGCCTGCACATAGGGGCAGTGGTTGCAGATGAACATCACAAGCAGGCCGGCCGGTCCGCATAACGTGCCGGGAGAATGCTGGCGACCGTCGGCATCGGGCAACAGGAAGTCCGGCGCTGCCAGGCCGAAGTCACAGACAGGTGTCGAAGTGCTGACCATCATGCTTCCATGGGTTTGCCCGCCCTGGCGGAGCGCGGGTCGTGATCCTCTCGCAGTGCACCAATGATAATACGATGAATCCTCGCTTCTTCTGCCCTCTGCCTGACGAACCCGTCGGCGTGCTCGCGCTGCCGGCTGCGGTCGCCCACCATGTTGAACGCGTGCTGCGCCTGTCGGCAGGCGACCCGCTGACCCTGTTCGACGGTCGCGGTTTCGAGGTCGAAGCCCGACTGGAAGGCAAGGGGCGCGACCTGCGCGCGGTGCTTGGCGAGCGTCGTGCACCGCTGCGGGAGCCGGCGCTGCGGATCACGCTGATGCAGTGCCTGGCCGCGTCGGACAAGATGGACTGGATCGTGCAGAAAGCGGTCGAGCTCGGTGTTGCGCGGGTTCAGCCGGTGAGCTGCCGGCGCGCCGTCGTGCGCCTGGCCGGCGACCGTGCCCAGCGCCGGATCGAGCACTGGCGCCAGATTGCGGTGGCTGCCTGCGAGCAGTGTGGCCGCAACGTCGTCCCCGAGGTGCTGCCGCTGCTGTCCTTCGAGCAGGCCGTAGCGGGGGCCGACGGGCAGCGCCTGCTGCTGCATCCGGAAGGTGGGGTGCCGTTGCGCCAGGCGGAGCTGAAAGCCGATCAGCCGATCAGCGTACTGATCGGCCCGGAAGGCGGTTTCGACCACGAAGAACTGCAGAGCGCGCGCCGCAGCGGATTTGCCGCGCTCACCCTGGGCCCGCGCGTGTTGCGCACCGAATCCGCCGGCGTGGCCGTGGTGGCCGCGCTCAACGCACTGATCGGAGACTTCTGATGTTCGATGCGCTGACCCCGCTTGAGGCGATGGACGATGACCGGTTCGATCGGGCGGTCGCGCGGCTGCGTGCCGATCTGCTCGATGCGCAGTACTCGATCCTCGAGCAGGCACGCACGCCGGTCATTCTGCTGATCGCCGGCGTCGCCGGTGCGGGGCGCGGCGTCGTGGTCAACACGCTGAACGAGTGGATGGATCCGCGCCACATCCGCACCAGCGCTTTCGGAGCGCGCGACGAAGCCGAACGCCTGCGACCCCACATGTGGCGCTTCTGGCAGGCGCTGCCGTCGCGCGGTCGTACCGCCATCATGTTCGAAGCCTGGTACAGCGAAATCATCCGCGCCCGCGTGGACCGCCGCCTCAAGCGGCCGGCGTTCGGGCGTGCGCTGCAGTCAATTTGGCGATTCGAGCACATGCTGGCGATGGAAGACGCCGTGGTGCTCAAGTTCTGGCTGCATCTGGACGCCGACACCCAGCGTGCCCGCTTCAAATCGCTCGAAAGGGACGCCGCCACGCGCTGGCGCGTCACGCCGGAGGACTGGCGCGAACACCGTCATCACCGCAGGCTGTGCAAGGTGGCCGAAGAGGCGATCCGCGAGACGGACGATCCGCATGCGCCATGGCACCTGATCGACGCACGGGATACCCGCCTGTGCGAACTGGCGGTCGGTCGCACCGTGCTGCGCGCGCTGCGTGCCACGCTGGCCGGGCGACCGCCCCGACCGGCACCGTTACCGCCGCCTTCAATGGCCGTTGCCGAGGCGCCGGCGGCACCGGTCGGCGAAGCAGCGGGACCGTCGAAGCCGATGACCAAGGCGCAATACCAGCCTGCGCTGGAAGCCCTGCAGGGGCGGTTGAACCTGTTGCTGCGCCAGCCGGCTTTCGAAGATCGCGCGCTCGTGCTGGTGTTCGAAGGCATGGATGCAGCCGGCAAGGGCGGTGCGATCCGCCGCATCACCCATGCACTCGACGCGCGGTTTTACCGCGTTCATCCGGTCGCGGCGCCCTCCGAACACGAGCGCAAGTACCCCTGGTTGTGGCGCTTCTGGCGCGATGTGCCGCGCAATGGCCGGGCGGCACTGTTCGACCGCTCGTGGTACGGCCGGGTGCTGGTCGAACGGGTCGAAGGCTTTGCCGAGCCGGCGGACTGGGCGCGCGCCTACGATGAAATCAACGCCTTCGAGCAGGAGTGGGTGGCGCATGGCGCCATCGTCTGCAAGTTCTGGCTCGACGTCAGCCCCGACGAACAGCTGAAGCGCTTCAACGAGCGCAGCCGCACCCGGTTCAAGCGTTTCAAGATCACGCCGGACGACTGGCGCAACCGCGAGAGGTGGACGTCCTACCTGCCTGCGGTGCGCGACATGCTGGCGCGCACGCACATCGAGTCCGCGCCGTGGGCGTTGATCGGCTCGGACGACAAGTACCGCGCTCGCCTGAACATCCTGCAGACCGTCTGCGACCGTCTCGAATCCGCGATCGGCTGAGCGTTCCGGCGGGCCGCGCTCGGATAGAATCGGGAACTTACCGGACGGAACCTGAATGCACGCTGATCCCGATTCACCGCGCTTCGTCGCCTGGGTGCGCAGCGCAGCACCCTATATCCATGCCTTCGGCGGCCGAACCTTCGTGGTCGCGGTCGGCGGCGAGGTGCTGAAGAGCCCGTTCGCCAATTCGCTGGTGCAGGACTGCAACCTGCTTGCCGCGCTCGGCATCAAGCTGGTGCTGGTGGTCGGGGCGCGCCCGCAGATCGAGGAAGAACTGGCGGCGCGCGGCCTGGAGCCCCGTTATCACAAGGGTTTGCGGGTGACCGACGCGCCGGCCATGGACTGCGTGAAGCGCGCCAACGGCGCCATCCGGATCGATGTGGAGGCGCTGTTCTCGCAGGGGCTGCCCAATACGCCGATGGCCGGCAGCACGATCGAGGTGGCGTCGGGCAACTTCCTGACGGCGCGTCCGGTAGGCGTGGTGGATGGCATCGACCACGGCTACACGGGGGCCGTGCGCAAGGTCGACGTCGAAGCGCTGAATGACGCGCTGGTCGACAGCGACATCGTCCTGATGCAGCCCTACGGCTATTCGCTGACCGGCGAGGTGTTCAATCTGTGCATGGAAGAGGTGGCCGAATCGGTTGCCATCGGTCTGCAGGCGACCAAGCTGATCTATCTGTGCGACGCGCCGGGCATCGTCGATGAAGCCGGAGAGCTGGTGCCGGAACTCACCGCCGATGAGGCGTCGCAATGGCTGAAGGCAGGCCGGGGCATCACCGAAGACCTGGGCCTCTACCTGCCGCGGGCGATCCGTGCGGTGAAGATGGGCGTGGCCCGGGCGCACATGATCGACCGCGACCTCGATGGTGCGCTGCTGCTCGAATTCTTCACCACGCAAGGCGTCGGCAGCGTCATTTCGCGCGAACGCCTTGCGCTGATGCGCAATGCACGCATGGACGATGTGCCGGCGGTGGCCGGCCTGATCGCGCCGATGGAGGCGGATGGCACGCTGGTCAGTCGCGGCCGCGAACGGCTCGAACGCGAGATCGATCGCTTCAGTGTGCTCGAACACGACGAAGTCATCATGGGCTGCGCCGCCTTCTACCCGTATGCGGAAGAAGAAATGGCCGAACTGGCCTGTCTTGCGGTCATGCCCGAGTACCGTCGCCATGGCTACGGGGAACAGATTCTCAGCTACGTCGAGGGGCGCGCGCGCGCCGAGCGCATGAAGCGTCTGTTCGTGCTCACCACCGTTACTGCACACTGGTTCGTCGAGCGTGGTTTCGTTGAAGCAGGCATCGATGTACTGCCGCGTCTGAAGCGCGAGAGCTACAACCCGCAGCGCCGCAGCAAAGTTCTGGTGAAGGTGCTCTGATGTCGCGGCGGCCGCTCCACTGACATGAAACCGGCCATGCTTGCGCGCATCGGCACGCTGAAAGCACGCCTCATCGGGTCGGCGGTCGTACTGGCCCTGCTGCTGATCGCTGGTCTCGGGCTCACTCACCACCTGCTGGCCGGTCACCTGATTGCGCAGGAAGATGCACGAATCGATGCGCTGGCCGCCGACATTCAGAGCCGTCTGGCAGAGATCGTGGTGCACGATCAGGCGCGGCTCGCGGCCGAAGCGGCTGCGTTTCGCCGGCTGGGCGGCCTTGGCTACATCGAGGTTCGCGATGCCGCGGGGCGTGTGCTGGTGGCCGACGGTGGTCCGGCCGTGCTCGGACCGCCGCATCCGGACCTGCATGCAGCACTGGCGGCCGGGCGCAGTCGCCACGATTTCCGGATCGAGCTGACGCAAGCCGGCGCCGGCGCGCCGGTAGGCGTGCTGCGCGCCAGTGCGAGCCTGGTCGGCCTCGAAGCGGCACTCGCCACCTTGCGAACGTCGGTGCTGGTGCTCGGCATCGTCATCCTGCTGCTGCACGTGCTGCTGACCCGCTGGGTGCTCGGCGGCGTGCTGGACGGCGTGACCGCGATCGAAACGCGTGCCATCGCGCTGCGTCGTGCAGAAGTCGTCAATCCGTTGCCGGTCGTTGGCGACGACGCGCTGGCGCGCCTCACCCGAGCCTTCAACCAGATGGTTCAGGCACTCGACGAGCGGGTCACGGCGTTGCGCAAGAGTGAATCGCGTTTTCATGCGATCGCAGATTTCACCTTTGGCGTCGAAGCCTGGTTCGGACCGCAGGGTCGCCTGATCTGGGTCAATCGTTCGATCGAACGGGTGACCGGCCACAGCCCGCTGGATTGCCTGCTGAGCGAAAATCTCGCCGGCATGCTGGTCCATGAGAAGGACCGCAAGATTTTCGCCACCCGCGCGCAGGAGGCGCTGGCGGGCGCCAGCGGCGAAAATTTCGAAGTGCGTCTGCTGCGTCGCGATGGCGGAGTGGTGTGGGTATCCCTGAACTGGCAGCCGATCTACGACGAGGCAGGCGTTTGCCTCGGCGTGCGGGTGTCGGCCGACGACATCCAGAGCCGCAAGGAAGCCGAGCTGAAGCTGCTCGACACGGTGACCGCGCTGCGTCGCGAACAGGGCTTGCGCGATTACTACCTCACGCGCAGCGAGGAAGAGCGCTCGCGGCTCGAGGCCTTGCTCGACCTGATCAAACTGGGGGTGTTGTTCGTCGATCGCGACGGCCGCGCACAGCACGCCAACCGGATGCTCAAGCTGATCTGGGGCATGGCGCCGGACGAGAACGTTTCCGGCATGCGCGACAGCGTGCTGATCGAGCGCACTGCGCCGCTGCGTGCAGACGAAGAGGGCTATCGCGAGCGCATGGCGCAGATTCTTGCCACGCGGCTGCCGACCGAACCGCTCGACATCCTGCTGCGTGACGGCCGCATCATCCGCGAGCAATCAGCGCTGGTGCCCTCGGCCACACCCGGCCGTTTCCTCGGTCGCGTATGGATCTACGAAGACGTCACGGCCGAGCGGCGTGCAGCCGAGGCACTGGTGCAGATGGCGGAACGCGATCCGCTGACCAATCTTTACAATCGTCGCCGCTTCCACGAAGAGCTCGAACGCATGATTGCCGACGCGAGCCGGCGTCACACGCAACTCGGCCTGCTGTTGTTCGATCTTGATGGCTTCAAGCCGGTCAATGACCGGCACGGACATCAGGCGGGCGATCAGGTGCTGATGAAGCTGGCGCGCGAGGTGGGCGCGGTGGTGCGGCGAAACGAAATCTTCTTCCGGCTTGGCGGTGACGAGTTCGGTGTGCTCGCCCCGGACACCGACGAACAGGCCATCACCGGCCTGGCGCGACGCATCGGCGAGCGCGTGTCGGGCATGAACTTCGAATTCGACGGCGAGCGCGCCTATGTGACCGTAAGCACGGGCATCGGCATCTATCCGGTTCACGCTTCGACCGGCGAAGCCTTGCTGGGCGCGGCTGACGCTGCGATGTACGCAGCCAAGAACGATGGCAAGAACGCTTTCCGGATGTACGAACGCCGACATGGCACCTGACGGCAGCGGCAGGTCACGCGCCGCTGACGCGCAGATTCAGACCCTCATTTTCTCGAAGGAGTGACACGATGGCACGCATGGTCAATTGCATCAAACTGGGACGCGAAGCGGAAGGGCTGGACTTTCCGCCGGTGCCCGGCGCGCTCGGCGCGCGGATTTTCGAGTCGGTATCCAAGGAGGCGTGGCAGCAGTGGGTGAAGTACCAGACCATGCTGATCAATGAAAACCGCCTCAGTCTGATGGACGTGCGCGCACGCAAATATCTCGCGGAGCAGATGGAGAAGCATTTCTTCGGCGACGGCGCAGACAGCGTGTCGGGATTCGTGCCGCCTGCTGCCTGATGTGATGTGCGCATGCCCGCGCCACAGTAATTCACGGCAAGCCTTTGCCCCGTCATGCTAATTTCGCGCCGATGAATGTTTCCACCCGCACTTCCGGCATCCTGCAGGGCACACGCGGCTGTCCGTACTGCATGAGCCGGAACACCAAGGATTCCAGCTGGAAGAACTCGGCCGAGAAGGCGGGTCGTTTCTGGTTGCGGCCGGTGCGCTGCCGCAACTGTCACAAGCGCTTCGTACGCTTCCGGCGCGTGCCGCTGGCCGCCTTTGCCGGTCTGGTTTTTCTGGGCATTTCGGCCCTGGTGGTCATCACCGTGCAGAGCGCCGGGTCGCGCATTCCAAGCGAGCACGAAAGGAAGCTGGCCGAGCTCGATCCGCGCGATGTCGCGCGTATCCGCGCCGAAGCCGGCAGTTCGCTGGCGCAGTTCGAGTATGCGATGCTGCTGTCGCAGGGTGGAACCAGCGAACGCGAAGACCTCGTCGAAGCGATCAAGTGGTTCGAAAAGGCGGCGGCGCAGGGGCACGCTCAAGCTCAGTACGAACTGGCTCAGGTCTATAAACTCGGTCGCGGCACGCTGCAGGACTACGACGCCGCCGCAAGATGGTTCATGGAGGCGGCGCGCAAGGGGCATGTTGCAGCGCAATATCACATGGGGCGCCTGCACCGCATCGGTGAAGGGGTGGATCTCGATCTGATCCGCGCCTACGCCTGGTTCAACCGCGCCGCGGCCCTCGGGCATGGCGCCGCACGCGGCGCGCGCGATGAAATCGCCGCCTCGCTCAAGCCGGAGCAGGTGGAAGCGGCGCAGAAACTGTCGCGCGATCTGCTCTCTGCACCGAGCAGTGCGCTTTCCAGCGCACCTACCACCGCGCCGACCGCCTCCGGTCTGACGGCAGATGCGTCCGACAGCGTGAAGCCCGAATCGAAGGCGGAATCGCCTGCCGACAGTGGGCGGGTCATCGGCGTCACGGCAAGACCCTGAAATCACCTGCCATCGCGTTGCCGTGTGTCAGGGTGTCCAGGGACAACCGGCAGGGCGCGCTGCGCCGGCCACGACCGGGCGGCAGCGGTCAGCAGGTATCGAGCCGCGGACAGCCGGGGCTGTTGCCGGGTGCCGGCGGTATCCCACCATTTTCGAGTGCCTTGTCGAGCCGACCGGCGAGGTCCGTGTCGGCCAGTGCGAGCTCGTTGCGGATGTTTGCGGCTTCGTCGCTGCGGCCGATGCGCGACAGCGTCAGCGCGGTGTGGAACAGTATCTGCGGGTGACCCGGCGCAAGGCTGATCGCTTTCTGCAGCGCAGCCAGCGCGTCCGCGTGGCGATCGATGCGCGACAGCGCGACGCCTGACTGATGCCAGGCGTCGGCGTTATCCGGCTGCGCCTGTGTCCATTCGCCGGCCAGTTCGGCGGCCGCCTGCCAGCGCGCCTGCGTACCCATGCGTGCCACACGCAGGAACCACGGCTGCGCCGCATCCGGTTGCTCCCAGATGGCCAGACCGTCGATCGGCGCCACGTCGCTCTCGGGCAGCGTGCGGACACGCCGGATCATCTCCGCCGGCATGGCGAAGTAGCCGCCGGCATGGCCGGACGCGAGAAAAGTGGTGATGCCCATCAGCCTGCCGCGGGCGTCGAACAGTCCGCCGCCGCTGCCGCCCAGTGCGAAGCCGCTCGAGGTTTCGATCACCGCCATGCCGTCATGCGGATGTGTGGTGGCCACGCGCCCGGGCGCGAAAAAGGCTTCGATCCCGCCCGAGTAGCCGTAGTAGAAGGACTTTTCACCCGCCTTCACGGACCCTGCATCGCGCAGCTCGGCCACACGCAGCGGCATCGGTCCGGTGCGCAGCAGGCACAGGTCGTTGGACATGTCGGCCTTCTGGCCGAACACCGGATACACCAGCGCGCCCTTGGCTACCTCGATGCGCACCGCCTGCCGTGTGACATGACAGTTGGTGATGACCTCGTTCTCCGCCACCACGACGCCCGACCCGAAATAGCCCTTGCCGGCGGCGTTGAGCACGCGCACCTGCACCACGCTGATCGACAGGCCGGTATAGAAGGCCGAGCCGAATTCTTCCGCTGCCTCGTTCGCCGTGGCGGTGGAAGACAGGCCGAGACAACAGGCGAGCAGGGCGGACAGGCGGATCATGGGCGGCCTCGCAACGGGTGGCGGTGAAACGGCGGAAGGTCGAACAGCCGTCATCGGAATGCCGTGACCGCGAAAAAGTTCGCGCGGTCGGTGCGCCGTCAGCCAGCGCCGCCGTCGGTCATCGGTCCCGTCACGAAAAAGGCGCCGCCGGCCACATGGTGGATCGTGCGCAGCGCGTCGTGTTCCGGGCCGAAATGCCAGCGCCCGGCGCTGAACACCCGGCTGTCGGCGCGCGCCGCGACCACCTCGCCGATGAACAGGTCGTAACGGCTCTGGTTGTGTGTTTCCGGGACGACGCGACATTCCAGCCAGGCCACGCAGCCGTCGATCAGCGGTGCCGCGACCGCGTCGCCGGCGAAGGTCGTGATGTGCAGCTCGGCGAACTTGTCCTGCGCGCGGCCGGAATCGCTGCCGACCGCCACGGTGAGCGCCCGTTGCGCCTGCGTCGGCACATTGATCGTGAACTCGCCCGACGCTTCGATCAGTTCGCGCGTGAAGGTGGATTTGTCGATCACCACCAGCAGTTTGGGTGGGTCGAAATCGAGCGGCATGCACCAGGCTGCCGCCATCACGTTGCGCCGCGCCCCATGCGCGCTGCTGACCAGCACGGTCGGGCCGTGATTCAGCAGGCGGTAGGCCTT
>FWPV01008339.1_pt1 | contig 18182 bp, 12 predicted proteins | sample 2228371 | NCBI WGS metagenome assembly FWPV01 (sample SAMEA103939776, study PRJEB20133) | metagenome
ATGGGTCACTTCAATATCTCGCCACAAAAGCTTCCCGCTGCGCAGACCCAGACCGACCGCCTTGGAAAAGGCTTCCTTGGCCGCGAAACGGGCGGCGTAGCGCTCTATCGAGTTGCCGCGGCGCCGCACGTAGGCGATTTCGGCGGGAGTGAATACCCGGCGCAGAAACCGCTCGCCGAAGCGCTCCATCGCCGCCCGGATGCGCGGCACTTCCGCCAAATCCACGCCGCTTCCGACGATCACAGCCCCGCCCCGGAGGTGGTGATGGTCAGCCGGCCGTGTTTTACGCCCTTTGTCGAGATTAAGGCGTCCGCCACCTTCTTGACGACCGACGCCTTACCTTTCACCACCAGCACTTCCAGACAATGGTCGTGATCCAGATGCACGTGCAAGGTGGACAGGATGTTGGCGTGGTAGTCGTGCTGCATGTCCGTGAGCTTCTCGTTGAGGAGCCGGACATGATGATCGTATACCAGAGTCACGCTGCCAACCACCAGGCTATCCGGTTTTTGCCACTCCGCCTCGATCAGTTCCTTACGGATGAGGTCGCGGAAAGCCTCTGAGCGGTTGGTGTATCCCCTTCCAGCGATGAGCTGGTCAAAACGCTCCAGGAGATCTGAATCGATGGCCACCCCAATACGGCTTAGCTCGCCCATATTCGACAGGTTAGCAAGCGCGAACGGGAGCAGGAGCGCGGGGATGCCTTAGAATCAGAGATGGTTTCGCCCATGATTAGAACGATCTGTCTCGCACTCTTTCTCGCTTCCGTGGCGGCAGCCCAAACGCCTGCCATGCCCGCCGACCTGAATCGCTTGAAAAGCCAGCTTGAGCGCGCCGAACGCATCCTCAAAGACTGGCCGAACCTCTCGCGCTACGCCGAAGAAAACGCCAAGCTTCCGCCGCCCAAGCCCGGGGAGAACCGGGTTGTTTTTATGGGCGACTCCATCACCGACGCTTGGGGGCGAAAATATGGCAAGTTCTTCCCCGGCAAGCCCTATGTCAACCGCGGGATCAGCGGTCAGACCACGCCGCAAATGCTGATTCGCTTCCGCCCAGACGTCATTGCGCTGAGACCGAAAGTCGTAGTGATCCTGGCGGGGACGAACGACATCGCCGGCAACACGGGACCCATGACGCTCGAGCAGATTCAGGGGAACTTGACGTCGATGGTTGAGCTCGCCAAAGCGAACGGCATTCGGGTGGTTCTCGCGTCCTTGCTGCCGGTGTGCGACTACATCAAACCGCAGACCGGACGCCGCCCGCCGGAAAAGATCCGGGCGCTTAACGCATGGATGAAGGAGTACGCCGGCAAGAACAAGTTGGTCTACCTCGACTACTATTCCGCGATGGTGGACGACAAACAGATGCTCAAGCGCGAGCTGACTTACGATGGACTTCATCCGAATGACGCGGGCTACGAAGTCATGCGGCCCTTAGCCGAAAGAGCCGTGGCAGCCGCGCTGAAGCTGAAGAAGTAGGGCGCAGTCGAGCTACCGCCATGACGCGCCCGGAGTGCACGGGGTTGCGTTCAGTGAAGATCGCGGGCGCACTTACGCAATGGTGGCTCTGAACGTGGAACAGGTCGTGCGGCTTCATTACGATCTGATCCGTCAAGCTGCGTAAGCCCCGCTGCTGTTTTCAAGCCAACCAGTTCCCGCAGGGAAGACCATCGATTCTGGCGAATTCCCGGTCATTGGCCGTGACCAATGTCATTCCCAGGGAGAAGGCTAGAGGCGCGATCAGCAGATCGCGGCTGCCAATTCGCCGGTCCTTCCTTGCGGATGATGGCCTCCTTGCCCGGAAGTTGGTACTCGCGCGGGATCCGGACCGCTTAGTTCCGGCCGTTGCGGAATAAGCGTACTCGCCGTTGTGCCAGCATCTGGAACTCCTGAGCATCTGCGATAGCACAGGCCAATAGCTGGCAAGGTCCTTACCTCCGGGCGGCGGTAGCTTTCAGAATCCCGGGGATAGAACAAGCTTCGAGTTGCTGCGTGTCGCTGGGATCACAGCGTCGGGATCAGGGGAAAGGGGGGAATACACTTTGGAGCGGGAGACGGGATTCGAACCCGCGACATCAACCTTGGCAAGGTTGCACTCTACCAACTGAGTTACTCCCGCTCAGCGGCTATCCCCATTTTGCGATGGCCGGCGGCCGAATGTCAAATCCATGTAGGGGTTGCGGGCAGTGTCCAGAAGCCGCCCGGCGCCTCACATCAGCCACGCATTTTGTTTTGCATAACATGATGAAAACGCAAAAGAAATAATCCCGGAAATCTTCTTTCGCCGCCCTGACGGCTTTGTGCTAGACTTAGAAACCGCACGAGGTCAATGGCGGGTGAGGATGTTTCGAACGCAGTAGTAGACCTCCGAGCCAATGAGATAATCCCCGAGCTCAGTTAGGAGTGTTTGTTTTCCACAGGCTGTGGAGAACGTGTGGAAAAGGTGTGTACGACAGCACAATGAAACAGGAAACCAACCTCTGGGAATTAGTCAAGGACAATCTTGCCGGACGCATCAGTGCCGAAGCGTTTGAGAACTGGCTTTCCAAGACGCAGTTTCTTGGCGTGCGGAGCGGGCAGGTCGTCATCAGTGTCCCCAACAAAGCGACGAAAGAAGTAATGGAGGAAGAGTACGATCGATTCGTGCGCCAGGCATTTCAGGAGTTAAACGTGGATCATAACGGGGTCGTTTACGAGGTCTCCTCGATGAACGGAGGAGGGGCGCCTCACTTCGAGGACCCTGCGCGAAATCCGCTAGAAGTCATTTTCTCGCCGCCTAGTTCGTTCTTGAATCCGAAGTTTACGTTTGACACGTTTGTGGTCGGCTCCTGCAACCAATTTGCGCACGCCGCGGCGAAAGCTGTAGCGACAAAGCCCTCGCGAAGCTACAATCCACTGTTCATCTATGGCGGCGTCGGCATGGGTAAGACTCACCTGATGCACGCTGTGGGCAGAGCGCTTCTTGACGACTTCCCGGGTATGAGGATTGTCTACACCTCAGGAGAGCGGTTCATGAACGAGATGATTCAGTGCATCCGCTTGGACCGCATGCCGCTCTTTCATCAGCACTATCGGAACGCCGACGTTCTCCTGATCGATGATGTGCATGTGATCAGCGGAAAAGAGCGTACGCAGGAGGAGTTCTTTCATACCTTCAACGAGCTATACGATCACCAGAAGCAGATCGTCATGTCGAGCGATTCGCCGCCTAAGAACATGCCGGGCTTAGTAGAGCGGTTACGCTCGCGGTTCGAGTGGGGCTTGATGGTCGATGTCCAGCCGCCGGACTTGGAGACCAAGATGGCGATTCTTGACAAGAAAGCCGAAGCCGAAGGAATCAAGCTCCCAGAGGATGTGCGCGTCTTTATTGCGACCAAGACCAAGTCCAACGTACGTGAGCTCGAGGGCGCCCTGGTAAAGTTGATTGCTTACTCATCAGTCACCAATTCGCCCATCACGTTGTCAATGGCGCAACAGGTGCTTCGCCACTTGGTCCACAATGCTGAGCGCCGCGTCAGTATCGAGGCGGTCGTACGAGTGGTAGCGGACCGTTTTGGCCTCCAGCCAGCCCAGTTGAAGCAGCGAAGTAACGCCCGGCAGATAGCCTACCCGCGGCAAGTCGCTATGTACGTTGCCAGGGAAGTAACCGCTGCATCTCTGCCTGATATTGGACGATACTTTGGCGGGAAGCACCACACTACAGTCCTGCACTCCATCCAGAAGATAGACAAAGAAAGGGCGAAAGATCAGAGTCTCAACATCCTTATCCAGAGCGTAATCGATTCATTCAACTGAAGTTACCTCATTCTTCAACGTCCGCGCTGCGGAAATCTGTGGAAGGGTGTCAAAGAGAGCAGGGCAAGCCTGGATTCACATGCCGGAGACGCATCTTTCCCACAGACAGCCAGGACAGGAAGGGTTCGAGTTTTGTATAATTTAGAGGGAAATCAACATTTCCACAAAGCCTATGATGACGGTTCTCATATGGGTATTGGTTTGTAGAAAGGGAACCGGAATAGAAAGCTGCGCCAGCGGAACGGAGACCTACCCATGGAATTCAGCGTTAGCAAGGCGGACTTAGTTCGGGAGCTGAGTCTGTCGCAGGGCGTGGTAGAGAAGAAGACCACCATTCCGATTCTTTCCAACGTGCTGATTGAGGCGGGTGAGGAGAGAATCACCCTGACAGCTACAGATTTGGAGTTGGGCGTGCGCTGCTCATGCCCGGCGAAGGTGAAGAAGGCGGGCGCGGGCACGGTGCCGGCCCGCAAGCTTTTGGACTATGTGCGGCTGCTGCCGGATTTAGAGCTGAACGTTAAGTTTCTTGAGAACCAGTGGGCGAGTTTGACCTGCGGGCGAGCGCGCACAAGGATCGCCGGCATGTCCCGGGAAAACTTTCCGGAGCTGCCGGTGGCGCCGGAAACGATGGCGGAAGTGGATGCGGAAACGCTGTCTTCGATGATTGAGAAGACGATGTTCGCCATCTCTTTGGAGGAGACACGGTTTACGCTGAACGGCGCGCTGTTTCTGTTCCGTCCGGAGTCGCTGGTGATGGTCTCAACCGACGGCCACCGTTTAGCGATGGTCGAGGTTCCTGCTCCGGTTCCTCCAACAGCGGCAGGGTTCAGGGCATTGATTCCCCGGAAGGCGATGGAAGAGATCCGCAAGCTTGCCGCTGAGGCTCAGGAAGGCGAAAAGTTCGAATTCTCGAGCGACGAGAACCACCTGTTCTTCCGCTTGGGCGCAAGGCAGTTAATGAGCCGCAAGCTGACGGGGAACTTCCCAGACTTCGAGCGGGTGCTGCCAAGAGAACAACCGAACAAAATCATTGTCTCCCGCGATGAGATGAGAGCCGCAATTGAACGTGTATCTCAGTTCGCCGAGGAACGGTCTAGGGCAATACGCGTTCAGTGCTCTCCTGGCGAGATCAAGTTCTTTTCTTCATTGTCGGATACGGGGGAGTCGGAAGAGACCTTAGGGGTAGAGTACGACGGTCCAGAGGTCGAGATCGGCTTCAATGCCAGCTACCTGCTGGAGTTTCTACGAGTCTTGCCGGAAAGCCAAGCTTCGTTCCACTTTAAAGACGGCGCCAGCGCCGGAGAATTCCGGCCGGCGGGAGACGGGATCAGCTATACGTACCGCTACATCGTGATGCCGATGCGCATATAGGGCCAGTTGAGTCTTAACGACAAAAGGGGGAAGGATCGAAACCGCGAATATGGGTTCTAAAGACATGCCTGCCAACGGCGCGGCGGCGTATGACGCAGCCAGCATCAAGGTTCTAGAAGGTCTGGAGGCGGTGCGCCTGCGGCCGGCAATGTACATTGGCTCTACGGGTGAGATTGGATTGCACCACTTGGTTTACGAAGTGGTCGACAACTCAGTCGATGAAGCCCTGGCGGGCTATTGTACAGAGATTTCCGTCACGATCCACGATGACAACTCCGTCACGGTGGTTGACAACGGCCGCGGTATCCCGGTCGATATCCACAAGGAAGAAGGCGTATCTGCCGCTGAAGTCGTGATGACCAAGCTGCACGCCGGCGGGAAGTTCGACTCAAACACGTACAAGGTGTCGGGCGGCTTACATGGCGTTGGCGTGAGCTGCGTTAACGCGCTGTCTGAGTGGTTGGAACTCGAAATCTGGCGGGATGGATTCACTTGGGTACAGGAGTACGAACGAGGCATCCCGAAGGCGCCTCTCCAAAAAGCGGGTAAGTGCGGGCGGAAGACCGGCACGAAAATTACGTTCAAGCCCGACCCGACCATCATGACGGCGACGGAGTTCAACTTCGACACGCTGGCTCAGCGCCTGCGGGAGTTAGCCTTCCTGAATAAGGGTTTGAAGATCGTCCTCACTGACGAGCGAACCGATCCCCAGAAAGTCAGCGAGTTCATCTACTCGGGCGGCATAGCTGAGTTCATACGCCATCTCAACCGCGGCAAGCAGGTATTACACGAGAAGCCCATTTACTTCGAGGGGCAGCGCGAGCTGCCGAATGGCGGCGTGCTCACCATGGAAGTGGCGCTCCAGTACAACGACTCCTACTCGGAGAACGTCTTCTCATTCGCCAACAATATCAACACAGTAGACGGCGGAACGCACCTATCCGGGTTCCGCAGCGCCTTGACGCGAACGATCAACACGTACGGGCAGCAGGCGGGCTTGTTCAGAGACGTCAAGGAAAACCTCACAGGCGACGACGTCCGCGAGGGCTTGACGGCGGTGGTGAGCGTGAAGCTCCCGCAGCCGCAGTTCGAGGGGCAGACGAAAGGAAAGCTGAACAGCGACATTGGCGGGTATGTCGTTCAGTTAGTCAACGAGAAGCTCGGCGAATACTTCGACAAGAACCCGGCGGTGATGCGGAAGATTGTGAGCAAGGCGATTGACGCCGCGAGGGCGCGTGAAGCGGCTCGCAAGGCTCGCGATCTGACACGCCGCAAGGGAGCGCTCGATTCCGGCGGGTTGCCGGGAAAGCTAGCCGATTGTCAGGAGAGAGATCCGGAGCGGTGCGAGCTGTTCTTGGTCGAGGGCGAAAGCGCCGGAGGAACAGCCAAGAGCGGGCGGGACAGACGTTTTCAAGCGATCCTGCCGCTCAAGGGAAAGATCCTGAATGTGGAGAAGGCGCGGTATGACAAGATGCTGAGCCACGAGGAGATCCGCTCGATGATCACCGCCATCGGCACGGGTATTGGCAAAGAGGATTTCGACCTCACCAAGCTCCGCTACAACAAGATCATTATCATGACGGACGCGGATGTGGACGGATCCCACATCCGCACCTTGCTGCTTACGTTTTTCTTCCGCCACATGACGGAGCTCATTAAGCGCGGGCATGTATTCGTGGCGCAGCCGCCGTTGTATCGAATCAAGAAGGGCAAGAGCGAGAAGTACATCAAGGACGACCGGGAGTTCACGCGCGAGATTCTGCGGCGCGCTACCGAGAACGCTGCGGTGGAGGTGAACGGCGCCCGGCTGGAAGGCGCCGAGTTGCGGTCTTTCCTCATGCAGTTGGATGAATTCCAGCAAGTGTTCCAGAAGGCGGAGCGCCGTTTCCGGCAGACGGCGGTTGTGGAAGCCATCGCCAACCCGCAATATCAGATCGACAACCGCACGGACTTCTCTCAAGCCGCGAACCTCAAGCCGGTTCTAGCGCAGCTCCGGGAGTCCCGGATCACGGCGGAGCTTCGCCCCGACGAAGAGCATTCGGCATGGATGATCGTGTACCAGGATCCAACGCACGCCGAACGGGTGCTGAACGCAGAGATGGCGGCTCATCCCGAGTACCGCCGCCTGCGGGCGCTGGCGCGTCAGATAGCGGCGTTCAACCATCCTCCTTTCATCGTCAGGCGCGGTGAGCAGCGGACGGAGCAGAGTACATGGCGGGACCTGCTGTCGTTCATCAAGAACGAGGGCATGAAGGACTGCACGGTGCAGCGTTACAAAGGGCTTGGCGAAATGAACGCTGAACAGCTTTGGGAAACCACCATGAATCCCGAAGCTCGAACGCTGCTGAAAGTCAACCTGGAAGACTTGGTGGAAAGCGACAAGATCTTCTCCACGCTCATGGGTGAAGACGTCGAGAGCCGGCGAAGGTTCATCGAAGAGCACGCCTTGGATGTCCGAAACCTGGACGTGTAAGAGCTGCTCCTTCCGGACGGGCGGCGGCATCTGATCGGATAGGATGACAATCATGGCCGCGGCTCTGTTCATGGCGGGAGTGGTTTTACTGGCCTTTCAGGCGCAAGGCGCAGCATTCCCCGACCCCGCCCTTGACGAACCCCGATCACCCGCCAAGACGTTGAAGAAAGCGGTCTTCGCCGGGGGCTGCTTCTGGTGTACAGAGGCGGTTTTTGAGCACGTGGATGGGGTGGTGGACGTCGTATCGGGATACTCCGGCGGAACGCGGGAAACGGCCAATTACGAAGCTGTGAGCACGGGCCGGACAGGGCATGCCGAAGCCATCGAAATCACTTACGACGCTTCGCAGATTACCTATGGAATGCTGCTGCGCGTGTTTTTCGAAATCGCGCACGATCCGACGCAACTCAACCGGCAGGGTCCGGACGTGGGCCCGCAGTACCGCTCGGCCATTTTTGCGGTCAGCCCGGAGCAGAAGAAGATTGCCGGGGCCTACATCCAGCAATTGGAAGCCGCGCGCGTTTTCCCGCGCAAGATCGTCACCGAGGTGAACGACTTCCAGGCTTTTTACCCGGCCGAAGGCTACCACCAAAACTACTGCGCGCGAAATCCGAACAACCGGTACATCCAACTCAATGCGCAGCCCAAGGTGGACAAGTTGAAGAAACGGCGTCCGGAGCTTCTGAAGAAATGAGCCTGGCCGGGCGGGCTTGACACCTCCCTCGCTGCGGCGCATCGTGCAGGGAAGGAGGGCGCCCCTGCCGTGAACGGAATCCTGTGGTTTGCGCGTTTCGCGCTGGCGCTGTGGCTGGTGGCCGCGCCGCTAGCGCCGTCGCCGGTGTGGATTGACAACCCTCCGCCGGCGCAACTCCCCGGCGATCCTCCCTCGCCGTGGCATAGCCTCGCAGGGCAGCCCGTGATCACCTTCGCCTTTATGACGTCGTGGGACGGGCGCGGCGGGAATCCGCCGTGCGCGAGCCGTCGAAATTCGGGCGCGGAAATCTGTACAATTTTGTGCAGAGGGGTTTTCAATTGACAATCCAAAAAAGAGCTACGATGCTGGGCTGGGTAATTTTTGTAGGAGCCGCACTGACACACGGGCAGGCGGGGCAGGACGCAGATCGCCGTGTGAATGCGGGGATCGAGGCGGCTGGCAGCGCCGCCGCCTCCGGTGCGACGCGGTACCACCTGCTGCTCAGCGGAGGTCCACTGCCGGACGAGCGGACCTTGGCCGAAGCGATGGAAAGAATCGAACAAGCGCGCCCGTCGAATCCCGATGAAGTGCGGGCCGCACTCCGTTCCTCGAAGATCGATGCCCTCACGATCAAGCAGAAACTCATCAGCATGAAGGTCACCGTTCCGAAACAGACGCAAGGTGCGACTTTCGGCGAAAGGGTGAACGCGGGTCCGCCTCGATCTGCTGCGGGCGGAGGCGCGGCCTCGGCCGCGTACGCTGCCACGGGCCGCGCCCCGCGCGAGATCGTGATCGTGTTCTGCGAGGACGCGCAGCAGGAGCAGGAGGCGATGCGGCTGATCCCGTCACAGTTGGAAGCGGTTCAGAAAGGGGGAAAGGGGTCTCCCACGATACAGGATGAAAGCCGCGGTTTCACATCGCTCATCCGCCGGGTTAGCGCTCCTGGTGGCCGGCAATGGACGTGGGTCTCCGGCGCTGTGACGCCTTAGCCGCAGACACCAGCCACCTCGCCCCTGTCCACAACACGCCCGCCCGCCGCCGTGAGCAGAGTGGCAAGCTGCGCGCCACGAAGGTCGGCCAGCAGCGCCCGGATTCCCGCGCCGCACCCAGCATCGAGCCGGCGCCTGGCGGCGAACTTTACTTACTTCAAGACCAGCCTCGTAATCCTTCCGTCGCCTGCCCTCGTTTTGAAGATGGCCGCTCCCCTCTGGGGGCTGTCTGGGATCATCGTTGGGGACCGGCGACCGTATTCGTTGAACAGAAGCTGATTGGTAGGAGGAACTCACTATGGGCAGAAAGTTACGAGGGCTGGCTCTCGTCTGGGTGGGCCTGCTCGGCGGGAATGCAAACTGGGCGATGGCGAACGAAGGCGTTTTGCAGTTCACCATTGGAATGCACATCGAGCCTTTCGGGGTTACCGAACAGGGCTTCCGCTCGCCCTCCCAGCTGGATTACCGGAACCCGGCGATTTTCACCCGCCAAGTGGAGGACATCCTGGCGGTGGCAAGAATCGTCGAGAAGCACGGAGGGCGAATGACCATTCAGGCGCAGAGTCCGTTCACCTCGGTCGTCGTGCAGTCCGGCCACTCGATCCTGGCCGACTTGGCCGCCCGCGGGCATGAGATCGGGCTGCACTTCCATGAAGACGCACACCTCGGGAGCGCGTCCGCCGGCCAGCCCGTGGAACGGTGGTGCCAAGTGATGAAGGAGGAGATCCGCCTGATTCAGCGGGCTGCGCCCGTCGCCCGGATCCGATACTGGAGTGGGGGGAACACGTACCGTAACCTCTACGAGGCGGCCGCCTGCGCCGGCTTGGACGTGAACAGCGACTGGAAAGATCCCCGCACCCAACGGACAGCACCGGAACTGATTGGCGTCAACCCCTGGCGCCCTGCCGGGGGCACCGATGGCGTCGACCTCTCGCTCTTTGCGAAGCATAACCCGTCCGGCGCCATCGTTTTCCTGCCTGAGGGCCAATACGACGATACCGGCTTTGCCTCCTCGGGGCGCTCGGAGGCGGCGGGAGGCGATGCCGCCTATTTTGATTACCTTCGCAGAATGCTGGCCGCCTCCGCGCAAGCGGCTCAGGCAGACCGGGTCAACGTTTTTCATTTCACCATCCATCCCGGAGAATTTCGCGGCGATCCCCAGCGGCCATTCGCGGTGATCGAGCAGTTCCTCACGGAAGTGGTGGATCCGCTGGTCGCTTCTGGAAAGGTCCGCTGGTCTACGCTTAGCCAAATGGCGGACTCCTTCGCAGACTGGGAACGCACCCACCCTGGCGTGGAACCCAGAAAAGCCCAGACTCCCAGCAGGTCATCGGCCAAGCGTGGTTATATCACGTTTGCCATCAACGCCCATGACTGGACCCATGCGGGCGAGAGCGCGCGGACTCTCGTGCGGCTGGCGGATTTGTTCGAGAAATACAAGGTGCGCGGCGATTTTTATTTCACGGCCCAACTGGTCCGCAAGCTGGCCTCCGAGCACCCTGAAGCGATCCGGCGGCTGCGGGATTCCGGCTTGACCATCAGTTACCACACCCGGCCGCCGCATCCCGCTTACCCGGGATTCGACCAGAGGCTCAGGGGACTTACCGACGCCGCGCTTCATCAATTCCTGCTCGACGCAGAAACCCACCGGTTGGATCCAGCCACTGCGGAACTTGACAGTTCGGAACCGGGAGGGTACAAGTACGTGGCCGAAGTTTTCGGTCGGAAGCCAGTGGTCGCTTCGGCCCCTAATTCCGATCCACGCGTCCGCGATACCCAGGAGCAGATTTACGCCTGGCTGGGCGCCAAGGCCACGGTGCGCTATCACGAAGAGGGCACGGCGATCGACAAGCCTTTTCAGTTCGTGAACGGCCTGCTGGTGCGGCCGAGCGACTTCAGTATAACACGCGTGACATTTGACGACGGCCGGCAGAATTTCTGGTGGAATCTTTTAGCGAAACAGGGTTCCGAGCGATTCCTGCCAGTGCGGCTCCTGGAGGAGCGGCTCGCCGAGTGGGAACGTCGGAGCCCCGGGCGGCTGCCTTTCATCACCGCCCTGATCCATGAAAACAACTTTATGCGCCGCGGTCCGGAAGGCTGGAGTTCCATTTACTTTACGATGGTCGGCGGGCAGCGCGGCCAACCTCTCCCGCCGCCCTACGATTTGAACGCACCCGACCCCTCCATGCTCCGTCCGGAGCAGGAACAGAAGACGATCTGGGCGGCTTACGAGGAGATGGTGGCCTTCGCGGCGCGTGAGCTGATCGTGGTCACTTCTGAGGATCTGGTCCGTTTGGCCTCTTCCGCTGCCAGTGATCCACTGGCCTCCAACTCTTTTGACCCCAAGAAACGTGGGACCACCGAACGCAACGTGCCCTATTGCAGTCCCGGCGGCTCTCCTCTGCTCATGGATGTCTACTACCCCGCGACGGGCGAGGGTCCGTGGCCCGGGCTGATCTTCGTGCATGGCGGCGGCTGGACCGGAGGCGACAAATCGCAGGCCGGCCCGGAGGCGCCAGCCCTGCGTAACGCCGGCTTCCTCGTCTTTTCGATCAATTACCGTTTGGGGCCGCGGCACCGTTTTCCGGCCATGATCGAGGACGCCAAGTGCGCGGTCCGATTCCTGCGAAGCAATGCCCCACGCTTCAATCTCGATCCCAACCGCATCGGAGCGTGGGGAGCCAGCGCTGGAGGGCACCTGGCAGGGCTGCTCGGCACGGCGGACGCCTCAGCCGGGTTCGATGTGGGCGAGCTGGCTGGCCAATTCAGCCGCGTGCGCGCCGTCGTTTCGTTCTTCGGCCCCATGGATTTCACGCTTTCCTGTTCTGGTGACCACACGAGCAAACCGGAGGTGTTTGGCGGCTACGACCCGGTGCTGGCCAGCCCGATCACCTACGCGTCGAGAGACGATCCGCCGTTTCTTTTCGTCCACGGCGATTCGGACCAGCTGGTGCCATTGTCACAGTCGGAGCGAATGCACCAAAGATTGCAGGACTTGGGCGTCCCGTCCAGACTGGTCGTGGTGAGCAACGCCAATCACGGCTTCTCCCCGGTGGGTTCAGGCGGGGTGTCGCCCACGCGCCCGGAGATAACGCAGCTTGTGGTCGATTTCTTTCGGAAAGAGCTCGGCCTGGATTGATCGGGCCGCCGCGGGCGATGAGCCAGTCGATTCCGTTGAGGCGGGGGAGCCGGCCCGCCGGCGTTATGGCCCGGCGTGTCGCTAGCCGCGCGACGGAGGGCTTTCTGCGCCCCGCCTGCTGTCCCCGCTTCGTAACAGCGCCGGCGAGTCGGTCGTGTTTGCGACATGCCGTAAGCTGGAAGGGTCTGAAAGGCTTGTTGGACCTGGAGGGATTCGAACCGCCGACCTCTTCCATGCCTTCGTCCTGTAATCAATCACTTACAAGCATCGACACGGGAAACACAAGACTTAGCGGCGCTCGTTTTGGACGCCATATGGACGCCGCGGAGGCGAATTTCACGTTTGGACTCCAAACCGACTCCATGAACAGCCTCCGTACCAGCGGCTGTGGCAACTCAGGTGCCCCGCGCGAGATCGTCATCGTATTCTGCGATGACGCACAGCAGGAGCAGGAGGCGGCTAGTCTGATCCCGTTACAGTTGGAAGCGGTTCAAGACGGAGAAAAGGCGGCCCGCGCGATTCAGGATGAAAGACGCGGTATGACGTCGATCATCCGCCGGGTGAATGCTCCCGGGGGCCGGCAGTGGACCTGGGTTTCCGGCGCTGTGAGGCCTTAATCGCAGACACGGGACCCTCGCATATGCGGTCGCGCCCGGTCACGAGCGCGTGCGCAGTGGTCCCTGACCGTCGACGCTCCATTCGCAGAGAAGAACGGCAGCCCCCTGTATTCCAGCTTGTTGCGTTCTGCCGGTAGATATGAGAAACTACCGACAGATAGAAAATGCCTGCGGTCGATCGGATCCTGGACCTCGCAGCGCGGCAGCCGCTGATCCGTCCGCGCGACGTTGAGGCGCTGGGAATCGCACGCGCCTATCTGACTCGCCTGGAAAGGCGTGGCCTGCTCGAGCGCCGCGCCCGGGGAGTCTATGTTCTCGCAGGTGCGCCGGTCTCCGAACACCATGGTCTTGCCCTTGCGGCGAAGCAGGTTCCGCGCGGCGCGGTTTGCCTTCTCTCCGCCCTGCGGTTCCATGGTCTGACGACTCAAGACCCGCATGAGGTTTGGATGGCCATCGATTTCAAGGCCCGCAAGCCGTCGGTCGAGTTTCCTGTGCTGCGGATCGTTCGGTTCTCCGGGCGAGCGCTGTCCGAAGGAATCGAGACGCACGTCATCGAAGCCGTTGCCGTGCGCGTCTACTCTCCAGCCAAGACAGTAGCGGACTGTTTCAAATACAGAAACAAGATCGGAATGGACGTCGCCATTGAGGCTCTCCGCGATGCCCTTCGGAAACGGAAGGCCACAGTCGACGACATCTATCGCTTCGCGAAAGTTTGCCGTGTCGCCAATGTAATTCGGCCGTACCTGGAGGCGATCCCGTGAAGAGGCAGCCCCGCAACATCGCCGCATCCCATCGTGCGAAGCTGTTGGCGCTGTCGAAAGAACGCGGGGAGGTTTTTCAGTTCCTCCTTGGCCGATGGATCATTGAGCGATTCCTCTTCCGGTTGTCACGCAAGGGATGGGATTGTCGTTTAGACTGAAGCAATTGAAGCGGAACGGATCCGGGAGGAAGCTGAGTACGAAGGCGTCAGGGTCTGGGTTCCGGCAGTCCTGGATGGAGCGAAGGTCACGATTCAGATCGACGTGGGGTTTGGCGACGAAGTGCAGCCTGCTCCGGTCGAGATACCGTTCCCCACGCTGCTGCCTCTCGATCCCCCGGTAGTGCGCGCGTATCCAGTCGAGGCGGTCATCGCCGAGAAGCTTCAAGCGCTGGTTGTCCTCGGCATCGCGAACAGCCGAATGAAGGACTTCTACGATCTCTGGACATGCGCCGCTACAGAGCAGTTCGACCTTCGGCAAGTCGCCTGCTCGATCCAGGGGACCTTTGAACGGAGGCAAACTCCGTTGCCGGAGACTGCCCCCACAGCGCTTACCGATGAGTTCCTGCTCCATCCCGCAAAGCGTGCCCAGTGGGAGGCGTTCTGCCGCAGGCTTCGCCTGAGCGAAACGCCTTCTCTTGAATTCGTCGGCCGACGGATCCGCGAATTCCTCATGCCGGCCATTGAGCGTGCCCGGAACCCAGGAGATCAGGTCTTGATCTGGACACCGCCGGGGCCTTGGCGAGAACCTCAGGGCTGAATCAGAGGGGATATGCCGGCCGAGCGGAACAGCGCGGCCTCACCACTCGTGTTCGGTGCGGAGCGACCCGCCTGAGGATGCGCGGTCCTTGCTGAGGAAGACATGTGTGCCCCTGGGCGCGGACCGCCCCTCTACGCAGTTGCCAGAATCGGAAACGGATCATCCTCGCACCGGTCCCGGATCTGGCGGCCCCACTCCGGCTTCATGGGTCTGGCCCTCGGCTCTCATTCCCCGCCGGCGATCACCCAGTGGATCCCATCGAGATCCAGGCTCGGCAGCGGGCCCAGTAACGGTTCGAGCGAGAGGAACCGCACCCGAGCCTGAGTTCGCCGAAGATCCTCGATCCGAAGAACATAGTCAGCGTTCTCTACGCTCACACCGAACCAGATGTGGAGGCGCCAGTCCAAATGGCGGTCGAGTTTGAGAGCGCGCTATGATCGCTTGGTGAGAATTTGGTGCTGGCGCCCGTTAGCCTGCGCCTTCACGTCGAAGACTCGCTGAATGAACTCCAGGGGCACGTCGTCATGGAACAGGTCGCTCAGCGAATTCCGATTGCTCGAGGTATCCTAAGCGGCGGTACGCCGGGAGTCGTTTCCCCAGAAACGGTTCATCCGGGCGACCTGCCTTGATCATGAAGTTAAGGAAAATCTCGATCGATCGCACCAGACCGGCGGCCCTCACGATTTCCCATGACAGGTTGATGATATAAGGATCGAGCAGGCAGTTGCTCCTGCCGCTGTGGCTGGATCTTGGTGTAACGCCCCGTGACCCGGACCGAGCTGTGGCTGGCGATCTTGCCCGCCCCACTCGCCGTTGCGCCGGATTTTGGCCGCCCGGCAGACTGCTGGCCAAAGGAAGCGCCGCCTGAATTGCTCATGATCCCGTGCCGGGCGTGCTCACATCACTCCGGTGGCTGGCATACGGCATGTGCAAGCTTCATCTGCGGCGGCCAGTAGCGGGCGGGAAGGTTTGGTGGACCTGGAGGGATTCGAACCCTCGACCTCTTCCATGCTATGGAAGCGCGCTCCCAACTGCGCCACAGGCCCACTGCGAGGATCCTTTTCAGTTTATCACAGCCGCGCAAACATTTCCTCTTGACAATTCAGAGCGCCGGATCCATATTAAGGGTAGAGGGGAAAGCCTCCAGGCGATTCCCTCTAACTCACTGATATGCGGTGGGTTGTGGCACCTCCCCGCGTGGGGAGAATCTCAACGAGAGGAGGAGCGCCATATAGATCATCCACAGAGGAGGGCGGCTACCGGCAACCCGCTGAGCGGCTGAAACCCTGAGACGCCATCAACAGTATCCCTAGCGAGCTGCAGGCGTGCGGTATATGCACCGCCATCAGTGAGTTCAGCCGAAACACGCCGCAAGGCGATGCGGTTGGCGGGCGCCGGCGGCCGCCTTTGAATTGATCCCCGCCCCCGATTTGACAGCCTCTTATCCCGTCCAGTAGATTCATGGTAGTGCTGTCTCCGCGCCAAGCCGGGACGGCCATGAAGCGCCGCGCGTGAATGCCGTCGAGTTCCACGAAATTTCGAAGAGCTACCCGATCTACGACTCGCCCGGCGACCGTCTGCGCGAGTTGCTGACCCTGGGTCGAGTCCGCCGCCACCGGGATTTCTGGGCTCTCCGTGATGTCTCTTTCGAAGTTCCGAAAGGTTCCACCTTCTGCATCATCGGCGAGAACGGCTCCGGCAAGAGCACGCTCCTTCAGATGGTCGCCGGCATTCTGCCTCCCACTTCCGGCGAAATGAAGGTCAACGGGCGCGTCTCGGCGCTGCTCGAGCTCGGCTCAGGCTTCAACCCGGAGTTCACCGGGCGGGACAACGTCTATCTCAATGCTTCGATCCTCGGCTTTTCCACCAGAGAGATCGACCGCCGATTTCAAGAGATCGCCGACTTCGCTGAGATCGGCGATTTTATGGATCAGCCGGTAAAGACCTATTCGAGCGGCATGATCGTCCGGCTGGCTTTCGCCGTCGCGATTCATGTGGATCCCGATATTCTCCTCGTGGACGAGGCGCTGGCGGTGGGCGATATCTACTTCCGCCAACGCTGTATGCGTAAGGTCCACGAACTGCGCGCGCGCGGGATCACGATCCTGTTCGTCTCTCACGCCATCGGAGACGTGAAAGCGATCGGGGATCTCACCATGTGGCTTGACAACGGGCGGATCCGCGAAATCGGCGACACCGACATGGTGGTCGCCAAGTATCTGGCCGCCATGACGGAGAAAGACTCTGCCTATCTCAAGCTCGCCAAGAAAAAAGCAGGCGCGCAACCGGCGCCCGCCGCCGCCGGGGCGCCCGAAGTGGTCACTTCCATTCCCAACATCGACCACCGCTATGGCGACGGGCGGGCGGAGATCCTCGGCATTCAGGTGTACGACGCCTTTGGCCGCCCGTTGCACCTGCTCGAGCCTTGCTCCCGGATCATCGTCCGCATCAGCGCGCGCGCCAAAGCCGACCTCGCGTTGCCGAACGTGGGCTTCATGCTGCGCAATCATCTGGGCATCGATTTCGCGGGCACAAACACAACCCGCGAAGGCCACCAATTGCCGCCCATGGCCGCGGGCGACGTCTGCACCGTCGATTTTCACGTCGATATTCCCTGGTTGTACCCAAGCTCATTTTCCTTTTCGCCCGCCATCGCCGACGGCACCCTGCACGAATACACGATGTGCGATTGGATTGACAACGCACTGACCCTGCAAATGGGCCACGGCGAGGGTCCCGTGTACGGCTATATCCACCTGCCGTGCCGCGTGGCGGTCAACAGCCGGCTGGCTTCTACTCCCGAGGAGGCGCACACGTCCAAGGATGGCTGAATTCACCGGCGAGCGCGTGATTCCCGGAGAGGTCGAACCCGACCTGTTTAACGAGCACCTGGCCCGTTATATCTTCACTGCACGGCTCTGCCGCCAAAAGCGGGTCCTCGATATCGGCTGCGGCGCCGGCTACGGCACGGCGGAGCTTGCCGGCAGCGCTCACCTCGCCGTGGGGCTGGACTCGGCGGCGGACGCGGTGAAACTAGCCGCTTCGTGTTATTCCAGGCACAACTTGCGCTTTGTGCGCGCCTCAGCGCCCAAGCTGCCCTTCCGCGACGCTTCGTTTGATCTGGTGGCGTGCTTCGAAGTGATCGAGCACATCCCCGAATGGACCGAACTCATTCGCGAGGCGCGCCGCGTGCTTCGCCCGGGCGGGCAGTTCATCGTTTCAACCCCAAACCGGCTCTATTACGCCGAAACCCGGACCATGGCCGGGCCCAACCCCTATCACGTTCACGAGTTCGATTTCGAAGAATTTAAGGCGGCGCTCGAAGAGGTCTTTCCGTCGGTGTCTTTCTTCCTCCAAAACCACGCCGCAAGCATCGTTTTCCAGCCGCTCCAGCCCGACGAAGCGGCTGAAGTGGTTGTGGCCGGACGCGGGCCCACGCCCGCCGAGACGCACTTTTTTCTGGCGGTGTGCGCTTTAAAACCTCAGCTTGGGGCCCCAACGTTCGTGTTCTTGCCGGCCACGGCGAACGTCTTGCGGGAACGGGAACTGCACATCCGGAAGCTCGAAGACGAGCTCGCCACGAAGACG
>FWPV01008341.1_pt1 | contig 18180 bp, 13 predicted proteins | sample 2228371 | NCBI WGS metagenome assembly FWPV01 (sample SAMEA103939776, study PRJEB20133) | metagenome
GTTCTACGGCGGACATCTCGGCAGCCTCGAAGAGTTCCCCGCGGATGAGTTCCACGGGCACCTGTTCGGCCAGCGCTGCCTGTTCCTCTTCTATCGCCTCGTCCAGGCGGCGGGCGATCTCCCGACCGGTCTCTTCCACGGCTTCGGGGTCGCTGCGGGCCAGGAACTCATCAATATCTACCCGCGCCGCCAGGGGAAAGACGTTGGACACCGAGCCGAGTTGCGCGGCGATGCGCTCCAGTTTCTCCACGACGATTTGTGCCACGTGTTGCTCCAGTGACCGGGTGGCCACCAGCAGGTAAATCTCCGGCGGTTGAATCTGGCCGTAGCGGTCAATGCGGCCGTTGCGCTGCTCGTAGCGGTTGGGGTTCCAGGGGATCTCCATATGAATCAACCGCTTGCACGCCTTTTGCAGGTTGATGCCCTCCGAAGCGGCGTCGGTCGCCAAAAAGATGCGCACCGTCGGGTCTTCCAAGAAACGGCAGCGCAGGGCCTCTCGCTCGTGGGCGGGCGTCGCGCCGTGATAGGTGACGTAAGCTCCCTGCCAACCCTCGTGGTCCAGGACTCGGGCGAGCATCTCCAGGGTGTCCATGAACTCGGTGAAGATGACCACTTTATCCTGCGGCTCTGCCAGGAGGCGGGGGAGCAGGTCGAGAAGGGCGCGCGCTTTGCCCTCGCTCCCCTCGGGGACCTTTTCGGCCAGGGCGAGGAGTCTCTCCAGCGTCTCTTCCTCGGGGCGGCCGTCGGGCAGGACGAGCGGGTCAACGTCCAGGGGCAGTTGGCTCCGGTCCTCGGAGGTGGAATCTTCCTCCGGCGGGAGCGCCCGGCCGCGCACCCGTTCCAGCCGATGGCGCAGGCTGACGCCGCAGGCGTAGACGCTGGAGGCCAGCCGTTTGCGCAGGAAGGTCTCCAGGAAGGCCACGCCCATCGCCTCGCTGCGCCGCCCCAGGCCCTCCAACTCGTCGGCGCGCTGGCGCAGGGCGCGCGTGTAGCGGCGCAGTTCCCGCTCCAGTCGCCGTTCCGCTGCGCTGCGGTAGCGCTCCACGTCCAGGACGGTGATGCGGCGACGCAGAAAGCGGGAGCCGTCAGCCTTGACCACCTGGGTCTTGAGGCGGCGGACGATCAGCGGGCGGACGATGGCCGGGTCCAGCCGGTCGGGGTCCACCACGGCGTAGGGGTCCAGCAGCCGCAGCAGTGAAGCGAAGGATTCGCCCTTGCCGTCGTGGGGCGTGCCGGTGAGCAGGAGCAGCGCCTCGGTGGAGGCGGCCGCCACGCGGGCCAGTTCGGTGAGTGCTTTGGCGCCGGAGCCGCGCTCGGCCACGTGGTGGGCCTCGTCGATGACCACCACGTCCCAGCGCACTCGCTGCAGGTCATCCACGATGTGGCGCTGGGCAGCAAAGTGCATAGACATCACCAGGCGCGGGATGTAGCCGAACAGGTTCAGATGGGAAGGCACCTGACGACGCAGTCGGGCATAGTCCTGACCGTCGTTGATCACCGTGGCCTCGATGCCGAATTTCTCCCGCAGTTCGGCCTGCCAGCGTTCCGGTTCGGGACGGGCGCGGCAGAGAATGAGGACGCGGTCGGCGCGGCGGCGCTGGAGCAGGCGGAAGAGGATCAACCCGGCCTCGGCAGTCTTGCCCAGGCCGGTGTCGTCGGCCAGAAGCAGGCGTGGGAAGGGCAGGTTCTCAATGCGGCGCAACGGGACCAGTTGATACGGTTCCAGCACTAACCGTCCCCAGTCTACGGCCCCCAGGTGGCCGCGTCCGTGAGAGAGGGTCAGCCTGAAAGCGTCGTGGAGCGCCTTCCACTGGAGCGGATCCCAGCCGGGATCGCCCAGCGTCCAGCACAGGGATGGCGTCTGGGCGCGCATGACGGGTTCCAGCCCGACGATGACCTTCACCCGCAGCCCCTGGTTTTCGCGGCCGCGGCCGAATAAGGAGATATGAGTAGCTGAGGAAATGTCTGCCACTTCCCAGGGCAGGCTGCGGAAGATAACCCTCTCACCGACTTCAAAGGACATTGGAAGTTCCTTGGCCGCCTATCTTTTGTTCTCGATGGATCGGGGCGCTATAGGAGCTCTTCGACCCGCTGGTCGCTATTATACGTAGCATTTTTGCGTGTTGGCAAGCCCAGTTTTTTGCTCGAGCGCGTCTATAGCCTGGATAGGGGCAATTTTCGTGAATTGCCCCCTATGAGGCGATCTCCTGGGATTGTGGGGAGTTGTGCGGAAAGCGCCTCATTGGATTGGCGCGCCTTGCACTGCAAGAACAAAGCGAGGGGCGCACGAAGTTGCGCCCCTCAAGAGGTAATCGCAGGGTGCTCCATTGCGCCCTTTTGTAACGGGGTTTAACAAAATAGTTCAGCAAGTGCCCACGGCTTGGAAGGCTCGCGCAACGAGGCGGAACAAGGCTTTGCCGTGAGCGCTCAGCCGGACGGAACGCCCCACCAATCGGCCGCGTGTTCCTCGCGCGGCTCCGAAGGTGACCTGTGCCACCTAAGAAAGCTACAGAAAATCGTTCTCAGCCGACTCTCTAGAACAGCTCGCGCTTCCAAACCGTCCCGCCCAGGCTTAGGGCGTAAAGAGTATCGCGCTCACCCTGAGGCTTGTCCACGATACTGATGAAACTATCTCTATCCAAGCCTTGCGAGAAGGGTTGCCAGGTGCGGCCGCCATCAATCGAGCGATAGATGCCCGTCCCCGTGGCCGCGTAGAGCACGCCGCCGCTATCAATTTCACCCAGGGCGAGCACGCTCAACGTATTGGCCCCACCGGGGTCCACGCGTGTGCTGATCCACACTTCTTTGGCGCGCCGCAAGGGGCGCAAGCAAAAAGTGCCCGTTGCCAGCACCGCTTGATCCGCCACGTTTTGCGAGACGCGCAAGGGCATGGCGATATCCATCCAGCGCGCAGGCGTATTCTGCGTTGTCACCTGTCGCCAAGTCGCGCCGCCATCGGTGGAACGCCATAGCGCAACGCGCGGTTGCTGACTGCCCACCGCCGGAATGGCCGTACCCATCAGCAACGTGCGATCTTGGGCGAACGCAGGCGACGCCACGATTGTGAGGATCTCCTGCCCTTCGCAAGGAGATGGCGCGTCTTGCCAGGTCACGCCGCCGTCCTGCGTGGCCAGCAGCTTACCGGCGGATGTCCCGGCCAGGCCGGCCTCTCCGTCCGGCACCAACATGACCGTTTGCACGCCTTGTGCCTCACAAACGATGGTCCAGGTCTCGCCACCATCGGTGGAACGCAGAATACCCCGCTCCTGGCTGGCCACGAGCATCGCTCGTTTGGGATCGATGAAAGCGGCCGTGAGCGGGAAACTGGCTCGCAAACCGGGCAGTTCGCGCCACGTGCGGCCTTCGTCTTTGGAAGCCCACAAACCTTCTTGGGGACCAAGGGCATAGAGAGACTCGTCCGCCACGATGAGCCGCGCAAAGCCGCGCGCCGAGAACGTCTTTGATGCCGGTCTCCAAGTTGCGCCGCCATCTTCGGACTTGAACAAGCCCGCATCATACAAGCCTGCCAGCACTATGTTGCGATCCCCGGCCAGGCTGAGCACAGAGCCTGCTCCCTCATATGCGGTGCGCCAAGACTCACCACGGTCATCCGAAAGCATAATCCTAGAGCCGATTCCGGCCAGCATGCGACCGTTCTCGGCATAGTCCGGAGATAGCCACAAGCAGTTCACGGGGCCTTCGGCAATCTCGGTTGCCAAAAGCTCCCAGGTGCGTCCACCATCCGTGGAACGATATAGGTTACCCTTCTCGGTACCCGCATAGACCGTGCGATCGCTACTAAAAGCCGGACTGACGGCCAACACGCTGACCGTGTCGTCATCCATCATCAATTCGGTGTCGCGCCAGGCACGACCGCCGTTGACCGAGATGTGTACGCCCAACGTCGTGGCGGCGAACATGATTTCGCGCTGCGACCAGTCGGGAGCCGTCGCTAATGCCAACACGCTATCATCGCCCAATCCGAAACTGCTGTCCTCCCACGTCTTGGCCGAGTTACGGCTGACCAGCAATCCGCGGCCGTCCGTAGCGGCAAAGACCGTCCCGTCGTTGCGAAAATTGGGCGAAGCAACGATGGTGGTGATTGTGGCTCTAAGTTCGTCGGGCACATTGCTCGGTTCCCACGTTTTGCCCCAGTTAAAGGAAGCGAACAAGTCTCCCCCTAAAGCGCCGACGAACAGCGCCCCATTGGGCGCCACGGCCAGCGTGCTCAACAGGGGCGTCGTCAGGCCATCGAGCGTTTGCGTCCAGCTATCACCCAGATCGTCAGAGAAATAGACCCCACATCCGGTTGCCGCCCAGCAACGCGACACCTCGGGGATGGGCGAAATGCCCACGCCAAAGACCGTGCCACCTTCAGCGATGGGCCCCAAAGATTGCCAGGGCTTGGGATTCTCTTGCAGTGCTTCGTTGGAAATGATCATGGCTCAAAATTCTCCTGAGGTTTTCGATGCAGTACGAGGGCATCGGTACTGAGCAACATCATGGCTGCGCTCGAGGCCATCTGCAGAGCGCGTTTGACGACCATTGTCGGATCCACGATACCCGCCTCGATCATATTGACGATCTTCTTATGGCGGACATCAAAGCCAAAGTTCGGTCCTGCCCGTCGCGCCTCGGCAATGGCGACGGATGGTTCGGCGCCCGCGTTTGCCACGAGGCAGCGCATTGGCTCTTCCAGGGCGCGCGCCACGATTCGAACGCCGATCGCCTCATCGCCCTCTGCGTGCAAGGCTTCCAACGTTGGGATGCACGCCAAATAAGCGGCCCCGCCACCCGCGACGATGCCGCCTTCCATGCCTGCTTTGACGATCTTCATCGCCTCCTCGGCAAGCTCGGTCAAGGCAGTACGCTCCTTCTCGGTCAATGCGCCGATACGTAGCTCACCGACGCCTGCCGAAAAGTGGGTCACCAGCTCGCGCAGGTTTTGACGCTCTTCCGAATCGTGGGTTTCACGCAGGCGTTGACGTAACTTCTGCACGCGCTCACGGATGGCTTGCTTGTCCCCCTTGCCTCCGATGATGGTATAGTGCTCTTTGGTCACGATGACGCGGTCGGCGCGCCCAAAATCCTCGATGGTGATATTGGTCGGATCCATTCCCGATTTATCGGTAAGCGGGCGTGCCCCCGTGAGGATGGCAATGTTCTCAACCTGCCCACGTCGCAATTCGCCTACGGGCTTGATGCCCGATGCGCAAGAGCGAATGATCCCGCGCTCGTTGTTGGCCACCAACACCCCGATCGCCTTATCGGCCATCATTTTGCAAACGATAAAGAGGCTCTTGCCTCCCGCTTTGAGCACCAACTCGAGGGGCTTTTGTACGCTCGCAACCGTATCAAAGGCCGTATCATTCGCCAGGATGTAGACATCCTCCAGCACGGCCACACGCCGAATGGTATCCGTCATCAAGTAAGGAGAGATATACTCTCCCTTGAAGCGCGCCCCTTCGTGGTATACGCGATCGTGGAATGTAGCGATGTAAGGTTCGATCACGATGTTGGCGTTGGGACCTAACACATCGTACATCTCGCCCAACAGTTTGGCAATGCCCGGCTCGTCCACGGCGGCCCTGGCAACGGCAGCGATGCGTTCCTCACCTTCCAAGGGAATGGACATGGCCTCCAGCGCCTTGACAGCGGCCTCGGTAGCCACTTCGACGCCATGCTTGACCATCATGGCATTGGCCCCTGCAGCAACTACGTGTTGGATCTCTCTGGCGATCGCCCTGGCCAACACGGCCGTTGTGGCGCTCCCATCGCCGACCTCCTCACGCACCCGCCACACGATGTGGCGCATCATCATCGCTCCGGCGTCCTCGGCCCGATCGGGGAGCTGGATGATACGACGCGCTATAGTAGCCGCATCGCGCAAGAGCTCCGGCTCGCCCTTGGGCTCCCTGGCATTCGCGATGTTTCGGCCGATTGGCCCGAGCGTGATGGCTAGCAAACGCGCCATAGACTCGAATCCACGCAACATGCCAACGCGGCTTTGTTCTCCTAAAATCACCTGAGGTCTTGGCATAGCAGCTCCTTATTTCCGCCTCCTTGCAGATTTAGCTTGGCGGTCACATATTATACCATGAATTGCGCTTCTCGGCAATGTCAACACTCTGGCGATTGATCCGCAAAGCCGCCAGCCCATTCGGAACGAGGGCCAAAATTTGACATGGTATAACGGAATCGGGAAAATGCGCCTATGAGAATCATTGATGTTCACACCCACATACTATCCCCTGATATGATCGTCGCACGCCAGGAGCTCTGCAAACGTGACAGGTGGTTCGGGTTGCTCTATGCTAACCCGCGCGCACGCCTGGCCGACGCGGCCGATTTGATCGCTTCGATGGACAAAGCCGGCATAGATAAGGCTGTCGTTTTTGGCTTTGCCTTTGCTGACCAAGGTTTATGTCAGGAATGCAACGCCTACGTTCTCCAAGTCGCGCGTCAGTATCCCGATCGAGTGATCCCTTTTGCCGTAGTCAATCCCTGTGCGCGCGAAATCGCTGTGCAGGAGGCACACCACTGCCTGGAGCTTGGGTTTGGAGGCATAGGAGAGTTGATGCCGGATGGGCAAGGATTCACATTCGCGGATACCGCATTCTTGGACCCTTTGCTAGACTTGACGCGCCATTACCAGGTTCCCGTCATGCTCCATGTGAACGAGTTGCTAGGGCACGTCTACGCAGGTAAAGGCTCGCAGGGGCCACAGCAAGCCTTTGAGCTGGCCGTGCGCCGTCCTGAGAACGTCTTTATCTTGGCGCATTGGGGGGGCGGCCTGCCCTTTTACGAGTTAATGCCCAAAGTGCGCGTGGCCTTGCGCAACGTGTACTATGACACCGCTGCTTCCCCGTATCTCTACGAGGATTCTGCGTTCCGTCACGTCATGGCCTGGGCGCCGACCAAGGTGCTCTTTGGCAGCGACTATCCGCTTTTGGGCCAGATGTGTTGCCTGAAAAAAAAAAAAAATGCGGACCTAGATGAAAAGTTATTAGCTCAGGTTCTAGGCGGGAACGCACTTACCATCCTGCGGCGAGGTGCCGAACAAGAACTTATGAGGAGATGAAGGTGCCATCTGTAAGAACCTTTGTAGCAATCGAGCTATCTTCCGATATTCTTGATGCCTTGGCCGAGGTACAGGAGCGCCTGCGCCATGGGCCGGGAGGTAGTGCGGGCCGTTGGGTTAGGAAAGAAGGTATTCATCTAACATTAAAGTTTTTGGGAGATGTGCCCTCGGAAAAACTCCAGGCGATCTACCAAACCGTGGCGCGTGTTTGTGCAAGACATAACGCTTTTACTTTGCGCGTCGGTGGCTTGGGATGCTTTCCCAACATGCGCCGCCCTCGCGTGGTCTGGGTGGGCGTTCATGAGGAAACTGAACGACTCGCAGCCCTGCAAAAGGATATCGAGCGTGAGCTGGCCGGCCTAGGCTTCCCGCCCGAGGGGCGCACTTTCACGCCGCATCTCACATTGGCTCGCGTGGCCGAGAAAGCAAGCCGTCAAGAGGTTGAGGCTTTGGGCAAAGCCGTATCTACGCAAAACCTGAAAGAGCTGGCTCAAATGCGCGTAACGGAAGTGAGCGTAATGAAAAGTGACCTTCGCCCGGAAGGAGCGCTCTACACGGAGCTTTTTAAAGCTCGGCTCGGAGCCTGAACGCAGTGTCGGGCGCCGTGTGGTGTACGTGCCTATGGTAAACCCGCCGAACGACGCCGTGCAACCGATCTTTGTGACGAACGATGTGCATGAGAAAGCACGTTGCGCCTGAGAAGCGGACGCTGCAGCAGGAACCGATACGATCCGGCGACGAGGCGTAAGTAAGCCATGCGCGCCCTTTGCCACAAATCCAACCCACCCCCTCGACGCCGCAATAACTCTTGAGCTTCTTGAACCTGGCGTCGGCGGAGGGCGTATTCGCGCGCCTTTAAGAGTATAGTTGAAGGGAGGCCATACGCTTGGGCAGCAAGCATTAGCAACAACCAGGGCACCAAGGCCGAGAGCGTCATCATGGCCCCTGCGCCGATCAACTGTGCGTAGAGCTGTCCCAAGTTGGACACATCCCTCGATGAAAAATATCCCGCAACCCCTTGAATTGCTCCTTCGGAGGCGATCAGAGGCCCCAAGTTCCAGGCCGCACCACGCTGACCATCGGCCCAAAGACCCACTGCAATTATTCCCCAGACGGCGGGCAAGCCATACACGGCGACAGATGCCGCCCGATCGCGCAACTTTAGCACATGGTCAATGAAATACGCGCTGGGAGCTAACAAAAAGCCGGCAACTGTGCCGACTAGCACGATCGCCCACATGGGCAAAAATGGCAAGCCCGGCCCGATAGCGACCATGGCGGCCAAGAGGGCACGTCCTGTAAGTCCTATGTCCGCCGCTCCCCGCACCAACAAGCCGTAGAGCATAGCGCCCAAGAGCGCGCCGCCTATAGCCCAAAATGCGCCGAATATCAACGCCGTCCAGTGCAACGGCATAACGGTCAACGGCTGAGAAAGGAGCATGGCAAACCATCCCAGCATAGCTAGGAACGCGCCCGCTACGACACCCGACAGTGAATATACATGGGGCAACCCCGTCGCTCGGTCTAAAGCTTTTCCCTGTTCGCCAAAAGCCAGCAACCCCGCCAAAGCGGCAAATCCGCCGACTAGGAAGAGCGAACTGAAGCCATAATCTACAAACCCGTGGCCCAAGTGAAGCGTTGTGCCCAGTTGCGACAACCATCCCCCTCCCCGCACCCAATTCCCGCCGAGAGGATAGCACACGATAGAGACCAAAGCCGCCACGCAAAGTGAAGGCAGGCGAGGCACGCGAGATGCAAAAGCAAGCAGAGGGATGCACACTGCCGTCGTTACCAAGGCAAGCTCAGAAATGAATAGAAGGAAGCTTTTCTCGTTAAATAGCGACTGACGGATAACGAACCCACGCAGACCGATCAGCCCCCAGCCGGGCCCCAGGCTAAGATCGAAAGGCGACCACTCGGCTACGAACTGAGACAAGTTCGGGTCGTTGGAGACTAGACCTATGCCGCCATATTCGAAGGCAAAACCACACAGAGCATATCCGCCCAGGGCGATAAGAAAGGCGAGAGGCAAAGTAACTGCCATTCGGTGGGCGTACGCGGGATCATTCATACTCACCGCAACCAGTGTCACGCCCAAAGGCAATAACCAGGTGAGTAAATAGAGCAGGGCCTGGACGTGCTCGGTTGAGGATACAGCGGAATCCGTAAGCATGAGCGCCCACCTTGTCCATCATCGGCTAGCGAGGTCGTGCGGGGATACCTTTCTGGCGCGCCTCACTATAGAGCATGCGTTGCGTAGCAATATACCAGCTCGAGATCGTGCGAAACCGGTCGCTCGAATTGATCATGGGGCCGACCTGCACATTGCGAACACTCGAGTCAACCGCATAGTTGTACACGGGCTGATAGAGCAAGAGCGAGGGAACATCGCGCGCGAAAATATCTTGAAAACGCCGGTACAGCTCAGCACGCTGCGACTTGTCGCTGATCGCGCGCGCATCCTGGAGAAGCATGTCAACCTCCGGGTTGATATAGTTCGCGAAATTGAGGCCGTCTTCGCTGGCCTGGCTGGAATGCCAGTAAGGATAGGGGTCAGGGTCAGGCGGCAAATCCTGCCAGCCGATCAAAATCGCGTCGAATCGCCTTAGGATTAGACGTTGGTTGACCAATTCCTCCCATGTGACGATTTCCGGCACTGCGCGAATACCAACTTCTGCTAATTGCTTGCTGATGGCCTGCACCAAACGCATGCGCGACAGATCATCCCCATTGGTTGCGAGTACAAACTCTAGCCTGAGAGGGCCACGCTCTCTGACTCCATCGTTGTCTTTGTCGAACCAGCCTGCCTCCTCTAGGACCTCTTTGGCTTTGCGCGGATCGTAGCGATATTTGGGCACGTTCGGATCATACGCCCAGGAGTTGGGCAAGATGGGGCTATGGATCACGATGCCTTGCCCGTTGAGAATCTCGTCAACGAGCTTTTGCCGATCCAAAGCCCATAACATGGCCTGTCGCACGGACCGATCCTGGAAAATACCGCGATCCAGGTTAAGCAGAACCAAATTATACCCGGAGATCGGTGCGGATTGAAGCGTCAAGGTCTTGTCGTCACGCACAGCTCTCAGGTATTCGGGAAGGACGCGCGCGATGCCCGCTACCTCGCCACGTTTGCGCGCCTCGAACACGGCCGAATCATTGGGGTAAAAAAGAAATTGGATGCGGTCGAGATAGGGTCGCGCGCGATAAAAGTCCGTGTTAGCGACCAAGATGATGTGGCGCGCGCTCACCTCGCCCACTTTGAAAGGGCCGGTGCCAACAGGTGAAGCATTAAACTTGCTTTCGCTCAAAGCCTTCACAGGGACGCCGCGCAGGATGTGCACAGGTAGGATACCCACCGTCGTATAATCTAGAAAAGGTGCAAACGGCTCACGCAGTATAAAGCGAACCGTGTAAGCATCAATCTGTTCCACAACCACGCTGCGCCACATGTCGGAGAGAAAGTGCGCGCCTTGGAAGTCGGGATGCTGGATGGTACTAATCGTATAGATGACGTCCTCGGCGCTAAAGGGGGCACCATCATGCCAGAGTACATCTCGACGAAGGTGGAACGTATAGGCTAGCCCGCTTTGGGAGACCTCCCAACGTTCTGCGAGATCGGGGATAATTTCCCCTTTGGCGTTACTGCGCGTCAGGCCGGTGAAAATCAGAGCGGCCAGGTCTTGATCCACCGGATTGGACTGGCATAGGATGGGGTTGATCGCTCGTGGATTCCCTGCGATGCCCTCGATATAGGTTCCACCGAAATCGGGGACGATGACCGTGGTTACGCTAAAGGCCAGGTAGCCCATGGCTGCCATAAGCAGCAGGATGCCCAGAAATGTGATAATGACCTGCAGCCGAATGCGGCCCATCCACGCGATCCCTCACGCCTTAGGCTTGTACGAGGACGCTGATCAACGAAATCACAAAAAAGGCAACGGCTAGGATGATGGTTAGATTGTAGATAGTTTTTTCTACGCCGCGACGGGTCCTGTAGATGGAACTATCACTGCCGAACATCCTGCCCAGGCCGGCGCTCTTGCTTTGCATCACGGCCAATGCGATGAGCGCAATGGAGATGATAATTTGTATCACGTTTAGATATGGGGTCAACGGTCAGCCCTCCCGTATGTCTAGCTGATAGGTCGCCATTATAACATGGCATTTCGTTTGTCGCAAGTCGGGTTTATTTTCTGTCGAGAGATAAGGTAATTGCATCTAAATCTGAGATAGTGCTCTGGCTCATAGAGGTGCCCTTTCGCACATGCTTTTTCGCCTGCGCCGATGAGCGCGAACTTTTTGCGCGCATAGGCATTTACTCCTTTTCGCACGAAGCTGGATAAAGGTTGTTAACGTTCAAGTCTGTGCTACAATATTGGGCAAGGCGAAAACGACTTCGATAGGAGGCAAAAACACGATGGTGGTTCAGGCAGGTCCCCAAGGCGAAAGCAGGATTCCCGAATTTGTCCAGACGGCGCGCGCGCAGATCGAGGAGCTGGATCGCTGGCGCCAAGTGACCGAAGAAGAGGCGCAGATGGCTTACGATATGACGCTGCGCAACGAGCTTTCGGGCGGCACGCCCGTTGTGCGCGAGTTCGAGCGCCGCTGGCGTGAACTAACGGGCACCAAATACGCGATCACGACCGTCAACGGCACGAGCGCGCTTTATAGCGCATTCTTCGGCGTGGGTGTCGGCCCGGGTGACGAGGTGATCTGTCCCGACTATACGTGGATCTGCACCATCTCGCCTGCGCTCTTTCTCGGCGCGCGGCCCGTGTTTTGCGAGTCCGACCCGCGCACCATGATGATTGACCCCGCTGACATCCGCCGCAGGATCACCCCGCGCACCAAGGCGATCGTCGTCGTGCACCTGTGGGGTTGGGTGTGCGATATGGATGCTATCATGCAGATCAGCCGAGAGATGGGCATCGCCGTGGTCGAGGACTGTTCACACGCGCACGGGGCCACCTACAAGGGCCAGCCCGTCGGGAGCATCGGCCATGTGGGCGCCTGGAGCCTCCAGGGCAGCAAGCCCGTCAGCGCAGGCGAGGGTGGGATCGTCGCCACAAACGATCCGGAGATTTTTGACCGCGCTTGTCTGGTGGGTCAGGTGAACCGCATCGTGGGGATGGACCTGGCGCAGGACAAATACCGCTATCTGCAACCGTTGGGTACGGGGATGAAGTTCCGCGCCCATCCGCTGGGCATTGGGATCGCCTCCATCCAACTCAATAAACTGAGCGCCTTGAACGCGCGACGCGCCAAGTATGTGACAGAAATCGAGGAAGGGCTGTCGGAAGTGCCCGGCCTGGAGCCGATCCCCTCTTCGCCCTGCTCGCAGCGCGGCGGATATTATGGCTTTCCCGTGCGCTACCTGCCCGATGAGGTGGGCGGCGCGCCGCTGGAAAAGATGGTCGAAGCGATCAACCGCGCCGGCGTCCCCGCGACGCCCTCTCCTTATCCGCTGTTGCACCGCCTGCCCCTTTTTGCCCAGGGGTTCGATCTATTCACGGGCAACCGCGGCCCGCTGGCGGGCGATTACAAGGGATATAAAGAAGGCGACCTGCCTGTGACGGAAAAGATGGTTTCTGAACTGATCTTCCTTCCCGTGCTCAGCGATCCAATCCCCGGCGCGAGCAAGCTCATCCTGGATTCGCTCAAGCGGGCAGCAGATCTGGTGCGAAAACTATAGTTAGGAGAGAGCTGTATGGACGAATATCAGAAACTGGCCGGGGTGTTCGGCTTCCCCGGTTCGGCGCGGTTGGCGCGCATCCTGCGCCTACTGATGACGCCCGAAGAGGCGCGTTGGCTGGCTCGGCTGCCCGCCACGCCGGGGCAATTGGCGCAGGATCTCGATTGCACCGCAGAGGAGGCTCGCAAGGCGCTGCAAGACCTGGCGGCCAAAGGCTTTGCCCTCGCCGGGGAAACCACGCCCACCGGCACGCTCTACAAGCTGGTGGGCATCGGCTGGCTTGGCGACCAAGTGCTGGCCAACCCCCAGTATGAGCGCCTGGGCGCCGAGTTCTACGACTTGTGGCGCGACTTTTTCAACGAAGAGCAAATCCCCCAGGATCAACAGCGAATCAAAGAGCCTACGCCGGCCAAGTTTCGCGTCTTGCCTGCCGAAGGGGCGCTGCCTGCCGAGGGCGTGCGGGATTATGAGCGCGCTTCCTGGGTCGTAGGACAGGCCCGCGTCGTCGCCGTGGCCAAGTGCCCATGCCGACGGCGAGAGCGTCGCTGTGACCACGAGCTCGAGGTATGCTTGTGGCTGAACGACGTCGGTGAATACGCCATCGCCCAGGGCATTGCGCGGGCGATCAGCCGCGAGGAGGCCGTGGCCATCTTGGAGCGTTGCTCCCAGAATGGCCTGGTGCACGATACCGAGAACGCGTCCCGTCCCAACGTCATCTGCAACTGCTGCTCGTGCTGTTGCGCGTTCCTACGGCCGCGCGTGGCCTATGGGCTCGAGCTTCCCATCGCCACCAGCCGCTACCAGGCGCGCCTCGATGAAAGCCTGTGCGTGAATTGCGGCATCTGCTTGGAGCGTTGCCACTTTGGCGCGCTCGAGGCGGGGAGCGAGCGCCCGATCACGCGCCCTGAAAAGTGTATCGGCTGTGGTTTGTGCGTCATCGCGTGCCCGGAGGGGGCGCTCTCGCTGGTGATCGCCCGCGAGGTTGCGCTCTCGGAGACGGGGGCACCGCTAGCGGCGGCCGGACAAACAGAGGTCGTTTGACATCGGGTGGATACTGTATTACGATTGGCGAATAACAAAATGCCGCGAACATCTAAACGTTTTGCCGCGCTCGATGAGCGCCCGATCAATAAAGAATCCTTTGTGCACGAGTGGCCCGAAGTCGGGCTGATCGTGACCGATAGCCCCTACGACCCTCAGCCCAGCCTGCGCCTGGAGAGCGGGCGCGTGGTGGAGATGGACGGCGTAGCTCGGCAAGATATGGACATGATCGACCGTTTCATCGCCGACTATGCCCTTGACCTGCGCGTTGCCGCCGAAGCCATGTCCACGCCATCCGAGGCGTTCGCGCGCATGTTGGTGGATATCAACGTACCGAGACAAACGCTCATTCGCCTGATCGCCGGATGCACGGCGGCCAAGCTGGTCGAGATCATCCGGCATATGAACGTGCTGGAGATGATGGTCGCCCTGGCCAAGATGCGCGTGCGACGCACGCCTGCCAACCAGGCTCACGTGACCAATCGCAAAGAAAACCCCGCGCTCTTGGCCGCGGACGCCGCCGAGGCCGCCTTGCGCGGCTTTGCCGAGACCGAGACCACCGTCGGCGTGGCGCGCTACGCGCCTTTCAACGCCATGGCGCTTCTCATTGGGTCACAGGTCGGGCGGCCGGGCGTGCTGAACCAGTGCGCCGTGGAAGAAGGCGTCAACCTGCGCCTGGGGTTCAAAGGGCTGACCACCTACGCCGAGACGCTCTCGGTCTATGGCACCGAGGGCGCCTTTGTGGACGGCGACGACACGCCCTGGTCCAAGGCGTTCCTGGCCTCGGCTTATGCATCGCGCGGCGTCAAGATCCGTTTTACGTCGGGCACGGGGTCAGAGGCGCTGATGGGCCATGCTGAAAAGCGCTCCATGCTCTACCTCGAGGCGCGCTGCCTGCTGGTAACGCGCGGTGCGGGCAGCCAGGGCGTGCAGAACGGCTCCATCAGTTGCGTGGCGCTGCCCGAGTCACTGCCCGGCGGGGTGCGCATCATCTTGGCGGAAAACCTTCTAGCGACGATGCTCAACCTGGAATGCGCCTCCGGCAACGACGCGTTGGCCAGCCACTCGGATATCCGTAAAACGGCCAAGCTGATGTGCCAATTCATCCCCGGAACGGATTTCATCCATTCCGGCTACAGCTCGATGCCGCGCTACGACAACCTATTCGGTGGTGGCTGTTTCGACGCCGATGAACTGGACGACTATAACGTGCTTCAGCGCGATATGCAGGTGGACGCGGGTTTGCGTCCCGTGCGCGAGGAAGAGGTCCTGGCCGTGCGCGAGAAAGCGGCGCGTGCTATCCAGGCTGTGTATGCCCGGCTTGGCTTTCCGCCCATCACTGACGAGGAGGTCGCGGCAGCAATCATCGCCCACGATAGCCGCGACATGCCCGATCGCAACATTGTCGCTGATTTAGCCGCCGCGGACGCTTTCCTCAAAGGCCCTCAGACAGTTTTGGACGTTATCCGCGCCCTGGACGAGTCGGGTTATGCCGATGTAGCGCAAAGCGTGCTGGAAATGGCTCGCCAGCGCGTGCTGGGTGACTATTTACAACCGTCGGCCATCTTTGATCGCAATTTTCACGTGCTGAGCGGCATCAACGACGCTAACGACTATCGCGGACCAGGCACGGGCTATCGTTTACAAGGCGAGCGCTGGCGAGAAGTGCAGGATATTCCCCAGGCCGGAGATCCGGCAGATTATTTGCAGGGTCAGGGTCACTATCTTGAGAATGGATTTGAGGAGATCGGCCCCGCGGTCAAGGGGCGAACCCGAGAGGTCGTGGTGGCCGTTGGGCCCGCTTTTGGTCGGCAATTGACGCAAACCATCGGTGGCATACCCCACGACCAGGTGCTGCGTGAAATCTTGCGCGGGATCGCCGAGGAGGGATTGACCGCACGTGTGGTCAAGGTGTACCAGTCCGCCGATTGCGCCTTCATCGGCTATAGCGGCGCGCAACTGAGCGGATCGGGCGTGGCGATCGGGATACAATCGCGCGGCACGACAGTTATCCATCGCGCCGACCTTGCGCCGCTGAACAACTTGGAGCTTTTCCCGCAATCGCCCAACCTGACGCTTGAATCCTATCGGCAGATCGGGCGTAACGCGGCGCGTTACGCCAAGCGGGAGCCGGTCACGCCCGTACCCGTGCGCATTGACAACTGGGTACGCTTGCGATTGATCGTGAAAACCATGCTCTTGCATCGCCGCGAGTGCGAGCAGGTGGATCCCAAACGTCCGCCGCAAGAGCTACACATTGATTGGGAGCCGGAAACGTAAAGCATGAAAAGCAGCGAACGTTACCGTTATCCTTTAGGCGAGCACGAACGCGAAAAGATTGTCTCGCGCACGGGGCGAGCCTTGTCCGACCTGACCTTGGAGAACATTCGCGCCGGAACGGTGGGGCCGAATGATTTCACCATTCACCCCGAAACCCTGCGCGCCCAGGCAGAGATTGCCGAGGATGCCGGCTTTCCGCAACTGGCCGCCAACCTGCGGCGTGCCGCCGAGCTGGCCCTGGTGCCCAACGAGAAAGTGCTGGCGGCCTATGAGGCGCTGCGTCCCCAGCGCGTGACCTACGAACAGATGCTCGCGTTGGCCGACGAGTTGGAGCGCGAGTACGGCGCGCGCGAGAACGCGCGTTTTATCCGCGAGGCGGCGCAGGTCTATAGAGAGCGTGGCCTGATCTAATTCGTATTCGACGCCGAGGTCCATCGAGTTCCGACTTAAAATACAACGCGACAAGGGGATCATTATGAATATCAGTCGTTTCGACAAGAGCAAAGCCAAGCCGGCCCATAACGGGACGATCCTCGCGATGGAGGTATTGCCGCCTAACGTCAAGGCTCCCTTTAGCCATGCGTGGGGCTACCTGGCAGGGCGCGGGGCTTTGGAGGGGCACACCCATCCCAAAGAAGAAGTCTATTTCTTTCACAAAGGGCAAGGCGTGGTCGTCGTGGGTGATGAAGAGCGTCCCGTCTCGGCAGGGGATTGGGTGGAGATACCGCCCGATGCCTATCACGCCGTGCGCAACGAGTCGGATGAGGAACTGCTCTGGTTTGCGCTCTGGTGGGAAATATAAAAAGCTTGGCACAGAAGACAAGCTATCAATATCACATACCTGAGGGATAGATTCATGAGTCCAACCTACAAAAGCCCTTTGCACGAGATGGTTTGCACGACGAAAACGGCCTTTTGGAACGATTCTTGCTCGATCGCCGAGCTGACGTATGCCATCGAGCACGGCGCTGTGGGGGCAACTGCTAACCCGGTGATCATCGGCACGGTACTTAAGCAGGAGATGCACCTCTGGAAAGATAGGATTCCCCAACTCATTCGGGAGATGCCCAGCGCCAGCGAAGACGAGATCGCGTGGAAGTTGATGGAAGAGATCTCGGTTAAAGGCGCGCAGCTGCTTCTGCCGGCCTTTGAGCGATACCGGGGTTACAACGGGCGGCTGTCCTTCCAGACGGATCCGCGCAACTACCGCAACACGCAGCGCATCGTCGAGCAGGCGGTGCATTTCGATAGCCTGGCTCCTAACATGATCATCAAGATCCCCGCCACCAAAGCAGGCATCCCGGCCATCGAGGAGGCCACCTATCGCGGCGTGAGCATCAACGCGACGGTCAGCTTCACCTTGCCGCAGGCCCTGGCCGTGGCCGAGGCCGTCGAAAGGGGGTTGCGACGTCGCGAACAGGAAGGCAAAGACATCAGCCATATGGGGCCTGTCTGCACACTTATGGTGGGGCGTCTCGACGATTGGCTCAAAGTCCTGGCCGAACGCGACGACATCATCACCAACCCGGGCTATTTGGAATGGGCCGGCATCGCTGTGATGAAGAAAGCTTATAAAATCTACCAGGAGCGCGGCTATCGTCTGCGTTTGCTTGCGGCGGCTTATCGGAATTACATGCAGTGGGCCGAGTTCATCGGCGGCAACGTAGTCGTCACGATCCCACATCAATGGCAGAAGCGCTTCAACGCCTCGGACGTAAAAGTCGAGCCGCGCATGGACGTCCCCGTGGATCAAAAAATCGTAGATGAACTGCTGCGCAAATTCGCGGATTTCCGCCGAGCCTATGAGCCTGACGGCCTATCCGTGGACGAGTTCGACGATTATCCCTGCTCACGGCGTACCCTGCGGCAATTCCTGGGAGGGTATCGCGACTTTACCAGCGTCGTGCGCGACTTTATGCTGCCGAACCCCGATGTCAAGCAGGCATAGCGGCTCAAGAGTGTTAAGCCATCGCCCGCAAGGTCTCAATAGCCTTGCGGGCGAGCAATTATGAGATTGCCTCTGCAATCAGACTTTTTCGAAAGCTTGATATCCAACTTGTGACGCTCACGCGATGTGGGCACAGCC
>FWPV01008344.1_pt1 | contig 18177 bp, 20 predicted proteins | sample 2228371 | NCBI WGS metagenome assembly FWPV01 (sample SAMEA103939776, study PRJEB20133) | metagenome
CAACTCCTTTTTTATTCAAAATTTTATTTTGGACGGATGTGAAAGGTTTTCTTCTTTTTCGATAAAAGTAAGAAAACATAACAAAATCTAAATCGGGGGTGGGATGTCATCAGTTTGCCCCAGACCATTGGGAAATCCGGGTCTAATGCGTAATTTGGGTTCAAATAAGCAGGATCGGAAAAGTAGCCGGCAGAACGTATCATCACTCTTGACAAATCAACCGTTTTGAGCGGCTACGGCAGGATGATAAGGACAGGTCGTGCCATGATTCTGCAATACCATGCCGCACGGATGCATTACTAAAACCTTTGCAGGCAGGGCGTTAAAAACTCGTTCGCTGGGAACAGTACGCCCCTCAATGAGTGTAATTCTCAGAATTTCACTCTTATATCGCGTCAATTTATCCCGAATTAAAATAGCAAGATCGGAAAAGTTTGTTGTTCGTCGTTTATTGTACTTTTGATTGAAAATTACTTCATGATGACTATAAATGAAAACATCCGAAAGGATTATTATGAAAGAATTAACAGAGTTTTGCTATACATCAATAATCACCTCGGCGAAAATCTTGATGTCGATAAGCTGGCCGGCATAGCGAATTTTTCTTCTTTTCATTTTCACCGTATTCTTTCGGCTTATCTGCATGAACCGCTGTATTCATATATAATAAGAATAAGGCTTGATAATGCAGCCCGGTTACTGCGATATACTGCCGAACCGGTTAATGAAATTGCCTATAAGGTAGGATATGATTCCCCTTCCTCACTGACTAAATCATTTAAGAAACGTTTTGGAGTATCGCCGGTTGAATTCAGAGATATGCACAAAGAATTGCCTGCAGAAGGTTTACTGATAAGAAGCGATTTCTCATTTATTGAATTAAAACCCAGGATAAAAGTGATAGATAATAAAAAAGTTGTATATGTGCAGACCATAGGTAAATATGGTGACGAAGATATAAGCAAAGCATGGGACAAGATAACAGGTTTTGTCAGGAAAAATAAATTGTTTTCATGGAAATTTGAAGGAATAGGCATTAGTTATGACGACCCCCGGATTACCGAAGAGGAAAAATGCAGGTATGAGGCATGTATTGCCGTTAGCCATGAGGTAAAACCCGAAGGTGAAATCGGGTTTAAAATTATTGAGGGAGGAAAATACGCTATTTTCAGGTTCAAAGGGCCATATACCAATTTTACAAAGGCATATGAGTATATTTATTCTGTGTGGTTACCCCGGGAAGGCTATGAATTGCGTAATATTCCGGGTTTTGAATTACATCTTAATAATCCCGAACGCACAAGGGCCGAAAATCTCAAAACCGATTTATATATACCCATAAAATAATTAACGATGAAGACCAAACTGAATTACTGCACTGCCGGAATAGTAATATTCTGCTTAAACCTGCTGGCTGTTTTAAACTCAGCATGGTTCTTTCTGGGCATTGCCCGTTTTCCGTTTTTAGCATGGTTAAACTTTAACGCCTGTGCGCCTTCGATAATCATTTTCCTTACAGGTTTTTTGCTTAAAAACCGGATGATAATGGCAGCCTCGCTTCCGTTTCTGTTATATTTCGGCGGGGGAGGGCTGTTTGTATTTGGCTGGCATGGGACATCAATTGTTGCTCAGGCAGGGCATATACTGATGATGGCGGCATGTATTTTTATAATTGCCGAAATAACAAAGGCTAAAGCATGGAAAAAAGCTTTATATGGCCTGATGGCCGCGATAATAGCATTCGCTGTACTTATGCCCCTTCAGCACAGGTTTGTTAAAAATCATCCTGAATACCTCAAAAAACTTGGCGATCCTAAATTTGAGAGAGTAATCAATAAAAACTAATATAAAACAAAGAAAAATGCAGAAAATTGATTTTAAAAAAACAATGAAAGAGGCTTTTAACGCCCCGGTAAAAAAGGTGTCTTTTGTCGAAATACCCGAAATGCAATTCCTGATGGTTGAAGGGAAAGGTTATCCCGAAAATAATCCCTCTTATCAGAAATCATTTGAAGCATTATATGGCGTGGCTTACACACTTAAATTTATGCTTAAACTTAATGAAAGTATCTGGCCTGCAGACTATTGCGATTATGTTATTCCTCCAATGGAAACTCAGTGGTGGATGGCCGAAGGTGATTTTGACATACGCAAACCTGACCTGTGGCGCTGGAATAATTTACTGATGCAGCCCGATTTTATCACTCCCGGGCTGATTGACATGGCAAAAGCGGAACTGAGAAGAAAAAAAGGAGTGGCTTCTTTGGATCGCCTCAGATTTGAGAAATTTAAGGAAGGAAACGTAGCCCAGATGATGTACATAGGCCCGTATAGCGGTGCAGGAGAGGCCGCCAGACATATTTTAAGCGAGATAAAATCACACGGGTTTAAATCTCACGGCAGACACCATGAAATATATTTTAATGACCCGCGTAAAACGCCTCCTGAAAAGTTAAAAACACTGGTACGAATTCCTTACCGTTAAATCATCCTCTTTTACTGATTTCTTTTAATTTTTCGTAGTTTAAAATCGTAATGTCTTTTTCTTTAAGCCGTATTATATTATCCTCTTCAAGGCTTTTAAGTATTTTTACGGCACTTTCGGCTGAAATTCCTGCAAATTCAGCAATATCACGACGGGAGAGCAGGCGGAATATGTTATTATTTTCAGCCTTCAGGGTATCAAGGTAAAGCAATGTGTCGGCCATCCTGCCGTTCATTTGTTTGTACAACAGATTGCGGGTAACATTCATCAGGTCGGCATTCTGTTCACAATAACGTTGAATCAGACTGAAAGCAAAATTTCCGTTTTGTCTGATTACTTTTGCAATAGCCTCTTTTTCAATAAGATACACCTGGCAGTCGGTGATGGCTACCGATGAGTAAGTAAAAGTATTTTTGCTGAAAATAGCTGAAAGGCCTACAAATTCGCCCGGCCTGATTATTCTGAGGTTAAAGCTTTTTAAAGTGTCACTTTCTATATATTGTCTGGCAAGTCCGGTAATGACATAAAGCACATACGAAGCAAAAACACCCTGCTTGGTTAGGTTATCGCCTGTCCTGAACAAAACCTGGGTTTTGCTGGCTTTAATCATTCCGGTTTCTTCTGCCGAAAGCATCTGAAAGCATGGTGAATGTATATCACATATAAATTCACTATCAGATTCAAGTATGGTTTTCATTGATGAAAGATTTTCTGTTTCAGCTGTTTTTCAGGGTTGAATGAAAGAATAATTTGGCTATAAAGATAATGTTTTCAGTCCAATCATTTCTATCTGGTTTGCATCAATAAAAAAGCTGTCGTATTTCAGTTTTTTCATTGAGTTCAGCACGGCTGTTTTTCTTTTACATGGCAGGATCAACAGCTAATTTTGCATCATCAATTTAAAACCAGAGAATATGTTGTACACAAATTTAAAACACATTGAAACAGCCGATGAGTTGAAAAAAATCATTAGTGAAAATGAAAATGTAATGGTTATCTGTGGAAGGATGGGGCCTATGTGTATTCCGGTTTATGGCATTGCTGAACAACTTGAAAAAGAATACACGCATGTTAAATTCTATGACATGGAATTTGATAACCCTGAATCACATATAATCCGTAGTTTGCCAGAAGTACGTGGTTTTATGGGAATACCGTTTACCGTTTATTATAAAAACGGGAAGGTGGTTAAAGCTACATCGAGTATTCAAACCATGGATCAGGTAAGAGCCATACTCGATAAGGAATTTTCAGCCTCTGTCAATGCCTGAAGCTATGAACAGCAGTAACTACTTCGACGCAATTGTAATTGGAGCCGGCCCTGCAGGACTTACAGCAGGAATATACCTCTCAAGGGCCAGGCTTAAAACACTTATTGTTAGTGAGGGAATGGTTGGCGGCCAGCTGGTGCTTACGCATCAGATAGTAAATTATCCGGGGGTGGAAAGTATCAGCGGCTACCAGTTGGCTGCTATTATGAAAAAGCAGGCGCAGGAATTCGGGTGTGAAATTATCTCGAATATTTCTGTTATGGATATTCAGCTTCATGAAAAAGATAAGAAGATTACGCTGTCTGATGGCCAGGTATATTATTCCAGGTCTGTAATACTCACTACGGGAGGCAGGCCGCGTACACTGGGTGTACCCCGAGAAGATATTTTTAAAGGAAAAGGTATTTCCTATTGTGCCACCTGTGATGGTGATTTTTTTACCGGTAAAGAAATTGTTGTAGTAGGAGGCGGTAACTCGGCTCTTGAAGAATCAGTATCTTTAACAAGGTATGCAAGTAAGGTAACCTTAATTCACCAGTTTGATCAATTTCAGGCTTTTGAATATGCCATTGAAGAAGCCAGACGGAATGCGAAAATCAGATTCTTAATGAACTCGGCTATTGTTGCATTTCATGGCAGAGAAAACCTTGAAAGTGCTGATGTTAAAAATCTGAAAACGGGAGAAATAATGAATTACAAGACCGACGGAGCTTTTGTTTTTATCGGATACGTGCCGAATACTGAGTTTCTTAAAGGCAAAGTTGAATTGAATCAATGGGGAGAGATTGTGGTTAAACCGGATATGTCAACAGGCATTAAAGGCGTTTTTGCAGCAGGTGACTGCATAGCTAAACGTTACAGACAGGTAACCACGGCAGTAGGGGATGGAACAATTGCGGCGCTTGCAGCATCGCAATATATACATGAAACTAAAAACAAACACATAAATATGGTTGTTGCCTGAATTTAAGCAAAATGAAAAAGGTTTCTTCATACAACGAACTGATTAATAATGTTTCCGGTAAGCCAAAAGCATTTCTGTTGCTTTTTAAATCAGGAGGCGAACAGAGTGAATGCGCTTACCAAGCGCTGAACGTGGCGCTGGGTAATAACAATTCTTTGCCTGTTTTCTGCGCCGATGTCAATGAAGTAAATGACATACACCTTCGTTTTGGTATCAATAGCGTACCATCGTTACTGGTTTTTGAAAACGGAAATTATGTGAATAATATTAAAGGCTGCCAAACCAGCGGATACTATAAAGCGCTCATGGAGAATGCGGTTTATTATGCAAAAATGAAAGCCGAAGGGAAAATACCCAAAAGAGTAACCGTTTATTCAACACCCGTCTGTGGCTGGTGCAACGCATTGAAATCATGGCTGAGAAAAAACGGTATTCCTTTTACCGATGTGGATGTATCACGTGATGAAAAAGCCGCAAGAGAAATGGTAAGCCGGACAGGCCAGCATGGAGTGCCGCAGACTGATATAAACGGCCAGATGATAATTGGCTTTGATCAGAAAAAACTTAAAGAATTACTTGAAATCTGATATAACAATTTAAAATTAACCATAAAATACTAAAACAATGAAAGAGTTACAACCGGTTAATCAGCATGTCGTGCTTGATATTACTGAATCAAATAGTGAACGCCGGACAAGTTCGGGTATCATTATTCCTGACACCGCAAAGGAGAAACCCAAAATTGCTCCTGTTGTTTGGATGAGTGTTATTGAGAATGCCGAGGTGCAACCCGGAGAAACGGTTTTGTTTAAACCCTATAGCGGAACAGAGGTGGAATTTGAAGGTAAAAAATACCTTATTCTGCCTTATGCTGACATACTTGCAAAAATAGCAGAAACTGAAAGTATTTAACTTCATTGCTATGAAAGGGAATTTTGAGGAAATAATCAATGACAGCCGGCCTGTGGTTGTTGATTTTCATGCCTTGTGGTGTGCTCCATGCCGTATGCAGTCACCTGTCCTGCAGGAATTGGCTTCAGAATACGGCGATCGGATTAAAATTATAAAAATTGACGTGGATAAGAATCCCGGTTTGGCTGACAGATTTGCAATAAGAGGAGTACCAACCCTGATGATTTTCAAAGACGGGCAGGTAAAATACAAACAGGCAGGCATTCATTCCAAATCACAAATGATGAATGCTATTTCAAACATATTGTAAAATAAATTGTTACTTAATTAATGACTTTCGTTTTGTTTCTTTGAAACCGCATATAAAAAAACTAAATAATATAATGTTGTGAAGTCTTACAAGCATTTTTAATATCTTTTAAATCTAAAAATTAATTATTATGAAGAAAAACATGGGAACTTCAGATAAGGTAATCAGGATACTGATTGCTCTTATAATCGGGGTGTTGTATTTTACGCATGTCATCACAGGCACTTTAGGAATAGTGCTTCTGATTGCAGCTATTATTTTTGTACTCACCAGCCTGGTTAGTTTTTGCCCGCTTTATGTGCTTCTGGGTATTAATACCTGCCGGAAGAAATAATCAATTGTTGACGCATTGATGAGGCTGCTAAGAAACCAGTAGCCTCTTTTTATAATCAAATTGTTATTATCTGATTTATATAGAAATGGAATACTATTTTTCAAAACAATTAAATGCAGGCTTTGACAAATCAGTTGATCTGGTCACAGAAGCCTTAAAAAAGGAAGGTTTTGGAATTGTCAGCCGCATTGATATGCATGATAAATTCAAAGAGAAACTGGGAATTGATTTTAAAAAATATACAATTCTGGGCACATGTAATCCTGCTTATGCTTTTAAAGCTGTGCAAACCGAAGAAAAAGCGGGTGTGATGCTGCCATGTAATATAGTAGTAATTGAAAAGGGAGATAATATAACAGAAGTCGTTGCAATTAATCCTGTTGCCACAATGCTGGCTATTGACAATCCTGACTTAAAAAAGTATGCCGGCGATGTAACCGATATTTTCAGAAACACAATATACAATCTGAATTATAAGGAAGAAGGTGTCCCGAATATTTAGGCACCTTCTTTGAAACGTCTATATAATTTCTTTTAACCCAGGCCTCGGTATTAAAAATCTAATGACGAATTTGGGGTTAAATTTATTTAAGTTTGTTAATGGATATTGATAAATCATCAAAATAGCTTGTATCATTGTTATTATTATATAGGTAGATACCTATTTCTTTACCTTTCATATTTGATTGCAAAGTATAACTGCATTGTATTTTCTCCCATCCTTCAGCATCAGTTTCGACAGCCTTTGACGAAGAAAGATAGAATGATCTGCCCGATTCGCCCGCCAATACAATACCACCGGATTTACCAAACCTCCAAACTTCTATTTCAATTACATCACCCATTTTGCCGTTATACAATCTGTATGTAAAGCCATAAGGCTTTTCCGAGAATAATTCTATAGAAAAATTACCTGATCTTGAGTACCTGTTGCTCCGTCTGTCCCCGTTTTCAAAAAAAATTCCATGAATTGATGTTTTGAAGAATTTTTTATCTGATGTTAATTTTTCTGCATCACATCCGATTTTTATTGAATCAAAAACAGGTGCGATATAATAGCGGGAATATAATGTCCAAGTTGAAAAACATAAAAGAGTAATTGATAGTAATATAACAATTACTTTAGTTATAGATTGCTTATTATATTTCGAATTATTAAACAAAATAAACAGCAGAGGAAAAGCAGGTATAAAGTATCTGCCCTGAATAGTATGTAATAATTTATTTCCGACACAATTCCATGTTAGTTCTTGTGATAATAATACAAGAGAAATGTTTGCAATTAAGCTTCCCAAAATTACATATCTCTGGAAAATATTAAAATTCAGATTTTTATTATTTTCAAGAATTGCAACGAATATAATAATTATGTAAGCAATATGTATAAGCCATATAGGTAGTTTTGTATCAAGCCAGCCGAATGTACCTATATATCCACGATAGTACATATCAAATGTATGAAATATGGAGATTACAATCACTTCGAAAATAGATAATACGTGATTTAAAATATATTCAAGTTGCTCATACATGTTTGCACAACTTTTTAAATCTATTCCATCTCTAAATTCAATGTTGTACTCTTTATAAGGGATATACTTAATGCTTATTATTTTTGACCAGAAAATTGCTGTGCCAAACCCAATCACTATTATCAAAATAAAACAGGAATAAAATTCCTTGATACTCCTGAAATTTTCTTTGGGTATTAAGAGGAAAAGTAAAATAATTGGAGTATACACAACCTTTGCTGAAGCCAGCAATACCGAAAGACAAATAATAATCAGAAAATCTTTTAAATCTATTTTTTTATCCTCAAATGTTAATTTTAGAAAATAAGCAATTAATAAAAATGCTAATATATTTGTAACAACATCTGCACTTAATGACATGTTTGTAAAAATAGACATTGGCAGCAAGGCCAATAATGCAAACAACCATTTATATATAGGGGTAATTTTTATGGCAAACCAGATACATATAATCCAGATTAATAGTGTAAACATTCTTGCCCCGTAAAAAATAAATATTGGAGAAATATTGAGTTTTTTTAATATAAAAATGGAAAATGCCTGAGGTATATAAGAAACCGGGGAATATAATGCGGTATTAGGGAAATCAATAAAAATTTTATCATTCTCATTCAATGGTATTGAAAACTGATTGCGTATTATTTTGAAATTGGTTTTTGAATTCATGTTCCCTCGTAATCCAAGAAATGGTTCGGTTGTTTTAACAAAACTTTCAGGGATGTATCCACCTAACCTTTGGTTTACATTTTCAGACAGAAATTTTCCATCTGATATTTGATATGATCTGTAAAAATGGTTTATCTCATCAGGCACCTGAAATGGTGGCGTTATAATTAAAAAAGTTAAACCTGAAATGAGAGAAACTATTAGAAAAAAACTACCCGGATGAACACGTTTCAATTTATTCATTAATTTTTTATTTATCATATTTCAGCTAGCTTTTAAGAAAGCAAGATATTAATTTTTAGCCAAAAATATTATTACAAGAAAACATAATAATCATTGTGTATATAAAACAAATCTCATTTTGGCTGTTTGTAATTCATTAGTCAATAGCAAAGCGTTTTTTCGGTTTGCCTCATAACGGTTTGGCGCTTGGTACAGTGGCGGATTAGAAGCAATTTCCTGTCTGTTTGGCACTATGTTTCTTAGTGGCACTATCCTTTGATTTACAACTTCACTTGCTATTACCACGTATTCGTTGTTGCACTACATCCCGCTCCTTATCAGTGGCGGGATAGTTTTTACGTTTCATAGTGAAAAAGTTTTTATTAACAAATTAAACCCGGATTTGTCAATAGGATTTGAAAAATTCTATTGTTACAAGCCGCCATTCTTTTGTCCGCTATTTTCAATTTACCTTTCAATTGTCTTACGAAGTTCAGTCAATACTTTATTTTCTTCTTCAAATAATTTTAGCCAAGTCGATGAATTGTTTTCAAAGTTTTTCATTTGTTCCGATCCAACGAAAACGCCTTTGTTTGTAAGCAAGTAAAACCTTACTTCGTCTGTCGATGGTAAAGGAGTTGTTTCTGTTTTAGTTGTCTTATTGAGAAATGTCTGTGCTAAACTAACGAATTGTTTCGCAGCACTATTTACGTTTTGATGTTGTCCGCCACCTATAACGCCACCGCCTGAACTTAAATACAAACTTGCGTCACCTGTTTGATAAGAAACAGTTGTCGCTGTCGCACCGCCCATTCCCCAGTCCATAATAACTCCGTAAACGACAGTCTTGTCGTTAGGCAATGAAAGTCCAAGTTGTTCAGGTGTCGCTGAAAATGCCATACTCCGAAGTCCTTCAAATGCATTCTCTTTTGTCTGATGAACTTTTGGTTTTGTCATGTCTTGGTCGGCAACAGTTTGTTTGTTGTTTGAAGTTGATTGGTTTCCGCAACTTGTCAAATAGAAAACAAGTCCGCCTGCCAGAATTATTCCGATAATAATGTATATCATTTTCATAGTATGTTTTTTAATCGTAGCATCGTCCTACGATTGCTTGTAACTATACAATATCCGCATTTCTCCCGTTTTTGTCAGTGTTTTTACTTTTTTCCCAAATATAAAAAATTATTTCACATTACAAATCAATTACTTACTTCATGTTACTCAGACGCTCTGGAGTTATTAATTCTGCTTAGTATGCCCCGATTTATAGCTGCAGGAGTAAATAAACCAACGTAAGGGGCTTTTAAACTGATTATTATACCCCGAAGTCGGTTTCTTTATTATTTTCATTATTTTCACTGTCCGGTGTTTCTTCTTCCCCCTCCCACGAAGGTTTCGGAACAGGAGGCCCTTCGTTGCGGTAAACAATTGACAGAGCAAGACCCGTCATCATTCCCATCAGGTGCGACTCCCACGACATATCGGGCTTGTAAGGGAAAATTCCCCATACCATACTGCCATACAGAAAGGTTACAAGCAGCGAAATAGCAAGCAGATTAACATTTTGCCTTATTATTCCCCCGAAAAACAGAAACGATCCAAATGCATATATCAGGCCGCTTGCGCCTATATGATAGGATGCCCTGGCAAAAATCCAGACAGTTATACCGGTAAAAAAATAAGCATAAATGAATACACGCATGGCCACCCGATGATAAAAGAAAAAAAGTGCCAGGCTCAGAAAAAAGAGCGGCACCGAATTGTTGATGAGGTGACTGAAATTGGCATGTATCAACGGAGCAACAAGAATGCCGATAAGTCCTGATATTCTTCTCGGATAAAGACCGAATTTAAAAAGCTCAAGATTCTCAGTGACTTCAAAAATTTTTATGAGCCACAGCAGAATAATAAATAATAAGGGAAATACAAGGCTTATCCTGAAGCGCCTTAGGTCGATATTATCACCTGTGCTTTTTTTCATCCTTACAAAATTTTAACCCAAAAAACTCATCAGACTTTTTTTCCGATAGCCGGGCGATTAATATTTTGTTAGGTTTTCTTCTTTTCCATAAAAGTAAGAAAACCTAACAAAATCTATATCGGGGTAAGTCATCAATTCGTCTCGTGCCAGCAGGACTCCTAACGACTAATCCGGGTTTAATGCGTAATTTAGGTTTAAATATCTTAATATTCATCAATTTACATTTATGTATTTTAAAGCTTCAGGTATGTTATACCCATTGCCTGTTGGTGCAAGTGTGTTGCATGTGTGTTTCATTAGCCTAAATTATGAAAAAAGCCATTTGTTTGTGAACTCAGGGTCAAAAAAACATTGTGACGAAGTGGCTCAATGGCGATGGGATTATTTCTGAAACAATGCCGTTGGGGTAATGCCTGTTTTTTCAGTCTTTTAATGCTCCCTTTGCTGCTGAGATCAGCATAAGTATATTATGCTGCCCGGCCAGAGTCAGACTTCTGACAATCAGTTTTCTATCTTTTGGCTACAGGCCATTCAAGGCTAATACCTGTTAAGCCAGCGGTATTTTCTCGTTGTTTCGCCTACTTTTGCAGCAATGACAATTTCATGGCTCCCCCAGCTTCTTTTGCCAATGGCGCTTAAATTATAATCAAACGAGTATCCGAAATAATATTGCTCATATTTAACACCTCCAATGAAGATAAATGACGATCCGGTTCCGCCTGTTGTTTCTTCAGCAAGACTGTAGTTGCCGCCGGTGCGGTATGAAAGGCCCGCCCAGTATTGCTTGTTGACATATCCGGTAATATTGAAATCAAACTGGCTGATGAATTTTTCAGTTATTTTAAACAGAACCGAGGGTTCGATAAAAACATCGCGGTTGATTTCAAACCGGTAACCTGAAATAAGAAAATAATGGCGAACCATTTTGAATCCGGGACTTTTTTGCCTGGCCGGTATCTTAAGCAGGCTTTCTGACAGTTGCATGGCGGATATACCGATATAAAAGTCGGGATTGGTATAATAAACGCCTGCATTGGCATCAGCAATCAGCGCTGATTTCTTTAAACCAAGCAAATATTCATCGTCAAGGTCGTGCAGAACTATCTTTGAATCATTCAGGCTGAACTGAAAGCCTGTAAGTGACAATCCGAACGATAACTGTGAGTTATAAAGAGGGATATGATAGGCGTATGTCAACTGAATACCGGTGCGGTTGAATGCACCTGTAAAATCAGTATATAAATTCGCTCCTAAGCCGACTTTTTTAGGCCTTGATGCTGATTTCCAACGCCTGCGTATATGAGGAGAACGTGAAATAAAACTGGTTTTCAGCATGCGCCCATGAATACTGAATGCGTAAGTGGAGGGTGCATCCTTAATGCCTATCCACTGTTTCCTTCCGGTAAGCGTATATGTTGTCAGGCCATCATGGCCGGCTATTGCAGGATTGATAAGATAATTGTTTATCGTATATTGATTGAATACAGGAAGTTGTTGTGATTTTATACTCCCGGCACACGCGAAAAAAGCGGCAAATGTTATTATTTGCTTTTGCCTTGAATAGTTTTTTAGCCAGTTCACAACTGAGATAAGTTATAATTAACTGTTGCGCTTAATAGCCTTATATAAATATAACATAAATGTTTTGATTTCCTCTGAAAATATATATGCATTTTTATCTGCCATGTTTGAATAGTTGTATTCATGGTACTTGGGTTAACTCCTATAAGAAAATCTTTAACCCACATTAGTCATCAGGCATTTTTTCTGATGGCCGTCATTAGTTCTCTACATTAATAATGACTAATCAGGGTTCTACTGTTGACTGGTTTCGATATGCATTTTAGCATTTCAGAATCATTTGTATATGGCCATTGCTGCGCCTTGTTTTTTAAGGAAAAACTGCTTAGGCCGTGCGCTGAGGTACGTTGTGCCTGAGGGTGCATGTTGCCCTGAAGATGGGTATATTGAGCAGGGTGGAGGGTTTGGGTGGTTTGCATATAATCGTGGTATATCTTTAATGATATTTTACAATGGTACCCGCAGAAAAATTTTTTCTATAAAAAGGCTCACCCTCCCCTTAATCCCCCCCCCTTAAACAACTTTTGTTTTTAAAAAAGCATGAGTAAATAAAAAGTGTGAATTACTTTTTATGTAATTGATGGTTGTTAAGGGGGGGAGTATGAGGGGGGTAAGGAAAAACTGCTTAGGCCGGGGGAAAGGTGATATAGTTTAATGATTTTGGGTGATATACTTTTAGTAATATTTTACATCTGTAATGTCAATAATTCTATTCACTCTCCTTCTGAAATTATTATATCATAACAGGGGACTATCCTATCTTATTCAGTATTTCAAGCAAATCAATGCTTTTGAGCGTTACATTGCGGTCATCGAGGTCAATAATGCGGTCATTCTTAAATTCTGTCAATGTACGGCTCACCGTTTCCTTAGTTGACTGCACCAGGTCAGCAATTTCCTGCCTTGAAAGGGGAAGAGTGATTGTATTGCTTTTAAAAACATTCCTTGAAAAATGCAATAGCATTTCAGCCATACGGCCGGGAACCTGCTTTTTGGTAAGGCTTATCATTCTGTTTATCAAATATATAGCGCGTGATGACAATAGCTCCAATATTCGGGTGGCAAAAGGTCCATTCTGGTTAATTACATCTTTGAAACTTTTTGCATTAATATAAATGAGTTCGCCTCCCTGAATTGAAGAAGCGCTGTATGGATAAAGTTCCTGATAAAATACAGAGGCCAGACCGATAAAATTATTTTCAGAAATTATTTCAATAATTATTTCATTGTTTTCGTCAATCTGCTTGTATAATTTTAGCAAACCGCTTTTAATAAACATCAGATGTGTAACAGGCCTGTCCTGCATGAAAATAATTTCGCCGGGCCTGTGTTTAACAGGAAAACAATTTTTAATAAGATAATCTTTCTGTTCTTCACTAAGCAAATCAAATGCAGGTATCAGGCATTCGTGTTGTTCCATATCATTTCGGCTAAGGAGAAAAATTAATTACATAAAGATATAAAAAGTAATAAATAATAAGTGCATGAAATAGGGTATTTTATAAAATTTCTTAACCATCAGCTTATATTTACTATTTTTTTATTACTTTTTATATTCCTTTTACGTGTCTTCTATGGATAAAAAGACAGTACTGATCATTGATGATTCAAATACTTCCCTGATACTGCTTGAATGGGCATTAAAAGAAGAAGGGTTTAACACGTATATTGCTCTGAGTGTAGGTGAAGCCAGGAAAATTATAGCATCCAAAAGACCTGACCTGATTTTGCTCGATTTGTTTATGCCTGAGGTAAGCGGCTATGATTTTCTTGAAATGAAAAACGAACTGAATATTACAGACGTACCGGTAATAGTAGTTTCTGCTTATGATAACGCTGATTCGGTAAAGCAAACAAAGGAACTCGGAGCCAGTGAGTTTATACCCAAGCCTTTTACGATTCAGCAAATTATTAAAACGGTGAGAAAATATTTGAATTAGATGTATCAGTTAGAATAAAATCCCGGTACCAATTTCCAGAAAGGCTCCTGTACCGTTTGTCCCCTGGCTTTCTTTTAAAACCGGATGCGGAGAGGAAGGTTTCATTATTGAACCCAGATAGATACCGTAACCTGCTTCACTTTTAAAATAAATATTCTTACTGATGTTTATTTTCAGGCCAAGGCCTAAATGGTGTTCCATTGATTTATATTTACCTGCGGCTACATAGTAATCTTTTCCTGTCAAAGGCTTATCAATAATAGTTTTGTGAAAGATGAAATTATAGAAAATATAAGGTTTTAAAGGAGTATTGCTGGTTTTTGTGTTTTTACCAAGCAATTTGTAAAAGCCCACTGATATACCACCAATATTATTCAGTTTACTGTCAAAATAGGTACCTATGGATAGCCTGCGGCCCATTTCGTCAGATATGAACAACTGAAGTTCGGTACTGGTACCGAATCCGCTTTGCAGGACAAACTGATTAGCCTCTATCCCGATATGCCTGTCAACTTGCTGGGGAAAAGCAACACCTGCAAGTGCAAGCAGTTGAACCGTCAGCAAGATTATTGTTTTCATATCCTTATTGTTTTTGGTTTTCTATTAAAGGATACGAATTATCCGGTGTCTTGTTAATAATATTGCATTGATATGCAAAGAGTTAATAAATGATTTTCCTATAAAGCCCGGTTGATTGGCTTTAAGAAGACTATTGACCTGCGTCAATATAGCAAGGCCTGAATGCTGAAAAAACTGAAAAAAGTGTTATTGCCTTATTTCGGCAAATGCTCTTACAGGGAATGAACCCAGTCCGATAATTTTTGGAGGGATACAGCTAAACCGGAAGCCTGTGAGGGGCAAAGCCGATAAATTGCAGAGGTTTTCAACGATAGGTATTCCGGCTTTAAGGAGAGCCGACTGCACTGGCCTTATTCTGGTGTTTGTATCGTCAATGTTGCAGGTATCAATACCAACGAGCTTAACCTTACTTTCAATCAGAAAGCGTGCAACCGGGGCAGTAAGAAAAGGATGGTTCTGATAATATTTTTCAGAACGCCAGTAAACATCCCATCCTGTATATATCAAAACAGCCTTGTCTTTAAAATCGGGGTATGTAAAATAGCTTTCATCGATGGCATTTGGGTGGTCTGCCATGGCATTGATACAGATTCCGTCGATACCGGCAAGGGTGCCGAGTGAAATCTCAGAAAGATCAGCCCCTTGCGCATATCTGTGAAAAGGAACATTAATATAGGTTCCGGTATTGGATGCAATTTCAATCAGGCCGATATGGAACTCCGTATCATCATCATATATTTTTTTTGACTCTTCACGTGTCAGAAAGTCTCTGATGACAGGTGCCGGTATCCCCTTGTAAGTAACCATGCCATGTTCGATGTTATGGCTAAGGTCAACATATTTTTTGCTACGCATAGGGTTTAAATATTTTTGTTATTACTGAAAAGCACATCTTTGTTATTCTGTACTTAAAGAATAAGGCGCTGACCCGGGCATAGTCCCCCATATTGTATCCGGCACTGCCCCCATTTCGAATTCTAATGTTCCGCCTGTCAGAAAAACGTTATGCGGAATCCATGTATTATTCAGGTTTTCATTATTCAGTTTTACCTTCTGCACATAAACATTATCGGCATTATTATTAATCGCTTTAATAGTAAATTTTCTGTTGCCGGGTAATGAAAGGGTAATCGTGTTAAAAAGCGGGCTTCCGATTACATAGGCCGGATAACCGGGTGTTACCGGATAAAAGCCCATAGCGCTAAAAACATACCATGCCGGGGTTTGTCCGTTATCTTCATCATTGCAAATTCCGTCGGGTAAAGCAGAATAAAGGCTGTCCATAATGTACCTTACGAGATATTGTGTTTTCCATGGCCGGCCGGCATAATTATACAAATATACAACATGCTGTGCCGGCAAATTACAATGGACATATCGCCGTATTCCCGAAATGCCCTTTTCAGACGTTTCTGGTAAGTCTGGGTTAAAAGTACCCGGGTTTTTCTGATCAGGAGTATTAAAATACGCATCAAGTCGGTTAATAAAGTATTCTTTACCGCCCATCAGATTTATCAGTCCATGAATATCATGTAAAACCGACCATGTATATTGCCATGCGTTGCCTTTGCTGTAAGGGCCTCCGTATTCATATGGGTTAAAAGGTTCTATCCATTTCCCCTCGCGTGTTTTTCCTCTCATGAATCGGCTGCTTGTATCGAACACATGTATATAATTCATGGCGCGTTTTCTGAAAACTTCAGCATCATCGGTTTTGCCTAATGATTTGGCCAATTGCATAATACAAAAGTCGTTATAAGCATAGTCAAGCGTTTTTGAAACCGCTTCAGCAGATTCAGGATAGGGAATATACCCCCGTGCATTATAATCCCTGTATCCGTCGCGTCCGAGTGCTTTTAAAGGAGCTTTTTCATAACATTCCTTTATCATGGCAGAGTATGCTTTGGCAATATTAAAGTTACTGATGCCCTTTACCCATGCATCGGTAATGATTGAACATGAATGATGCCCTGCCATAATATCCCTGTAGCCCGGACCTGATACCTGAGGCATCCATCCGCCTTCTTCAATAGCATTGATGATGGATTGCATCTGTTTTTCAATAATATCGGGATACATAATTGTTAAAAAAGGATTTACGGCCATGAATGCCTCCCGGAAACTATAATCGGTCATCATATAACCCTGATGTATTTTCCCATCATAAGGACTATAATATATAGGGTTATTATCAGTGTTAAGTTCATACAACATCCTTGGTAACAAAAGCAAACGGTAGAGGCATGAATAAAACGTGGTTTTCTGTTGCCCGGTACCACCGTCAACCCTTATTTTTTGCAATTCATTATTCCATGCTTTAAATCCACTTGCTTTAATTTCCTCAAAATTCTTTTTCCCGATCTCCCGGTTCAGGTTATTTTCAGCCTGCAACATACTTATAAATGAAGATGAGGCTTTTATTTGAATTATTTCGTCTTTCCTTGTTTTAAAACCAATAACGGCTGTAATATGTCTGCCAAAGAGTTCTTTTTTTCCGTCTGCCGATGAGTCATTATCGGCTAAGGTAATAAAATCAAAATCTTTGCTGAGTTCGATAACAAAATAGTTGGCAAAGTTATCAGGCACACCGCCATGATTATAGGTTGAGTATCCGACTATTTTTCTCTTTTCAGGTATAATTTTAATATAAGAACCTCCATCAAAGCCATCAATAACAATACCCGCCGTATCAGATGCAGGGAATGTAATTCTGAAAAACACAGAACGTTCGGTGGGGGTCATCTCTGTGAGTATTTTGTAGTCATCGAGCCATACTTTATAATAATGAGGAAAAGCAGTTTCACGTGCATGTGAAAATGAAGAAGCCCTCTCGTCTTCATTGCTGACAATTCTGCCAGCGAAAGGCATAATTGCAAAACACCCGTAATCGTTCATCTGTGTGTTAGATTGATGTGTCTGCCTGAATCCCCTGATCTTTTTATCATTGTATGCATATTGCCGGCCGCTGTGCATCTTACCGGTCTGCGGTGTCCAGCAATTCATCCCGAAAGGCATACATATAGCCGGATAGGAATTTACAGACGAAAGACTATCGCCTGATAATGTCCCCTGCAAAGGATTCACATATTTAACAAGGTCAACCGTATGTTTCTTTGCCTGAAACCTTTGGCAACCTGTTAATACTGAAACTAAAATAAAAGGAAGAATAATACCCCTGCAGTATTTTGTCATTAAAGTTAATGTGTTTTTAATCATGTCAGCAAATATGATATTCCATAAAGCAATACGCTCTTCGGTAAAATATTTTTCTCCAAAGTTAACATTTCGTTGCTATTATTTATATATTCATGTTTATATTACGGCATATTAAACCCAAAAAACTCATCAGCATTTTTTCCCGGTAACCGGGCGATTAATATTTTGTTAGGTTTTCTTCCTT
>FWPV01008352.1_pt1 | contig 18176 bp, 14 predicted proteins | sample 2228371 | NCBI WGS metagenome assembly FWPV01 (sample SAMEA103939776, study PRJEB20133) | metagenome
TAATACGCTTCCATCATTTGCTTTAAACTCTAATCTTGCTGAACCAGCATCATCAGCAAAACCTGTTGATAAGACAAGTGACGTGTTCGGATCTGTGATAGATACAGGCACTCCTGAAATGGGCGCATTTTTATCATCGAGTATTTGAACTGTAAGGACTCTCAACTTTGCAAATAAAATTTGCACGTTACGGAAAGTATCATTTGCATTTAATAGTATATTTGGCTCAAGAAGTATCTGTTCAGACCTACCTGCACCTGTCTCAGTAATTACCCGATCCATTCCCCAACCGGGTTCTTGATACTCTACCATCACTGGAAATTGATTCAAATATTTGCTCTTAAAAGCTCTTAGGGTTACCTCTCCGTTCCTATCGGTCTTCTTCCCTTTATCCTTCATGAATGGGGTATATACTAAAGCTCCGGAGATCGGTTTTGGTTTCTCACCAGCAGAAGCAGTCTTTAGAACTTTAATAGGGACATCAATGAAGTATTTACTTTCAAGTGCTTTTGCTACCTTAAGCCGCTGTCCTCGCCATGGGAATATATGGAATTCTCTAAGTTTATTTATATATTCCTGAAGTTCATTGATCCTTATAGCAGAATCCGGTAATCTAACGTCTATATTACTTGCTCGTTCTGCAACACCTAGAGACAGGCTTAGCAAATCTTTATTACTTCTATATGAGAAAGATATTCCCATAAGAATAGCAAAAAGCAATATAAATTCTATAGCTAAAGGCACAAGCCAACGTGTGATAGCCTTTTTTTGGGCTTTTGTTGTTGGTGTTGCCAGATCTTTATTAGGAAATATTGAGCGCGTAAATGCTTCTTTTATGAAATAGCTTTTTGTCTCACCTGATGCCTCTGACACATGAGAAACTTTAATATTGTAAGATTTTTGGATATTATCCATAAGCAGGTCTATAGGAGTTACTTCCTGTAAACTACTTGTCAGGTAAAAGCCATTTAATGTTGGTCTTTCCAGATAAGTGCTTGGGCGAAATAAAGTAGAAACAAAGCGATTAAGCTTTTCAGAGGCAATATCTAATTGTCTGGGGAATAAATATATGCCACTCCGTTCATTTATATTTGTATCTGGATTTAATCTTGCATATACACGGTCCTTCAACGATTTGCATAAAATTTTCCATTCATCACTGAAAGCTGAACCAGGATTAGATTGTTGCTGAGGTGTGAACGAACATCCAAGTATTTGCTCTCGCTCCTCTTTTGATAGATCATTGAAGAAATCTGCAAATCCCTGTATGAGATCACATCTAGTAAATATCAGATACACTGGAAACTTGATGCCTAGATTTTCAACAATATCATCGATGCGGTCGCGAACATCTTGAGCTTCTCGTTCTATTTCATCATCACTACCTCTTAATATTCTGCTTATATCCATAGCGATAATAATTCCATCTATAGGCTTAGCTTTTCGGTATTTCTTTACCAGATCAAGTAAATTTAGCCATTCTGCCTTATCTAAGGACTTATCAACTTGCGTTACAAATCGCCCTGTTGTATCCATAATAACTGCTTCATTAGCAAATAGCCAATCGCAATCCTTTGTTGGTCCATCGGGTAATTCTGCCATAGAAGGGTCATACAACTTGAAGTCGAGACCCGATCTTTTAATAAGGCTAGTTTTACCAGATCCTTTTGGACCTATCAACATAAACCATGGAACCGCATACTGAGCATCCTTTTTACCAACATCTTTTCCTAACTTTGACTTCCGCAAAGAATCAATAGCATAAAGTAGTTTTTCCTCAATCTTTTTTACTTTTCCTGATTCATAAGAGGATATCTCAGCGAGACGACGCATTTCTATTTCTTTCTTAATACGTCTTGCTGATATTGCCATAAGAACGAGCCATATAAGGACTGCTATTATTGTAGCTATTATGGCAACTATTAGCATAGGTTTCCTATAGAAACCAAGCTTTACTCCCACGCCCCAGAATACACCCCAGATAAGAACAATGACAGCAGGCATCCATTTCGCTGGTAGTTTTTTTAGAAATTCTAGCCAAAACATATTTGTTCTACCCTCTTTCTTAAGTTTATAATCCAATACTTTTTATCATTGCAACCATGTTGTTTGCTATGTTGATCATTTTGACCTTGAAAATCAAGAAAATTGCAATTGCAGCCAGAGCCAGAAATATATAAGATGAAGCGATAACCCATCTAGGGATCAATCTTTTTATCTTTATTGCTTGCTTTGGAACTTCAGTATGAGGAGAAAGTTTTTCATTGACCTTAAAGCCAAGCTCTGAATAGATGCTTTTCATATAGTTTTTCATTTCCTCCCCGCCTAATATTTTGAACTTTCCTTCAAAGCCAAACATCATACATAAATAAAATACTTCTAATACATCACGTTTAGACGGATCACTGCGTAAGTTTTCTATTTTATCAAAGAAAATTTCACCGGCAAGTGCATCATTGAAATATTCAACTGCAAGTGGATTTTTGAGCCATTCATTTCTCTGTGGCCATTTTGAATACAAAACTGTCTCATCAACAAGCGCAGAGATTGCATATTTAGCATTTAGAAAATCTTCTTCTGAAATATTTAAGCTTTTTGCTTTTGCCTCAGCAGATTTGAATAAACTATCAATTTTATCATGCAAAGAACGCGGATCGCCAAAATCTTCTGTTTCACGAAGATATAGTATCAGTGTAAAGAGATCACTAAATATATCTGATAAAACAGAAGGCTCGCTACTAACACTAGTTTTTCCCATATTAATTCTATACCTCCGGGTAGTTTATTGGTCTTATCGTTTTGGTAATAAATTAAAAGCATTGTTGAAAAAAATATCCTCAATATCTTCTTTTGTAAGATTACATTCTTCAGCAGCCCTTTTGAAAGCTAGAATCTCTTCATAAAGCAAGAAAGTATAGTTGTATTCCTCTTCAAGATTACGCCTTGTTCTGTTATCTTCCCAATCAGCATAAGCAATATAATTAATGTATTCATCTCCTTCGCATATACGCTTTGCACGCATTGCAGTTATTGGCAAATCACTGCCGAATAATATTCTTTTTGGTCCTACTTCATGGATCAGAAGCTCCATAACTGTCTGGTTTGTATTTGCTGAGATATCAAATAAAAGGTTATCACAATCCTTTAATGCAGGTATGCCCACCATTGCGTGTCTTGGACAGTAAGACCTTCCGACATGAGCAATTATCAATTTTATATTTGGATATGTTTCTGAAATTTCCCTGAGTTGTGAGATGTTTATAGGATCAGCTATCCTATCCGGTCTGCCAATATGAAGCATTACAATCCAACCATTTTCTTCGGCTAGTTCAAGGTGGTGATGAGGAAGATAATCAAAAATGGTAACTTCATCGGCTGAGACTGCATCCCGAACCATATTAGGATATGGCTTAAGTCCACTGAAATTACCTGTTTCCATCCTGACAAATAGTTCTTCTTTGCTCCATTCAGGTAAATCCCAAAGAAATCCCCAAACATGTTTATATTTCCTTAGTTCCTCTGCCAAATAATCATTTCGCTCATCCGCATCATAACGCTCACTGATGGGAAAACAGACAGGAAATACTTCTTTGCCAGGGAACATAATAAGATAAGCATTCAAAAGGTTAGGCAACAACATCCCCCTATTAAAAGTTACCCATTCAGCCCAGAAATTTGGTTTTTCCCCGGGTGGTAGACCTGGGTTATTGCTTGAATGTGCATGAACATCAATTATCTTATCAGGAAGGAAATCTTTAAGATGTTTTTTGTAAAATGGCAAATCAACTTCAAAATAATGTGGCACGATGTCTAAACGACCCTGTCTTAGATCATTCATTTTCAAATCCCCATATTTTTATTTTAATTTTATATTACCAAAGGTTGATTTAGCTTTTCCTTTTGGATTGACGCCAACATTTCCCTTTTTATTATTTATGCGCAAAGCCATTGCTGGATTAGTTATCATGAGTTTTTCTATTGTTTCCTTGCTAATACCTGATTTTTCCATTAATGGCATAAATTCTTTTACAATGTAAGTAAACCCTCTTATATTTCCACCCCTGGGCTGACCGACATTATACCATCCTGCATCCTGGGAGAGTAAAAGTCTGTCTTCATAACCTTTATCAAGCATAGTCTTAATAAGTTGAATATGTCTGTTAGCATCGCCTGACCCTATACTATCATACTCCACCCAGGCGGAACGTTTTGCTGTTTCTATATGATAATTAACATTGCTTTCAGCATCTGCATGGACGAATATGAACTTGTTTAATGGTACACCTTCTTTTTCAAGTATATCCATTGTTTCTATAGCAGCAACTCCATGCCCTGTGTGGCAGGCTATTGTTAAACCTGTAGCTTTGCTAGTAATAGCAGCAGCACGAACAATCTTTTGCTGAATTGGGATGAGGTTTCCTGGATTAACTGCTATCTTAATAAATCCAGGTTTGATAGTTGTGCCTTCGATGCCATTATTTGCTTCATCTATCCACATCTGTGCAAGCTCTTCGGCTGTTTTTTCAAAGGCGTATTTGGGCAGATAAGGCTCTTTATACATACCTGTATTGGTTAGAATATGTATATTTGCAGATTTAGACAATCTTGCCATAAGTTCCGCATCGCGTGCAAGATACATGGGTGTGCATTCAGCAAAACCTGTTACGCCTAAAGCTCTTATTTCTTTGAGATATGGCAACATAACTTCAAAAACTTCATCCGGATTATACCGATTTTTGTTAAAGTTATCTGCACCAATAAAATCTACTAATATATGCTCATGTATTAAAGTCATGCCAAGCTGAGATGGTTTGATGGGACCCAGAACTGTTTGAATAAAATAATTATCATCGTCCTGCATAGTATTTTTTCCTTTTTTAGCAGCACCCCAGATGTTCAAATTAAGACCAGAAAACAGCCCTGCAGAAGCAAAAGCAAGTGCGATATTTTTTATGAAATCTCTTCTGCTAGTAATATTATCCATAACTTTTTCCTCTCATTTTACAATTGTTATTTATCAATTCAATAATATTCTTAATTTATATAATCAAAAATATTAAGAGTTTATTTCAAATTTTAGAACATGGCTCTTTAATTTTCCATGTCTATGCAAAGTAAAACTAGCAGTTAGACGAAATCCTAGATTAAACATATTTTCCGTTATATCTTTATACATATCATCCGCTATTAAAAATACAAACTTGCCGGTTTTAGAATTAACTCTGACCAATTCTGGAAGACAATCAATAACAGATTGCCTAAATCTGGTATTAAAAGGTGGCTCTGTAATAATAACGTCAAAAGTATTGTCTTTGAAGGGCAAACATCGTGCATCAGCAACTGTATATTTATTTTTTGCTATCATAGCAAGCCCAGGGCGTAAGGCTATATCCATATCCGATGCAAAGATTTTCAAATTTCGCTTTCTACATTCAAGAATAATTCCTCCTATTCCAGCAAATGGATCAAGTATAACTTCATTGCTCTCAATTTCTGCAATATTTATAATAAATTTTGCATCATTTGGAGATATACCTCTATGATACCTGTGTCCTTTTGCATAGGTAATTATACCATCACGTTCTATAAGAAAGTCTCTGTTGTGAGGAGCGGACATAATCAGCTCATTTTCATCTTGTCTGTATATTTCCCTTAAAAAGAGTTTTTTATCTTTGATCCTTATCCAACCGACAACCCAACGTGCAGTGTTGGTAGCTTGAAGCTCTTCACCAAGATATGGTTCTTCATGGCAATGCAGAATTCCTTGAGTATATCCCAGATTTTTAGCCCTTTTAACAACCTCTTCTTCCGATATACACTGTATATCGACATTCATTCTCATCCTGAAAGGTAATTCCAATAATATATTGATCTTCTTATCTTTAAATACACTGAAAAATTCAGCGCGTGCGGATTCATATTCTATCTGACAGCCACCTTTGTTTGTTTTAAAGAATATCTGAAAACTATCACACATCGCTTTCGGCTTTTGGATATGACCCCAGCATTTTAACAAGCAAGGATTCACGTTGTAGTTCTTCATAAGCAGATCTTACTGGCTCATCATCGATATGTCCTTCTAGATCAACGAAAAATATATATTCCCATGCCTTCATGCCTGAAGGTCGTAATTGTATATTAGTAAGATTGAGTCCATGCTTTGCAAGCAATAGTAAAGCATTTGCCAATGCACCTGCTTTATGCCTTACAGAAAAAAGCATTGAAGTTTTATCATTACCGGTTCTTTCGCTATAATGATGACCAATAACAAAGAAGCGTGTCATATTATTTGGTATATCCTGGATTTTCTCAGCAAGTATATTTAGTCCATATAGATCAGCAGCCAATCTGCTACCGATAGCCGCTATATAATCACTGTTTGCTGCTATCTTTGCTGCCTCTGCACTGCTTGATTCAGCAACAAGCCTTATATCCTTAAGATTTCTTTCAATCCATCCTCTACATTGAGCGATAACTTGTGGATGAGAATGAACCTCTTTTATCTGTTCAAAAGGAACTTTTGAAAGAAGATAATGCGAAATTTGCACAAGTATTTCTGAGCAAATTTTAAGCTCCGATTTAACAAAGGCATCTAAAGTTGGGTTTACAGCACCTTCTGTAGAATTTTCAATTGCTAATACACCATAATCTGCTCTTTTGGTTTCTACTTCTCTAAATACTTCAGCTTCTGTTCTCATAGGTTTATATATTGCTGATGAACCGAAGTTTTTAATACTTGCTATATGGGTAAATGTTGCTTCCGGACCAAGATAAGCCACAGTCAACGGTTTTTCAAGCGATCTGCATGCAGACATGATCTCCCTATATACAGCAGAAAGACCTGTATTAGGAAATGGTCCTTTATTAATGTTTGTTAATCTGTTTATAATTTCCTTTTCACGAGTTGGAACATAATAATTCTTATCAGTCTTCGCTTTCAGTTCTCCGATTTTTAAGGCTAATTCAGTTCGTTGATTGAGCAGGCGAAGTATCTCTTCATCAATTTTATCTATATTTTTTCTTAGTTCTTCTATATTCACTTTTCATTCCCCAGAACAAATTATTAATCAAATCAATAAATCATGGCGGAAAAATATCCCACAACACCACCTGATTTATCCCCTGTTACATCCCCAGAATTTGCATATTTTAATATTTCAATATTGCTAACACCAAGTTTCTTTGCAGTCATTAAGACCACAATAACAGGACCTGCACCACAAAGCTCACATTCACCAGAATCAAGATCCTGCATAAGTTGCTCGGTATCCATTCGCTTAATACTTGTAAGAGCTATATCATCCATATTGACAGCTACTTTATAAGGATGATAATGTGACATATCTGTGCTTGCTAGCAAAAGAATGCCTTCATTGCCCTTAATAACGTTTACTAAAGCATTACTTATAGCAGAAATTATATGCTCGGAGTAATGTCCCATAAGGATAGGAACAATTTTGAAATTTGAAAGGACTACCTGAAGGAAAGGAACCTGAACTTCTAATGAATGTTCCATCGCATCAGCATTCGGATAGAAGCCAAAAATTTCACTCTGTGCCATTATTTTCTCAGCTATATCTGAATCTACCTCAACAACACCCAAAGGAGTTTCATAAGCACCAGATTTATACACAGAGGCTCCTCTGACCGGTGCACGATGGCTTACACCTATAAGTATAACAGTATTAAAATTTAAGCCTTCGATCTGCTTATAGGCATGAGCAGCAACCTGTCCAGAATACATATAACCTGCATGTGGCACAATCAGAGCTACTGGATTCTTGTCAACTGGCAATTTATCAACTTTTGAAAGAAATCCTTTTATAGTCGAGCTAAGATTTGATGGAGAATCGGGGTAAAACATACCAGCAACTGCTGGTTTTCTAATTCGTCCGTATTCACCATTTGAGTATGACTTCATAAAAACCACCCCTTATCAGTAGCGGGCAATGCCCTATAGATGTCAAGTTTAGCTCCGACAGGAGCGATATATTTGTAGAAAAATAACTTATGAATTATTGATATGACCAAATTTCTACAAACATGTCACCCCTGACGTGGTTAAGTAAGTAGGTTGGGTTGAAACCCACAAAGAAAAGGATGCAATATGAGAAAACTATTGGGTTTTCAACCCAACCTACATAAGGGAAATTCAGTAAGTTTTTAGTTTTCTATCCAGCCATTGAATTGCTATTATAGTTTTTGCATCGCATATTTCTCCGGTTTCGATCATCTTTAATGCATCTATTAATGGCAGTTCAATTACCTGGATATCTTCATTTTCACAGACTTTTCCTCCTCCCGGGCTGGATTTTTCATGAACATGTCCCCAGTAAAGGTATACTATCTCTGATGAGCCTCCGGGACTTGGGTAAAATTTACTTATAAAATTAATATCTTCTATCTCATATCCAGCTTCTTCCAGAACTTCTGACTTTGCTACTGATATAACATCACGATCATCAAGCATTCCAGCAACTATTTCCAATATCCAACCTGGACCGTTATTTACATAAGCAGGATACCTGAACTGATTCACAAGAATTATAGTATTTTTGCTCTCGTTAAAGAGCAATATACCAACGGAGTTTCCACGGTTAAAATTAAGCCTGGTTATTTTTTCGCTCATTTCACCGCTAAATTTTTCATATCGTAATATTGCCTTATCTATTTTGAAAAAACCATCATATTCACGAGTTTCACTGATTATTTCTACCTTCATTAAAAGCTCCTGCCCTTAATTTCTTTGTTTTCTTCAATTATTACGGTTCCGAAAGTTTTTTTATTTATAGTGATCGCGGTCTTAACTTCACCTTTGACAATTACTCTCTCACCCCTATAAGGAACATCCTTTGATAGAACCCAAATCTTACCAGTATTATCATCTATCTGATACAAACCATCGTGAATGATAGGTATTGCAACTGTCTCAATAACAGTTCCTTTAACTATTACTTTCTTATCTTGATATCGTTGAGGGTTATCATTGATCTCGGATATATGCATATAGGAGGCGCATCCAGAAATAAAAAGCAAAAATATAAGCAAAGATAGCTGGATTTTCATTCTAATTACCTTCCCTATCTGCGAAAAGATGACTGACATAGCCAAATAAAAATGCGATATAATAAGAGATACCAAGGCTTCTGTAACTGAGATTGCCTGTAATCATAATCGGAATAAAAAGCACCGGAGCCGGTAATACTATAGCTGCCAACACAGAATGTAAAGGACCTCTATGGCTTGTAAGCATCGGAAGCATTGCAATAAGACCTAATATAGCCGCCTGTCTATCATATCTAAATAAGATCAATATTACATCCACGACAACAATTATAATGTATATGACCTTTTGTGATATGCTTTTAATATCAATATCGGGCATCATTGCACCAATTAAGCATAATGCAAAACAGATAAGAACTTCCCACCAGAACTGGCTTAATATATGCCATCTATTTTGCCATAGTTCACTAACAGGCATCCCCTGTCTATACAATATCCATGCGCTTATAGGAATTAGAGCAAAGAGATAAACAGTTATCCCAATGCCGATATGTTGTTTATATTTCATACGTCGTAAAGGGTTTCCTTTTAAATTTATTCAAATAGTGCATTCACAAAATCACTTGGTGAAAAGTCTTCTAAATCATTGAGTTTTTCACCTATCCCAACAAGTTTTACAGGTATGCCAAATTCACTTTTTATTGCGATTATTATTCCACCTTTTGCTGTTCCATCAAGCTTTGTTAATGCTATTCCGGTAACCTCTACTGCTTCCTTAAACTGTTTAACCTGAGAAATAGCATTTTGCCCGGTTGTTGCATCTAAAACAAGCAGAACTTCATGGGGAGCCCCTGGCAAAGCACGATCACAAACACGTTTTATCTTTTTCAGCTCCTCCATTAAATTCTTTTTTGTGTGTAATCTTCCTGCTGTATCAATAATAACAACATCGGCTCCTCTTGCTACTCCTGCCTGTATTGCATCATAAGCAACAGCTGCTGGATCTGCACCTTCCTGATGTTTTATAAGGTCTAACCCACCAACACGCTGACTCCATATCTCCAATTGATCGACTGCTGCAGCCCTGAATGTATCTCCGGCAGCAAGGATTACTTTTTTGTTTTGCTTACGGAATTTTGCCGCCATCTTTGCTATTGTTGTTGTTTTACCCGTGCCGTTTACCCCTAAAACTATCATAACGAAAGGCTTATGCTGATCTATATCAATAACCTGTTTTTCTTTTCCTAATACTGCAAGCATCTCATCTTTTAGGAGTTGTATTATCAATTCAGGTGTGCTTTCAAGTTTTTCTTGTTTCACTCTCTCACGAACATTGGACATTATACGCATGGTCGTCTCTACTCCAATATCTGCCTGAATTAGTATTTCTTCCATTTCATCGAGCAATTCCGGATCAATCTTCGTTTTTCTGCTTAGTAAATTTCCTATCTTGCTTATGAAATTATTACGAGTTTTGGATAATCCCAAACTCCATCTTTTAAAAGCACTGATTTTCTCTTTTGATTCAGCTTTATCATTATTTTCGTCTTCATATTCTTCTTCAGTAAATTCTGTTATAAATTCCGCATCTTCTGGTATTTCGTCTGTTGAAACCTCCATTGTCTCAACTGGTTCTTCCTGGATTGATTTTTCTTTATTTTCTTTTTCTTTCCTTCTAAATATATTAAACATCCGTTTATTTTACCTCCGATTCATTTAATTATTAATGCTATTACTGACCTTATTGTTCATTTTCAAAGATACAAGCTTTGAAACTCCTGATTCTTCCATTGTGATCCCATATAACACATCAGCTATTTCCATTGTGCGCTTGTTATGTGTTATTATAATAAACTGAGTTTCTGATGAAAATTCTTTTAACATGCTTGTAAATCTTCTGATATTAGCATCATCAAGTGCAGCATCCACTTCATCTAATACACAAAATGGGCTTGGCTTAACCTTAAACAGCGAAAATAATAGAGCTATAGCAGTTAGTGATCTTTCACCTGTAGACAACATAGAGATAGCTTGTGGCTTTTTACCTGGTGGTCTTGCTATGATCTCCAGTCCTGATTCTAATATATCCCCTTCGTCTGTCAGAATCAATTCACCATGCCCCCCACCAAATAGCCTCTGGAAGAGCTGTTGAAAGTTTGTATTTACAGATTCATAAACTTCTTTTAATCGCTCGCGTGATTCCCGGTTAATATGCTGAATGATATTATATAAGGATTCCTTAGCTTTAAGTAAATCTTCTTTCTGGGTAGACATGAGATCATAGCGATCTTTTTGTTTATTATATTCATCCACAGCGGTTAAGTTTACAGGACCAAGTCTTTCCATCTTTACCCGTAGATCATTTATCCTGTTATCAAGTTCCTCGTCAGTCATTTCTTGTTCAGATTCATCTGATAATATTTCAGTTTCTTCCTTTAATCCATATCTTTCACGCATTTTTGACATTATAGAGCCTATATTCATTTCATGTTGCGTTTTTGCTATTTCGAGTTGATACTTTTCCTGATTGATCTGATCCATATCTTTACGATTATTTTTAATCAATGTTTCTGCTTGTGTAAGCTCAATATAAGAACCTTGTCTGATGGACTGTAATTCTGAGATTTCATTTTCAATGGTTGTTCTTTCCTTAAATAATTCCTCAAGTATTTTTTCATTTTCAGATATTTTATTAGTTATATCCTTTTCTGTTTCCTTATTGGATTCTGCTGATGTTTTATACGAAGATAGTGTATTGTTTAGTCGTGTTAGTTCATTCTCTAAGGCTTTAAGTTTTTCTGTCAGACTTTTTTCTTGTTGTCTTCTTCCTGCCAATTGGACTCTAATATCTGTGCATTGTTTCATAGCAGAATCGCGCTGTGATGATCTCATTTTCATTTCGGTTTGCATTTCTTCGATTTTCTTGCTGATCTCTGCCCCTCTTTCTTCAATTTCCTCAGCGGATTTGACAAGTTTAGATTTACTTTCTTGTATATTTATTATTTCTTTATCAAGTGATTCATATTCTGTATTAACAATAGAGATTTCCTTTTCAAGCCGGGTAAGTCTCTGTTTTAATTGTGATAAATCCTTTTGTATGCCCGTATGGTTTATTTGAGCGGATTGATAATCTTTGGACAATTTATCTTTATCTCTTTGAAGTGATGATAATCTGGATATTATTTCATCACGTTCTTTGTAATCTGCATTTAATTGCTCATCTATTTCGCTTATTTCCTTCTTAAGATTATTTATTTCCCTTGATCGCCTCAATAATCCAGCGGATTCTGATCGCCAACCCCCGGTTATTACTCCATCAGATGTAACAACCTGACCATCAAGTGAAACAAGCTGTATATTTACATTATTGCCATTCAGATTCTTGATTGAGTTTATTAAATCTAAAGCGACATTAAGATTTTCAGTAATAAAGGTATTTCCTAAAAGGTATTTAGCTATTGGTAAAAACGTATCATCATATTCAACAACATCCATTGCACTTGATATGATACCTGTAAATTCATGTTCAAGTTGATCAAAATCCATATTTGAAATGAAATTAGATACCATATCCATTGAAATGAAACTTGCTCTACCATTCTTACGTTCTATCAGATACTCTATGGCATTTCGAGCATCCTCCATACTCTCTACTACAATACATTGCAAATATCTTCCTAATGCAGATTCAATAGCTGTCTCGTATTTCTGTTCAGTTTTTAATGCTTCTGCAACAACACCACTTATACCGCCTATCTGTTTCTTGTCACGTGCAATTAATATTTCTTTTACACCGGTAGAATATCCTTCATAAGTTTTTTGCAGTTCTTGAAGTGATTGTAGCCTTGCAGAACTTGCATTTCTTTTCTGTTCTGTTTCCTTGATCTTCTTTTCAGAAGCGGATAATTTCGATCTTTCGCTTTCAATCTCTGAGTTTATCTGGTTTTGTCTGGCTATCAGAGAATCAATTTCTTTTTCTTTTATATATATATCGTTTTCGAGCTTTTCAATATTTTCTTCTAATTGTAATTTTTCAGCATGAAAACTTTCAGCATTATTTTTTAATCTTTGGTGTCTGTTTACAAGATATTCAAGCCTACTATCAGCTGAAGATATCTCATTTTGTATTTTTGCTTTCTTGTTAAGAATATCAATGGCTTGAGATTTGAAGTCATCAAGGTTTTTTTCAGCTAATTCTGTTATTTTATTTAACTCATCAACTGACTCTTGCGCAGATTTTAGTTCATTTTCCAGCTGAGATATAATTCCATTTAGGTTATTTCTTTCTTCATTCAGTGAAGATATTTGACTCTCAAGCTCATTTATACGTTCAGTCATTCTTAGTATCTCTTCATCTGATTTCTTCTGTTGTTGCTGGATGTGAGATATTCTTTCTTTTAAGACCGCTAAGCTATTTTCTGTTTCCTCTATTTTGACTTGAATTTTGCGCTCATTGGTTCTCATATCAGATAATTTTGTATCAAGGTCTGCTATCATGAGCCTTAGATTTTCCAATTCCGCTTCGGTTTTCACGGTAACTGTTGAGATTGACCTTATTCTATCATCCAGTGCGAATATTCTGGTAGCAATGCTATCCAATTCAGATTTAGCAATCTTATATTTACGACGATTCAAGGTAATATCAAGGGACTTAAGTTCATTATAGTATCTCTGATATGCCCTTGCTTTCGCATCCTGGCGTTTTAAGGATGCAACTTGTTGTTCCAGTTCATAAAGTATATCATTAATTCGTAGCAAATTTTGCTCTGTTGCTTCCAATTTTTTGAGAGCAGTCCTTCTTCGATGTCTGTATTTAGTTATACCAGCAGCTTCTTCCAGTATAAGTCTACGGTCCTGGGGGTTACTATTGAGTATCATATCAATATGTCCCTGTTCCATAATGGAATATGAGTTGATTCCAAGACCTGTATCCATAAATAGCTCTTGAATATCTTTAAGAAGGCAACGATTTCTATTTATATAATACTCACTTTCACCAGAGCGAAAAAGCCTTCTTTCAATCTCAATTTCGCTGTATTGTGTTTTCATAGAGCCATTAACATCGGAGATTGTTAATGATACTTGTGAAAGACCAAGTGGATACCGAGTTGCACCGCCGTTGAATATAATATCTTCCATTTTTTCACAGCGAAGGGCTCTTGCATTTTGCTCTCCTAAAGCCCATTTAATTGCATCTCCAATGTTACTTTTCCCACACCCATTAGGTCCGACAACAGCAGTAATTCCAGGTTCAAAGATAATCTCTAGCTTATCAGCAAAACTCTTAAAGCCAACTATTTCTAATTTCCGGAAGTTCAATAAAAACCCTCTCCCTTTAAATTGATTTTATTCCTCAATAATCAACTCTAACAAGACACAATCCCTTTGCTGGAGCATTAAAACCCGCCTTTGATCTATCCCTTGCCTCTAAAATCTCCTTTAATGTTTCGGGAGTTATTTTACCCTTTCCGATCTCTATTAAAGTTCCAACTATGGCTCTTACCATACCCCTTAGAAAAGCATTTGCACTTATTCTGAATTTGATTATTCTACCAGTATATCGGTATTCATTATCCTGTATCCAGCAATTTGCAGATGTTACATTGCGGATAAAATTATCCAATGGATCAGATGCAGAAGCAAATGATGAAAAATCATGAACTCCCAGTAGAATAGGGCATGCATCCGCCATCAGGTCGAAATCAAGAGTTTTTGGAACTAAATATGCATAATTCCTCAGGAACGCAGATGGTGTCCTTCCATTAAGGATAGTATATTCATAGGTTCTGCTTATTGCACTATAACGAGCGTGGAAATCGTGGTTAACTTCCTCAACTTCTCTAATAATAATATCCTTTGGTAATATGCTATTAAGGGCAATTTTGAATTGCTCAGTTGTCATCTTTGAATTAGTTTTAAAATTTGCAACCTGTCCAAGAGCATGCACACCTGCATCGGTGCGCCCGGCACCGATTATATGTGTTTCTGTTTTAACGATCTTAGTCAGACAGGATTCTAAGACGCCCTGAATTGTATCCATGCCCGGCTGTATCTGCCATCCGCAGTAGTTTGTGCCATCATATTCGATTACCAGCTTTATGTTTCGCATTTTGAGTCAATCAACTGGTTATGATTATTGTCTTAAGCTTGTATGTAATTATAATATGTAAAGGCTCGAAAAGCAATATATAAATGCTGAGCTTCGGAATGAGTTCGGACAAATCATATAATGGCAAACAAGTCCGTTTTCCATACTTGGTAAAGGCAGGCATCCCTGCCTGCCTTTTTAATTAAAAGAAAGTAAAATTCTTATACAAACCCATTTATGTCCGAACTCATGTCTGATCATCAATTTCTTAAAATTGTGGAGTTTTCGGAATACGCCATGTTTATTTTAAGTAATTAATTTTTATTTTCTTCTGTATCTACGTATTTGAAAAATATAGAATTGATGTTAATGTTGATACTGTTTTAAAAATTGTTTATAAAATTCCCTAACCCCTTCAAAAAGGGAAAATCATGAAAGTCTCCCTTTTCCAAAGGGAGATTTAGAGGGATTTTATAATAAATGGCAATTATAATGAATAATTATTTTTAAAACGGTATTATTACCTTTGTGATTATTTTAAGATTTTAAGCCTGATGTAATTTCCTTATGAATATTAGCATAGAGCTCATTTCCCATTATTCTTTTCATCCCGTTTAGTATGATTTGCCTTGATTTATAATACGCAAGGGTTGATTTTTTGCCTTCGACGATTGCCTGGAAAGTTGAGAAACTCATATTTTTCGTTATTGTCCAGCGCCTGAGTGAATATGGGTCTGTATCCGGGTAGTTATAGCCAATGATAGACGTGCAGATACCTTTATATCCGACTTCTTTAGCTATTTCTTTGACGATCCTACTGCACCGACCGCCGGGCAGTGACAAAAAATCAACCGGCTTGCCAAGCTCTTGTTCAAGGATTTTCTTCGATTCCTGAAGCTCCCAGCGGACCTGTGCGACAGGTATATCAGATAGGAAGGCATGTGTCATAGTATGCGACATTATTGCCATACCATCGTCACGCATCTGTCTTAGTTGTTGCCATGATATATAGTTCTCAGTCCCAATTTTACCAACGGTTACAAAGAAAGTTGCTGAATACCCATATTCCTGCAATGCTGGCATACCAATAACATACTGACTGGCATGACCATCATCAAAAGTTATGATAACAGGTTTCGATAAAGTAGGGGCGAATGGCAATTTGCCCTTAACATACTCCTCCAGTGAAATTACCTGATATTGATTATCACTTATGTATTTTATCTGCCTCTGAAAATCCTGCAGCTTATTGGCATATATGATCTCATCTTTTGCTATGCCAGATAATTGATCATTATGGAGTATATGGTAGTTTAGAATTGATAGATATAGCTTTTTCTTATTTAATAACATTATAAAAAATTGTTTATACAACCTTCTGAACAACTTTGAAAAATTGGAAATCATAAAAGTCTCCCTTTTTCAAAGGGAGATTTAGAGGGATTTCATAATAAATTATAGTCGTAATGAATAATTATTTTTCACCTAAAATGGCATAAGTTATTTTCCATTTGCAATTTATGGCTTTCTCAATATAACTGTAAGCCCTGTAGTTGCAAGTTCTTCTTTTGAATAATGCCTGAACTCTTTAGCTACTTTCATTGTAGAGAGTGCCTGTAGTGATCTTTCATCTACTGTCTTTCTATAACTAACTATTTCGAATCCTGCTTTTTTGAATAAATCTAAGTAGTAGGGATAACGTGCTTGATTTGTATATTTTATGCGATTATTTACAAACCTGTTCCAAAACCAACCTGGATATTTGAGAAAGTTTATTATGGTCACATCCGAATCAATAGATGCGTATTCATCGTATAATCCGAATCTATGAATTGCTATACTGCCATGTTTCAATATTCTGAAAGTTTCTTTTATAACTTCAGGTAAAATATCAATGGGTATATAATTTAGAACTAATCTGGAAACTACAGCATCCTGAGAATTGCTATCAATTGGCAAACATGCTGTATTTATTGGAGCTATATAATGAATCCCAATTGTTTGTAAAGCTTCATTTAAATTCTGGCATTTCAAAGCTTGTTCGATCTTTTTCCTTGAATTTTCGTGTTGGAATCCGGGTATTTCAGCCAGATCATCAAGGTGATTATATACTTCAGCTAGTGTTTTATTAAACACTTCATGATTTATATGTTTAACCACATCGAATGTTTTGCAACAAGAACCTAGAAAAGATAACGTTATAGGTAAAACTGGCACCCAACCAGTTCCTATTTCTGTTATTTGAAGGTTTGATAATTTACCGTGTGTTGATATAATGGGATCAATAAATGTCCTTATTATTTCTTTTATTCTATCTTCAAGCTCAATACTGCTTAATTCACCGTATTGCTTTTGAAGTAATAAATTTATATTATCTCCATAAGGAATGATTGATAAAGATTTTTGAATAAAAGCTTTCAAATACCATTTCATTTTTGCTTTAGATTTTCATATATTTCAATGATTTTTTCAGCATTTTTTATCCATGTGTGTTTTTTGATAATAGTTTCTTTTGCATTCGTTCCCATTTCTTTGCGTAATTTTTCATTATCTATTAGTGTTATTATGGCTTGCTTGAGACCATCATAATCACCGGGATTGAATAATAAGCCGTTTATTCCTGAGGTTATAATTTCTTTAATAGGCTCATAGGCAGGAGCAACTACTGGTTTTCCCATAACCATATATTCAAATATTTTCATTGGGGACCCCCAGAGATTGGAATTTGGCAAAATAGCAATGTCCATAGCACTAATGTATTTTGGTATTTCATAATGATCAATCCACCCTGTTAAAGTAACGTTGTTATTTATGTTTCGTTTTTGTATAAGTTCGATTAATTTTTCTTTCAGTACACCATCACCTATTATGAGTAAATGGATGTTCATCCTCCTGGAATTGATTATTTCACTAGTAACTTCTATTAGAGCTTCTAAATTATACCATGGAAGCAATCTTCCTATGAAGCCAATAACATAAGAATTTTCTATATTATGTTTTTTTCTTATCTCTGATGCATCAGTATTTTTAAACTCATCAGGATCAACTGCATTTGGAATTACATATATTTTATCTTTTTTGA
>FWPV01008346.1_pt1 | contig 18174 bp, 15 predicted proteins | sample 2228371 | NCBI WGS metagenome assembly FWPV01 (sample SAMEA103939776, study PRJEB20133) | metagenome
TTTTTATTTTGGTCTAATTTTTCTTTTGGAGTTCTTAATGTAATTTTCATATTCTTTGCTTTTATTTCCACTTTTTTTAATAAAAGTAGTAAATTTAATAAGTTTACTTTAATTTATTTGTGTATATATTTCATAATTTTTTCTTTAGGTGTTAATGCATATAGTAGGTTTAGGCATCCTCTAATGCCTTTAATATCAATTTTTGCAGGCTATGGCTTTTTTAAATTCTTTAAATACCTCTCTTGCTATTTTAGAAGGTCTTAAGAAAGTTTAAAGGTAAATTCCTATTTCACTTCTATAATTAATCTAATCATGTATTCTCCGTTTGTATGCAATTTACTATATGGTGTAAGGTTATTATAGTTCCAATCTTTTTCTCCTTCTTTATAAGACGACCTGTCATAATCATAATAAGTATCTACGAGCACAAAAAAATTGTTGTTTGTAGATGAAAAAACAAAACTGTTTAAGCCTAATTTTAGAAGGTTAGGGTTTAGTGGAACATAAATTATTTTTGGAGTTCCAGAATAATCTAACTTTTGACACTCAATTTTAAATTCATTTGAGTCGTTTATCCTTATATTTATATGTCCATCAGGCGAATAAAGTTGATAACTAATAAAGAGGTAAACATATTTGATTATTGAAGTATCAAAATTAAATATAATATCTTTCTTTATCATATTTGATAATAGTCTTGAGGACTGTCTTCCTCTCCATAAACCACTATCGTCTCTTATCTGATACATTTTTTTGGAAATTTTTTCTGTAACTCCGGAATTGTAAAACTGTAAATGAAAAAATCTTCCTATATCCCTTGCATTAATTAAGATGAAAAAAAGTAAAAATGTAAATATAGGAAAAATAGCATAGCGATAATTTTTACTCAATTTTACCACTGTATAATAAACAAAGTATCCAGAAAAAACAGATAGAGGGACAACTACTGGCAGTCTATGTCGTCCTACAACGAAATATGCAATTGTTGCAAACATATAAATAATTATTGTCCCAATAAATAGGGAAGTTTCTCGCCATTTTTTTAAACTAAAAAGCATTCCACTAATTCCCAATGGGGCAATTAGACCAAAGCTAAACAAGGGTAATCGAAGTATGGAAGACCAGCTTTTAAAATATTCCCAATCTACATTATTTGGTATTTCCCATGTTCCCCAGAATAGTCTAAATTTACTCCAGTAAAGTCTAAAAAATTCTTTTGGGTGCTTTTTCCAATAACTTGTAATTTCGTTATACCATAATTTGTCCACTTGAGAAGGTTTTTTTAATTTTCCTTCTGATTTCATTTTTTCTATCTTTTCTTCTACTTCTGCAAATTTTTCATGGGGATAACTGTAGATTCCATCTGCTCTTGGATAATTTCCAATCCAGAAAGCTCTACCTCCATGTCCTGATATTAAAATAAAATCTTTTGTTAGCATGTAGTTTCTTATTGTTATAGTTGAGATTATTAGTGTTGAAATAATTACTATTGTTAAGTAATTAGACAATAATTTTTTTAGTGGAACTTTTATTAGTAAAAGCCACAAAAAAATAAATGGTAAAAATAAAACCATATTTGGTCTTGTTAAACAGCAGAGTCCAAGCACAATCCCTGCAATTATTGAAAAATAAAATTTAAAATTAGTTTTATACAACTTTAAAAGAATAAAAAGTAGAAGAGAGAAGAGCAAAATAAAGAGAGTTGTGTAAAGTAATGTTACTTCATACATAAATGGAGCATTGTAGAAAGAAAGCAAAATAAGTGTAATTAATGCAGATGTCCTATTGAAAATTTCTTTTGTTATTAAGAAGATAATAATATTGGCAATTATTCCAATTAAAATTTGTATAACTCTGGTTAAATAGAGGTTATGTCCGAAAATAGAATAAATCATGGAAAGAAATTGAACATAAAAAGGAGCAAAAGAAAGAATGCCGCCGGTTTTGGTAAATAGTAGCGTCTCTTCTCCCTTAGCTATTTTATGAGCATAAGTGTCGTAAGTTTCCATGTCAGTTCCAACGAGGGGTTTATAAAAGTCAGGCATTGATTTAATTTGATTTAAGAACAATATTTTTAATGAGAAACTGACAAAAAGCACAGAAAAAAACACAAAATAAAATAATAAACTCTTTATGTTTTGAGGGATAGCAATTGCCCGCCTAATCTCTTTTGTTTTTATATTTTTTTCAATTAGTTTTTGTTCTTTCTTTTTTTTCTTCTTCCCCATTTTTCATCATTGGTGCTAACAAATGTTTTTTTAGAATGTTTTAAAAAAATTTTAATAGACTTTCCATATCAATTATTTTTCTGGAAAGTTTTTCATCTCAGCAGAATTTGTAACAATTATTCCTTCTTCCCTTTCAAGGTGAAATCAACTACAGTTGCGTATTCTCAGGTAAAATCCTCGCTTTAAAAATAACACAAATTCCTTTTTACTGCCCTTCCCTTTTATTGCTGAATATGGTTTCCTCTCTTTTTTGATTGAACTAATTTTATTCCCAAGGTTTTCCTCGCTGGTTATATTATCTGATTATTGCATTTTTTACCAACATTATTTTCTTTATAAATAATTTCTCAGAGCCTATTGTTATGTTGTTTTCTATGATAATTTCCTCATCATTATATTGTAATTTCTGCTAATCTCAACATTTTTTCAAAATTTTAAGGTTTTGTTAATAAAAAAAAATTTCATCCTCTAAATTCTCTATTTCTTTGTGGTAAATTTACAATGAAATATATGGTATACACTAACCAAAAATATGCAAAAAGGTAAATTTCAAGAAAAAATCTTTGCCTTGGATAGACTTCGATGATTAAAGTGTTGGGAAATATTATTAAAATAGGGGATAGAAATAACCATCTAAATTTATTAGAAAAAACAATTAACACCGCTCCAAAACAAATAAGCACCATATAAAAGAAGTTAAAAAATCGAGGTAATTGAGTAAAAAAAATAAATTTGAATGACGAGAAACTTATTCTTAAGGTTTCCATTACGGTGGAAGTTAAATTTTGGGGAACATTTTTTTCTTTCATGATTAAAAATGATTTTTTATTAATTCCATATGCTGAAGCATAATTAAATGTTGTATCTGTAAATGCTTTGATACTTTTAATTCCCCTGATAAATCATCATTAAAGCTTTTAAAAAATTCTAACCTTCTATGTAGTGAAAAAGAAAGTATTCCCAAGGCGATAAAAAAGTATATTGGTTTTGGCAGTTGTTTTTTAGCTATTAAATGACTAAAAGTAACACTTATTGAAAAAATAAAAAAAATATAAGTAATCAAGTAACTATATTTAGAGAAGTAGAAAAAAAGTCCCCAAATAACTTCTGTAAAAATGATCGTGTAAAGATATGAGAGTTTTCTTTTTTTAGGGATGAAAACAAGTTCCATTATTTTTAATAAAATTAAAGGACAGATTGCCAAAAGCAGTGCTTGAGGTATTGATTCAGAAAGTCTCCAAAGGGAAAAGGGGTGTTTTAATCTCAGGGCAGTTATAGTAAGGGTTGCGTCAATTTCGCCAAACGAAACCTTCTTATTATAAGGTATTACATCCCAATTCTTTCCTCTATCAGCACTAATCCAACTTCTTAAACCATTTCCAGGAACAGCAAATAATTCCCAGCAGGAAACAGTTTCGTTTGTTTTATATATAACTTCGTTTAAACCCTTTTTTATAAATTTTCGTTTTATATTGATTCTTATTTCTTTTGGACTTGTTAACTTTTGAGAAGGATACAAATGAAAGACTTTATTGCCATTGAAGAATATTTCCAGTGGTTTTTTGCAACTATTCTTACATTTCACAATAAATTTTAAACTTGCTTTTTTAACTTTCCAGCCATCTTCTATGAAAAATTCTTTTTTTGCAAAATTGAAAGTATTAATTCTTACCCCAAAGTATTTTAATCCCAGAAAATAATTATTTCTTATTTCGAATTGTATGTATTTTGAATAAGATTTTTCGATAAACAGGGAAGAAAGTATTAATAATAAGATGAAAAGAAAGATATATTTATTAAAGTCTTTTTCAAATAATTTCATTTTTATCTGGAATTACAATAAAACACTATTGTTTTTAATTATTCTTTTTAGAAGTCGAATTTTTTATTTATCTAACCTTGTTAGTCCAGCTTGTAAAGCATAATTTATGGCATCATAATATTCTCTATTTGTGATTGTTCTATTTATTTCTAAAAATGAGTTTGCCTTAAAACAAGGTCTGTATTGGTCCATAATGTTTACATAAGAATTCTTTGAAATCTCATTTGCTATAAAATTCATTATTTCTTTTGTTCCTGAGATTTTTTCAGGCATTACAAGATGCCTTATCAGAAGTCCTTTTTGAGCAATTCCATTTTTATCTATTATCAGGTCACCTACTTGATTGTGCATTTCTTTTATTGCAAGTTTTGCAATTTTGGGATAATTTGAACATTTAGCGTATTTCTCTGAATATTTGCTTTCCCAAAATTTAAAATCAGGCATGTAAATATCGAAAATTCCATTAAGCAGTTTTAAGGTATAAATAGAATCATATCCTCCGCTGTTATAAACCAAAGGAACTATGAGTCCTGCTTCTATTGCTATTTCCAGTGCAGATAAAATGAATGGAACAACATGTGACGGAGTAACAAAATTTATGTTGTGGCAACCCAAATCTTGGAGATGAAGCATCATTTTGGCAAGTGTTTCAATTGAAATCTCTTTCCCTTCGCCGTTGTGGCTAATGTCCCAGTTTTGGCAAAAAATGCAACCTAAATTGCAATTTGTAAAAAATATAGTGCCAGAACCATATTTTCCTACCAGTGGTGCTTCTTCTCCAAAGTGGGGAGAGTAACTTGAGACCTTTGGCAATAAACCGGTCTTACAGAAGCCGATTTCTTCAGATAATCTATTAACCTTGCAATTTCGTGGGCAAAGAACGCACTCTCGTAAAATATCATAGCACTGTTTTATCCTCTTCTTTAATTCTCCACTTTTATAAGATTTAATGTATGATGGCTCAAACATTATTTCCTGTAGATTAATAGCCCTACATTTTATTCTACACACATAAAATTGTAAATTCATTTATAATTTTATGTGAATATCATTTATTTTTTCTGCTTTTTTTCTGCAAAAATGTGAATCCAAATTTTTATATTTTTGAAATTAAACTTAAAAGTGGCTATACGAGGACCTTTAACGAGTAATTTTTTTCGAATTTTAATCTCTTCCATTTTAATTTTCTTGGTCTTTTGTTTTAAGAAGTCGTTCAATATTTTTCTGTCTTCTGAACAAAGTTTGGGATTTGAAACTCCTCAACCTTCTACTTTTAAAAAGGAGGATAAAAAAGAAATTATCATTTCAGATTGCTGGTATATTGTAAGTTATATGGGCTCACAAGTTGGTTATAGCCACATATTACAGAAATCAATCTTAGAGAATAATAAAAAAGTTTTTGTTACAGAATCAAATTCTTATGTGGAATTAAGAGTTCTGGATAAAAAAATAGTTTCAAAGGAAAATTCTATATTCTATGAAGATGAAAATAGAAGGTTGATAAAATTTAATTCCCACATAGAAACCCCTGATGACTTTAGTTTAATTAATGGAATTCGTAATAATAACCTTTTGATTATTTCAGGCAAAAAGAGGAATGGGGGTGAAATCAAAAGTTCTCTAAATATAGAAGATGTAATTTTTCAAAGTGAAATTTTAAGTCTTCTAAAAAGTTGTGTTAAAGAAAATAAAAAAACCTTTTTTTATCGAACATTCATACCTGAATTTAGAAAGATTATAAATGTTGATGTAGAAATTAGGGGAATAGAAGAGGTTGATGTTAATTTTTCAAGCAAGCTTCTTTTAGAGGTAACTTCAAAAATTAGAGAATTAGGTATTACTACCACGGAATGGTATGATGAAGATTTTCGATTGATTAAATCAGAAACAATGGGTGTTGAGTCATACTTAACGGAACCGGAAAATATTATTAAATCAGATTTTGCACAAGACTTAGTCTATGAATTGGGTATTAAAACCGATTTTGAATTAAAGAACCATCACAATATGACAAAATTGGAGTTAAAATTTCACAACATTGACCCTTCATACTTTATTTCAGATATGAGGCAGGAAGTAAGCAAAGAAGGAAAAGACACCATTATAAGAACAAAAAAGGAAGAGTTTGCAAAAATGTTTTTTTATTATTCATTAAACGGTTCTACTTTTTTGGGGACAGGCACACAAGTTCTTCGTTCCCCATCGGAAGAATCATTCAGAGACCGTTCACTATCAAAGGAGGAACAGCATAAATTTTATGAAAAAATGAGTGAATATTTAGCTAACAATGATATTATTCAATCAAATGATGTTGAAATAATTTCAGCTGCGAAAAAAATAATTGGGATAGAAAAAAATCCTGTTAAACAGGTTGAAATGCTTAAAAACTGGGTATTTAACAACTTGCAAAAGGTTGAATTTAAACACTTGTTTTTATCTGCTAAAGAGACGCTAAAATTGATGCAAGGCGACTGCACAGAGCATGCGGTTTTGCTTGCAGCGCTAACCAGAGCGGTTGGAATTCCATCAAAAATTTATGTAGGTATTATATATGGGGGTAATGGGAATTGGTTCTATCATATGTGGACTGGTGTGTGGTTAGATGAATGGTTTACCGTTGACGCAGCATTAAACCAATTTCCTGCGGATGTTACTCATCTTGCTTTTGCTGAAACATCGTTTGGAAAAGAAGAGATTGATAAAATAAAAATTTCACTACCCTTTTTGGCATTTCACAAAAAAGTAAAGATTGAACTGATTTCTTCTACGGTTAACGGTTATGATTAGACTTTGGACTTTCTCATTTAGGCAAGTTTTAAAAAAGAAGTTAAATAAATAACTTTGCTTTCGTTAGAAAGGCTTATTCCCTGTGCTTTGGGAGATTGAATAAAAAAAATATCGCATTCGTTATTTAATTTGTATTTAATTATCTTACAGGTTTTTAAGATTTTTATAAAATTTTGTGCCTTTTGAATGTCTAATTTGCAGGTGAAATTTTCGGTTGGATTTAAGATTGCTTCAATAGCATAACTTTTCAGGAGAAGTGAATACATTTTTCTAAAAATATTTTTGTCTCCAAACAATTCGGTGCAAATAATTTCATTATTTACTGCAGTAATGCATCCCACCTGATTCTTTTGAATTAATATACAATTGCAAAAGTCTTCTATTTCTCCTTTATAGTGAATAAAAAGGTCATTAATGTCAAGCGTAGATGATTTGATTTTCCCTTTCTTTAAATAATTTACTATTAGATTCCAAACTTTATGCTGATTTACCTTTATTACATTTTCATTTAAATAATTGGTGATTAACTCATTTATCACCAAATTTTTAAGATTGAGTGGAGATATCCCACAGTTGTTGAAAGTGCTTGCATTTTCTTCTGAAAAATTAGCGGGAACTTCCCATCTATTTATTTCAACACAACTTGATTGAACTTTAGTTGATGTATTAGGTCTGATGCTTAACGGTAGGTTAATTATTCTGTTTTGGCCACCTCCAAGAAGTGTTTCTCCTGCCATTATGAAAATTTCATCATTACTTCTGTTAATAACTCTTAATTCTTCCATCCTACCTGTTTCATAAATATAAATGCTCTTGAAGGTCAATCCTTCCTGCAGAATTGTGTAATTATGTTTCTCTTCTTCAGTTATTTTCATCAATACAGGAAAGAGCGCAAGATTCTTATAAGATAGAGGTTTTGCAACTATTAATTTATCAATGAATTCTGCTATGGGGTTAAATTTCATTTTTTTAATATTTTGTTTTGATTGTTCAATTTCCAATTGCTTTTACAGGCATTTAATATATTATTTATACCATGAAAAAATTTAAATTTGTTTTAATTTTATTAATTGTTCTATTTTTTTATCTCTCTTGTAAAAAGTATAATCAAAAAAGTTTGTTAAAAGGTTCAAAAAGAGTAGAAAAAAATGGTATTACGATATTATACCTTTCAGGGAACCCATATCAAATTGGTTTTCAACATGGATTTTTACTGAAAAAAGAACTCAGACTAATGGAAAAGCTCATTGATAATGAAGTAAAAGAAGCAATAAGCCAGATAGGGATAGATTTACCACATTTTATATTGCCAGTGGTCAATTTTAGTGCGAAGGTATTTATTAATAGAACTTTATTGAAGGAAGTTCCAAGGGAATATTTAGATGAACTTAAAGGAATAAGTGATGCAGCAGGCATATCATTAAGTAAATTATATATTTTGAATATGGGCTATGATCTTGAAGAAAATTTTATGAACTTATCATGTTCATCATTTTCCATTTTGTTTCCTTCTTCTCAAACCATTTTGCATGGAAGGAATCTTGATTGGGAAAATCCAAAGATAGTGAGTAAGACAAACACTATATTTTACTTAAACCCTGAAAAAGGGTATAACCTTATTTCAATTGCCCCTGCTGGTTTTGTTGGCGTTCTTACAGGAATGAATGACAAAAAAATATCTGGCACTATAAATGCTTCATTAGCAAAAGATACTACTTTCAAGGGAATTCCAACATTTTTTTTGTTACGAAAAGTTATTCAATATTCTGATTCGTTAGAAAGGGCAATAGAATCCATAAAAAACTCAAAAAGAACTGTTGGAAATAATTTTTTGATTTCTGATGGTAGCCAAAATTTGTCTGTCTTATTAGAAGCAACTGCCAACAAACTTTCAATTAGATTTCCTCAAAATAATTTTTTATGGGCAACAAATCACTTTGAGGCAAGAGGAACAAATATCCTACAAAAAGATATTTCCGCAGAATGGGATAATAATACTCGAGGGAGGTTTAATAGATTGAGTGAAATATTTTCAAATTTAAAAAGCAAAAAAGTGGATGAGTATGATGGTTTAAGCATCTTGAGGGATAGGATTAATTGGGAAACAAACGAGAAGGACTCTTTTTGCCCTCAGTCTTTATGCAGTGAAAAAACTTCTCAGAGTGTGTTATTTTTACCTGCGAAATTAGAATTTTGGGTTTCAAATTTAAAATCTTCAAATGCTTGTAGTGGACAATATTTAAAATTCAGTGTTGAATCAAAAAAAATTAAATTAAAAAAAGTAGAGTCAATGGATGAATATACAAAAACAGAAAATTTTGGAGCTTTCAAAAAATATATTGAAGCACTAAACCATCTAAAAAATAGTGATTTTAAATCAGCAAAAATGTATTTTATGAAGGCTCTTCAACTTGAAAAAAATTCACCAACTGCGCTGAGGATAATCGGAATTAACTTTTGTAATGTTTTCAAAGACTATAAAAACAGTATAAAATATCTGGTTAAAGCAAAAGAAATTGCAAGTATTAAAGGTAGTGAATTTTATCCTTATGCTTTAAATAACTACTTTTTAGGGAAATCATTAATTGGTGCTGGTGATTATAAATCAGCAATTAAAGTATTAAGTGAGATTGGCAATCAAAAGGCAGACAAGTGTCGGTTAGCTTGGACAGAAATTCGTTTAGGTCAAGCAAATGATGCTTTAAATTTAAGACAAAATGCAATTAAGCATTATAAAAAGTCTTTGAGTTTTAATGAAAAGTCTTCTAAAAAAGTAGCTCAAAGGTATTTAAAAATATCGTTTAATCCTAAAAAAAACCGTCTTGAAAATCGTAGTAGTAGTGGCTTTTTTTGCATGTATTAATTTTATTCAGATGTAATTAATTGCAAGAAAATATCTTCTAAGGAAGCTTTTTGCATAACCATCTCGAGAAGTCCCCAGCCGGATTGCACAATTTTATGGGCTATTTTTTCCCGTGCGGAAATTTCATTTGCTATTTCTATGGTATATTTTCCAATGTTATTCTCATAGCTTTGACAACTAATATTTTTTACAAAATCAGTTTCCTTTAATTCTTTAATAATGTTTTCCTTATTTCCTCTGATTGTAAGGTTTAACCATTGAGTTTTTCCCTCAAGTCTTTCTAACAAACCGGCTGGTGTATCAACAGCAATTACTTCTCCTTTGTTGATAATAACTATTCTGTTACAAACCATACTAACTTCAGGCAAAATGTGGGTTGATAATATAATTGTTTTTTCTTTTCCCAAGTTTTTTATTAATTCTCTGGTTTCTTTTATTTGTTTAGGGTCTAAGCCCAAAGTTGGTTCATCGAGTATAAGCACATCAGGATTTCCAAGCATTGCTTGCGCAATGCCTACACGTTGCTTGTAACCTTTGGATAAATGACTGTTCAAAACTGTTGCCACTTCTCCTATCCTGCATTTTTCCATAATATCTGGAATTTGATGCTTTTTCTCTCTATTACTCATTCCCTTTAAAGTTCCAATAAACTGTAAGTATTCTAATACTTTCATTTCGGGGTATAATGGAATGTTTTCAGGTAGATACCCAATTTTTTTTCTCACTTTTAGTTGGTCGTGGAGAATACTATACCCGCCTACAAAGGCATCCCCTGATGTGGGTGGAAAAAAACAAGTTAAAATTCGCATTGTCGTTGTTTTCCCAGCTCCATTAGGACCTAAAAAACCTAAAATTTCTCCTTTTTCTACCGAAAATGAAATGTTCTTTACTGCCACTTTTTCTTCAAAAACTTTTGTTATGTTTTTTACTTCAATCATTTTTTCAACCTCATTTTTGTATATTCAATTAAACCTCCACATTTAATGATATTCTGTAAAAAATCTGGAAAGGGATTTATTTTATATGTCTTCTTGCAGGTGATGTTTTTAATTTTGCCTTCTTTAAAGTCTATAAATAATTTGTCTCCTTCTTGAACTTCGTCGTAAATGATTTTGTTTTCAATTATCGGTAATCCAATATTTATTGAATTTCGAAAAAAAATTCTTGCAAATGATTTTGCAATTATGCATGAAATACCAGCACTTTTAATAGATAATGGTGCCTGCTCTCTTGAACTTCCACAGCCAAAATTTTCTCCAGCAACTATAATGTCACCTTTACTTATTATTTTTGAAAAATTTTCATTAATTCCACTCATACAATATGAAGCAAGATAATCAGGATCACTTTTAGTTAAGTATATGGCTGGTATGATTAAGTCTGTATCAATATTATCACCGAATTTCCATACTTTCCCTTCCATGTTTTACTTCCTTAAATTAAGTTTTTATTCTGCTTCTTTATTCTCATTTTTGGTTTCTGGTTGTTTTAGTTCAGGTTTTGATGGTGGTGTCGGTGCATCTGGCTTTTTTATGGTTGGTGTTTTATTGCTTTTGGGAAGAGGTAAAAAGTCTCTTATTGTTAATTCTTTAGTTTCTTCATTCTCCAAAATTATAAATATTGAGTGTATTTCATCTTTTATTAAACTTGTAGTTCGATTTAAAATTCTTGACAAAATTTTTCCCATTTTTTTGTCATTTGTATTTCCTGATAAATTATATCTTTCTTCTAATTGCTCAGCATCAAAGAGATTTAAGTCTGCAGTTTCTTCAATCCTGTTTATTAAATTTTCTTTTGTAATCTCGCTTACTTGGTTATATGAAAAATTTATTTTTTTCTTCAGAAACTCATCTGCAAGGGATTCAAAAATTTTATCTTTTTCTTTAAAGGGGTTTGTAACTATAGTAATATATCCTGCTAATTTGCCTAATTGATAAGATAATAATGATTGAGTAGGATGAAAGTTATTTAAAAAAATTATTTCGTTTATTTTTGCTTGGCAAATTTCAAAAAGCCATTTATTTTTGTCTTTTGCTTCTATAAAGGATATTTCCTTCTCGATTTCAATAATGGATTTATTATATCCTGAATAAAAATAATCTTTGTCAATTTTACTTTTTATTTTTGAGGGCAAATAATTATATGTCCAGTTTAATATTTTATTATTGTAATAATCCTCTCCGACTGCCTTTATAGTCGAGCATAAAAAAATTATCAGAATTAAACAAGGTATGAAAATTATTTTTTTCATTTACTTTTTAGATTCTCAATTTCTGATTTTAATCTTTCGATTTCTTCCTTAAGTTCGAAAAATATCTTTATCCCCTTAATGTTAATTCCTGTTTCTTTTCTCATTTTTTTTATTTCCAAAAGGGTATCAATGTCTTTTTTTGAATAAAATCTTATTTTATTGGCTCCTCGTTTAGGTGTTATAAATTTAAGTTTTTCATAAAGTCTTATTGTTTGTGGATGCATATTAACGATTTCTGCTACGACAGATATTTTAAAAACAGGGTCTGTGTAGGAATGTATCTCCACAATGCCCCCCTTAAGGAAAATAAAATTTTAGAACTTTAATTATTTTGTATAAAATGATATGGGGTATGTTATTGCACGGTCAATGTAGTGATCGCACTTATGCGGTCGTAATAGGTTAAATTCCCTTATTTTTGACAAATCAGAGTCTGACTCTGGTTTGTCAAAAACTCAAGTCGCCCCTGCCTGTCATTGCATACAAGATAAGGTTGGTATTATTACTTCTGTCGTTACTCCTTTCTCACAATTGTAGCTCTCACAAATATAGCAAATTTAACACAATAAAAACGAGAATAGTCAAGATTTATTAGTGATTTTCTCTCCCTAAGTAATTTTTATAAGTTCAAACGTTTGTGTGGCAATGCTAAAAATGTTCTCTTCTTTAATTCCATTCCCACATAAAATATCGTTAAGTAAAAAGAAATTTGGTATGTTTAAGCAATCTGGTGAAAGTGAACGAACAATTGAGTTGTTGAACTTTTTAATTGTGTTAATAGTGATTTTTGTTGCCTTTTTCTCCTCAAATTCAACATGGTTTTCAATATTGTTAAATGTTAATTTTAAAATAGCTTTTAATCTTTCTTCATCTTTTTCAATTGGTTCATCATTTTTTGTCATCATCATAAGCGTCAGTGATTGCTTATGGGGAGGTGCTAATGAAGGGTCGGAATTAGAATTGAAAAAGCCAATTGTTGGAGGGTCTAATATGACAAATGCATTTTTCATATTACAGATATTTTTACTTAGCCCTATATAGTATATTATTACACTTTGGATAACTGGCTCAAGACATAGTTGCTCTAATTTTTGTATTGTTGAATTATCATCAATAATTTCCTTTAAACTTTTTATGGGTATGGATGATACTATAACTTTTCCTTTAATGTTCTCTTCATTTGTATTTATTGATGTAGGAATTTGATTTTCGAATATTATTTTTTCAACTTTAGTGTTTGTTAAAATTTTACCATTTTTATTAATATTATATTTTAAGATTGAAATTATTTCTTTCCAGCTTCCTAAAGGATAAGAAATTTTAAAATTATAAAAATGTCTAAAAAGCGACTTAAAACTGTTAAACGGAACCTCCCAGAAGTTGTGGCAGTTAAAAGCAATTAGAGATATTGCATGGAAGTATTCTTTCAAAGAGTAATCATTCAGCTCTTTTTTAAATACATCCTTAAATTTTGCATTTAAGGGAATTTCACTTTGATTATTCTTAAATAAAAAAGGAATAAAATATCTGAAAAATTGTAATTTGCCTATCCTTGTAATAAACTTGCTTTTTAAAATACCTAATGGACTTAAAGGTATTGGATAAAGCCCGCTCTCAGAAATTAATTTAGGTGTTCCTGTGATTAGGAATTTAGGTTTTTCTCCTAAATTTCTTAAAAGATAATAAATCCTTCCTTTATTACAGAAAAAATTAAAAAATAATTCGTTATCAAAAATGTAGTAGTCTTTTTCCCAAGGCTTAAAACTTCCACCAACCTCGCTCTCTTTTTCTATTACTAAAACACTCTTTTTACTTTTTGAAACTAATGAAGCCAGTGCTAATGACGATATACCTCCTCCTATAATTATCACATCATATTGCATTAAAATGTGAAATCTCCTTTTTGTTTAATGAACTCAAGGATGCCTCCTGATGCAATTATATTTTGTGCAAAAGGTGGAAAAGGAATAAAAGTTTGTGTTGTTTTTGTGCTAAGATTTTTTATAATTCCAGTAGAAAGATTTATTTCTAAAATATCATTCTGTGAAATTTCGTCGGTATTACATTCAATTGCAGGTAAGCCATTGTTAATGCAATTTCTAAAGAATATTCTTGCAAATGATTTTGCAATTATGCATGAAACATTTAAAGTTTTTAAAACGGTAACGGCGTGTTCTCTGCTTGAACCCAAACCAAAATTTTTCCCTGCAACTACTATATCTCCTTTTTGAACATTTTTTGAGAAATCTGGTAAGATATCTTCGAATGTATGTTTTGCAAGTTCAGTAATATTTGACCTAAGGTGATAAAACCTCCCAGGGCAAATTATATCAGTGCTTATATCATCTCCTAATTTCCAAGTTCTACCTTGTAATAACATAGTTCACCTCTAAATTTCAAAGGAACTCGCGTGGGTCGGTTATTTTCCCTTTTATTGCAGACGCCGCAGCGGTTGCAGGAGAAGAAATGTAAATTTCGCTATTAGGATTTCCCATTCTACCTGCAAAGTTTCTGTTTTGAGATGATAGGCATTTTTCTCCGTCAGCTAATATTCCTTGGTGAATTCCGACACAAGGTCCACAGCCAGCAGGTAAAAGAATTGCCCCCGATGAGACTATGGTTTCTATAAGTCCAAGTTTTGCCATTTGAAGTAGGACCTCTTTTGAGGCTGGGGCAAGAATTGTTCTTACCTTAACCTTTTTATTTTTTAAAATTTTTCCAACTACTTCAAAATCTGATATTCTTCCATTTGTGCATGTTCCAATAAAAACCTGGTCGATTTTAATTTCTTCAATTTTATTAACTTCTAATGTATTATCAACTTTATGAGGAAGCGAAACTAATGGTTCGATTTCGCTTAAATTTACCTTTATTGTTTTCTCATAAACTGCGTCTTTATCTGCAAAGATTTCTTTAAATTCTTTTTCTCTCCCATGATTTTTCATATATTCAAAAGTAATTTCATCAGAAGGAAAGATTCCACTTTTTGCTCCACATTCAACTGCCATATTTGTGATAGTAAGTCTGTTTTCAAAGTTGAGATGTTTTAATGAATTACCGTTGAATTCCAATACTTTATATGTTGCTCCATCAGCTCCTATTAAGCCAATAATGTATAATATTAGATCTTTAGCATAGACTCCTTTCTGGAAATTGCCAGTAAGCTCAATTTTTATAGTTGGTGGAACTTTCAGCCAGACCTTTCCAAATTTCATTCCTAAAGCAATATCTGTAGAACCCATTCCTGTGGCAAATGCTCCAAATGCTCCAGCAGTGCAAGTGTGAGAATCTGCTCCTATTATTATATCAAAGGGCTTTGCATACTTTTCAGCAACTATCTGATGACATATCCCTTCCCCTACTTCCCAAAATTTTAAGTTTCTTTCTTTACAAAAGGTTCTTATAGTTTTGTGGTCATTTGCTAATTCAAATCTTGGGGATGGTGAAGCATGATCAAGAAAAAAAGTGGTGTTTTTGAAATAATGTTCTTTTTTGCTTGCAATTGAAATTTTTTCAAATTGCTTGATTGCAAGTGGTGCAGTTCCATCTTGAGCAAAAACTAAATCAACATTTGTTATTACAATTTCACCAATTTTAACATCCGACTTGCATTTGTAACTTATTATTTTTTCGACAATTGTTTTTCCCATCTTTATAACATGAAAGTGATTTTTGGAATTGAATATTGAAAATCATCTTATTCTAAAGGTGTCATTTTCATGATTTTTTTTGCTATGTCCGGATATTTTGCAATAAATTTTAATTCTTCTTCTACGAGGGGTTTTTGGTTGTGAACATTAGCATACCTGACTAATTCTAAGATCTTTTCAGCTTCAGTTTCATCATGGAAAACAATTTCCAATTTTTCATAAACATTCCTAAATCCTTTTATTCCTGAATATTCGCCCACGGTAATTTGCCTTCCTGTTTCAATTATCTTTGGTTCTCCTCTTCCTAATTCTTCGTAATCATAGAGTTCATAATTATGTCTATCTTTAAGTGCACCGTCGGCATGAATACCAGATTCATGAGCAAATGCATTGGCTCCAACTCCTGGTTGATTTATTGGTATTGGAACCCCAAAAGCATAAGAAGCATATTCACTTATTCTCCATGCAACTTTTAAATCTATATTTTCATCGAGGAAATATTTATTTTCTATTCCACTCCCATACTTTATAGCAAGAATAACTGGCACTAAATCGGCATTGCCAGCTCGTTCACCCATCCCATTCACGCAAGTGTTTATATATGCATCTACTCCTGCATCATTTGCAGCCATAGCACCATAAACTGAGTTGGCAACTACCATTCCAAGATCATTATGACAATGAATTTCTATAGGTATTTTAATCATTTCGGCAATTTTTTTTATCCTTTCATAAATAGTTAGAGGAGAGTCATAGCCCAAGGTGTCACAGTATCTAAACCTTACTGCTCCTGCTTCCTTAGCTGCTGAAGCAAACTCAATTAAGTAATTTATGTCTGTTCTTGAAGCATCTTCGGCATTAACTCCAACCGCTTTTGCTCCACGACTGATAGCTAATTTAACAGCACTTACCATTTCTTTTATTATGGATTCTCTATTGAATTTCTCTTTGAATTTATGCTTAATCATCTGGTCAGAGGTAGAAATTGAAAGATTTAAATTTTCAATAGGAGGAACATATTTGAATGTTAATTCAACATCTTCTTCAATTGCTCGTATCCAACCCCCTAAGCGCATTCTTCCAAATACCCCCATTTTAGCTAATTCGAGATTTGCATTTAGGTAATTTGTTTCGTGGTGTGTTGTGGGGAAACCAAATTCTGATTGGTATATACCCATTTCTGAAAGATAAAAATTAATAATTGTTTTTTGAAGCTTAGAAAGGCAAATACGCGAAGTTTGAACTCCATCTCTATTTGTAACATCTATAATGTATATTTTTGCCATCTTTTAATTTCTCCTTTTTAAATTTACCTTTTTGCATATATTATATTATATCTTACGAAAATTCCAACAACAAATTAAAGTGTTTTTCAATTTTAAATATGTCAGTGAGACCGCACTATGTGATTAAATAATTAAAGTCAGATGGACTTTTAATCTTGTTTTCTTAATTTTTAATAATACTCTTTAGAAACGAGGTAGGTGTGGTGGGCTTTTGGATAGAAGGGCTGTTGCCTATTTGATCGCCTACGATTGACATAAAATAGTAAAAATTATCAGATTTTAGTTTTTTAATAATCATGAATTTTATAACCATAAAGGGTGCTAAAGAAAACAATTTAAAGGATATTTCAATAGATATTCCAAGAAATAAAATTGTTGTTATCACTGGTATTAGTGGTTCAGGGAAGTCATCTCTTGCTTACGATACTATTTATTCTGAATCACAAAGAAAATTTTTTGACACTTTATCTCCATATTTCAGGCAGTTTATAGGTAATGTAAAAAGGGCTAATTGTGATTATATTGAAGGTTTATCTCCCTCTATCTCAATAGACCAATCAAGAAGTGGAAAAAGTAATCCTCGTTCAACAGTTGGAACATTAACTGAAATTTACGATTATTTTAGAGTTCTTTACTCAGCCATTGGGATTCCCTCATGTATTAAGTGTGGCAAAGAAGTTGTCGCAAAATCAACAGATGAAATTTCTAACGAGATATTTTCTGTCTTTCAAGGGAAAGAGATAGCGATATTATCTCCATTGGTAAAAGGTAGGAAGGGAACATATGAAAAATTGTTTGAAGATGTCCAGAAAAAAGGCTTTGAAAGAATTAGAGTCGACAATGACTTTTACAATTTAGCAGAAAGGGTTCCTGAATTAAAAAGATATGTTCCCCATAATATTGACCTAGTCATTGATAGATTAAAAGTAACTCCTTCAGAAAAGGATAGGTTATTAAACTCAATTTTATTAGGATTAAAAGAAGGCAAAAATGAAATAATAGTTTATTCATATCAGGAAAACCAGAGTAAATTCTACAGCAAAATTTATTCTTGCCCCTTCTGTGGGTCATCCATACCAAAGTTAACACCTTTAACTTTTGCATTCAATAGTCCATATGGAGCATGTAGGAAATGCGATGGCTTGGGCTATATTGAGTTTGAAATTGACAGTTACTATGATGGTAAGTTTTATAGCAGGAATAACAAACAAAAAGAAAAAAGTGAGAGAACGCCGATGTCTTTGGCCGAAGCTTTTAAAAAAAAAAAAAGTATTCCGAAGATAGCAG
>FWPV01008353.1_pt1 | contig 18169 bp, 11 predicted proteins | sample 2228371 | NCBI WGS metagenome assembly FWPV01 (sample SAMEA103939776, study PRJEB20133) | metagenome
GCGCCAAGGCGATTCTGGCGATCTACGACGATCTGCTGGGTGTCGGCTAGGGACAGCCCGGTTTCCCTGTAAGTGTTCTACGGGAGCAGAACTGCGCTGCTCCCGTTTTTTTTTGCTATGGACTGACGCGCATGATCCGGGCGCCCAGAGCACTGAGCTTCTCCTCCACGCGCTCGTAGCCCCGGTCGATCTGGCGGATGTTCTGGATGGTTGTCTGGCCAGGGGCGGTCAGCGCTGCCAGCAAGAGGGCCATCCCGGCGCGGATATCCGGGCTGGAGATGCTCGGTACAGCGTGTAGTGGCGTCGGGCCGTGCACCAGCGCCCGGTGCGGGTCACAGAGGACAATGCGCGCCCCCATGCTGATCAGCTTGTCAGTGAAGAAGAAACGTCCATCATACATCCACTCGTGGAACAGCACGGAACCGGCGGCCTGCGTGGCGACGGTCAGGGCGATGCTAAGCAGATCGGAGGGGAAGGCGGGCCAGGGCTGAGCCTTGATCTCCGGGATACGATTGCCCAGGTCTTTGCGGATGGTGAGTTCCTGCGCGGCGGGGACGAAGATATCTCTCCCGCGTACCTGCCACTGTACACCCAGCCTGGCGAAGACCAGCGCGATCATATCCAGGTGTTCCGGGTCAGCCTCGCGGATGGTGATCTCGCCGCCCGTCATTGCCGCTGCGCCGATGAAGCTGCCGACCTCCAGGTAGTCAGCTCCCACGCGGGCCTCGCCACCGTGCAGGCGCTCCACACCGTGGATGGTCAACGTGTTGGAGCCGATGTTTTCAATCTGGGCGCCCATCGCATTCAGCATGTGGCACAGATTCTGCACATGCGGTTCGGAAGCCGCATTGCGCAGCACGGTTGTACCTCTGGCGTAGACCGCCGCCATGATTGCGTTCTCGGTCGCCGTCACGCTGGCTTCGTCGAGCAGGATGTTCGCCCCCCGCAGCCTGTCCGTCCGCATATGGAAGAGACCGCCCTCGTAGTCGATCTGTGCGCCCAGTTTTTCCAGGGCCAGCAGGTGCGTATCCAGACGGCGGCGACCGATGACGTCCCCGCCGGGGCCGGGCAGGGTGGCCCGACCCTCGCGGGCGAGCAGCGGCCCCGCCAGCACAATACTGCTGCGGATGAGGCGAGCCTTCTCCATCGGCAGGTCGGTTACCCGGAGCGCAGGCGCATGGACGCGTAGTGTGTGAGCATCCAGGCGATCAACGGTCGCCCCCAGATGTTCCAGCAGTTCGACGGTGATCCGGACGTCGGCGATATCCGGGATGTTGTGCAGGATCACCGGTTCGTCGGTGAGCAGGCAGGCCGGGAGCATCTTCAGGGCGGCGTTCTTGTTGCCACTGGCCGTGATTTCGCCCTGCAGCGGGTATCCACCTTCGATCACGAACTGTTCCATGCCTGTTCTCCTGAGCGGACGGAGGTCAGCTTACTGACCGGGCAACACAGTGATGCGGTCGCCGACGGCCAGGCCGAGCATCTTGCGTGCATTGCCCTGGTTGACGGCAATCTCAAGCTGGCCGGCGCTGTTGATCAGCGGGATGGGGCTGCCCGGCTCCACTTCGGTATAGGTGCGGACGATCCGGTTAAAGCGCCGCCCGCCTACCGTAAGGGTGACGCGGGCTGGGTCAAACGTGACTGGCGTGGCGTCCGGTTGCAGGCGCGGGGTCAGGGTCAGGCGACCATCCGCGCTCCAGCGGAAGGTGCCGATGCTGGTGACAGCGTTGCCGAAGTGGTCGATGTAGATGATCTCTCCGCTGAAGGCATGCGGTGCAACGGACAGAGCCGGGACGGGCAGGGTGATCAGGTCGGCCACCGGGCGACCCAGGGCGGCCAGCGCTTCCCCACACGCCAGCCGGGCGGCAGCTGGCGCAAAGAGGTCACGCCCGTGAAAGGTTGCGGAAAGCCCACCGGGCGCGATCAACGCTTCATCCAGGGCCACCGCCTGCCAGTCGCGCAGTTCAAGCAGGACTTCGCTGAAGACGCCGTTATCCGGCCCGACGAAGCGGAAGTCACCCGCCTGAACCGCAAGCGGACGGCGCCGCCCGCCCACACCGGGATCGACCACAACCAGGAAGACCGTCCCCGGCGGGAAGTAGCGGTAAGACGTCCACAGTACGAAAGCCGCCTGGCGCACGTTCTGCGGGGCGATCTCGTGAGTGAGGTCGATCATGGGCACGCCGGGGCATTCGCGCTGGAGGACGCCCTTCATCGTGCCGACGTAGGCGTCGCGCGTGCCGAAATCGCTCAGCAGGGCGATGGGCGGGAGGATGGCAGGTTCGCTCATGACGGGGATTGTAACGGCGGGGTGAGGGCACGGCAAGGGGGCGTCACGTGACCGGCCTAAGCTCAAAGACAATGATTTGGCGGCTATTGCCCCTGATGTGGCGGTAGCAGCATTTTCTGGTGAGCATCACGGAGATGGGTCTACTCCATCCTCAGCCCCTCGGCCACCGGCAGCCGGCTCAGCCGCCAGGCGGGGTAAACCCCGGCCAGCAGCGCCGCCGCCAGCGCCACGGCAAACGCTCCGGCGAACTCGCCCGGCACGAAGGCGATCTGCATACTCCAGCCGAAGGAGCGGACGTTGATGACCTCGATCAGGACAATGGCCAGGGCCAGCCCGATCGGTGCAGCCAGCAGGCCTGCCGTCCCACCCATCAGGCCGGTCTGGGTCAGCGTGAGCTGCCAGAGCTGACGCGGGGTCAGGCCATTGGCACGCAGAACGGCGTATTCACGGGCATGCTCCAGTTGCAGGGACATCAGCGCGCTCAGGATGCCGATGAAGGCCACCAGCGTTGCCAGCAGTTGCAGGGCGGTTGTGATGGCGAACGTCCGCTCGAAGACTTCCAGCGCGCTATCGCGCAGACCCCGGTTGCTGCGGACGATCAGGTTCTGCCCGGCCAGGGTCTCCGTACGCAGGGTGTCGATCACGGCCTGTGGGTCAACACCGGGGGCGACATCCAGCCCCAGCGACGAGATGAAGAGATCGTCGAAGTAGCGCCGGTAGACCCCATCGTACATGGTGATCGTCCCCTGGTCGGTGGTGTAGTCGTAGTAGACGCCGACGACGGTGAACGTCTGCGGGCCACGATCGGTGAGCAGGGTGATGGTATTGCGTTCCGGCGTGATGCCGCGCCGGTAGGCAAACGGCTCGGTCACGATCACCGCGCCGTCAACCAGCAGTGGCCACCAGTTGCCTTCCGGAGCCAGATTCCAGGCGAAGCGCCGCTGGCTGATGTCGTGGGTGATGGCCGAGAGGTTGGCCGGTGGCAGGTCGGGGTAATCGGGCGCGACGACCGTCACATTGCGGACGGTGCTGACGCGCGTCACGCCCTCCACGGCCGCGAGTTGCCCGATCAGCGCCGGATCAAGATCGGCGACGGCTCGCGTCCCGCCGATGGTATGGGGGGAGACGAAGATGTCCGCCCCGAGGGTGGTGTTCAGCCAGTCAGTGACGGTCAGGCGGAAGCTGGCGATCATGATCCCCACGCCAACGATCACGCTGACGGCAATCGTCAGGGCTGCGACGGCGATGGCCGTGCGACTCAGGGAGCGGATGACATCGCGCGGGGCGATACGCCCGACCACGCCGAACAGCCGTGCCATCAGCGGGGTGATCAGGCGCATGGCGGCGATCAGAGCCAGCGGGGTGAGCAGAGCACTACCGACCACGATCAGGAACAGGGCGGCAAAGCCAGCGACGACGCTCCCGGTGGGGAGATTGAGCACAGCCAGCCCAAGCAGAATGAGGATCAATGCGCCAGCCGTCATGTAAGGGGTGATGCGCTGTGAGTGTCCTTCCGTTTCCGAGCGGAGCATGGTCCCGGCGGGAGGTGTGCGTGTGGCCTCGTAGGAGGGGATTAGCGCAGCAATCACACTGGCGGTCAGGCCGATGATTGTGCCGGTGAGCAGGGTGGCCGGTTCGATCGTCACACGCTGCACGGTGACCGAGAAGTACAGGTCGCTGATTGTGCGCGCGATCAGGCCGACTACAGCTCGGCCCAGGATGATTCCCAGCGCCAGCCCCAGGATCGTGCCGATTGCGCCCAGCAGGATAGCTTCCCCCAGGATCATGGTGAAGATCTGGCGGCGGGTGGTGCCCAGCGAGCGCATGATCCCGATCACTGGCCGGCGTTGCACGACGCTGAAGGTAACCGTGTTGTAGATCAGGAAGGCGCCGACAACCAGCGCCAGCAGGCTGAGTGCCCGCAGGTTCAACTCAAAAGCGGCGGTCATCTGGCTCAGGGCGCTGTCCCTGGTGCCGGGCGTGGTCAGGATCGCGCCGGGAGGAAGCAGGGCGGTTAGCGCGGTGGTGTCGTAATCGGGCGGGAGCATCAGGTCGATGCGGGATAATACGCCCGGCCTGCCCAGCACTTCCTGGGCGGTGGCAATATCCGCCAGCAGCAGCGTATCCAGGGCCTGGGCGCTCAGGCTGTCTGTCGGATGTAGCAGCCCGGCGACCTGGACGCCCACCTGCCCGGCGTTGACACCCAGGGTAAGGCTATCGCCCGGTTGGATCCCATAGCGGTCGGCCAGCGTTGCACTGAGCAGGACGGCGCCCGGCTGTGTCAGGAACAGGCTGAGCGCATCAAAGGCGGCCTGATTCTGGCCTTCGATGCGTGAGGTGGTCAGGTAGTTGCGGAATGGCGCTTCGGCAAAGGCGTCGACGCCAAGGAGGCGTAGCGGCTGGTTATCCAGTTCTTCTGCGCTCACGTAGGCTTCCACGACCGGGGCACTGGCGCGAAGACCCAGATCTATCCGCAGGCGGGTATACAGCGCTGTTGGTAGCCCTCCGGGTCCGCCAACGATCTGGTGGGTGGCCCGTCCACTGATGCTCCGGGCGCTCAGGGTGAAGGCCTGTTTGGCGGAGCTGTTGGCCAGGTCGATCGCGACACCGACCGCCACGCCGACCGCAACGCCGATGACAAACAACACGCTCTGCAGCAGGCGGCGGCTGATGTAGCGCCGCGCCAGGCGGAACATCAATAGACGACGGGCGATCATTGCTCCCTCACCGCCACGGACGCTTCTACTTCCGGCGTGGCTGTATGCAACTTGCCATGCTGAACACGGCAAACCCGGTCAGCAAAAGGGACAATAGCCGGGTTGTGGGTGGCCATGATCAATGTCTTGCCAGCGTCGCGGGTTAGTTCCAGGAGCAGGGCCAGCACTTCCTGGCCAGTGTCTTCGTCCAGATTGCCGGTTGGCTCGTCGGCTAGAACCAGCATGGGTTCATGCACCAGCGCGCGAGCGATGGCCACACGCTGCTGCTGGCCTCCACTGAGTCTGTCCGGGAAGTCGCCCGCCCGGTCGGCCAGGCCAACGCGCTCCAACATAGCCAGAGCCAGCTTTTGCCCCTGCCGGTGATTCAGCCCCCGCAGCTCGTGGGGCAGGGTGACGTTTTCCAGGACGGTCAGGGTAGGGATCAGGTTGAAGAACTGGAAGACGATACCCATGCGGTCGCGACGGAAGAGCGTGCGTTCATGCTCGCTGAGGGCGGTGATGTCCGTGCCATTGATGGCGATTGAGCCGCTATCAGGGTGGTCAACGCCGCTGAGCAGGTTCAGGAGTGTGCTCTTGCCACTGCCACTGCTGCCAAGCAGGATCAGGAATTCGCCGCTGTAGACATCCAGGTCAACGGCGTCGAGCACCACCAGTTGCCGTCCACCCTGGTCATAGGTCTTGGTGAGTCCCCGTACCTGGATGATTGCCGGCTGGCGACCGTCGCTGTTGGCCATGTTTACCTCACATCTCTGGAAAAGCACCTGAATTGGGGCTGATCATAGCGCAAAACATGATCAATAGCTAGACAGAATTGTGTCTATCCAACGGCTCTCATGGAACGCTCAGCCGCCGGAAAACAGCTGCGCCGACCGGGAAAGTCGGCGCAGCGGCAATTGCGGCAAGGATACGACCTGGGCCAGCGTTAGTCCGTGGTTTCGTGCAAGGAGAGGAGGGCACCGGGCAGGCGAGTTTGCTGGGCTTTTTCCTCTTCCTTGCCAAAGCGGATGATCTCGCCGGTTTCGGTGATCGCTTCAACGGCCAGGCCGAGGCTCTGCAGTTCCTTGACCAGGACGCGGAAGCTGGCCGGGATGCCCGGCTCCTCGATCGGCTCGCCCTTGACGATGGCTTCGTAGGTCTTGACACGGCCCTGAATATCGTCCGATTTGACCGTCAGCATCTCCTGCAGCGTATGGGCAGCGCCGTAGGCTTCCAGCGCCCAGACTTCCATCTCACCGAAGCGCTGGCCGCCGAACTGGGCCTTGCCGCCCAGCGGCTGCTGGGTGACCAGGCTGTAGGGGCCGGTCGAGCGGGCGTGAACCTTGTCCTCGACCAGGTGGGCCAGCTTGAGCATGTGGATGTAGCCCACGGTGACCGGGCGGTCAAAGCGTTCGCCAGTCTTGCCGTCGTACAGCCACATCTTGCCGTAGATGGGCACCGGCTCGCCGGTTCGGAACATCACACGGTCAGCCAGGGCTTTAAGGTCGTCACCCCACAGGTCCGGCTGGTAGCTGACTCCCTGCTGCTCCAGCCACAGACGGAGGGCGATGTCACGTGCATAAAGGTCGCGTTCATCGCGCTCGCGCAGGCTCAGGTTATCCGTCTGGAAGACGAGCGCCTTCTCCGGATCGTAGCCACGCTCCCGCAGCCATTCTGCCAGGACGGCGCGCCGTGCATAGACCTCGTTCAGGGAGAGCATCTCCGGATCGTAGCGCCCGTTCTGACCCAGCCAGTGTTCAATGTACAGCCGACGTGCCTGGTCATCATCTTCCAGGTATTCGGTGTTGTATTCCTGTTCCTTGAGCCACTCCCAGGCCCGACGGGTGATGTCCTTCCACGCCTCGTCGATCATCCAGGCGCGGCCAAGTTCAGCCTCAATTTCGCTTTCCTCTGCGCCATCGAAGACGGGCGTGATGGCCCGGAAACCCAGCCGGTCTGCGGCCCAGCCCAGATGGGTTTCCAGCACCTGGCCAATATTCATACGGCCCGGCACACCCAGCGGGTTGAGGATGATCTCGATCGGTTCGCCGCCGGGCAGGAAGGGCATGTCCTCGATGGCGACTACTCTGGAGATCACGCCCTTGTTGCCGTGACGCCCGGCCATCTTGTCGCCCTGGGTCAGTTTGCGGCGCTGGGCCACACTGACACGTACCATCTGGTCGACACCGGCGGGCAGATCGCGGTGTTCCTCCCGGTCGAAGATGCGCACGTCGACGACCTTGCCTTTTTCGCCATGTGGCAGGCGCAGGGAGGAATCCTTCACTTCGCGCGCTTTTTCGCCGAAGATGGCCCGCAGGAGCTTCTCTTCCGGGCTAAGCTCCTTTTCGCCTTTAGGTGTGATCTTGCCGACCAGGATGTCATTCGGCCCGACTTCCGCACCGATACGGACGATACCGCGCTCGTCAAGGTTCTTGAGCGCATCCTCGCCTACGTTCGGGATGTCGTGGGTGATTTCTTCCGGGCCGAGTTTGGTGTCACGGGCTTCGATCTCGTGCTTTTCGATGTGGACGCTGGTGAACTTATCCTCGCGGATCAGTGCCTCGCTGACCAGCAGGGCGTCTTCATAGTTGCCGCCTTCCCAGCTCAGGAAGGCGCACAGCACGTCATGACCGAGGGCCAGATTGCCGTTCACGGTTGACGAACTGTCGGCGATGATCGTCCCGGCCTCTACCCATTGGCCCTTGCGGACGATGGGCCGCTGGTCAATGCAGGTGGACTGGTTGGAGCGGTTGTACTTGCGCAGGCGGTAGACCCGTTCGCCGCTTTCGGTCTTGATCACGATGCGGTCGCCCTGCACGCTCATGACTTCACCGGAGACGTCGGCCACCAGAACCTGACCGCTATCATAAGCGGCCTGATCTTCCATGCCGGTGCTGACGAGCGGCACATCCGGCTGAAGCAGGGGGACGGCCTGGCGCTGCATGTTGGAACCCATCAGGGCGCGGTTGGCGTCGTCGTGCTCCAGGAACGGGATCAGCGAGGCGCTGATGCCGACAATCTGGCGCGGCGCGACATCCATGAAGTCGATGCGATCAATGGACGCCCGCAGGAACTTCTGGTTGTGGCGGGCAGAGACACGCTGCTCAACAAACTGTCCCCGTTCATCCAGCAGCGCGTTGGCCTGGGCGATGAAGTAGTTGTCTTCCTCGTCAGCGGAGAGGTAACGTACCTCGTTGCTGACATAAGGCGGGATCGGAACTTCTGTGACACCGGCCTTGCGCAGGGTCTGGAGCAGCTTTTCGTCGATCAGGGTACCTTCCTCCGCCAGCACTTCGTCAGTGGTGGGGTGAAGGACATCTTCGCCCAGTTGCCGGCCAGGTAGTTCCGGGTGATCGATGGGCAGGCTACGCAGTACTTTGCGATACGGTGTCTCGATGAAACCGTATTCATTGACGCGGGCATAGCTGGCCAGACGTCCGATCAGGCCGATGTTCGGGCCTTCCGGTGTTTCGATGGGGCAGATGCGCCCGTAGTGGCTGTGGTGAACGTCACGCACGTCAAAGCCAGCGCGTTCCCGGCGCAGGCCGCCGGGGCCTAGCGCGGAGAGTGTACGCTTGTGGGTCAGTTCAGCCAGCGGGTTGGTCTGATCCATGAACTGGCTGAGCTGGCTGGAGCCGAAGAATTCGCGCACCGCCGCCACAATCGGGCGGATGTTGACCAGCGTGACCGGGGTGATGCTTTCGCTTTCGCGGATGGACATGCGCTCGCGGACAACGCGTTCAGTGCGACGCATGCCAACACGCAGCTTGTTCTGGATCAACTCGCCCACGGTCTTGACACGGCGGTTACCCAGGTGATCGATGTCGTCCGGGCTGGCCGCGCCGTTGTTGATCTGGATCATGCGGCGCACCAGCTCGACAAGGTCGTAGGCAGTGATGGTGCGGGTGGTGCGCTCGATCTTGTCATCCAGGCGCAGGCGCTGGTTCAGCTTGTAGCGTCCCACGCGCTCCAGGTCGTAACGCCGCTGGTCAAAAAGCTGGCTGACCAGATACTCGCGGGCGTTTTCCAGGGTGGGGGGATCGCCGGGACGCATCCGCTTGTAGAACTCCAGAAGCGCCGCTTCGGCGATGGTCTGACCTTCCCGTAGATCCCACTGCGGCTCCATTTTCATGGTGCTCGGCAGGTACTGATGGTCAGGATCGTTGTCGGTATCGGCGTAGAGCGCCAGGAGTTCTTCATCCGTGCCGGTCTTGATCGGGGAAATGTGGCTGTAGCCGTCATCAACAGCAGCCAATGCGCGCAGCAGGATGGTGACCGGCACCGTGCGCTTGCGATTGAACTTGATCGTGATGTAGTCGCTCTTGCGCGTTTCAAATTCCATCCACGCGCCGCGATCGGGGATCAGTTTGGCCGTGGAGAGGTAGCGACCGGTCGTGCGATCTTCCTCTGCGGCAAAGTAGACGCCAGGGCTGCGGATGAGCTGGCTGACCACCACGCGCTCGGTGCCATTGATGATGAAGGTGCCCTTCTCCGTCATCAGGGGGAAATCCCCCATGAAGATGTCGGAGACGGTGACCTCGTCGCCTGCTTCGCGGTTGACCAGCGCCACCCGGATGTAAAGTGGGGCCGCGTAGGTGATGTCACGCTCGAGGCAGACTTCTTCGCTATACTTCGGTTCCTCGAACCAGTACTTCAACCCGAATTGCTCTGCTTCCGGTGACTTACCGGGGAAGTAGAGACGCAGATTACCGTTAAAGCTCTCGATCGGATTGATCTCGTCGAACAGTTCGCCCAGCCCCTCTTTGAGGAACCAATCAAACGAGGCCAACTGGACCTCGATGAGAGAGGGCAAATGGTGAACGTCGCGCGTCCGTGCGTAATTCTTAGTATCCAGCCGCCGCCTCATGAGCACTCCTCTATGCAGTTGACTCCCCAAAGGTGTGAGCACGCGAACCGAGTGGCCGACGATGTGTTGTTGTGATGTGCACTGCGTCGTATCTTCACCAGAGGTAAAGCAGAAAAACTGCAATCTAGCATTTTACAGAGAAAGCCCAGGGAAGTCAAGAACGATTTTGCTTATCGAACAGCCACATCGCGTGGTCTTGGCCGCCAGGACGGCCCCACTAACCGCCGATCGGTGCTGTTGCATGGGGGAAGTCACCCTGCTATAATCCCGCCGCCCGGAAGCATCCCGATGGGTGGGGCAAAACCGGGGCTAGAAACCATACGCTGAGTGTACTACAATAAACCGGTGTTGGGCCGGCACTACTGACCAACGTTCTGAGCCGCCCACACTTTTTAAGGAGAGCACCATGAAGACGGCGCTACAGGTCGTGCAGATCATTATCTCCATTGCCCTGATCGTCCTGATTATCCTGCAGGCCAAGGGCAGTGGTCTCGGCAGCCTGTTCGGCGGGGAAGGCGGTGCCATCACCAAGACTCGCCGCGGGCTGGAGAAGACTCTCTTTCAACTCACTATCGGCCTGGCTGTCGCCTTCCTGACAGTGGCCATCATCACCGTTGCGTTCTTCGGCTAGACTTCTTGCCGGTTCTGCCCGCGCAATCGACAGGGTGTTTTGCGCGTGCAGAACACCCTTTCCGTTGTTTGGGGTATTGCTCGCCCATCAGTGGGGACTGTGCCCACCCGGGAAAGGAGAAGCCGTGTGCTGCGAGGACTGAGATGGCAGCTGGTGTTGCTGACCCTGTCCATCATACTGCTGGGAGGGGCCATACTCCTGCAGCCCGGCCAGCCTGAGGAAGCGCCCCCGCAACTCCCAACACCGACCATCGTTACCCCTGTGCCAGCGATACTCCCATCGCCTCTGCCTCCTCAGGCAGGGAGCACCATTGTTGAGTTCCGGGAGGGGGTGGTTGGCCAGGTACAACGTCTCAACCCCCTTTACGCCGATCTAAACCCGGTTGATCGTGACATCACTCGTCTGATCTTTGAAGGGCTGGTCACGACCAATGCGTATGGAGAGTACCAGCCATTGCTGGCTTCCGAATGGCTGATTGCCAGCAACCAGCTGGAATATGTCTTCCGTTTGCGACAGGATGTTCTCTGGCAGGATGGGCTGCCGTTCACTGCAGCGGATGTTGCGGCGACAGTCGCCTTGCTGCAGTCTACCGTTAGCGCCCTGCCGGAGGATCTGGTGGCCTTCTGGCGGACGGTTGAACTGGAAGTTCTCGATGAATACACGGTGCGCTTCCGGCTAGCCCAGCCGCTGGCGGCGTTTCTGGATTACCTGCGGATCGGCATTCTACCCGCCCATGTGTTTAACGGGCTGCCGCCGGAACTGCTGCCGTCGCATCCTTTCAACCTGTCGCCAATTGGCACCGGCCCCTACCAGCTGGAACAGATCCACGGCAGCGAAGCGGGGATCACCTCGGTCAGCCTGCGCGTGGCACCCGCTTTCCGTCAGCGACCGGAAGGACGGGGAGGCTACGCGATTGAGCGGCTGATCTTCCGGACTTTTGTCTCATCAGATGAAGCGCTGGCTGCTTTGCGCAGCGGCGACATTGACGGCCTGGGCGGCATTGACCCGCTGGCGGCCACCGATCTGGAGCAGGCTGGCATCATTCGCACCCATCTCAGCCTGGCGCCGGTCCTTGGCGTGGTCTTATTCAACTGGGAAAGCGCACACACGCAGGCGTTTCGCGATCAACGTGTGCGGCAGGCGTTGATCGCCGGCACCGATCGCAGTGGGCTGGTTAGCCGTCATCTGAGTGACCGGGCGGTGATGGCGGACAGTCCGCTGATCCCCGGTTCATGGGCTTATCGCCAGGGGAATGCCTGGCCCGCCTATGATCCTGTGGCGGCAGGGGAATTCCTGAGCACGATAACCTTCCCTGCTGCTACCGCCACGCCGGAGCCAACGGTCACGCCGGAAGGAGAAGAAACAGGCCCAACGCCCACGCCGACCGAGCCGCCACCGCTGGTTGATTTCAGCCTGCTGGGAAGCGATGATCCCCTGCATGTGGCGATCGTGGCTGATCTGGCCAGGCAGTGGTCACAGCTTGGCTTGCAGGTCAACGTTGAGAATGTCCCGGCGGAGGAGTTCCGCCGCCGTCTGGAAGATGGCGATTTCGATATCGCCCTGGTGGAACTGAGCCTGAGTCCGCGTGTTGATCCGGATCCTTATGTCTTCTGGCATCAGGGCCAGTATCCGGATGGTCAGAACTATGCTGGAATCAACGACCGTCGCAGCAGCGAGCTGCTCGAGCGTGCCCGCCGCGATCCGAACGGCATCCACCGCGCTGAGTATTACGCTGAGTTCCAGCAGGTCTTTGCCAGCCGCACGCTGGCGATGCCGTTGTACTATCCGGTGTATGCCTATGCCGTCAGTGCCCGGTTTGAAGGTATCGAAATCGGCTACCTGAGTACCCCGGCGGATCGCTTCTTCAGTCTGGCCGGCTGGCATGTAGCCGAATGAGAAACAGCATTGACCCACCCTGACCGCCATGCTATACTACTGCCCACGCGGTGGGAGCCGCTCGTCACCCGGAGGGATGGCAGAGTGGTCGATTGCGACGGTCTTGAAAACCGTTGAGGCCGTAAGGTCTCCGGGGGTTCGAATCCCTCTCCCTCCGCCTTGACAATTCAATACCCGGGGAGGTGCCAGAGTGGTCGAATGGGGCCGCCTGCTAAGCGGTTGTCGGTGGTTAAAGCCGACCGCAGGTTCGAATCCTGTCCTCCCCGCCTCAACCAACGTCCGGTTTGCCAGAACCGGACGTTTTGTTTCGCCGATCGCTGTGCCTGGCATTCTGGCGGTAGTTGGCCACAATAATGCCCGTGTGTGCAAGCATGTACCCTGTACTGGAGGGGAATGCGGTGACCCTATCACGTCCGTTATTGCGCGGGCCTGATGTCTATCTGGCCGCAATAACAGAGTCTGACTTGCCGGTGATGACTGGCTGGTACCAGGATGTTACGTTTCTGCGTCTGTTGGATGCCCGCGTGGCTGCACCCCGCTCCCTGAACCAGTTACGTGAGGAAAAGGAGCAGCTGCAAAAGTCCGGCACAGACTTTGTCTTTGGCGTTCATCTGGTGGCGGGCGGTGAACTGATCGGATTGGTGGAAATCGACGAAATCCTCTGGACTCACCGCGTTGGTGGGCTGGCGGTGGCGATTGGCAGGTCGGAGCATCGCGGTCATGGCTATGGCACGCAGGCCTGCAGGCTGGCACTGGACTTTGCCTTTGACGAATTGAATCTGCACCGGATCACAGTGACAGTGTTCAGCTACAATACCGCTTCCCGACGGCTGTTCGAACGTCTGGGCTTCCAGCTGGAAGGTGTCTACCGCGAATTCCTGGAACGTGATGGCCAGCGCCATGACATGTTGTTGTTCGGCTTGCTGCGTCATGAGTGGAAGGCACACCGCATCCCATGAGCATCCTGAACTTCCGCCCTGCCACTGAAGCTGACCAACCGACCATCCTGCGAATGGTTCATAGCGCCGGAATCAATCCCCTGGGCCTGGACTGGCGCCGCTTTCTGGTGGCTGAAGAGGGAGGGCGGATCGTCGCTATTGGCCAGATCAAGCCTCATGGTGATGGGAGCCGGGAACTGGCTTCTCTTGTTGTGGTGCCCGAACGGCGCGGGCAGGGCATCGGCAGCGCCATGGTCAGCAGGCTGATGGGTATGGCCGGCACACCGCTTTACCTGACCTGCCGGGCCGGCCTGCAAACGTATTACAGCCGTTTCGGGTTCCGAGCTATCGGCCCGGAGGAGATGCCGCCTTATTTCCGCCGGGTTGCCCGCCTGATGAATCTGTTCGCTCCGGTGGATGGCCCGCGCCTGGTTGTTATGCGCTGGGACGGCTCCGCGCCGGATCAGGGGCAGTCGCCCTCCCAGGCAAGGGCGTAGACAACCATGTTGCTTCCTCCTGCTGCTCTTGCCCAGGGCGATCCGGTGCTATAGACCGGGCATAGCCGCCCATCATTGGCATTACCACCCGGCACCTGATCGGGGAAGGCCATCAGGTAGCGGGCCTGCCGTGTTTGTAGAAGTGTCCAGAGGGCCTCTCCATCGCGGATGATCGGAATCACTTCCGGGCTGACCAGACCGGCCAGATCCAGGATGGGGCGCGGTGCGTAATAACCGACCGCACCGATATCATGCACGGCCAGCAAATCCTCCGCTGGAAGGTTGGCCGCGACCCAGCGCGCCGCTGCCACCATTTCCGTCTGGATGATCTGTACATCCCGCCCGAATTGCTGTGCTCCCAGCGCCCAGAAAGCGCCGTAGAGGAGAAACGTTGTCAGGACAATCGCGCGTCCTGCTGCCCGTGCCAGCATCGGTTGGCGCCTGCTCTGCTGAAGAATGAGCATAGTTCCGGCGACGCCAGTGACAATCAGATGGGGCAGGGCGGGCATGACATAGCGTCCGTGCTGGTAGGCGGCTGGCAGCCGGGCGGCATACAACCCGATCAACGCCAGCGCCCAGATCAACGGCGCCAGCAACAGGAGCGCCGCCCGATTCCTGCGCACCCGTAGGGCCAGCGTCCCTGCCATCACGGTTGCGCCCGGCAGGAGCATCACCTGACCGCCGGCCAGGATGGGCAGTAGCAAATCAGCGACACGCTGGAGGTAGGGGCGCTGAAGCAGTACTGCATATTCTGCCTGCTTGGCGGAAGCTGTACCGGGGAAGATGCTGCCGCCCAGACTGAGGTTGAAGATCGCATAGGGCACGAAACCGGCCAGCCAGCCCAACCCGACCCCCGCCGACCACAGCAGGAGGCCACGCCAGCTTCCCTGCGGTCGCGTGATCCATATCAGGCCGCCGAGTAAGGCCAGTAGCCCGGCTCCCTCCGGACGGGTGAGCGTTGCCGCCGCACCCAGCGCCCCAAACATCCCGCCCCGGCGCAGCAGGGCGGTAGCGGAACGATCCGCCGTGTCCGTCTCGCGCCAGGCCAGCGCGACCATGCCCAGGGTCAACATCCCGAAAAGCATGGTCTCCATGCCGGAGGCACCCGCCCAGACCATGTGCCAGGAGCAGACGACGGCCAGACCGCTCCACAAACCGGCACCAGGTATCTGGAGGGCAAGGCGCGTCACAAGTTGCGTTCCCAGCCGTGCTGCAATCAATCCCGCCCCGGCTAACGCTACAATCCCCAGCAGGGCTGTCCAGAGCAGGAAGGGAAACTGCAATTTGTAGCCTGCTGCCAGTAGCAGGGTGTAGAGCGGTGATGTACTGCCTGTCGATGGCTCGCCAGGCACAAAAGCCCATACACCGGTCTGGGCCAGATTGCGGGCGTATACCTGATGGATCCAGGCGTCGTCCAGCGGGAAGCCCGCCTCGCCCATGCTTCCGGCGAGCAGCATGTAGGCGCTCATGCCGATCGCTGCGGCCAGGACGATCACCGCTTCTCGCCAGCCTGGTTTCAACTGTCTCATGAATGCCTCACAGTGACGAACATCTGTGCTATAATGGCTTCATCCAGTTTTCTGGCCTGCAGTCTAACGCCGCTGCTTCTGCCTGGCCACTGCTCAGGAGGTTCCGATGTCCCATCCATCTGCCCCGATTCCTCTTCGTGCTGCTCGCGCCCTGGCGCTCCACGCTCAGCGTCTGGGCGATCCCCACTATCCGGATGGCCCGCAGCCTACCCGTCGTGACATTCTGGGGGTAGTGGAACAGCTTGGCGCTATCCAGATCGATACCCTGCAGATGGTCCATCGCAGCCACTATCTCACCCTGTGGAGCCGCCTGGGAATGTACGATCCGGCGGATGTTGACGCGCTGGCTTATGGCAGCCCAACGGATAGGGACGATCGCCAGCTTTTTGAATACTGGTTTCACGCGGCGTGCCTCATTCCCTTGCGTGAGTACCGTTATACCCTCCCCCACAAGCGACGCAACCGGGAGAAGCCGGACTCGTGGCACCATGATTGGCTGGCCACCCCGGAGGCTCAGGCGGTGCTGGCTCATGTGCAGGCGCGCATCAGGGAGCAGGGGGCCGTGCGTGCTGCCGACTTTGAGCATGACGGGCAGCGGAGCGGGAGCTGGTGGGGCTGGAGACCGGCTAAGCGCGCCCTCGAAATCCTTTTTTCCGAGGGCACGCTGATGGTGGCCGATCGCATCAATTTCCAGCGCGTGTACGACCTGACTGAACGTGTCCTCCCGGACTGGGTAGATACCAGCGAACCGACCCTGGAGGAAACCCGCCGTTTTCTGATGTCCCGCGCGGTGCGCGTCTTCGGACTGTGTGAGCCGCTGCAGGCGGCCAACTACGTGCATATGAAGCGCTCTACCGCCCGTCCTTATGTAGAGTCGTTGCTGAAGGCAGGCGAACTGCAGGAGGTTGACGTTGACCTGGCGGATGGCCGGACGACGACGATGGTTCTTCATCGGGAGAATCTGCCTCTCCTGGAAGCGGTGTTGGATGGAGCGCTGGCTGCCCGCCGCACCACCTTTCTCAGCCCTTTTGATAGTCTGTTCTGGCCACAGGGCCGCGACCGGCAGCTATGGGGCTTTGAGCAGACGCTGGAGGCTTACAAGCCCGCCCCACAGCGCAGTTGGGGCTACTTCTGCCTGCCAATTCTGCATGAGGATCGCCTGGTCGGGCGCTTCGACCCCCGGCTGGAGCGCAGGAGTGGTACGCTAACCCTGCGCGCGCTCTACCTGGAGCCGGGGATCGCGCTGGAAGACAGCCTGATCGCGGACGTGGCGGTGGCCATGCGTGATTTCCTGCGCTTCCATAGCGCCCGCAATCTGGTCATCGAGCGCAGCGATCCGCCTGCATTTGGTGAGCGGTTGCTGGCTGTGCTCTAGGGCAACACAGCGAAGAGGCGGGCTGTTGGTTGGCCTGCCAGCGCCATTGGGCGCAGGAAGTCCACCTGCAGCCGGCCCGCGTAGAGATCGTCCAGCGGTGCCGTGCGGTTCTCGTCCAGCAGAAGGTGGGTTGCCCCGTAGCGCAACGCCAGTTCGCGGACTGCTTCCGGGCCGGCGTTGGGTACCACGATTCCTGCCATACCGGTGTGATAGTACAATGCCGCCGGGTCATTGCACATCACCACCGCATCGGACGGCAGCGCGGCTTTCACTGCGCCATATAGTGGCGCACCGTCCGCGACCCTGCTCCAGTGCCCGGTCACAGACCGCACCGTCAGTATCGCCGCAATGACCAGCACGGCCACCGTGAAGACCCGCTGCGCCTGTACTGGACGCCATGTCTGCCTGCGCCTGGCCAGCCAGGTGATTGCATCGTCCAGCCCCAGGAGGCCCAGCGCCATCCACCAGGGGATCAGCGCCGTCGCTGAATGAAACAACCCGCCCCGGTAGCCGGGATAGGCGAAGACAAGCGTCATGGCCAGGTGCAGGAGCAGAGCGTAGGCCCAGACTGCCAGCAGCCGCGGATCGCGCCAGCGACGGACAAGTGCCAGGATGATCAGCGGCGCCAGAACAACCAGCCCTTCCACAGCCACGAACGTGCCCAGATTGTTGGTGAACGCCTCCCACCGGCTGCGGAGGATGTTCTCCGCACCCCATGCCAGGAAGTTCGTGAAACTCATTGAGGGGGGGTAGCTGACCAGTTCGTCGTAGCCCCGCAGCCAGATTGTTGCCGTCCCCCCCAGCGGCAGCGGCGCGCCGATGGTCTGCCAGTTGCGGATGCACCACGGCAACATCACCAGACCGTACCCGGCTAGCCCGGCAAGGGCCGCCCACACCCGGCGCGGCAGCGATGCTTCTGTTGTTGAACTGGCTGGCCACAGAGCGACGATCACCAGCACCGTCACGAGTAACAGCCCGTCGGCGCGCGTGAGATGCGCTATCCCGGCCAGTACCCCACCCAGGGCAAAAAGGCGTACCTGCCAGCGCTGCCGTCCCCATCCCAGCAGGGCCAGGCTCAGTGCCCCGGCAAGTCCGAACGGTGTGAATGTCTCCGGCATGGCCAGGTAGGGCGCATAGAACCCGCAGAGTACCGTCAGTAGCCCGGCTCCCCAGGCGTGGCGCGCTGAGCTACCCAGCACCGCCCCCAGCTGAAATGCCAGCAGGGCGAGGGCGGCCCACATCAGCACGAAGAAAACCTGCGCCAGCCGGAAGGAACCACCTGCCAGTGCTACCACCAGCGATGCCAGCGGCATCCAGTACGTATGGGAAGGCGCGGGCAGTGTTTCTGGCGCGTTGAGATAGGTAAGGGCGATGTACGGATCGGTCAGACCCTGGCCATGTGCCAGCCGCGCCCCGGCGTTGAAATAGTAGTAGGCATCGGTGTAAGTCGGAC
>FWPV01006024.1_pt1 | contig 18166 bp, 13 predicted proteins | sample 2228371 | NCBI WGS metagenome assembly FWPV01 (sample SAMEA103939776, study PRJEB20133) | metagenome
TGTGGGGGCGCACCGGTGTGTGCGCCCCAAAGCGAACCCCCGGCGTGTGTTCTGGGGCGGACACATCGGTCCGCCCCTACGAAGTGAGGGTGAATGCGTTTGGCCAAGGATGATTTCGGCGGAACAGAGGTCCGCCTGACGGATAAAATCCAATGAGCTGGTTGTGGCGTGCTGGTTTTCCTTCAGCTTTCTGGGGGGCTGTGGCCCTGTACCTTGTGCTGGCGGTGTGGAGCCCGGAGGGGGTGGTGCGCGCCGCCCAGGATCTGGATCCCCTGGTTTTTTTTGCGGGGGAAGATCTTTCTGTCCTGACGGTGGCGTCACGGCGTCCGGAATCCCCCCAGAGGGCTCCGGCCGTGGTCCGGGTCATCACGTCCCAGGATATTCTGGAGCTGGGCTACCGGACCCTGGCCGATGTGCTGCGCCATGAAGCCGGCTTCATCCTGCGCCCCGGGGAACGGGGTTCCACACCGTATCTTCGCGGCCTTCGGGAAGGCATCCTCTTTCTCTACGACGGTGTTCCCATGAAATCGCCGCTCACGAAAAGCGTCCATCCTTTGGATGAAGACCTGTCCCTGGCGGACATCGACCGCGTGGAAATCGTTTTGGGACCGGGATCCGTCTTGTGGGGTCCCGATGCCTATGCCGGCATCGTCAATGTGGTGCCGCGCCGAACCGTGGAAGCCGACGGGCTGGAAACCCGCGTCTGGGGCGGATCTGCGGATAATCTGGGAGCCGGCTGCACGATTCAAGGACGCCGCAAGGCCGTGTCCGGTCGTGTCACCATGAGCGCTCAAGACTTTGAAGATTCCTATGCCTGGGAAACCATCGGCACCGTGAACGTGGGCGACCGCCTTTCTTTCACGGGACGCCTTGCCGATGCTCGGCTGCGTTCCACCTTGACCAGCACGGAAGGGCTGCAGTGGCCCGCCGAAAAGCGTGCCCCCGTCTCCTTTTTCAAAGCTTCGGCCTTGCAGAGGCTGGGGTCTTCCGATCTTTCCTTCACGGCGTCCTATGCCCACGTGCCTTTGGAACTCACCGACGCCGATGTGTTTCGAAAACAGGAAGACAACCTCTTCGCCGCGGATCTTCTGTGGTACCGGCCCTGGGGCGAAGGCGGCGGGATCACTCTGGGCGCCGGATACCGCCACGACCAGACTCGAAACGCCGTGGTTCGTGACGGTTTTCTTCCCGATTTTCTCAAACCATCCTACCGTGTCTTTGTGCCGCCCATTCTGCAAGCCGATTTTGACAACAGCATGGGATCGGCTTACGGCCAGGTGCGGCGTCGCCTGGGTCCCGTGGATGTGTGGTTGGGGTTGCGTCTGGATGATCCCGACGCCTATCGATCCACAACGACGCTGAGCGCCGGAGCCGCCTGGACCTTTTTCGATGACTGGCGCCTCAAGGCTTCCTACGGCACCGCCTACCGCACTCCCTATGCGGCGCAGCTCTACGGCGACCGTTCACTGGATCCCGAAAGCATTCGAACGGCGGCTGTGGAACTGAGCTGGAACCCTGGAGCCGAAAAGCAGGTGTCCTTGACGGTTTTTCACAGCCGTGTGTCGGATCATCTTCAGGAAGACCCCTACGGGGGCCTGTCGCAACCGTCGCGGCATGCCTTCAGCGGTGCGGAACTGCGAGGCCGATGGTCTCTGCTTTCGTCCCTGGAGCTTTTCGGATCGGCGGCGGCTTTCAGCGCAGCCGACGAAACGGTGGATTACCGGGTGCTACGAGCCTTTTACCTGGCACCCGACGGCACCCGCATTCCCATCGAAGACACCTGGAGTTCGCCTCTGGACCTGGGACCCGACTGGAGCGCCGCCTTTGGGTTGAAGTGGCGTCCTCACAAGGATGCCACCTTGGCCGTCCAGGGACTCTTGACGGGTGCGTGGCCTTATGCGTACGATCGGGGTCGAACCCAGGGGGAATACGCCGGGGAAAAGCACGTGCGCGCTTCCTGGACCCTGAGGAATGTGGCCGGCACGGGATCCGTGCTGCAGGTGGCGGCCGACAACGTGCTGGATCAGGGAGGAAGTGTGCCGGGGATGTTCGGACCCGCCCAGCGGCCGCCTTTTCGCGCCTGGGTGGAATGGCGCCTCCAGTTTTAAACCTTTGAGGAAGAATGGATCTCGGGACTTATGGCACGTATTTGTGTCGTTGACGATGAATACAAGGTGCGCGCGCTGCTCAGAATGCTTTTGACTTCACAGGGCCATGAAGTGCTCGAAGCGGGCGACGGCGCGGAAGCCCTGGACATTCTTTCGCGCGACATGGTGGATCTGGTCATCACGGACATTCGCATGGACGGCATGGACGGCTTGAACCTGCTTCAGCAGGTCAAAGAGCGGGACCTGGGCTGTCCTGTGATTTTCATCACGGCTTATGCCTCCGTGGAATCCGCCGTGGAAGCCCTGAGGCTGGGGGCCGCCGATTATGTGGTGAAGCCCTACGAAGAGCAAGATATTCTGCTGGCCGTGGAACGCGCTCTTGGGGTGCGTCGCCTGATTCGTGAAAACATTCAACTGCGTCGAGCCCTTGAAGACGGTGTGGAACAGACCGCCGTTTTTGCGTCGCCGTCCATGGAACATGTGCGTCAAATAGCCCTTCAGGTCGCCGCCAGTGATGCCACGGTGCTGATCACCGGAGAATCCGGGGTGGGCAAGGAAGTGATCGCGCGACTGATCCATCAGGCAAGCCCTCGAGCCAAGGGACGCTTTGTGCCCGTCAACTGTGCCGCCATCACACCGAGCCTGGTGGAATCGGAACTGTTCGGTCATGAACGTGGGGCCTTCACCGGGGCGGACCGACGTCGGGAAGGCAAGCTGGAATTCGCTCACGGCGGCACCTTGTTTTTGGATGAAGTGGGGGATCTGCCCTTGGAAGTGCAAGCCAAACTGCTGCGGGCTTTGCAGGAACGCCGCATTCAACGGGTGGGCGGGAATCAGGACATTCCGGTGGATGTGCGCATCCTTTCCGCCACCAATAAGGACCTGCAAAAAGCCGTGGCGGAAGGCTTGTTTCGAAAGGACCTGTTTTACCGCTTGGCCGTGTTTCCCATCCATGTCCCGCCCCTGCGACAACGCCCCGAAGATATCCTTCCTTTGGTGGTGCATTTTATTCAACGATATACCAAGAAACCCTGCACGGCTTCCGAAGCGGCGACGCCGGGAGCCGTTCGTATCCTCAAGGAATACCCCTGGCCGGGCAATGTGCGCGAACTGGCCAATGTGGTGGAACGGGCCATGATTTTGCGAGGGGGCACACCCCCGATCACCACGGATGATCTGGCCTTTCTGCAGCCGGAACAACCACGTCGGGATGTGGCCGAGCTGATTGAGTTCCCCCCGGAAGGCCTGGATTTTGACGCCCTTATGCGTGGCGTGGTGCAGCAGGCCCTCAACCTGGCCGCCGGAAACCAAAGCCGGGCCGCCCGGTTGCTTCGCCTCAGCCGCGGACGCTTTCGCACCCTGCTCAAGCACCTCGAGTCGTGAAGTCGTGAAATCGTGAAATCGTGAATCGTGAAGCGGGGAGTGGTGGGGGCATTGATAGGGGTAGGAAGGGCTCGTTACCGAGTCCCTCCCCCTCCGAACCGTACGTGCAGATCTCCCGCATACGGCTCTCCGGTCGGTGGTTTTACCCCCCTGAGGACTGGAATAGGGCGCGATGGGCTGCTGTTAATGGCCAACTAAAATGACCCACCTTCGGCCAACAATTTTGACCCACTCCGGATTGTATCGAGGGCCATGAGGCCGTAACCTACCCGCCATTTTTAACCTTAAAGGCGGGGAGAACGATGAAGGAGTGGAGGATGATTCATAGGATCAAGGCTATGTATGATGAAGGCAGAGGGCTTGGGGTTCGCGCCATTGCACGCGAGTTGGGTATTTCTCGCAATACAGTCAGGAAATACCTGAAGCAAGACGAAGGGAGTATTTTTGAGCAACAAAGTCGGCGGGAACGGAGAAAGAACCTGGATGCGCATCGGGACTATATCATCAAGGTTTTGCAGGATTTTCCGGGGATAAGTGCTGTCAAGGTTTGGCGCAAGCTCAAGGAGCTCCATCCAGACCTGGCGGTTTCTGAGCGCAGCGCTCGTCGCTACATCAAGTGTCTGAAAGAGACAATCACGGTCAAGCAGAGGCGCTACTATGAACCGGTGTTGGACATGGAGCCTGGTGTCCAGTGTCAGGTTGATGGTGGAGAACAGCGCGGCGTTTTGATCGGCGGTGTGGAGCACCCTGTTTATTTTGTGGTTTTCGTTCTGTCGTTTTCCCGCCTGATGTATGTGGGAGTATCGGACAAGCCCATGGGGACAGGGGATTTCATTCGAAGGCACGATGAGGCCTTCCGCTACTTTGGGGGCGCTCCCGAGGAGTGCGTTTACGACCAGACAAAGCTGGTGGTGGTCCAGGAGCAATACCGGGAACTTAAACTGAACCAGCAGTTTCACGCCTACGCGACGGCTGCCGGATTCCGTATTCATGCGTGTGAGGGCTATGACCCTGAGAGCAAGGGGAAGGTGGAAGCCGGGGTGAAGTATGTGAAGCAGAGCTGTTTCTACGGTGAAACCTTTGAAGACTGGAATCATTTGAGGGAGCATGTTGCCCGGTGGCTTGATGAGACGGCGAATGTGCGGGTGCATGGGACAACGGGCGAGGTGCCATGGCAGCGCTACGAGCGGGATGAGCGTTCTCACATGAAGCCCTATTGGACCCCGCCCTTTTTGAGCTGGAGCTCATCGCCGCAGGAGACGCGCAAGGTCGACAAAACGGGGCTGATCTCATGGCAGTCCAACAAGTATTCGGTTCCCTTGGCCTACCAGCGTTCACGGGTTGGGGTCCGTGTCGATGGGGCGCAGTTGGTTCTTACGGATCTGGAAAGCGGAGCGCAGATCGCCCGACACAACATCAGCCCGGGAAAGGGCCAGGTGATCAAGAACAACGATCACTATCGCGACAAAGAGGCGCGAATCGAGGATCTCGAAAAGAGGATCCTCACAATGTTGGGGGAGGTTGAAGGCAAGGCTCTCTGCCTCCTTCTCAAAAAAACAAACCCTCGCGTCTACAAGGATCAGCTCTGTGGCCTTCTGGAGCTTCTCAAAAGCCATGGCATGCCCCGGCGAGTGCTGCTTCGCCTGATGGAACGTACGACCCTGTCGGCCACCCAGATCCGGGACTATCTCGAAGCCTACAAAGCCCAGCCGGAACGGTTTGAAGGGGCCGCTTTGGAGCCTCGTGCGAAAACCCCCGTCATCGGAAGCTCGGCTCTCGGTCATTATGCTGCCGTTGGCCTGCAAGGCAAGGAGGCGTCCCATGGCCGGCTCCATTGAAAGCGTTGCCAGAAAATACCGTGATCTTTGCTGGTGTCACATCGCCAAAGGGCTGCCAGAGTTGTTGAGCATGGCCGAGGCCAATGAGATCTCCTATTTGGAGTTTGCCGATTCCCTGGCAACCTACGAGCAGCAGCGCCGTAACAGAAAGCGCATCGAGCTCAACCTGCGCAAAGCCGGCTTTCCCGTCATCAAACGTTTGGAAGAGTTCGACTATCGCCATCAGACCACCATCACCAAACGCCAGATCAACCAGCTGCTGGACTTCAGGTTTCTCGATGAACGTGTGAACCTCGTGTTCATCGGACCCCCTGGAGTCGGCAAAACCCATTTGGCCATAGGAATTGCCTATCAGGCCGTTGAGGCAGGCTACAAGGTCTTGTTCACCACGGCCTTGTCCCTGTTGGAAAGCCTGGAACTGGCGGAGATCAAAGGAGAACTCAAAAAGAAAATCAACAGCTTGCTGAAATTCGACCTCTTGATCATTGACGAACTCGGGTACCTGCCCATGAGCCGCCACGGTGCCTATAACCTCTTTCAGCTTATCAACAGTCTCTATGAATACCGATCTGTCATCATCACCACAAACAAGGACTTTACCAGTTGGGGAGAGTTCTTCCATGACGACAATGTGGCCGTTCCCATTGTGGACCGCCTGATCCACCATTCACATATCTTTATGCTGGGAGGAGAAAGCTATCGATTAAGACATAAACTGGGAGCTTGATCTCTACGTCGCCCCGGGTGGGTCAATTTTATTGGCCGAAACTGGATCACTTTTTTTGGCCATTGACAGCTGCCACGAGGCTGTACAACCCATGGCGCTCAAAGAAAGCATTCGGCCATCGGTTATGATCGCGACCTCGGCTGATCCCTTTACGACCACTGCGCTTACGTAATATGCTGCGCAGCCGCCGCCGGACCCATGAGTCGATGGGGCGAAACGTCCACTTATTGGAGTGTTTGAAGTATTCCATCCAGCCACGAAGCGTGCGATTCACATCCGCGATGATCTTTTCAAGGCTCGCGCCGTTCGTGCGTCGTGTCTTCTGCCGGATGGCCTCCTTGAGTTTCTTGAGGCTCTTCTTGCGCGGCCAACGAGTTGTCCGCGTGAAGTGATAGCCTAGAAAGTCAAATCCGGCTCCCGGCTCCTGAAGATCCACAACGTGGGTCTTTTCCGGATGAAGACGCAACCCTCGTGCGACCACCTGGGCCTCCACCAGTGCAAGAGCTTCCTCGGCTTCCTCGCGGCTTCGACACAGCACCACAAAGTCATCCGCATAGCGGATCATCAGATGCCCTGCCTCGGCCATGGCATGGTCCAGCGCATTCAGGTACACGTTGGCCAGAAGGGGGCTGATCACAGCTCCCTGAGGAGTCCCTGCCTCCGGCGTCCAGGTCTTCATGCCCTCCAGTACATCCTGCTCGAGAAACGCCTCAATCAAGGCTAGCACTCGCCCGTCTGCAATCGATTCCTTCACATCGACCATCAGTTTCTCATGGTCTATGTTGTCGAAGTAGGCGCGAATGTCCGCATCCACCACGTAGCTGTAGCCCCCCTTGATGGCGTGGTCCACTCGCCTCAGGGCATCCTTGCAGCCCCTTCGTGGTCGAAAGCCGTAACTGCCCTCCGCAAACCTCGCTTCGAAAATCGGTTCGATCACAAGCCTCAGAGCGCTTTGCACCACTCGGTCCCTCACACAGGGAATTCCAAGCGGCCGTTTCTCTCGGCTGCCCGGTTTGTCAATGTAGACCCGCCGAATCGGCCTCGGTTTGTACCGTCCTTGGACTAACTCCTCTTCCAGCTTCCTGAGTTCTTCATCCTTTCGGCCTTCAAACTCCTCAATCCCTTGGTGGTCCGTCCCCGCACTCCCTTTGTTGCCCCGCACCTGTCTCCAGGCCGCCTCCAAGGTCGTGCGCCGACTCACCTTGTCGATCAAACTGAACCATTTGCCTCCTTTGACCCCTCTTTCAAGGGCTTCCAGCATGCGATCGGTCCACACGGTCCGTTCCACCCAGCTCCATCGGCCCTCAGCTTCTCCCGCTTGCTTAGCTTCTAGCACTCCCGCAGGTTTCTTTTCGTCCATCTTAGACCTCTCGCATCCACCTTCCTACACCCCTTCGCTCCACAGCCATTACGCCGCTTCCTCGCTACTATGGGTGCTCTGACTCCTGCCCGGTCGGCTCTTCGGGCCCTTCATGGTGCCATGAACACCGTCCTCGTCCCGGACAGGTCTCCCTGGTTCACATGACGCAACCTTCCGCACATTCCGCCGCCAACCACCCTACGCCCCCTGCCATCGCTTCCCGCTGCCCGCCCAGCGTGACAGACTCCCTCGGCTCCTTCGGCCGGCTCCAGGTCGATGTTTGTGTTCTCCGTTTCTCGCCCTTTCGTCTGCGAGTGCCACAGTATCTCAACCATACCTTGCCGCTTTGCCTCGGTCTGGACTTCGTCCTTCCCTAGGAAACTCGTCGAGTCGTAAGGCCGAATCGCGTTCGTCATCCTGCGGACTATGCGTTCGTCTCCGGTTGCTCCCCACCCCACCTCACGGTGACGCAGTTACCTTCGACTTCCGGGGGCGGGCATCCCCCGGGAGAGGACTTCCACCTCTCTGATCGCGCCTGCTCCCAGGCGCACTAGGGGCGGACCGGTGTGTCCGCCCGGGGAATGGCACCTTCCCCAATCAACCAGGATGGCACCGTAGGGCCGATGCAGCCGAAGCGCAATCCGCCGCTGCCGGCCGCTGAACTTGCCGGTGGATGCCCTCGAAGAAAAGGGATTGGGAAGGCAACCCGCATGGCCTTGAAGAAATGACACCACAGAGACGCAGAGGACACAGAGGGGGGGTGCACGCTGAGGCGTGCACCCCGAACTGTGGGCTGTGGCGCTGAGACGCCGCCACAGCCCACGAGCCCGCGCCTTCGGCGCAATAGGCGCTACGCGCACGGCGGTTTTACCGGAAGTTTCATGGCCGGAATGGAGCGCTTGCGGCGCGGCGGCGTCTCAGCGCCGCGCCGCAGTCCTCTACGTCTCTCTGGTGCAACAACACGCCTGCCGTTTACCCGAAAAGGCGCAGCGTCCCCATGAGCGCCGCCATAAGGCTGAAACCTAATCCAATAATCCATTGCAGCTGGGTAAACCGCTTGTCCATGGCCTCAAAGCGCTTATCGACTGCATCAAAGCGCTTATCCATAGCCTCAAACCGGGCATTGGTTTCACGCTGCATGGCTTCGAAACGGGCATTCATTTCACGTTGCAGGGCTTCAAAGCGCTTATCCATCGCTTCAAACCGCTTGTCGGCGGCTTCAAACCGGGCGATCATTTCACGCTGCAGCGCTTCAAACCGCTTATCCATCGCTTCAAAGCGCTTGTCGACGACCTCAAACCGCGCCATCATTTCGCGTTGCAGGGCTTCAAAGCGCTTATCCATCGCTTCAAACCGCTTGTCGACAGCCTCAAAGCGGGCGATCATTTCACGCTGCAGCGCTTCGAAGCGCTTTTCCGAAGCCTGGAATTGAGCGATCTGGATTTCCTTGAGGGCTCGGAGCTCCTCCTCAACCCGAACCACTCTTTCCATCAGGGACAGTTCCCGGGCCCGCAGTTCGTTTTCCTGCACAAACGCGGCAAGCGTTTCCGATAAAACCTCTTTCGCTTTTTCTCGAAAAAGGCTTTCCACGCTTTGCGCGATCAACTTCTTCACTTCCCCTTCGCTCAAAGACGACCCGGCGAGGCTCATGGGCAAGGCTCCTTCTTTCGGCGTGCTTCATTGGAACTCTAGCACCCATCCCTTTTCCTGACAACCACCCACCGTAGGGCGGATGCAGGCGAAGCGGCAATCCGCCATCTCCCGGCCACTGCCGTCACTTGGAACGGCATAGCCGACTCCACGTTGCGACACCCATGGTGCGTCGTCACGAGAACGTACCCGGCGGGGGGTTGTTGGGCGGCGCATTCCGGCTTCGCCTTCATGCGCCCTACGGTGTGCGCTGTATGGGGTGTTCCCTCAACGCATAGGGCAAAACCTTCCTGCGCGCAATGGCTGTCGCGCCGAAGGCGCCGGCTCGTGGGCTGTGGCGGCGTCTCCGCGCCACAGCCCACAGTTCGGGGGGCACGCCTCAGCGTGCCCCCCGCCTCTGTGTCCTCTGCGTCTCTGTGGTGCCATTCCTTCAAAGCCGCACGGGTTGTCTTTCCCCATCCGGCATCTCCCGCCCACCCACGTCCAACCCTACCGGGTGAACGCGACGGCCAGGCGGTCGGTAAAGGGCTTCCAGAGCCACGCAAAAAAGGTGGTTTGGGCTTTTTTCACCGTGACCTGCACGGGCATGCCCGGAATGATTTCCTTGCCCATGGCCGCGATCTTTGCCACCGTGTCCGGATGGATGCGCACACGGCACAGATAGTACGTCGCTTTGTGCACCTCATCGTATTGCACATCAGGGGAAACGTAATAAACCTCACCGTCAAAGGTGGGACTCTTTTTCGGGTCAATGGCCAGGAAGCGCAGCTCGGCTTCCGATCCCACCTGCACATCTTCAATGTCCGCCGGGCTGACCTTGGCTTCCACCACAAAGGTGGCATCCTTGGGCACAAGCAGTAAAATGGCCTGCCCCGGAGAAACCACCGCTCCTACGGACCGAACCCGCAGATTCATGACAACGCCGGCTTCCGGGGCTCGAATTTCGGTTTTTTCCAAGTGATCCTTCACCGCCGCAAACTGGTCCTGAAGCGCCACAAGCTTCTTGACGGCTTCGGCCAGCTGGTCTTCCACTTCACGGGCATGTTCGCTTTTGAGCGCCTGCAGTCTTGCTTCCGTTTCCTTGACCGAGGCTTCCATACGTGCGCGACTCGCCACGACGCCGCTCAAATCCGCCAGGACATTTTCCAAGGACCGCTGCAGATCCAGCATGCGGTTTCTGGGGTAGTACCCATCCTGGGTCAAACCCCGGACCGCTTCGATCTGTTCCCGAAGGACGGCCGCCTGTCTTTCATAAGCCCGGGCCTGGGCATCCAGCCGCTGCACGGATTCTCGAAAGCCTTCCAGACTGCGCTCCAACACCGCCCGTTCGTCGGCTCGCTTGGCCTTTCGCACACGAAACAGTTCTTCCTGGGCCGTGATAACCCGCTGAATGACCGGATCCTTTTCCATGCGGCGCACTTCTTCCGGATAAACAATGCGCTCAGATCCGGCCTTTTCGGCTTCCAGCCTGGCCCGTACCACCAAGGCCTGCAAGTACTCGCTGGTCACCTGAGCAAACTGCGCTCGGGCCGTCGCATCTTCCAGACGCACCAGCACCTGCCCCTGTTCCACCGCATCGCCGTCTTGAACCAGAATCTCTCTGACAGTCCCACCGTATTGGTGCTGGATCATTTTGGTCTGCGTTTCCGCGGTGACCATGCCCATGGCCACGGCTCCAAGCTGAATAGGGGCCAAAACGGCCCAGGCCACAAACGTGGCAAAAAACAGTCCCACAAAAGCCAAGCCGATTCTGGCGGGTTTCCAATAATCCGAAGCCACATCCCCCTGAGGGAAGGGCTGCCATTTAATGACTTCCATGTTTCACCTCCCTGAGCCGCCCGGCTTCTTTGGCCCGTTCCCGCAGCATGGCAAACACTTCGTCCCGCGTGCCGAACATCTGGACCATGCCGTTGGCTAAAACCAGGATCTTGTCCACCAGAGCGAGAATATTGGTCTTGTGCGTGATGAGGAACACTGTGGCCCCACGCGCTTTCATGTCCGTGATGGCTTTCATCAGGGCCGCTTCTCCGGAATCGTCCAGGTTGGAATTGGGTTCGTCCAAAACCACCAGGACCGGATCGCCGTAGAGGGCTCGAGCCAGAGCCACCCTCTGGCGCTGCCCTCCGGAAAGAAACGCGCCCCCTTCCCCGATGGGGGTTTCATACCCTTGAGGCATCTGCAGAATCATGTCATGGACACCGGCCGCCTGGGCTGCCGCCACAATCTTTTCACCGTCCAGTTCCCCGTACCGGGCTATGTTCTGGGCCACGGTGCCCCCGAAGAGTTCTATATCCTGAGGAAGATAGCCGATATATTGACCCAGGGACTGCTGGTTGTAATGCTCCAAACGTGCCCCGTCAAGACGCACGTCACCGGCGGCAGGACGCATCACACCCACGAGATGCTTGGCCAGTGTGGATTTTCCGGCGGCCGTCGGCCCGATGATCCCCACCACGTCGCCGGGAGCCACCGCAAAGGTGACTCCTCGAAGCACCTGCACCTGCGTGTTGGGAGGGACGGCCACAAGGTTTTCCACGGTGACGGCCCCTTTAGGAGGCGGCAAAGGCAGACGCAAGGGGGGTGGGGGATAGTCCGCCAGGAGATCGTTGAGGCGCGTCCACGATTGACGCACGGACACAAACTGTTTCCAGGCCCCCACGGCAATGTCCACCGGGGACATCATGCGCCCCATGAGAATACTTCCCATGATCATTTGACCTGGTGTGATGTCGTTCTGAAGGACGTAGTAAGCACCTACGCCGAGCACCAGGGACTGAGAGGTGATGCGCACGGCCTTGGAAACAGCTTGCAGGGTTCCCGCACGACGGCTGGCTTCCGTCTGAAATGCCAGCATCTTGCCGTAATGTTCGAACCAATGGGCCCGTACAGCTTCCCGCATGCCCATGGCTTCGATGACTTCGGCATTGCGCAGATTGGCTTGCGCAAAGGCCGTGGCTTTTTGATAGTGCTTGTTGGACTCTTCCAGAGGAGCCCGCGTAAGTTTTTCGGAAAGCAGGGCCACCAGCAAGATCACTACCATGCACAGCACGGAATAGAGAGCTATCATGGGATGGATCAGGTATATGACGGCCAGGTACAAGGGAATCCAAGGTGTGTCCAAAACCGCAAAAAGTCCGGTGCCCGTCAGAAACTGCCGCAGGTTGGTCAAGTCCCCAAAAGCCTGCGATGCCCCGATGGAGCGGCTCTGCAGGACGCTTTCCAAAACGGCGTCAAAGAGGCGGCCTCGAAGCTTGTTGTCGAAATCGTTGGAAAGGCGCACGAGGATTTGCGAGCGCACCCAATCAAAGGCTCCGATGTAAAAGTACATGAAGACGGCGATGAGGGTCAGCATGAGCAGCGTGACGGTGCTTCGTCCCGTGAGCACCGTGTCGTAAATCTGGAACATGTAAAGGGCCGGCACGATAGACAGAACGGTCAAGAAGAAAGAGAAGAAGAAGAGAAAACCGAGAATGCGCCGATACGCCCCAAGAACATTGTGTAATTCCCCGGGTTGTTTAAGGACATGGCGTCTTAGAAGTCTTTGTAAGGCGGTATTCACACTGCGTTCCTCTCTTTTGCGTTTGTTTTTTTGAAACCACGCTTTGGCATGTCCGTCAGCCGTTATCAGGGTTGCTTCGATCCATCCACCCATCGATGGATTCCAGTACGGAATCAGTCAAGATGCCGGTGTAAAAATGGAGCACCACCATGTTCAAAACATATTCGTGGCGGGCTCGCACGTGGTCGGCCTTGGCTTGATACAGCCGGCTCTGAGCGTTTAAGACATCCACAATAGAACGCAAGCCGGCTTCGAAACCTTTGCGTGTGGACACCACCGCCGTTTCGTTGGCCCGCACCGCCTGGACCAGGCTTTCAATCTTGGCTTGCGACGCTTCCATGCCCCGAAAAGCATCCAAAATCTTATGAGTAATTTCGGTCAACGCACGACGGTAATCTTCTTCACTCTGCGCCCGACGTTCCATTGCTTCCCGCGTCTTGGCCACGGTGTAGCCTCCGGAAAACACCGGCACCGTGAGTTGAATCCCCACGGCGTACCACTCTGTGGGTAGGGTTTGAACATAGTCACTGATCGTGTTCCGGCGACTGTAAGAACCCTGCAAGTCCAACGTTGGCAGGTGCAGACTTCGTGCCTTCAAGATTTCGTCCTCTGCCACGTCGACATTAAGCCGATAATAGCGCAGAGCAGGGCTCTTGGAACGGGCCGTATCCAACCAGGCTTCCACGGACGGAGGATCGGGAGCCGACGGCGCCCATTGAGGGCTCAGCCGAAGCAACCGACCCGCCGATCTTCCGATAAGGGACTCCAAAGTGTTGCGCGTGAGGCTCACCAGTTTTTCCGCATCCACCCTTTGGTAGCGGATGTCGGCTTCTCGAGCTTCCGCCTCATGGACGTCGGTCAAGGAGGCTTCGCCGGCTTGAAAATATCGGCGGACCATGACCACCTGTTCCGTCAAGGTCTTTTCTTGTTCTCGAACCACGGCTAGATTTTCTTCGGCGTACACAGCGTTCAGGTAGGCCGAAGCCACTCGGTAAAGCAGGTCTTGGGCGGTTTCATCGTAGCGCGCTTCCCCGGCTCGAACACGTTTTCGACTCTGGTCGTAACCCACATAGGCTCCGACGTTAAAAAGAGGCTGCCGCAGACTGATGCCTTCGGTTTCCGACCAATAATCGTTGTAGCCGGGTGGCCCCTGGACAAAGGAAACATCCGTCAGGTTGACAGATCCTTGGATGGTCGGCAGCAGACCGGATCGAGCCTGATCCGGGTAGGTGCGGGTGGCCTGGTATTCGTGATAGGCACTGCGCACCGTCGGGTCATTGGCCTTGGCCAAATGCAGAGCTTCCAGCAGGCCGAGAGGCTCTTCCGCCCCTTGCGCTACGGTGGCACCCATCATGCCTAAAGCCAAAACCCAAAGAATGCCTTTCCAGCGTCCAAAACAGGTTCTTCTTTTTAACATGCTCTACTTTTGCCTCACTGCAACGACCACTAGACAGAAGTTTTCGTTCATGGACCCATGTTCTCACATAAAGGGCCCTCACTGCCGGCTTCTATACCGGCAGAGTCCGTTCGTCCACCGGAAAATTTCTTGCGCCATTCCGTGGGCTCAGGCGTCCCATCGCTCCACGGAAACGGACGCAGGTAAGCGAGCAAGTCCGATAAAAAGGAAGCCATAGCCTGCCGTGACTTCAAAGGATTTGACTTTGTCGATCCAATGATAACAGCTGTGTACATGGACCGCATCACTGTGAACAGCAACGGTAAGCGTGTATTTTCCAGCTCCGATGTTGAATTCCTTGAAATCGAAACGCACCAAGACCCTTTCTCCCGCCTGCAGGCTGATTGGACGCTGTAGATGGAATGTGTTCGTGCCGAAAATGTCCTGGCCGAACCTGTCGCGAAAGAGAATCCCCACAGTGACATCATCCACCCTTTCCAAAGCCTCAAGCATCACCTCCACCGAACAAGGCCTTCCGGAAGAGAACGCTTCCGTCTCCTGGCCCCATTCGTCTTTGAGACGGACCCCGGTCACGCGCACTTTCAAGTTTCCGTAAGACTGGGAGCTGCCATTTCTTTCGCATAGCCTGACTTCGTCCACCGCTCCTTTTTGTGCCAGCATGAAATTGTAAACGTTCACAACCTGTTCCGGCTCTCCCCTTTCCACCACATGACCGTCGTCAAGCAGAATCGCTTCGTCGCAGAGTGTCTTGACGGCGTTCAAGTCATGGGACACGAAAAGGATCGAGCCGCCAGCTTGACGAAAGTCTCGAATACGTCGCATGCATTTCTGCTGAAAATAGGCATCGCCAACGGCCAAGGCTTCGTCCACGAGGAACACATCGGGATCGGCATGAATGGCGATGGAAAAAGCAAGGCGCATGACCATGCCCGAGGAATAGGTCTTGATGGGTTCATGAATGAAAGAGCCCAATTCGGAAAAGGCGATGATGGCGTCCTTTCGATCTTCGATTTCCGAGCGGCTCATGCCGAGCAGGGTTCCGTTAAGCCGAATGTTTTCGAGCCCTGAGAGTTCGGCATTAAAGCCGGTGCCCAATTCCAGCAGCCCTGTGACACGTCCCTTGATATCAATGGTGCCTGAATCCGGAAGGAGAACACCGGCAAGGATCTTAAGCAGGGTTGACTTTCCTGACCCGTTTTGGCCGATGACCCCTAACGTGCGTCCCGCCTCCAGACAAAAGCTTATGCCTCGCAAAGCCGTATGAACTCGATGCCTGGGTTTTCTAAAAATGATTTCCCTGAGCCTGTCGGCAGGCGAACGGTAGTATTTGAAAGTTTTTGTCAAGTTTTGGACACAAATCATGGAGCGCGCTTTTCGTCCATGACGGCCCGAAAAACCTCGAGGGTTTCCCGGGCCGTTCGAGCCCAGTTAAAGGTGGAGGCACGCACAAGACCTTTTTTAGAAAGATGGGCGCGATACACCGACGAATCAACCACCTCATCGATGGCGGCTATCAGATCCTGCACATCCAAAGGGTTGATCAACCGAGCTGCATCTTCGGCCACTTCCGGCATGCTGGAAACGTTGGAACAAATCACCGGGCATCCACACGCCATGGCTTCCAGGATGGGTAGCCCAAACCCTTCATAAAGGCTGGGGTACACCAAGGCCATAGCTCCTGTATAAAGGCGGGCCAAGGTTTCATCATCCACGTAACCAACGACGAAGATTCTCTTTTTCAGTTTGTTGGATCGAACCGCCTTGAGCCAGGCCTTTTCTCCCCAGCCTTCCCAACCGACCAGCACCAGGGGAATGTCGAATCGGCCTTGTTCCAGCGCTTTGACCAAAAGGTCGAGGTTTTTTCGAGGTTCCAGAGACCCGACGAAAAGCAGATAATCGTCGGGAACGCCAAGGGCCCTGCATGTGGCCGCCACGTCTCTCTTGTCCCTTGGGTGAAAAACGTCGGCCGGTGCCAGAGGAACCGCCGTGACTCGATTTTCCGGCCAGTCCAACATGTCGCAGATTTCTTCTCGCATGTACTGGGAAAGCGTCAGAATATGGGTGGCAAAACGCTTTCTTTGACGCCAAAGGAACTTGAAAAACCACACCCGTTCCCGTGGATGTGTTTCGGGATAACGGAGCAAGGAAAGATCGCAAAGGCTGAAGACTTGAGGCAGGTTAGGCAAAGCCGCCGGGCTGAAAGACGCTTCGTGATAGATATGGTAGGGCTGGCTGCGAAGAAAGCGCCGTAAATTTTTTTCGTAAGCAAACCAGTGCAGACACCGAAGGGCGAAAACCGCCGGATCCGGAAGCCGCCACAAGGCGGCGGTGTGTCGAGCCCAACGCGTCGGTTCGGCGGCAGGCGGCATGCTATGATGAATGCTTCTTCCATCAAAATAATCCACGTGAATGTCGTCTCCCCACTGATTTTCTTCCATGGCTCTATAGAGACTTCGCAGATATCGACCGATGCCGGTTACCAAGCCGCTGAGAGGAATCGCACTCACCAAGACTCTCATAACCATTGTCAATCCTTAAGAAAAAAATGGCAGATGATGAACCCACCAGTAAAGCAAAAACACTCCCAACAGGTAGAGAGCGCTTGTGAGGATAAGTAAATACACCTTAAGATGGGAGTTCACAGCTCTCCATAACCCGTAAACGCCGACAGCCAAGATCAGCGACCAGCAAAAAATCACAATGAACCCGATCACAAAAAATCCCTGACATCTTTTTCGAGTTTTCGAAAGATAAAGTACGCCACGAAAGTCACAAAGTGCGCCAAAACGGTCAGGACAATCAGCGATCCCAGATGGGGCGTGTCCTGAAATACAAAAACCCTTTGGTAACTTTCGATGAAAGCATAAGCCGGGTTGTAGAGCATCATCGGTTTTACGGCTTCGGGAAGGATATCTCTCACATAGACAATGGGCGTCATCCAGAACCAAATCTGCAACAAAATACCTACGACCTCTTTTAGATCCCTCAAAAAGACCATGAAAGTGCCCAAAAGAAGCCCCAGCCCAAACGCCAGTATTTGCTGAAGCAGATAGATGAAGGGCAAAAGGACAAGATGCGGGTTCAGAGGAAAACCGGAGACCAGCAGAAAAAGAAAAAAGAACACCATAGTGATGATAAAGGTGATGGATTCAGCCAGGCTGACAAAGATCAAGAGAGCCGGAAGGGACAGGCGAATTTTGGAAATGAGATGTTTTTTTTCGAGAAACACTTGCGAGGAACGGCTCACGGTTGAGGCAAAAGCCGTCCATGGAAGGAGTCCCGCCGTAAGGTAAATGCTATAAGAATAAAGGTTTGACTGGCCGGGAAGCCGTGCCCCCATCACCTGACTGAATATGACGATGTAGATGAGCAGGTTCACCAAAGGCCAAATGAATGCCCAAATCGCGCCCAGCGACGATCCGGCAAAGCGCTCGACAAAGTCGCGTTTCGTGAGTTCCAGAATAAGGGGTAAGTTTAAAGCCGCATGTGCCTCTGCCATCAACGCCCCCCGATATCATTGAAAGATTGGAAATCGTTCTCTCCTGCATGTCTCGGCTCGCACGGCCGGGGTGAAAGTCATGCCTCAAAAACTTTCTCAAAAACCACCACATGCCTGCGTCGGCCTGTAGGCAGACATGCCGGCACGTGTCTACAGGAATCTGGCCGAGGATGCAACCTCGAACCCTTTTGAACAGCGATCCCAGGCTCGACCTCAGGGGTGTGCCATCGCCGACAGGTAGCAGCCTTTGACCTTGTGTTCCCAAAGTGCATACGCTAAGAAGGCTTGTGAGCACACCCGATTCATGGCGGAACATGGAAGGCGTAGGTTTTGCTGGAGAAAATGGAAAATTTCTGGGTCGTGATTCCGGTGCACAACGAGGCGGCTTCTATCGGGGACGTTGTGCACGGGGTTCATGCGCTGTTTCCGGCAACAGTGGTCGTGGTCGACGATCAGAGCACCGATGAAACAGCTCAAAAAGCCAGGGAGGCCGGCGCCGTGGTGCTTTCGCTTTCCGTGCGTCTGGGCGCGTGGTGTTCAACTCAAACCGGTATTCGATACGCCTTGGCTCACGGTTGTCGCCATCTGGTCACCATGGATGGAGACGGTCAGCATCGGCCGCAAG
>FWPV01008354.1_pt1 | contig 18164 bp, 24 predicted proteins | sample 2228371 | NCBI WGS metagenome assembly FWPV01 (sample SAMEA103939776, study PRJEB20133) | metagenome
GCCAGGGTGAAGAGCAGCTTGAGCAGGCCGGGGAAATACTCTTTCACGTTGGCGACGATGACGTGCTTGAGCGCGGTCTTGGCCCGGATGCGCTGGATCATCGGGTAGAACAGGCTGATCGTGACCATCGTCTCTGCGCCAGAGTTGTTCATCTGGTGCTCCACTTCCCGGTCCACATAGGTGGTGTTGGTGGGCACGACGATGGCCCCGGCCTTGAGGGCGCCGTAGTAGGCGATGACGAATTGGGGAGTGTTGGGCACCAAGATGCCCACCCGGTCGCCTTTCTTCACGCCGAGTTTCTGCAAGCCGGCTGCGAACCGATCCACCGCCGTGCTCAGCTCCCGGTAGGTGAGCTGGGCGTCCATCAGCCGCCCGCCCAATGGCTCGACGACGGCACCATAGATGGTCGCCGTCTTATCCGGGTACTTTTGGGCCGAGATGTCCAGGTTGGTGTACAGAGGGCGTTTGGGATAGTCAATGCTCTCCGGCACGCCCGGCTCGTAGTGCTTCAGCCAGATCTTTTCCATGGGTGCTCCTCCTTCTGTTGTGTTTGTAGGTGCTGGTCGTTCCCTCGCGACGAGTGCATTATACGGTATCCGTATAGGTTTTGTCAATAAATCCCGGCGATCACGTGGGCAATAATAGCGTATGACCGCCGTACAACGCGGCCAGCGCGGCGATCAACCCTGCCAGTTCCCACCACGGCGCAGCGGCCGCAACGGTTCGGGGTGTGGCGGCGACCGCCAACGGGCCGATGGTGGCCAGCAGGTCACGATGGGTGTACGCCTGCTCGACCCCGCCGGGCAACACCGCCAGATCGTCCGGGGCCACGTCCACCGGGTCGGGCCGGGGATTGTGCAGCACCATGTTCGTGTACGGATAGACGAAGCGCGGGGCGGCGCGGCGGTCGAACGCCTGGCCCTCTTTCTTCTCGCGGAATAGCGTATAACGGAGCTTGGCGCCCAACGGCAGGTAGTCTGTGATGGAGGCCACGATGACGTGGCGGATGGGGCTTGCGGGTTGAGCAGCTAACACGGTGCGCACCTGGGGGCTGAGGGTGACGATGACTCGCGCATCAGAGATGGTCGTCTGCCGGGCGATTTGGTCAGCGGCGGCGGCCGGGTCCAGGGGCACGATGGCGGCCCCCAGCTTCCAGGCGGCGTGGGCCGCGATGAGGAACTGCGGGCAGTTGGGCAGGTGTAGGGCCACGCGCTGGCCGGGGTCCACGGCCAGGGCCTGCTGCAGCGACGACGCGAAGCGGTTCATCTGCTCGCGCACCCGGGCGAAGGTGAGGGGCACATTGCGATAGACGACGGCCGGCCGATCCGCGCAGGCATCGGCGGCAGCCTCCAGGAGACGGTAGAGGGGAACGGCGTCTACGGGCAACGGTCTCCTCCGGTCGGCGGGAAGCTATGCGGTGGGAAACCCCCGCCACGAGACCCGGTCGCCCAGGCGGGGCGATGGCTCGGGGCTTTCGGCCGGGTAGCCCATCGGGATCAGGGCGATGAGGTCCCAGCTCTCAGGCACGTTCAGAAAGCGGCGGATCGCATCGGCCACGTAGAGGCCCCGGGTGTTCCAGCACGTGCCCAACCCGCGCGCGTGGGCCGCCAGGAGCAGGTTTTGGACGGCCGCAGCCACGGAGAGACCGGCCTCCACATCCTGTGACAGCGGCACATCGCTATATACGGCGACGAGCACCGGGGCCACCTCAGCGTACTCGAAGAAGGCCTGGGTGAGGGCCGCGACGCTCGGCGCAGGACGTTGCTGCACCTCGCCCAGGCGTTGGATGAAGCCGATGCGCGCCTCAGCCAACAGGCGGCGTTTCTCCTCGCCGGCCAGGACGATGAAGCGCCAGTTCTGGCGGTTAAAGCCAGAAGGCGCCCAGCTCGCGGCTTCCAGGATGGCCTCCAATTCCGCGCGAGGAACGGGGCGGGATTGAAACTGGCGGATCGTGCGCCGGGTGCGAATGGCTTCCAGAAGCTCCATCGGGACTGCCCTCTGGGGTAGGATAACAACATGACCCCCCGGCCATGCAAGCACATTGTAGCATAGCCGGGAGGTCTTGTAAAGATGGAGACGTGACTACTCGGGCATAGAGAACCAGGATGCAGATTGCGCAGATGTGGCGCAGATACACGCAGATCAACAGAGAAAATCTGCGCCGATCAGCGCGCATCTGCGTGCATCCGCGTTCTATCGGCCTACCGGCTGAGCAGTCACATGGAAACCGCGAACGCTCAGTAAGGGAACGCCTTCGCCACGGCGTCACGGGCGGCCTGTGACTCGCTGGCGACGCCAAAGACCCACGGCCCGTTGTTCCAGACAACCCCGTAGGCGAACTCTCGCCAGGTCCTCACATGCCACTGCACAAAGTACGGTTTGCCCGGCAGGCCCCGATACATGCGTGATGCCGATGGAGCTTTTTTCACCTGCTCCCCCATGCGCGTCACGAGCTGCTGCGCCTGGGCTTCTGACCTGGTCTTGACCCCGAACGTCATCACCCGGCCGCCAGGGCCATCATATACCATGATCACGCCCCCCGGCAACGTCAGGCCGGCGAAACTGGACGCTACATGGGTCTCGGTGGCCCGGTATCCGCCAGCCTCCGGGCGCGGAAAGACGCTTTCCGGGCCAGCGCCGGCCGGCACGGCGGGACGACTGTCTATGCCGTAGGGCGCCGGCACGTTGAGGATGGCCGCAACCCCCCCGGCGCCGGCCAGCACAAGCCCACCGGCCACAGCCAGCGCGCAGCAACACACCAGCAGCACCAGCACCACGCTCACGACGATGATGATCACGTTTCGGTTCATGGTACACACCCTATTTTGATCACAGCAGGTTATGCTCCCCGCACTGTTGTGGGCACCCAGGCCCGGGCCACCTGGGCCATCTGGTGCAGCACGGCCGGCGGATACGGGGTTACGCGCTCGTAGGCCGGGTCCAGGGTCCCGGCCGGCCGGAACTGCTGGAGGTAGTATCGCTGCGCCCCGGCGATGGTCCGGGCCATCTCTGGCACGTCGGCCGGGGTTACGATGCCCGGCACCACGGTGGTGCGGAACTCGTGGGGCACGCCGGCCGCCAGGATGAGCCGGATGCTCTCGCCCACGGCCGCGCCGGCCGCCACGCCCACGGCCCTTTCGTAGCGTCCCACGGGTGCTTTCAGGTCCAGCGCCAGGTAGTCCAGCAGTCCTTCAGCCAGCAGGGCGCGCAACACGTCCGGCCGGGAGCCGTTGGTGTCCAGCTTGGTGGCGAATCCCAGTGCCCGAACGGCGCGCAGGAACGCCGGCAGGCCCGGCTGCAACGTCGGTTCTCCGCCGCTGACCACCACGCCGTCTACAAAACCCCGGCGTTGGTCCAGGAACGCCAGCACTTCGGCCACGGGGATGTCCGGGAGACCGGCCGGGTCCGCCACCAGGTCCGCGTTCTGGCAGTAGGGGCAGCGAAAGTTGCACCCGCCGGTAAAGACCACGGCCGCGATGTGGCCCGGGAACTCGATGAGCGAGGTTCTCACCAGGCCCTTGATGCGCAAGTCCATAGTCTTCAGTCCTCGGTCTTCAGTCCTCAGTCCTCAGTCCACAGTCCTCAGTCCACAGTCCTCAGTCCTCAGTCCACAGTCCTCAGTCCACAGTCCTCAGTCCTCGGTCGGTGGTCGGTGGTCGTCAGGACAGCCTGGCCGGTTATGTGGGCCACGGCAAAGGGCTTGCGGTCGGCGAACTCTTGCTTCTTGCCGTCGTTCCAGTTCTGGACCGGGCGCAGGTAGCCCACGATTCGCGAATACACTTCGCAAGGCACTTTGTTGTCCTCCATATCCGTATCCTCCTCAACGTAGATTCGTAGATTCGTACATTCGTAGATTCGTCTCGTAGGCGATGGTCAAGCCCAGTTGCGCCAACTGCTCCTTGGAGTGCTCGTAGGGGCAGAAGGGGTGCTCGCCGGGGATGTAGCCGTGGACCGGGCAGATGCTGAACGTGGGCGTGAGCGTGTAGTACGGCAGGCGAAAGTTCTCGGCGATGCGCCGGACCAGGAGTCGGGCCTGCCGCCAGTCGTCCAGACGCTCGCCCAGGAAGATGTGGAGCACCGTGCCGCCGGTGTAGCGCGTCTGCAGCTCGTCCTGGTGCGCCAGGGTGGCCCACAGGTCGTCGGTGTAGTTAACCGGGAGGTGCGTGGAATTGCTGTAGTACGGCGCCTCCCGCGTGCCGGCTGTGATGATGTCCGGGTAGCGTTCCACGTCGGCGCGGGCCAGGCGGTAGGCCGCACCCTCGGCCGGCGATGCCTCCAGATTATACAGGTTGTTGGTCTCCTCCTGGTACGTTCGTATCTTTTCCAGCATGAAATCCAGCACGCGCAGCGCAAAGCTCCTTCCATCTGGGTGGCCGATGCCCACGCCCAGGAAGTTCAGGCAGGCCTCGTTCATGCCGTTCAACCCGATGGTGGAAAAGTGATTGGCCCAGTAGGCCCCATTTTGGGCTTTGATGCCGGCCAGGTAGTGCCGGCTATACGGGTATAGCCCCTGCTCCGTGAGCCGTTCCAGGGTCTTGCGCTTGATCTCCAGGCTCACCTGGGCCGTGTCCATGAGGTTGCCCAGCCGGGCAAAGAACTCGTCCTCACTGGCCGACAGGTAGCCGATGCGCGCCATATTCAGCGTGACCACGCCCACGCTGCCGGTGAGCGGGCTGGCGGCAAAGAGGCCGCCGATGCGCTTGCGCAGCTCGCGGTTGTCGAGCCGGAGCCGGCAGCACATCGAGCGCGCATCCTCCGGCTGCATATCGCTGTTCACATAGTTGGCAAAGTACGGGATGCCGTACCGGGCCGTCATCTCCCACAGGGGTTGCAAATCGTCGTTCTCCCAATCGAAATCGGCGGTGATGTTGTATGTGGGGATTGGAAAGGTAAAAACCCTTGATTTGGCGTCGCCTTCCAGCATCACCTCGGCGAAGGCGCGGTTGAGGAGGTCCATCTCGCGCTGGAACTCGCCGTAGGTGCGGTCGCGCATCTCACCGCCGATGATCACGGCCTGATCACGCAATGTTTCAGGACAAATCAAGTCCATAGTACAATTCGTGAAGGGAGTTTGGAAGCCGACCCTGGTTGGTACGTTTATATTGTACACAAACTCCTGTATTGCCTGTTTGACGCCCCGGTAGTCCAGCTCATCATAGGCAATGAACGGGGCCAGTAGTGTGTCAAAGTTGGAAAAAGCCTGGGCGCCGGCCGTCTCGCCCTGCAATGTGTAGAAAAAGTTGACCACCTGACCCAGGGCCGAGCGCAGGTGCCGGGGTGGCCGGCTCTCCACCTTGGCCGGCACTCCGCCAAAGCCGCGCAGAAGCAAGTCTTGCAGATCCCACCCACAGCAGTTGTGGTTCCACATGCCGTTCACGATCAGGGTGCCGGACTCGGTCGTGATGTCATAGATCACGTCGTCGGGGATTTCCACGGGCATGTTGTTGAGCAGCCGATGCCAGGCTCCCCGCTCGCTATCGTGCCAGGACTTGGTGGCTACAGCGGCCACGTGGTACTTGTCCGCCGGCAGGTCCACTTCGGTCTTGCTAAACGCCAGGCCATAGAGCGGATAGTTTTGGACGATCTCGCGCCCTTTGTAGACCCGTCGGCTGCCCTGCCCCTCAATGGCACGGTCCCGGGGCACGAACCCCAGCAGTTCCAACACCACGGCCAATTGCTCCAACAGCGTCCGCGCGGCCATCCGCAACAAGAGTTGGGTGCCACTGCCTTCCAGTGAGCCGTCCCCGTCGAGCAGGCCCGCAACGACCCCTTTCACGAAATCCTGGTTATAGCTCAGGATGCCCACCGGGAGCGTCTTGTGGCGCGATCCCGGCCTGATCTGGAACACTCGTTCAAACAAGAATCGCAGGAACGGGTTGGTGACCTGTAACTCCCACCGGCCGTCGGCGCGTTGGGTCAGGCAGCCCGGGATCCTGTTCTCCAAGAGACCCTGGTTCGCGCGCAGCAAGGGAGCTTTCTCGCGCTGCGTGACGGCGATCACCTGGCTTCTGTGGGCATCGTAGGACAGGAACCCCTCCGCCAGCGTAAAGCCGACGAAATATCCGAACGCCTCGGTCAGCCGGATGAAACGGGGAATAGAGGCCGTGGTCGTATGGAGGATCCCATCTTCTCGATCCAGGTCCTCTTGCGCTTCTGCCAGCGGCAGGCCATCGAGATACACGGCGCAGCCCAGGGGAAGGGGGCCATGCTCCCGGATGGCGGCCGCCAGGTCTATGGATTGCCCCGTGAACAGGCTCTCCCCGGCCAGGAGGCGCGCCAGGTCCGCCGTATAGGTCTGGTCTCCGGCCCCCAGTTCGTGGGCCTCTTTCTCTCCGTTCTGGGTGACCATCGGGTGGTTATCGGTCACGATCACGGACCGCCCGCCCCGGTTCTTGATGAACCGCATCGGGCGGTGCTTTGTCTTGCGCACGAGGCGCACGGCCCGGGTCCAGCCATCCTTGTCCAGGACGAAAAGCTCGCCGGGGTATTTGGCGTATGCGCCGTCGGCCTCGTTCAGGAGCACCTCGTCGCCGGGGGTATCCGCGTAGAGTTGCTCCAGGGAGCAGACGCAAAGCTGGCCGGCGCGCCGGGCGATGACAACCTCCTTGCCGTAATAGGTGTAGGCCGCCAGCACGCTCAGATCGTGGATGTGCATGGCTCCCTCGGTGTGGGCCTGGCGCACCTGGGGCGGATAGATGCGATGGAGCCAATAGCGCGCAGAGATGGACGAGGCCACGTAAAAGTTGAGGCCCTGGAGCGAGTAGTTCATATTGCTGTTCTCGCTCACTCGCCAGTCCAGCTTTTTCAGGTAATCGTCCATCAGGGCCGCGCCGTCCAGGAGGATATGCTCGGTGGCCCGGATTTGCGAGCGTTGCTCGCGGTAGAGGATGTAGGCTTTGGCGATGGCCGGGTGCCCGGCCCCGATGAGCACTTCCTCCACCACGTCCTGGATCTGCTCCACCTCCGGGGTGCTGTCCGGCCCAAAACGCTCGAGCAGCAGGTCCGTGACCCGCGCGGCGATGCCGGCCGCCCAGCCGGGGGCGACGCCATCGCCCACGGCCCGGGCCGCCTTGGCCACGGCATTCTCGATCTGGGTGCGGTCGAACGGCACCACCCGGCCGTCGCGCTTGCGAATGTTGTGGATGGGATAATCAGCAGACATGGTTTCCTCTTGACAAAGGTCAAGCTTCATGTTATAATTTAGCTAGAATATCCAAAATATGGAGAATAGATATGTCGGAGATAAAGTTCATCGTTTCGACGGAAGCACAGAACAATTTTGGCCGGCTGCTGGACGACGTGGCGACCTGCGGGACCCGCTACGTGGTGCGTCGTCACGGTGCGCCAAAGGCCGTCATCCTGCCCCTGGCGGACCTGGAACGGCTGTTATCGCTGGACCAGAACGGCGAGCGGGTACTACGAGTGCTGCGCGAGAACCAAGTCGCCTATCGCCTGGGCGAGCCGGTGGAGGTGGAGTGATGGCCTACGAGATCATCCACACCGATTGCTTCGCCTGGCTACGCACTTGCCCCCCCCATTCCTTTCACGCCGTCATCACCGATCCCCCGTTCGGGGTGCGTGAGTTCAATCACCAGGAGATCGCCAAGCTCCGCAACGGGAAAGGCGGGGTGTGGCGCATTCCGCCGGCCATCGGCGGAAGCCAGCGCGCCCCGGTCCCGCGCTTCACCGTGCTGACCGACGAAGACGTGCAGCACATGATCGAGTTTTTCCGTGAGTGGGGCCAACTGGTGTGGCCGGTCCTGGTGCCCGGCGGACACGTCTTTATCGCCGCCACGTCCCTGTGGTCCCACGTGGTCTTTGGCGCGCTGGCTGACGCAGGTCTGGAACTGCGCGGCGTGCTGGTGCGTTTGGTGCGTACTCTGCGCGGCGGTGATAGGCCCAAAGGCGCGGAAGAAGAGTTCGCTCATGTGAGCGCGATGCCCCGGTCGTGCTGGGAACCGTGGGGCGTGTTCCGGCGGCCCTTTGAAGGCACGCTGGCCGAGAACCTGCGCCGGTGGGGGGCCGGCGGTCTGCGCCGCCTGCCCGACGGCAACCCGTTCCCCGATGTGATCGAAAGCGTCCGCACTCCGCGCAAGGAACGCGAGATCGCGCCCCATCCGAGTTTGAAGCCCCAGGAGTTCCTCCGTTTGCTGGTCTGGGCAGCTCTGCCGCAAGGTCAGGGCAAGATACTGGACCCGTTCGCCGGCAGCGGGTCCACCCTGGCCGCCGCCGAGGCTCTGGGCTACGACAGCGTGGGCCTGGAGAGCGACGAGGAGTTTGTAGAGATCGCCCGCCGGGCGATTCCAGAACTGGCCCGGCTGCCGGCTACGAATGGGCTATTGGAAGGCTACCAGCCGCCGCCACAGGCCGTGAAGATATTCCCCCTGTTCCAAACTGTCCCGATAGGTTAGGCTCGCCGCCTGGCTCCCACAGCGTAGTCGGGATGGCGATAGACCGGGTTCGCGCGCAGCTTGGTCATGCCGTTCTGATTGATGGAGGCGGTGATCGTGCGGCGTGAGGCTCCACTGCGTCCGCTAAAGTTCCAGTCCGCTTCCTCCAACCGCGCCGCCAACACCTCCACAAACTGTGTGGGCTCCCGCGCCTCGACTGGCTCTGTCCTCGTGTCCACCGTGTACCGGAACACCATTAACCAACCGGCCTCTGGATTATGCCCCTGCCATCCGCCGCCCTGCTTTGACGCTTTGACTTCAATCCCTTCTGTCCCTCGCAGTACAGTATTGTCCGGATATAGGCCCACCGGGATCAGATCAGGATGTCCCCCAATGCGGACATTCCGCACGAGCGTCGCGCTAAAATCTGCCAGGTTCTTGACCAACACCTCACTTAATACCCCGGCGAACGAGTTTCCCAACAACAGATCTTCCAGGCGTCCGTAGCCTCGCTCCACCAAGAACGTGTTCACATCGCGTAAGAAGTCATAGGTGGCATTGATCGCCGCCTTGACCTCAGCGACGGTGAGATCGTAGGGTAATATGGCCTCCGGGCGGAAATACTCCTCAACCAGGGTAGCGCGTTCGATGTATCGCTTCACTTCCACCTCGGTCACAAATCCAGCGGCAACTGGTCCCGCAGCTCCCGCTGCCGCTGCTGCCACTCCTCTGGCTATACTCCACGCTCATACAACACCCGGCCTTTCTGCACGATCTCCTTGAAGAACGAGTCGTTGATGGATAATCGCTGCGTCAGCTCTGCCGGCGTCCGCACCAGGATGTCCATGGCGATGGTGCCTGGATGACAGGCATCGGCCACGCGCCGGCTGCGCCGCGCCGGCCGCTCGTCGCTTTCCATGATCACGAGCAGGTCCACGTCGCTGTCCGGTGTCGGCGTGCCATAGGCGTGCGAGCCGAAGAGGATCACCTTCTCCGGCCGGAACGCCCCCGCGATCCGCTGAACCACCTCTTGAAGTAACGCCTCGGTTACGGGCTGCACGGTCGGTGCGGTCATCGCGTCACTCCTACAAATCCAGCGGCAACTGGTCTTTTAGCTCCCGCTGCCGCTGCTGCCACTCCTTGAACTCGGCGATCTCGTCGGCCAGCTCTTCGGCGTCCTGAAAGCGGCGGTAGAGGGCGGCAAAGCGCACGTAGGCGATCTCATCCAACGCCCGGAGCCGGCGCATCGCCATCTCGCCGATGACGGCGCTGGATACCTCGGCCTCCCCCAGTTGCAGCACCTCGGTCTCGATCTCGCTGACCAGGGCGGTGATGGTCTCCTCCGCCACCGGGCGCTTGTGGCAGGCGTAGCGGAGGGCGGCGCGCAGCTTGGCCGGGTCGAACCGCTCGCGCCGGCCATCGCGCTTGACCACCATGATGCTCACCTGGTCCACGCGCTCGTAGGTGGTGAACCGCTGTTTGCAGTTGTCGCACTCCCGGCGGCGGCGAATGGCCTCGCCCACGGCGCGGGAATCCACCACGTGGGAATCGGGACTCTGGCAGTACGGGCATTTCATGGGGACCAGCTCCTCTGGGCGGATTGCAGATTGCAGATTGCAAATTGCAGATTGCAATCTGCAATTTGCAATTTGCAATTTGCAATCTGCTATTCGAGATGTTCGCGGATACGCTGAGTGACCAGGTCCAGGTCGGCCGGGCGACTGACGAAATCCAGGTCGTTGGTGTCTATGGCCAGCAGTGGGGCGGCGGTGTAGGCAGAAAAGAAGGCTTCGTAGGCCCGGTTCAGGTCGCTGATGTATTGCCGGGGCATCTCACGCTCAAAGCTCCGGTCGCGCATGTGAATGCGCTGCATGAGGACATCCACGTCGGCCCGGAGGTAGACCACCAGGTCCGGCGTGGGCACATTCGCGCTCAGGATCGCATACAGGCGCGCGTGCATGTCCAGCTCTACCGGGTCCAGGTTCAGGCTGGCAAAGATGCGGTCCTTGGCCAGCAAATAGTCGCTCAAAAAGTTCACGTGGTTCGCACGTCGTTGGGCATCGAGGATGTCCAACTGCTGGCGGTAGCGGCTGAGGAGGAAGAATATCTGGGTCTGGAAGGCATAGCGCGCCCGGTCGCTGTAAAAATCGCTCAGGAAGGGGTTTTCCTCCACGACCTCGAGCATCAGCCGGGCCGGCGCGAACTGCGGCTGGAGCAGCCGGGCCAGGCTGGTCTTGCCTACGCCGATGGTGCCCTCGATGGCGATGTAGACGCCCATGTTTGACCTCCGTATTTCGTGGTGCGATTGCGTGTTCACTGCCGCAGGCAGGGCCGATGATGGATAGAAGAACGTTGGTCTCCAATGGTGGTTAGGCACTCGTCAAGGTATGGGGTTAAGGGCGAGCGCGCTCCTGTAATCGCGTATCAGCCGCACGGCGGTCACGGTAGTCTCTATCGTTGAGTAACGTGCATCCGACCAGATCCCATTTTCATCTTGCAGAGCGAGCAACCGGGCCATGCCCTTCCTCACCAACGGTTCATCCGCCGGGTACCCGGCGTCGTGCAACGCATCCAATAGCCAGGTGAGCGGTTGGGCTTCCAGCCGGGGCAGCCAGTCCAACGCCTGGACATAGCCGCGCCGGTGCTGCGCCGCGCTCAGTTGAGCGACCTCCGGGTAGATGCACAACAACGTCCAGAGATTGTACCACGTCCCGGTAACCAACTCCCAATTCGTCCAATAGCGCTCAAGCCATGCTATCGCCGGCCCAATGACCGGGTGCTCCCCATAGCCAAGCGATAAGAGCCGCATGGGAACGGCGGCGGTGAAAAAGAAGCGGTCGATCAACTAGATCAGCGAGACCACCGGGAAGCAGATGGTTGCCAGCCCCATCCACGGGGCCACCTCCATGCCGAGCGCGCCACCCAGGGGCAACCCAACCAGATAGCTGATAATGGTCCCAATGTTGACCAGCACTACCAAGACCAACCAGGCAACCAGGCAACCACCCGGCTGCGGCCGGACAGGCAACCAGGGGATCGGTCGGCCATCCACCGTGAGCGCGTATTGATACCCCAGCAAGCTGAACGCCCGTAGCCGAATGCGGACCAGGCACTGGTGTTCCCCAATGCGGAACGGGTGACGGCTGCCGAAATCTGTCAACAGGTGCAAAAGCCGGTACGACTGCACCAGCACCTGGCCGTCCACCCGCAAGATTCGCTTCCCCGTCAGCACGCCGTGTTCAAGCTCGACCGTGTGCGTCTGGCCATCGAGATCGAAACGCCACGTGCGCGTTGCCATTTCGCCATCTCTCCTTTGCGGCCTGGTCTGACTGCAAAACGACGTGGCTGGGCCTCGCTCCCACCACCGATCTGGTTCAATCGCACGCACCTGTTTCCGCCGGCAAGGCCCACCGGCCGCGCCACAGGAGCAAGACCGCAAGGACAAGCTCGAACAGGAAAGGTAATGGGAAATCCAATACGAATGGCATCCAGCCCGCTGTCAGGCTGCTGCCCACCAGCCACAGAGACACCATGTTGCGCACGGTGTCGTAGGCCGCGTGGAACCCAGACGCCACAGCGATGCTCTCCGATCGCACCCAGACATAAGAGAAGATCACCCCGAGGCAGATCAGGCGCACGAAATGAAGTACAGTCAGGAACAGCATGATCGCCAGCAGGCCGGTCACAGCGGAGATACCTTGTTGGTAGATCACGGTCGGGACCTGGATGATGAACGATAGCAAGACGAGGATATAGTGCCAGGCCCACCAGATGATGCCGTTAACCAGCACGGCCCGGCGCGGCCCCATCCACCATAGCCGGGGCAGCAAATACCCTCGGAAGCCGAACTCCTCCCCGAACCCGAGAAACGGGCTGAAGACGATGGTGAACACGGTCAGCGTAACGGTATTCCACTGGGAAGGAGCCGGCGTGCGGGCGCCGACCAGCAGGTCCAGACCGGCCGGCACCACCCAAATCAGCAACGGCAGCCCCAGCGCCAGCGCCCAGGAGCCAGCGCTCCCCCAACGCCAGCCCACGGTGCGAAACCCGTCGCGAAAGACCCAGCGTCCGGCGATGAAGGACCCCACCGTTACCATGAGCATGGCTGTGCCGGGCCCACGTCAGACCGCTCCAGGTGACCATATCGCCGCTGGCGGGAACGAAGATACTGGCAAACAAAAACGGCCACGACAAGCCAAAGACGATAAGCAGGTAGAGCCACAGCCGGAATCGTCGTGCCGGCCGGGCTGCCAGCGAAGGTTCTACGGTTACGTTCACGAATATTTGTCCTCCCTCAGCATTTAAGCTGCCCGGCCCACACCCCAACGGCCAGCGGAACCACCCACGCCAACCAGGGCCGGTTCATCAAGCAGGGTGGGCATCACCCACCCCCTATGGGCTGCCTGTAGGGGGATAACCGACCGGGCTACTCGATCAGCAGGAATGCGTAGCGGTTCATCGGCTGCGAGTAGTCCGAGAGCACGTGGATGGGATAGCCAACCTGCCGGACCGTGGAAAAGACGTCCATCGCCAGGGCTTCCGGGGTCGGGCGCGCCAGGCGTGGGCTTTTGCACTCGGCACGCGCGCCGGAGCAATCCGCGCAGAGGTTGCAGCTATCCATGAACAGCAGGACCGCCTTCTGGTAGCCGGCCAGAAACACGTCTCGCTCTAGCTTCAGCAACGCCTGGTTCACGCCTTTCGACCAGGGATGGCAGTCTTCGGGCTTTTCCACGGTCTTCTCAAAGTGGAAGACGGCCGCCGTGCGGTACTCGCTGAAGAACTGCCGGCACTCCGGCACCGACGGGACGTTGGGGGGACAGCAGGCATTCCGCCCGTATTCCCCGCAGCCGAACGTGCACTTCAGGCGTACCCACTGGGCCACCACGATGTCGGCGGGATCGATCCATTTGAAATCGGTGTAGCCGTGCCGGGCGAATAGCGATTCGAGCGCGGCGCGATCGGTCATGCGGGACTCCTTTCCTCGCTGAACATGGCGGCGAGCAGGTCTTGCACGTCGGGTCGCCCGGCGTCGAACGCCCAACTGGCGAGGTCTTCCGGCAGCGCGGGCAAAGGCACGACCTGGGTGTTGTCCAGGGCGACCAGGTCTTCGCGGAGTTTCAGAGTCAGAGACAGCCGCGAGTCTTTAAAGACCACCGGCTTGACGCCCTCCGCCGGGACGGCTCCCGCGCTCTGTTTCAACATGCCAACGGTGGTGGCGAGCAGGCCATGCTGGAACGTGACCCGAGTATAGGCTTGGAGCACGAGCCAGAGGCGACGCAGCCGGGTCTCGTGGACGAGGCAGTGATCAAACGTGACCTGATCGGCTGTATGGCTGATCGCCGTGCTCACCTCGTTATCCACAAACAGGCAATGGCTGAAGGCGATGCGCTCGATGCGGTCGGCCTCCACGAGGGCATCCCCATTGCCCGGCCATAGGTGCGATTGCGAAGGAACCAGCAGTGCTCGAACGTGGCGAAGCGGCCAGCCTCCGGCGATGGCGGGTCATCCCCCCGGCCCCGCAAACAGAGGGTGCGACCCATCGAGAACGCCCCGCCTTGATAGGGCGGAGGCTCCCCGCTGGTATTGTCCAGGACAACGAGCCGCCGGGCGTGGATGCCGGCGCGGACGCTGAGCTGCAGCGGATCTCCTGAAGAACTGTCACGGTTCGCCACGACGATGTTACGCAGGAAGATGGACCCGGCCTGGATATTGAGGGGGCAATTCTGGAACACGACCGGCTGAGGGCCTCGGCTCAGGACGTGGACGGCGATGGACGAAGAAGCATCCAGCAGCGTGACGTGCCGATCCCGCACCGTGCCCGGCTCGAACACCAAGTAGAATGCCGGCCGGCCGGCCTCGATAGCCTCCTGGAAGGCCGAGTAGAGCGGCAGATACAGATCTTGCAGATCGGCGTCGGACGCAACCACGAAGGCGTCGTCTGGGATGGACACGGATTCGGTGTCGTTAGCCAACGGTTCGTTCATGTTTCACGCCTCCGGGAATACCTCCGGTTTGCGGGGGAAGATTCCCAGGCCGTCGAGGAGTACCATATGCCCGATGGGCTTCATTTCACGTGACTGCTCAGCCGGTGGGCCGGTAGAACGCAGATGCACGCAGATGCGCGCTGATGGACGCTGATTTTCTCTGTTGATCTGCGTTCATCTGCGCCACATCTGCGAAATCTGTGTCCTGGTTCTCTGCCTGGGCAGTCACCATTTCACGAACAAATCATAGAACAAGTGTTCGCATCTGTCAAGGGGCAACCCGCAAAACGGAGATCTACCCCCGATCTGCGGGCTAGACCATGTTGCCTGAGACGCAATCCCAGGGCACGTCGCCGTTGGCGCAGTCGCCTGAGGCTTTCATGCCGGTGTCGCAGTCACCGGGGGCGTGCATGGCCGGAGTCAATGAGATCGCCACCGGCGCGGTGTACACTGCCTTGTCTTTGCTATCCATGCCCTGGCGATCCTGTCCGGACGGCCTAGCCACAGGTTCATCACGAATGACCCAAATCCGGCGAATCTCACGAATGTTCTTCATGCGTTCAGGGTCATTCGTGTCATTTGTCCATTCACGCCATTCGTGATTGAAAAGCGTCCGGTAGGAAATCTACCCACTGTCCTTTGACCGATAGAACGTTGCGTAGCGCCGATCCATCCTGCCGATGTGGGTGACGATCCAGGTGAACGTATCGTTGAGCGACTGGCGGAAGGCGGCCTCGTCATACGATTCGATCAAGGGCTGCAGCTCATGAAAGGAGGCGGTGAACCGCTCGTGGACCCGCCGGTGCTCTGCCAGGAAGGGGAACTCGATGCGGGCCATGAATTGCTCCTCGTGGGCAAAGTGCTCCTGGACGTAGCGGGACAGCGTGTCGCTGAAGAACCGGCGCGCCTCATCGCGCTGGCCCTCGCTCAGCAGGGTGTGGACCTGGTTCAGCATGTCCACCAGCTTGACGTGCTCGCGGTCCACCTCATCAATGCCCAGCTTGAACTCGGCGTCAAAGTCGAACAGTTTTTTCGCCATGGGTCTCCCCCCAAAGAGTCACCGGCAGGGGCGAGGTCACCTCGCCCCTATTCCCGGCGTTCACGCCTTCGGCGTGGTCTTCCTCGTTCCCACGCTCTGCGTGGGAACGACACCCCACGCCCCCGCGTCACCATACTCGTTCGACCTCTAACAAGCCCGGCAGTGGGTAGGGCGGGCTGTGCCCGCCACAGCCGGGCGGTAGGCGCAGCCCACCCGCTGCCGGCCCTCCATCCGGCGGCCTGGCCGGCCCGTGCTTCGCACCGCGCGCCCGCACATCCCCATGATGCGCGCTTACTGGATATGCTCTGCGGTCGAGGTCACGGTCCGGCGCTTTTCCGGCACGAGCGAGATCAACGTGCGGAGCGCCTGGTTGACGGCCTGCGAACTCGGAAAGTACTCGTACACGTCCGGCTCAAGCACAACCATTCTCTCGCCGGCGACGCGCCGCTCGGTCACTGTGCCGTCGTCGTGGTACACCCGCACGGTGTAGCCTTCCTCGCGCAGGACCCGGTAATGCTTGCCCCGCACGCCGCCCGTGAAATCGTACTCCGGGCGCAGCTCGTCGTCCACAGCCGGCGTCGTTTCAGCCATAGATTTCTTCTTCATATCGCTTGTGCTCCCCTGAGGTCGCTCTGCGTGCGTGGATCAGGCGGATACGCGGACCGCGCTTCGTGTATCCGACGACCAGCACGCGCTGGTTATCCGACGTGCCAATGTCAATGAACCGCTCCTCGTCTTCCGAGTGGTTGGGGTCGGGCAGCGTAATCGCCAGCGGATCGGTCAATATCGTTTGGGCCTCTTCAAAGCTGACCCCATGCTTGCGGAGATTGGCCTCGGCCTTCCGTCTGTCCCACTCGAAAATCGTTTGCATATGACGTCCTCGGACTTTCGATCACGGCGAAACACGCTTGAGCCATGGCCAGCCCGCCATCCGGCGGCCCGGCCGGCTAATAGCGCAGGATCAGGGCGATGCGTTGGTGCTGGGCCAGTTGCCCGTCGTCCACGAACGCCACCTGGCCCTGCCGATCCAGCACGAACTCGATGACCTCATCCACGGCGTCATCAATCACGTCCGGCGCGGTGGGATCGTCGGCCGGGGTCAGGTGCAGGCCGGTGGGGTCCACCCGCGCCGGAAAGTGAAAGCCTTCCTCCACCACCAGGAGCCGGCCCCGGCCCTCCAGCGCCAATCGCCACACCTCCCCGATCGTGGAGGCATACTTGCGCTCGCTCACCGCCCGATCCAGCTCGGCCAATACCTGTTGCTGCTTCCGGCGCATATTGGCCTCCACCAGCGGCCAGACCAGCTTGCCCAGCTCGTGCGCGGAGGTCTTGTCGTGGCTGCCGGTCAGCGTGGTGAGGATGGCCTCGCGGTGCGCCGTGACCTCCTGGAAGAAGGCCAGGTAGCGATCCACGCCCACCAGCACCACGGGCAGCGGATCGTCGGCGAGAAAGGGCTTGAGCGCGGCGTCCACCTGGCGAAAGAACTGCCGGTGACGCTCGTCGCGGTGGGCCGATTGTTTGACCCCAAAACCGCCTGGCAGGGGCAGCGCGCCCCCCGGACCTTCGTGGGTCAGCGGAAAGCCCTCCTCTTTGATCTCGGTCAGCGCCTCGCGCACGCCCTCAAACAGGCGCGTGGGCTGCTCGCTCAACGCCAGCACCCAATAGCGCGGGGTGCGGTTCAGGGCCAGGACCAGGTCGCGGGTGGCAAAGGTTTCGTCCACCACCACGCGCTCCGGGAGCGTAAAGGGCAGATAGAAGGCCTGGGCCACGTCGCGGTTCACAAAGAGCGCCAGGCCATCCAGGGTGTGGCGATAGTCAATGGCGCTGACCAGGCCCTCGAGGCGGTCGAGCAGGAGCTTTAGCTCGCGTTTGGAAAACTCGCCGAGCAGTCGTTCGGTGGCTTGCGTGACCAGGTTTTTGACCCGGATCGGGTCCTGGCGGTTGTCCGGCGCCGTGCGATGGGTGGGCAAGGTGATGGTGAGGGCCGGATAGCCCCGCAGTTGTTGTAACAGGCGAACGTCGTGACGGTTCATCGAACACTCCTTGCTGCAAGTTGATCTTTACTCCCGGAAAAAACGCGCCCCCGAGGTAGCTCACCTCACGAGCGCTGGGCTTGCTCGCCCACTGAACATAACCACGACCGGTTGTGTCCCCAGTCGCTGATCCCCACAACATCTTGTAGGGCCACGCATAGTGTATCACAGATGCTCCCAAAAGGCAATAGGCAGTTCCTTAAAATTTCCTCACCGCGTCTGCGCTCTTGAGGTCAGTGACACCTCGCCAAAGCCCCCCGGTCGCGCGACCGGGGCGGGCACGAAAAACGGCCAGCCACCGCACGATGGCTGGCCGCGTTGGGCCGGCATATCCTCCCGGCGTCTACTTCACGTCCTTGTCGGACAGAAAGCGGGTCACTTTGGTCCCACACACCGGGCAGGAGCCCCGGGCCATCGGCCGACCTTTCGCCGTCTTTTCCACCACGCCGTTCTTGATCTGCTGCTTCTTACGACACTTGACGCAGTAGCCCTCGAATTGCATCGCCACACCTCCTTTCTTTCGTGATCTTGGTGCCCCCCTTCTCGCTCGCGGGGGTGTGCCCCCGCTGCGCCAGGCTGGGGTTCCAGACCCCGCGCGTGACGGTTGGCGGTTTCCACCCTCACCCCGGCCCTCTCCCTCGTAAATCGTGGGGCACGCTTCGCGTGTCAGCTTGCCCGCGCGCGGCGGTTTCTACCCTCACCCCGGCCCTCTCCCTGG
>FWPV01004722.1_pt1 | contig 18161 bp, 16 predicted proteins | sample 2228371 | NCBI WGS metagenome assembly FWPV01 (sample SAMEA103939776, study PRJEB20133) | metagenome
TATGCTGCCGAAGCTCTCGCCCGGCTCAATCGGCAGTTCAAAGGCTGCGCACTTCAAGTGATTTACAAGGATCTCGAGATTATCCGGCTGTATATAGGCATGTTCCGGCGAGCTTGTGAAAAAATATTCCGGATGCTTGATCATGAATTGATCCAAGGGTCGCGAGGACGCCACTAAAATAGCTGCCGAACTTCCTCTCCTTCTACCCGCCCGCCCTGCACGCTGCCAAGTAGAAGCAATGGTGCCTGGATACCCGGCCATAATTGCTACATCAAGGGAGCCAATGTCAATGCCCAGCTCAAGGGCATTGGTGGCTACCACCGCTCGGATTTCTCCAGTGCGCAAGCCGCGCTCAATTTGCCGCCTTTCGAGCGGAAGATAGCCTCCCCGATACCCCTTGACGGTCTCCGGAGTCCCGGGTGGAGACGGATTGTCCTGTTTAAGATAGGTCAGGATCACTTCGGTATGCAGCCGGCTGTTAGCAAAAATAATTATCTGAAGCCCCCGTTTCAAAAACCTCCGAGCAATGCGCCAGGCCTCATTTATATAGCTGCGCCGGATGCCCAAAAACCGGTTCACCACGGGAGGATTGTAAAAAACGAAAAACTTCTCCCCGGAAGGAGCCCCATTACTATCCAAGACCTTAACCGTTTCACCGATAAGCCGTTCGGCCAGTTCCCCCGGGTTGGCGATCGTGGCCGAAGAAAGAATGAACTGAGGACTGCGACCGTAAAATCTGCTGATGCGTTTGAGCCGACGCAGGACGTTTGCGAAATGACTGCCGAAAACACCGCGATAAGTATGAAGCTCATCGATAATCACATAGTGAAGGTTTTCGAAAAGCCGCGTCCATTTTGTGTGGTGCGGCAAGATACCGCTGTGCAACATGTCGGGATTGGTAAGCACAATGTGCCCGCGCTGCCGTATGGATTGGCGCGCATCCGAAGGAGTATCGCCGTCATAGGTAAAAACACCGAGTCTGCCTCCGGTTTTCTGCACTAGATCCTCCAGTTCCGCCAACTGGTCTTGGGCCAAGGCCTTGGTGGGATAAATGTACAGGGCACGCGTGTCCGGATCCTCGAGCAACGAGTTTACCACCGGAAGATTGTAGCAAAGGGTTTTGCCGGACGCGGTTGGGGTTACTATAACGATGTTTTCCCCCTGGCGGATCCTTTCTACAGCCTCCGCCTGATGTGAATAAAGCCTCTCAATCCCTTTGGATCGATAGGCTGTAACCAACTCGGACTTTAGCCATTGGGGCATCGGCGCCCATTGAGCTTCTCTGGCCGGAAAATGCTTAATGCTCGTTATTACCTCGTTTGACGGATCTTCAGGCGAAAATTCTCCAATGATTTCGCGGAGTTCAGTCAAAGGAGCACCGCGTTTATCATGCTGATATCGGCTCATCTTATTCACCATTTATTCACCGTACCGGCAGTTTATCACGAAGCACACGCACAGCAAACAAAAATAGAGACAGGCTACGCAATCCCCGGTCGAGCCGGAGCCAATAGCCGATGCCGAGCGTACCTCTGCAGGCGTTTGCCAAGCCTGAGAGTGTACTTCAACTCGGGAATTCGGGTATTATCTTGGGGAGGTTATGGCAACCCGAGCGGCTCTGCCGCCTGGAAGGACACGATTGCCAAAAGCCTATGTACCAAGACCGATGCGCTTTGCAGACTGTGGCACGCGGTCGCAAGCGCTTTCTTAATGCACGAGCGTCGGCATTAAGAAACCATTAACAAGCCGGATTACATCCCGATGGTGACAGCAACGCATTTGGTCCCTATTGAACCGAACAATCAATTCTCCGCCTAGGGCGCGGAGGTGTGAGAGAGAACTTTATGCCCGATCGTGAAGTCGTGCTCGGAGTCGACATCGGCGGTACGAATACAAAGTACGGTTACGTGGATCGCCATGGAAAGTGCATTGCATCCGAGGTGATGTCCACTCGTGCACACGAGCCCGCCGCTACCTTTTTTAAACGCTTGCATGACAGCTCAAAGCGCCTGTTGCGGCGCCTGGGCAAGAGATACCAATTGGTGGGGATCGGGATCGGGGCGCCCAATGCCAATTATTACAGGTCGACCATCGAACAACCGCCTAACCTGGGCTGGGAATATGTGGACGTCAAAGCGGAAATCGGAAAGTACTGCAACCTGCCCGTCGCCATAACCAATGATGCCAACGCTGCCGCTTTAGGTGAAATGCTTTTTGGCGCCGCTCAAGGCATGAAAAATTTCATCGTCATTACCCTGGGCACGGGCTTAGGTAGCGGAATAGTCTCCAACGGTGAGCTGGTATATGGCGCCGACGGCTTTGCGGGAGAACTGGGGCATACGGTTGTCGATCCCAACGGAAGAATCTGCGGATGCGGCAAGCGCGGCTGTTTGGAAACCTATTGCTCTGCTACCGGACTGTGCCGCACAGTGCACGAGCTTATCTGTAATACAACCGAACCAAGCGAGCTTCGCCGGGTCAGTTTTCAGAAATTAACGGCAAAGATGGTCTTTGAAGCCGCGCGGCGCGGCGACCGGTTGGCACTGGAGGCCTTCGAGTCGTGCGGCTACACCCTCGGTCTCAAACTGGCTGATTCCGTGGCGCATCTGAGCCCCGAGGCGATCATCCTTTGCGGCGGGCTTGCAGCGGCAGGCGAGTTGATTTTTGCTCCCACGCGGCGGGCTCTGGAAAAGCATCTCTTCCCGATTTTTCGCAACAAAGTAAAGCTTCTTCCATCCAAGCTAAGTCAAGGCCATGCTGCAGTAATAGGAGCCGGCGCGTTGATCTGGAACATCCTGAAAAAAGAAAAGACATATGCTAAAGTAAGCGCAAGGAGGAAATATGAAAGGTGATAAGAACGTCGTTGATAAACTCGATGAATTACTAGCCGACGAACTGACTGCCATCAACCAGTATATGGTCCATGCAGAAATGTGCGCCAATTGGGGATATTCAAAGCTTCATGCGGCAATCCAAAAACGCGCGATCACCGAAATGAAGCACGCTGAAAACCTGATTGAACGCATACTGTTTTTGGAGGGAAGGCCCACGGTTAGCAGGTTAAACAAAATACACATCGGATCCGATGTACAGGCCATGCACAAGAACGATCTGGATTCCGAAATAAGCGCTGTTTCCGGCTACAACGCAGCAATCCAGGTCTGTCGTCAGGCCGGAGATAACGGTAGCGAGCAGCTTCTCAAGACCATATTAAAAGACGAAGAGGAGCATGTGGACTGGCTTGAGGCGCAGCTCGATCAGATCGCGCAAATGGGTATCCAGCTCTATTTATCCGAACAAGCTGAATAGCCCGCTTCTACCTTAAGCTTCAGAGCAAGCGTTTTCTTGATCAGGAAAGCAATTTACGCCAGACACAGCAAAGATTCCGGCGATAGACCGATTAGTCGTTGAGCATCCAGAATAAGGCGCTGTTGGGAAGGCCGACCGTGACGCCGGCCTTGCCGTCGGTCAATCCGAAATGTTCGACTACTCGCCGCCCCAGATGGATTTCTAAAACCACCTGGGAGTGATCGGGATGAAACTGAAGCACCCATCTGGGACCCAAATCCGTGAGCTTGATGCGGCCGGTTAGCAGGTGCTCGTCGGATTTCGGAGGATGGTCGGCGTCGCGCAGCGCAACCTGTTCGGCAAGAATGCCTACGGTAACGCAACTATGTAAAGGCGGGGGATTGTCTCCGGCCGGCAAGCGTGCAGTAACACCGATGGCAGGACATTCGACCGTAACCTGATCGCCGTTGAGCGCGGTTACAACACCGTCCCACAAATTGTTGATCCCGAGGAAACGTGCAATTGACCTCATCGCCGGGCGGCGATAGACGGAGGTCTTATCACCGGTCTGCCGGATGCGACCGCCCATTAACACGCTGATTCTGCTTGCCAAAACGTATGCTTCAATCAGGTTATGGGTAACCAGTAAAACCGTAAGCTTTTGCCGCTTTTGTAGTTCGCGGACCAACCACCACAGTTCTCTTCTTAACGACTCGTTTAGCGCAGTAAAAGGTTCGTCGAGTAAAACCAGGCGCGGCTGGCTGGCTAAAGCACGCACAAGCGCCACCCGCTGGCGTTCGCCGCCGGACAGGGTATGCGGAAACCGATCCAATAATTCTCCAATGCCTGTCGCCTCAATCAGCATGTCCAGTAGCGGCTGGTATTGAGCTCTGGGAATGCCGCGTGCGCGCGGGCTGTATAGAAGGTTGTCGCGCACACTCAAATGCGGGAATAAACCGATCTGTTGAGGAAGATAACCCAGTCCGCGCCGTTCAATCGGTCGATAGGTAATGTCTTCTCCGCACAGCCTGATACGACCGCGTTGAGGCGGCAATACCCCCAGGACCGCATTCAGAAGCGTGGATTTTCCGGATCCCGAGGGACCAAGCACGGCGTGACACTCGCCTTCGGCAATATTTAAGCCGATATCGTTAAGCTGGAAATCGCCGACTGATACGGTAAGGGATTCAACCTCAAGCATGCGCAACCTTCCCCAGTAACCAGCGTGAAATCCCTAAGGCTATCAATCCGGTGACCACAAGCACCAGGATTAAAGCTACCGTCCCTTCAATGTCGGAGGTGGCCAGCCGCAAATAGATCGCGATAGGTAACGACTCGGTGCGCATGGCCATCGTGCCCGCCACCATGATGGTGGCACCAAACTCACCCAGCGCTTTAGCCCAGGAAAGGATGAAAGCAGCCAACAGTCCGCGTCGGGCCAAAGGTAAGGTTATGGTATAGAAGGCGTGACGTGGTGTCGCTCCCAAAGTGCGCGCCACCGTCTCCAGTTCCACGGGAACCTCGTCGAACGAAGTTTTCAACAGGCGCACTGCAACTCCAAGGATGGTGACAAATTGAGCGAGCACGATTCCGGCAAAGGTGAATACGAACCGAATACCGTGGGTCTGAATCCATTCGCCGAGCGGGTTATTAAAGAAGATCAGCAGAATCGCACCCAGAGCAGCCGGCGAAACAATAATGGGGAATTCCAATATTGTGTCCACCAGCTCGCGGGAGCGAAAACGATAACGCGATAGCGCATAGGCAGACGGTACTGCCAGCAGAATTGCCAGGGAAGCTGCAACCGTAGCACCGAGAAGTGATAGTTTAACGGAAAAAAGTGTCCGCGGTGAAGTGAGCGTCTCATGCAGAATAGGCCACTCCAAAAACCATGCCAGCGAAGCAATCAGACCGCCATACAATCCTAAAACCAGCAATGCAGCGCCGATGGTCGTATGCCGCAGATTCATTATCCGACCGCCTACTTGACTACTTCCTGACCCAATCGGGTGGCAGTTTATATTCTCCTCCGATCGGTTTCCGAGCCCCCAACCAGGATATCGCATCTTCGGCCGTAGTAAAGTAATGATAGCGCGCAAAAACCTCTCGCCCTTCGGACCCGACCAAAAAATCAATGAATTTCTGCGCTGCCCTCTTGTCTTTAGTGAATTTGGATATGGCAACCGGGATGTAACCGATGCGCGGAACCTGGTCGGCGGGCAAACGTACGGTTTCGATGCGCTCAGGATCCCAGTATTGAAATACGCTCCAGCCGATCACGGCATCAACCATTTTAAGAGAAATTGCAGTGGCTGTCCTTTCGCACGATTCGGTGAAGTTTACCAGGTTTCGCTTGAAGGCCGCTTTTTCCGCACTCGTGAGTTCCTTTTCGATTATCTCAACCGCATAAGCACCGATGCATACAGTTTCAGGATTGGCGATGGCCACACGGAGGCCGGGACGGGTTAGATCACGTAATGTGCGTATTCGGTGCGGATTCCCTTTAACCACGTTGATCGCAGGCAGCAGATACACAACCACCCTCTCAGAATCGGCAAATACGTAGCCCTCGCGCTTGGCCTTCTCCATATAATCAGAAGAGCCCGGAAGATAAATGTCGCCCTGTTTTGAAAGTCTCATTTGCGATAGGACCGATCCGGAACCGCCAAATGCCAACTCAACTTTTACCCCGGTTTTCTCCTGGTACAGTTTTGCTACTTCTTCCACCGGAGGTTTAGACGCCGCTCCGGCATAAACCAACAACTTTTCGGCAGCCAGGGCTACCGCAGGAGCCCACCATGCCCCGAACAAAAGCATTCCAATCAGGCTTTTGATTATGCGCAAATCAATCATAGGCTTAACTTCAATTGATTCTGGAATCAAACAATTCAAAAATCGCACGAAAACTGTAAGTAAAACCAATTTGCACCTACCGCTCCAGCATTACCGGGCACGGAATCAATCGATTGCCGGATGTAGCGTCCGACAAAAAAATGACCATAACCAAGCCGCACCTGACCCCATTCTGCCGGGCGCCAACCGGCCTGGATATCAATTTCCTGACCTACGTAAGGGCTGAAGCCGGGATTGCGTCCATAACCGTTCTGGCTGCGACCCGGACCGGTCTCCGGGTAAAAGAAATCGGCCGTGCTCGCCAGCCAAAATCCCAGCCATTCGGCCGAAAGCGTAACCCTCTTAAGAGGACTGAGCGAGGCTTCCAGTCTCGAAATGTGCACATTGCGCAGGCCTACCAAATCCATGTTGCCGTACAGCCGGTGTTGCGTACCAAAAAGCAGGTGGAAGGTTTCATCCAGAGCATCTTCCGGGTTACTGTCGCCCGACCCAAAGTCATAGCCCAAACCCAATCTCGGCGTGCCGAAGGCTTTTTGCCACTTTCGCCCTACGGCAACGTTTACCGCGTAGGCGCGATGCCTGAGCCGCCGGCTTGCTTGTCGGATTGACCCGAATTGGCCGGCAATCTCGAGTGTGTAATCCCATGCCTCCAGCTTTTCGTCAAGCGAATTCCATCGCGTGCCCACGGTATATATATCACGCGCTGAGTGGCCGTCGGAAACCGACGACCCGGCGGAGACATTGTAGGCGAGAAAATAAAAATCGCTTTCCTGCCACCGAACCAGGCGCCGGCTGCAAGCATAGATGCCGCTGAACCACTCGCCCCGGCTTGCATAATTGAAGGAACGGTTTTTTGCCAGCACACGGCGACCGGCAAACGCATCCAGCCAAAAATCCTGGTTTTCAAACCGCAGCTTTGCCGAATCAAATGAGCGCCCGTAGTTACTCCAATCGGCATTGCCGACGTACCGTTGGTCACCATAAATAAGTTCCTGCCGCCCTATTTTTATCGACAACGGAAATCTCGCCGTATCACCTATCCGAACATATGTTTGGTGCAGATCAAATCGGTCACTTTCCGGAACTGCGCGCATGTCGCTGAGAGCTTGGGCGTCACGCCCTTCGATATAGCCCGTCAGCCATTTTACCGGAGTCCATCCGAGATGCACCTTGGTGCGCAGAAGTAAATACTGGTTTTCTCCGCCGCCCGCCCCCGTGAAGTCACGGTTAGGAAACGATCCGGCATCTTTGGCTTCCACACGCGCGCGCAATTGCCCGCCGATGTCCCATACCCCGGCGGCCGCAGATTTTTGCCGCAGCCAATCATTCACCGTGCCGACCGATTGGGTGGTAGTCTGCCCGGGCTCTGCGGCGCAAAAAGCTGCCCGGACCAACAACGGGCAGATGAGGGCAACGGAAAAACAGGTAGCAAAAGCACATAGCCAGCAACGTGCTCCCCGGAACAACTCGGCATTGGGCATAAAACACGTCCCCTCTAACCGGCTCTCGACCTACGCACGGCGATATTACCTAAACACAAAACGGTTGCTTGCTCAAGCCCACGCAACGTGTTCTTCGCTGTTTGGCCGGATAGGTGGGCACAAGCTAAAGCATCTCCGGTCCTCTGCCGGATAAGATTGCTCTAGCGCGTGAAAACGGATCCGGATCAAAGCAGGCAAAAAAATGGCTGGGAGACAGGGATTCGAACCCCGATCAGGTGGGCCAGAGCCACCCGTCTTACCATTAGACGATCTCCCAGCGGTTGAGACTATTTTAAGAAATTGATATCCAGGATGCAAGATCAAATCGCACAAACCTTAGCTGATGACCTCTTCCAATAACGGCCTCTACCATCATGCACTTTTTCTTATCCGCCTCTCTCCCCGCCGACATAGTCTAGCGCATCAGTTTTTTAATTCAGCCTATGGTTCACAGTTCAAGGCCCAGAGTCGGAATTATTCCTTCGCTGCGCTTGCAGCCATCTTTGCCCAAGGATCCCGCAATGTAACGGTTCGATTGAAAACCAGAGCGCCGGGAGTAGAGTCGGGATCCACGCAAAAATAACCCAATCTCTCAAACTGATAGCAAGTCCCCGGCTGCGCGGAGGAAAGGCTTGGTTCAATGCGGCAGGAGCGAATCACTTCAAGCGATTTAGGATTCAGGTAAGATTTAAAATCGCGTCCCTCTTTTTCTTCGTTGGGATTTTCGACCGAAAACAGGCGGTCGTACAAACGAACCTCGGCTCCCACGGAGTGCCGCGCCGAAACCCAGTGAATCGTAGCTTTGGCCCTCAGGCCTCCTTCCGCAGCCGTTCTCAATGACTCGGGGTCATAGTTGCAATGAATTTCGACGATTTCACCTGTGCTTTCATCCTTAACTACTTTTACGCAGGTAATCAAGTATCCGTACCTCAAGCGTACCGTTCGGCCCGGCGACAGGCGGAAAAATTTCTTGGGCGGAACCTCTAGAAAATCGTCTCGCTCGATGAATAGCTCCCTGCAAAACGGCACCTTGCGTACCCCCGCAGCAGGGTCTTCAGGATTGTTAAGAGCATCTAGTTCCTCCACGCGATCAGCCGGATAATTGTCAATGATAACCCTTAGCGGCCGCAGGACGGCCAACGCGCGTTGTGCTCTCTTATTCAGATCCTCGCGCAAAGAGTGCTCCAGAAGCGCTACGTCGACGATGTTATCCCTTTTTGCCACTCCCACACGCTCACAAAAATTACGGATTGATTCCGGCGTGTAGCCGCGCCGCCTTAGCCCGCAAAGTGTCGGCATGCGCGGGTCATCCCATCCGCTGACCAGACCCTCTTCAACCAGTTTGAGCAGCTTTCTTTTGCTCAAAACCGTGTAACTCAGGTTGAGGCGCGCAAATTCGATTTGCCGGGAACGGGACGGCACCTGAAGCACTTCCTGAAACCACTCATAAAGAGGCCGATGATCTTCAAACTCCAGTGTACAAATTGAATGAGTAATTCCTTCGATGGCATCCGAAAGCGAATGGGCAAAGTCATACATCGGATAGATGCACCACTTGTCTCCTGTCCGATGATGCCTGGCATGGCGAATTCTATAAAGAATCGGATCTCTCAAGTTCAGATTGGGCGAAGCCATGTCGATCTTAGCTCTCAACACATGCGCTCCATCTTCAAATTCGCCGGCACGCATTCGCTCAAAGAGCTCCAAGTTTTCTTCGGGCGAGCGATCCCGGTAAGGACTCTCCCGCCCGGGATCAGTCAGCGTACCCCGGTATTCGCGGATTTCCTCAGGGCTCAGACTATCGACATACGCCTTGCCCATTTGAATCAGTTTCACCGCGTACTGGTAGAGTTTGTCAAAGTAGTCCGATGCGAAATAAAGCCGGTCCCCCCAGTCAAATCCCAACCACCGCACATCTCGCTTGATCGCCTCAACATATTCGACATTTTCAGTGGTCGGATTGGTATCATCAAAACGCAGATTGCAGATTCCTCCGTATTCGGCAGCAATGCCGAAGTTCAGGCAAATCGATTTTGCATGCCCGATATGTAAGTATCCATTGGGCTCGGGCGGAAAGCGTGTCACCACGCGACCGCCGTACTTATTTTGCTCGACGTCCTTTGCCACAATGGATCGGATAAAATCCAAGGATGAAGGAGTCGGTCCTTTATCCTTGAGGGGGTTTCGATCGCCTTTTTCTGACCTTTCTTCACCTCCCATATTTCTCCTCTTGTTGTAAGTCCCCGCAGAAACACGCAAGAATTATGAACCCTGGGGCGAAAAACATTGCATCATACCATAATCCAATCAAAAGCATGGCCAGCCGAGGAGACCAGCCACCCTTTCCGGCCGGCTCAAATTTATGTCGACGCGAGTACCCGGTTTGTGATTAAATATTTAGTAGGATTCACGGCCGGAAAGTACGGTCCAATGTGGGGAGGCAAGCCGCGAATTCCGGTGCAAGAGGATAAGCGTGCAATTGCGAGTCTCGGGTCAGATTACCGATCAAGCGCCGAGCCCTCGGGTCGCGCGGCGTGCGATTTTGCACGCGCTATTTTGCTTGAAACTATTTGACAAAAAAGTTCACTATTTCTAGTGGATCTGATTTCCGGCAATCCATATGGTTCGCAGAGCTTGCGAATGAGGAAGGGGGATCGATAATCAATGAGAGGCTTTGTTAAATTATTGTATCTTTTAGCATTAATGGCCTTCATGGCCGCGTTTTGCCCAAATCCGGCCTCTAGCATTACCCAGTCACAAAAGGGGGAACCGGCCGCCGCAGAGCCAGAGGAGGCAGAACCGGAGTACACAGAAGAAGAATACAATGCTTATGAAGCGGCCACCAAGGAAGCTGATCCTGAAAAGCGCGGATCGATGCTTCTCGAATTTATTCAGAAGTATCCCAAATCAAAGCTTTTGTCCTATGCAGATGCCTCTTATAGGTCCTTGCTTTATGAATGTTCTTCCAACAAGCAATACCAGCAATTGCAACATCTTGCGGAACAATGGCTGAAGCGTAACCCCAACGATATCCAAACTCTCGCCTATATTGCGGAAGCGGCAGAAAAGCTCGGCAACAACCAACGGTGCGCTGAGTGCTTAGAGGTGATTTACAATCTGGAGCCATCCAAATCCCCGACCATAGCCTACCACATTTTCAACACTTACAAGAGGATGAATAACGAGGCCAAAGCTACCGAGTGGGCCGAAAAGATTTTAAAGATGCCCGAGTACGACAGCGATTTTATGCTGCGCTACGACTTTGTGCAGAAGTACGTAAAAGCGAAAAACTTTGCCAAAGCGGCAGAATACGCGCGCCTTACCCTTAAGGCAGCAGACCTGGTACAACAGCCGGACGCGGAAACACGCGAACAACTGCGCAAAGTGCGCCGCGCGTGCCACCATCTGCTCGGCGTGCATGCCTATGAGGACGGCAAATTTAACGATGCGATCAAGTCGTTTCAGCAGGCTCTCAAGGTCGAAAAGTACGGCGAGGGCTACTACTACATCGGCATGAGCCTGTGGAAAATGGATAAGGTCGAAGACGCCATGATTTATTTTGCGCGCGCTGAAATGCAAGGTGGTGAGGTGGCGGGACAAGCCAAGGATAAACTTGAGCAGTTATACAAGGCCTTGCACAACAACACCACTATCGGCATCGACAAGGTTATTGAATGACCCGGTATTTTTTTTCTCTCCTACCTTAGGAAATAGACAATAGCTTATATTATAAGAAAGCCAAAGAGGAAGTAGCCTCCTAAGCACTCATAAGCCCTAACACGCATCCGATGACCCCACGAAAAGCCGACCGGGGCTTGAAGCGGACGAGCCGGGTCAGCAACAGTTCGCACCGCCTCTAATCATCAAACCCCAAGATCAGTGCCGTGCAGCCCTATGCTTGGCCGAATTTATGCGCGCTATCGCCCGCAAGAGGGCTAATTGAGCACGGGCGAAATCGATATTGGGATCTTTGGATGCGAGGAGTTTTTCGGCGCGCGATTTTTCTTCCTCAGCCCGCTTGATATCGATTTCGGAAGCCATTTCGGCGGTCTGGGCCAGGATGATGACGCGTTCCGGCAAAACTTCCACAAATCCCCATGAGCAGAAAAGATACTCCAGCTGGTCGCCGATCCTATAACTGATCTCACCAATGCCCAGTTCGGCTAAAAGCGGAGCGTGCCCGGGAAGGATTCCCAAATATCCGGTGGTAGAAGGAACCGTCACCGAATCAACGTCTCCGCTGAACAAATATTTTTCCGGGGTAACAATTTCGAGGTGCAACTTTTTGGGTAAGGGCATATACCAGATCAAATTTCAGCTCAACAGACTTAAGACCATGCCGGCCTTCAACCGGTAACCCTGAATCTCGGCATTACTGATTATGCAGCTCCGAGCTGCTTGGCCTTTTCCAAAACTTCCTCGATGCCGCCCACCATGTAAAACGCCTGCTCGGGAATGTGGTCATACTTGCTTCGACACTTTCCTTCACCGGCACATATTTGCCCGGGATGCCGGTAAATTGCTCGGCAACGAAGAAAGGTTGTGACAGAAACTTCTGGATTTTGCGGGCGCGGCTTACGGTGAGCTTATCCTCTTCGCTAAGCTCATCAATCCCCAGAATTGCAATTATATCCTGAAGATCCTTGTAGCGCTGAAGAATGCGTTTCACCTCGCGCGCTACCCGGTAATGCTCCTGCCCGATCACACGCGGATCCAGGATGCGCGACGTGGATGCCAGCGGATCCACTGCAGGGTAAATTCCCAGTTCCACAATCCTGCGTTCCAAATTAGTAGTGGCATCCAGATGTGCAAAAGTCGTAGCCGGAGCAGGATCCGTGTAATCGTCTGCCGGAACATAGATGGCCTGGATTGAAGTAATCGAACCGTTCTTGGTCGAGGTAATCCTTTCCTGCAACTCGCCCATTTCGGTAGCAAGGTTCGGCTGGTAACCGACAGCCGACGGCATTCGTCCCAAAAGCGCCGACACCTCGGATCCTGCCTGAGTAAAGCGGAAGATATTGTCGATAAAAAGAAGGACGTCCTGATGCTCTTCGTCGCGGAAATATTCTGCAACCGTTAACCCCGTCAAACCAACCCGCAGGCGCGCCCCCGGCGGCTCTGTCATCTGCCCATAGATTAGAGCCGCTTTTTCAATTACTCCGGATTCCTTCATTTCAAGCCACAGGTCATTGCCTTCACGCGTTCTCTCCCCTACGCCGGCAAATACCGAAAAACCGCCGTGATGGGTGGCAATTCTGTGGATCATTTCCATGATAATAACGGTCTTGCCTACTCCTGCGCCTCCGAACAATCCGATTTTGCCGCCAAGCACATATGGTTCCAGCAGATCAATAACCTTAATGCCGGTTTCCAGCATCTTGGTCTCCGTGCTCTGCTCCTCAAAACTGGGCGCCGGCCGATGAATCGGGTAATACTTATCGGCCTTGATTTCACCAAGCTCGTCTACCGGTTGGCCAATCACGTTCATGACTCGACCTAAGGTCCCGCGCCCCACCGGCACGCAAATCGGCTGGCCGGTATCGATGGCTTTCATGCCCCGTACCATTCCCTCGGTCGGTTGCATGCTGATACAACGCACCCTGTTTTCTCCCAGGTGCTGCTGTACCTCGGTGCTGACGCGGATCTTTTGCCCGCCCGATTCGCCATCGATAATCACACAGTTGTAAATGTGGGGCAAATTCCCGTCTTCGAATTCACAATCGACTATCGGACCAATGATCTGCACAACCCTACCGATGTGTTCCATAAAGTAACTCCTGCCCCTTAGCCATGAACAATGGACGACACTGTTTCATATCCGTCATTGACCTATCGAAGCAGCTCCACTCACCACTTCGATCAACTCCTTGGTGATGTTCGCCTGGCGCACCTTGTTGGCATAAAGCGTAAGTACCTCGATCATCTCCGAAGCGTTCCGGGTTGCGGCCTCCATCGCAGCTACGCGCGCGCCGTGTTCTGCTGCCGCGGCCTCCAGAAGGGCTCGGAATACCTGCGCCTCTACATGCCTGGGCAGCAGGTTTGCAAATATGACGGAAGGAGGTTCATCGTAAATATAATCAATTCTGCTGCCATAGTCGGGATGTTCGAGTCTCTGAATCGGCAGCAATGGTTCTACCACTACATTTTGCTGAATCATCGATTTAAATTCGTTATAGACCAACCACACCTCGTCCTTCTTTTCGGTTACGAACTGCTCAATAAGGTCCCGAGCAATTGCCACGGCATCAGCAAAGCGCACCTTCTGTAACACGTTAATGGCTTCATTTCTAACAGGATAAGGATATCGCCTAAAGAAATCCCTGGCTCGCCTACCAAGAATCGTCAACTCCACCTGCTTGTCGGCATGTTGCTCAAGAAATTCGAGCGCCCGCCGCAGAATATTTGTATTGTATGCTCCGCACAACCCTCTATCGGCCGATATGACTACCAACTCGATCCTTTCCGGTTTGCGCCGGGCCAGCAAAGGGTGGGCATACTCGGGAACTCTGGTCGCCAGACTGCTTAGAAGCGCGACCATTTGCCTCGCATAGGGACGGGCAGCAATCACCCGGTCATGGGCTCTGCGCAATCTGGCCGATGAGACGAATTTCATCGCACGCGTGATTTGCTGGATATTCTTGGCGCTGCGGATGCGTCTTCTAATATCTCGAATATTCGCCATTTCTCATTATCCGATCCGGACTAGGCCGCCGTTCGCTCAGAGTTGTATTTATCCTTGAATTCGGTGAGTGCTTGTAGCAGCTCCGCGTGCAGGGTATCGTCCAGCGACTTTTCCACGGAAAGTCTATGCATTAAGGAGGACTTTGTGGTTTTCATGAAATGAAGCAATTCTTGCAGAAAAACTCGGATCTCGCTCACCTTTAGGCTGTCGGTAAAGCCCTGCGTGCCGGCGAATATGGAAATAACTTGGTCCACCACATCCAGCGGACAGTATTGATCCTGCTTTAGAATTTCGGTCAAGCGCTCACCGCGCGCCAGTTGTGCTTGAGTCGCCTTATCCAAGTCGGATCCAAACTGAGCGAAGGCCGCCAATTCACGATACTGCGCCAGCTCGAGCCTGAGGGTGCCGGCCACCTGCTTCATTGCCTTAATCTGAGCATTACCGCCCACGCGACTCACCGAATTCCCCACATGGATAGCCGGGCGGATGCCGGCGTGAAATAAATCCGATTCTAAAAATATTTGACCATCCGTGATAGAGATGACATTGGTGGGTATGTATCCGGAAATATCCCCAGCCTGCGTTTCAATAATGGGCAGGGCTGTCAGCGAACCCCCGCCTTTTTTTTCGTTCATCTTTGCGGCGCGCTCCAATAAGCGAGAATGAAGATAAAACACATCCCCCGGGTAGGCTTCGCGTCCCGGTGGCCGCCGCAAAAGCAACGAGATCTCGCGGTAGGCGGCCGCATGCTTGGAGAGGTCGTCATAAACAACAAGCGCGTGCTGGCCGCGATCTCTGAAATACTCGCCCATGGCGCACCCGGAATAAGGTGCTATGTATTGCATGGTTGCAGGTTCGGACGCCGAGGCCGAAACCACGATGGTTTTTTCCATGACCCCGTAATCGACCAGAGTCTTTACCACCTGTGCGATCGTAGAGCGTTTCTGCCCGATGGCCACGTATATACAGATGACATCGGTATTTTTTTGATTGATGATGGTATCGATGGCTATGGCGGTTTTCCCAGTTTGACGATCGCCTATGATCAACTCACGCTGGCCGCGCCCGATCGGTATCATGGCATCAATTGCCTTAATTCCGGTTTGCAGCGGTTCCTTGACCGGCAACCGGTCCACAACTCCGGGCGCCAGCCGCTCGATGTTGGCATATTCTTGGGCGTTGATTGGCCCTCGCTCGTCAACCGGCTCCCCAAGTGCATTCACAACCCGGCCCACAAGCGCCGGACCTACGGGCACAGACATGATTCTTTGGGTACGCTTAACCACATCTCCTTCCTTGATCAGCGTGTACTCACCAAACAACACCGCTCCAACGTTGTCTTCCTCCAGATTCAGCGCGATGCCTTTAACCCCATGAGGCAATTCCAGCAGTTCGCCGGCCATGACATTATCCAGACCGTGAATGCGAGCTATACCGTCTCCTACGGATATAACAGTTCCGATCTCGCTTACGGCCACAGATGTTTGAAAATCACGGATCTGTTCTTTCAAGATTCTGCTGATTTCGTCCGCTCTGATTTTCATGCTCCAATCCTTTATTTACACAGCAAATATTCGGGATCTCGAATCATCATGTCCCAAACCAAGACCCGAGCTCATATTTCTGCCAGGCGACGTTTTAGCCGGGACAGTTGGGTGCGGATAGAGCCGTCGTATACCGTGCTGCCCAATTGAACAATCAGCCCTCCCAAAAGCTCTCTGTCCGTTTGTAGCTCAATGTTTACTTGTTTACAGGTGAGTTCGCACAGCTTCTCCTTTAGTCGGCTCAGGGCTCGCGGCGACAAGGGGAGGGCCGTAATAACCTTAGCCGATATGATTCCCTTTCGCTCATTGACCAAATTTGAGTAGATCTCAAAAATCTTAACCAGAAAGGCAATCCGATTGTGCCGCAGCAGAACTTGCAGGAAATTCGAGGTAATCGGCGACACAGGGTGCAGCGCCATGATTTGGTTCAATAGGCTCTCTTTGACTGCCCGCGCAAGTGCCGGGCTGTGAAAAGCCTCTGCCAGACCCGGAACGGCGTTGAAGATCTCACAATAGGTCTTGAGATCCCGGGTAACTTCACTTTCCTGATTTTTTTCAAAAGCGATATCGGCCAGTGAGCGCGCGTAACGCTTGAGAACAGCGGAAGATATCATTTCCCATCTCCCAGCTTGGCTATAAAGCTTGACAGCAGCCTCTCACTATCGGCCTCGGTCATCTCACTCATTATGATATCCTCAGCCAGCTTCACCGATAGTTCCGCAGTATGAATTTTCAATGCTTTCTTGGCCGCTCGCACGGCTTCCTCAATCTCCTGCTTGGAGCGTTCAAGGATTTTGTCCCTTTCCCGCTCTGCAGCTTCTATGAGACGCTCATATTCAAATCTGGCCTCCTTTTCCGCAGCATCCTTGATTTCTCTCAGTTCGTCATCCAATCGACTCATCCGCAATTGCATCTCGGCCAATTTAGCCTCCGCCTCCCTTTTAGCTCTTTGAGCCTCGGCAAGCTGTTCATGGATCGCCCGTGTTCTTCCGGAAAAAAAACTGACCAGGGGCTTACGAACCACCAAGACCAGGATGACGACCACCAAGACCAGGTTGAAAAACCGTCCAACCTCCAGCCAAGCACCCCACCTATTGCCTGGTTCGGCAGCGGCTGCAATGCCCGGTAAGGTTACTTGCAAAGCCGCGCATAATGGCACAATTAAAAAAAATCGAAGCTTCATTCCACCCCGATCCACCTCATCGACTTTCGCAATCCATTATTACGTCCTTAATCTTTTGGCTCTTGGAAACAAAGCCAAGCCAAAACGGCTTGGCTCATTACCAGGCTCAAGCTTCATGCAACTTTTTCGGCCGGCGGTTGCTATTCGCCGGCCCTCTCCAACACTCTCGATGATATTCTCTTGGCTATCTCTTGGGCTTCCGAGGCGAGCTGCAACTTGGCAGCTTCAACTTGCGCCTGAATTGATTCGCGCGCCTCTTGAACCCTGGAGTCTGCAAGTTCACGCGCCTCAGCCAATAATTTGGCTGCTTTTTGCAGCGCTTCAGAACGCAGCTGTTCCTGCCTTTTATAACCCTCGATCCGGGCGTTTTTGATCGCCGCCTGATACTGGTTAAATAGGTTTAATTGGTTGTTGAGCTGTTCTTCAACCCAAGCCATCAATCCAGTAGTGCGGGCTTGCCGCTCGGCTTGAATCCGGGCAAGAGGTTTAAACAGAATGTAATTAAGAGCGACAAGTAGCGACAGAAATATGATAATTGCCGGTAAGATGGAGCTATCTAGGGTAATCAAGTCCGTTTCCTTAAATCTGGTGAAACTAGCATAGCGGAGTACGGCCGTCAAGTAATTTCAAGCGGGCTCTATTACTTGATAGATCAAGCAATTAGGGCGAAAACGGAGTCGGTTTTTCCCACCCGTCGGACCAAAATTGCTTGTCTGTCCTCGCATTGGGTCATACCGGGAAAATACCTTTCAGTAGATAAATTGACCAAATTGCCAAAGCCATTCCCCGTGGCCGTCCCGCATTTTGAATTGACCCGCGTTGAGATTAGGATTGCGTGCGCTTGAAAATCAGATCGAGAAATTCCATCCGCGTCTCGGCGGAACGGCGGAAGTGGCCGAGCATGGAGCTTGTAATGGCGCGCGAATTTTGTTTTTCGACCCCGCGCATCATCATGCACATGTGCTGAGCTTCAATAACAACTCCAACCCCCAAGGGTTTGATCTTCTCTTCGATGGTTTTGGCGATTTGCGTTGTCAGCCGTTCCTGTACCTGCAAGCGCCGGCTGTACATCTCGATCAGGCGAACAATCTTGCTGATGCCGATCACCTTCTTATCGGGCAGGTAACCTA